>Ga0302140_10004761_pt1 | contig 17250 bp, 18 predicted proteins | sample I_Bog_E1_1_FD_202095 | JGI IMG/M metagenome (GOLD analysis project Ga0302140, IMG submission 202095) | Peat permafrost microbial communities from Stordalen Mire near Abisko, Sweden - I_Bog_E1_1 | ecosystem: Environmental > Terrestrial > Soil > Wetlands > Peat | place: Sweden: Abisko, Stordalen... | reverse complement strand
TATCAAGAATGGCTGTGTTCGGATTGATCACGATGCTTCGGAATCGTTTTGCTGTACGCCACCACCAGAGCCGGTCGATGTTGGCTGACAGGATGTGATTCAGCAGATCGTATCGCGGCGCAATCGAGTTAAACATCTGTTGTACCGCGACGGATGCGCTCTGCTCGTCCGCTGCTCCCTGGGGCGTGGCGCCTGTCGAGATAGTCTTAGCAGGCATCAATCAAACCTCGCTCCTGGCGGGTAGTTCTTTTGCAAGAGCCAGCATGTATTGTGCGGACTCAAGCAACTCTGCGGGTGTTACATCCTCTACCACGCACGCGTCACCGATACCTACCGGAAGTACAAACCGACGCACGTTTCCGAGATGCTTCTTATCTTTGGCTGTTGCCGCTACGAGTTTCTGTGCATTCAGCTTGAGCGCGGGCAACGGGCCGTATAGATAAACCAGTCGCATGAGTCGATCGAACTGCTTGGTGTTAATAGTTCCGCGCAGTTTACCTAAATATAGCGCGGCAATCAGTCCCCATCCAACAGCCTCGCCGTGCAGCAGCTTGCGATACCCTGTGACGGATTCGATTGCATGACCCAGTGTGTGGCCGAGATTCAGAATCATGCGCAGACCGCTCTCGCGCTCATCTTTGCCTACGACTTCTGCTTTCATACGAATTGAGGCAGCAATGACTTTTTCAAGCGCCGCAGGGTCGCGCCCCAGAATCTTGTCGCGGTTTTCTTCCATGTAGCGAAGCAGGCTGCTATCGCGAATCATGCCCGCTTTTACGCTCTCGAAGAGTCCTGCGCGTAATTCGCGATCGGGCAGGGTGCTTAATAGGTCCATGTCGGCAAAGACTGCCAGCGGATGGTGGAAGCTGCCGACAAGATTCTTGCCTTCGGGCAGATTTACGCCGGTCTTGCCACCAACGGAAGAGTCAACCTGCGACAGAAACGTTGTGGGTATCTGGAAGTACTCGATCCCTCGCATGTAAATCGCGGCTAGAAACCCACCAACATCGCCAACAATACCACCGCCAAAGGCGATCAGCAGAGAACTGCGGTCTCCTCCTGCTGCAGCCATCTGACGTGCCAGCTTTTCTACTGAGCCGAGGCGCTTGTGCCGCTCGCCCGGCTGGAGAAGAAGGACGACAGGATCGACGGTGAATGAGGCTAGAAATTTGTTCGCCCATAGCTCCCATATTTCAGGAGAAGTGAGGACGAAGACTCGTTTTGGGAGCTTGCCTGCAATGCGAACCATGCGTGGTTCAAGTGAGCTGAGCAGGCCAGTACCCGCGAAGACCTGATATTTTGCAGACGGAGTTTCTACGCGTACGATTTGCATCCTTCATCAATCGTACCGCATGGCGCAGCTCTGGAGGTTTCAGGGCGGAATGGCGAAATTAGCTGTTTAGCCGCACGAAAAAGCGGCGGAGCTAGTGCCCTCGCCGCTTCAATCGTTTCTCTTTTGCTGCATTTAGCAGCTAAGCGCTAGTGATGTTCGCCGCCGCCGTGCGCTCCGCCACCGCCGTGTGCTCCACCGCCGCCGTGTGCTCCACCGCCACCGCGTGCTGCTCCTCCGCCGTGCGGTGCTGCCGCGCGTGATGCTCCACTACGCGCTCCACCCGAACGGTTTGAGTTGGGACGAGCCTGTACCGCATGTGAACCGCCGCCAGTGGAGCGTTGAGGGTTTCCGCCGGTGCGAACTGCCGCGTGTCCGCCGCCGTTGCCACCATAGTTGTTATGCGCATATCCGCGAGCAGCGGCAGCTCCGCCACCGCCGTGATACCGGCCGCCGCCATCATTCACGAAACGATGGCTACCCCAGCCGTGCCCATAACCCCAGCCAGCCCACGGCCCCATTCCCAGGAAAATGCCATTGTAGAAATAGCCTGAACCGTAGAAACCCATAGGTGCGCAGGCGTATGGCGCGTAGTCGTAATAGCCGTAAGAACATACGGGCTGAATTCCGATATTAACGCTGATCTGTGCCTTGGCTTCAGGAGCGATGGCCACCGTCGCGACTGCGAGCAACGCAGTGGCTATCCATACTTTCGCAGGAAATAACATCTTCAGTTCGCGCATAGTTGACCTCCTTTGAGGTCTGTTCCCTGTAGGGGCTGGGTGGGGGATGCGTGAGATGCTGCGTTGCCACAAGGAACAATCCGGCATATACAGCGAACATAAGGTTGAGTAGACTCCACCATGGCACTGCCCGAAGAATGCCGGGACTCTTCTTTATCTACCCTTACCCTCCGACCTTAGGCCTCGTCCTGGTTATCGTCTGATCAATATGGACCGAAGCTTCGCCCTCTGTACGAGTGGCTGCAGAGGCAGTAAGAGCATCTGGAGTGATAGCCTAAAAGGTTATGTCACATGCGGATCGGGTAGATTTTCTGGTTGTTGGTGCTGGTGTTGCGGGATTGCGCGCGGCTGCTGAATTGGCGGAGCATGGCGATGTTCTGGTGGTCACGAAAGAGTCATTGGGGGAATCCAATACCCACTACGCTCAGGGCGGTATCGCTGTGGCCATGGCTGGCGAGGAAGATGTGGCCCTGCATCTGGAGGACACAGTAAGCGCTGGAGATGGGCTGGTTTCAAGGTCTGCTGCAGAGGCACTCGTTGCTGAAGGCCCAGTCCGTGTCGAGGAACTGATTCGCTGGGGTGCGCGCTTTGATCGCGAAGATGGCCAGCTCATGCGAACTCGCGAAGGTGCACATAGCCTGCCGCGAATTCTGCATGCAAATGGAGACGCAACTGGCGCGGAGATCAGCCGTTCGTTGCTGGTGCATGCCCGACGGCATCCGCGTATCACGTTCGCTGACTGGACGATGATTTCTGAGTTGATTGTTCAAGATGGCCGGGTCGTGGCGGCAGATCTGCTCTCTGAGAGAGCTCCTGGCGAACATCGTCTGCGCAGGGTAAGTGCTCGCGCTGTGCTGCTTGCCTCGGGAGGAGCTGGGCAGGTGTACAGCGATACCACCAACCCTGCCGTAGCTACGGGGGATGGAATCGCTCTGGCTGCTCAGGCTGGCGCTGAATTGGCCGACATGGAGTTTTACCAGTTCCATCCGACGGCCCTCTCACTGCCGGGAGTACCCCGATTTCTGCTGAGCGAGGCGCTGCGTGGTGAAGGCGCGTGGCTGCGGAATCATCGCGGTGAACGTTTTATGGAGCGCTATCATCCGCAATTGGAGCTGGCACCTCGCGATGTAGTGGCGCGTGCGATTACTCGAGAAGGCATGGGCAGCGTTCCTGGCGAATCTTACCCGGTTTATCTGGATATGCGTCACGTTACTGGAATGGATCTACATCAGCGATTTCCGGGTATCAGCCGCTTTCTGGCGGAACATGGTCTCGACCTTCACAAAGATCTAATTCCCATTCGCCCTGCTGCACACTACCTTATGGGCGGTGTGCGTACTGACTTGAGTGGCCGCACTTCGTTGCCGGGTCTCTATGCTGCTGGTGAAGTGGCATGCACTGGTGTTCACGGGGCTAATCGACTGGCGTCAAACTCCTTGCTGGAAGGGCTGGTATTCGGGGCGCGCGCTGCATTGGCGATCCTTGCCGATAAAACCGAATCTGCGTTGGTTGACGCGCTCGATGTAACTCTTATCGCGCCGGATTTTGAGCCGATTGAAGACGCGATTACTCGGCTTCGCAGTGCCATGTGGCAGTATGCTGGATTGCTTCGCGATCAGGAAACCTTGCGGGAAGGTCTTGCAGCGCACGCACTGATCCTTGCTGATCTGGAGACTGCAGCCACGACTGGCCAGGGAAGTCGTCGACTCTTTGAAGCTCGCGCTCTTGCATCCGTGGCGCAGTCAATTTTGCTTAGCGCGATGGCGCGTGAGGAGAGCCGCGGCGCTCATTTTCGTAATGACTTTCCCAAACGGGACGATGCCAGGTTTCAGAAGCACTCTGTCTTTTCTGAATCCCAGCAGGTGAGTTTTGAGGCCTGGTAAAGGGGGTCGTGCTTAGATCACAGGCGTCTTTTTTTCGCTGTGCGGCAACAACATGGATGCTAGAGCGCAGATCGCCAGAATTCCGGCCATGATTCCGAGAGACCACGTTATCGGAATCTCGATCCAGTGCGCTGCCAGCATTTTCAATGCTACGAACGCCAACAACGCACCCAGTCCATAATGCAGGTAGTGAAAACGATCCAGCAGGCTAGACAGGGCGAAGTAGAGAGAACGCAAGCCCAGGATCGCGGCAATGTTGGAGGTATAGACAACGAAGGGATCGCGCGAGACGGCCAGAACTGCAGGGATCGAATCGATGGCGAAAAGCAGGTCTGTTGCTTCGACAGCGAGGATTACCGGAAGTAGTGAAACTGAACCCTTTTGCATGTTGGTGATCCAGCCGGGTACTGCATCTCCGGCTGAATTGCCGCGCAGAAGCCGAAAGGCAGCATATAGCAGGATCGCTCCGAATACGTAAGATATCCAGGCGAAACGGGCCAGCAGCGAAACTCCGAGCGCGATGAAAATCGCTCGAAGCAGAATTGCTCCTCCCACTCCCCAGAGAAGTGCGCGATGCTGTTGGCGATGACTGATGCCGAATCCGCGGAACAGGATCAGGAAGACGAAGAGATTGTCGACGCTGAGGGATGTCTCGATCACATATCCGGAGACAAACTCGAGGGCGGTTTGATGCCCCTGTTCATAGTTGAGCCAGAATGCGAAGCCCCCAGCCACGAGGGCCACGAAGGCGCTCCACATCCACGCGAGCTTTGGACGCGGCTCATCGCGACGGCTATGGGGCAGCATGGCATCGGCGAGGATGAGCGCCAGGACCGCTGCATGAAAACCAATCCACCAGAGAAGCGGAGCACCCGCAATGTTGCCACTCAGCCCAACGAACATGGCTCGATGCTATCGCAATGGGCCTCAGCGGTCGACAGCATGGGCTCGGACGCTATGCAACATTTACTGGCAAACATCTTGCCAGGCCCGATAAAACCCGAACGAGGGCGATCTGCGCAGCGGTCAAACCAATGGAAGGGAAACTGGTTCTTGAGGTAATGTGTTGCGGATGTGGAATATGGCATCTATGATGCAGCCCTATACGAGGTGTTGTTGCCATGTCACACGATCAGCCGGATCCGCTCGACCTGCATGAACTGTTGACAGTCGTGCTTGGAGTGATTCGCGACGCAGTTGTGGTTACAGACAGCGCAGGACGAGTACGTTCGCTGAACGCGGCTGCCGAGACGATGGTGGGTTGTCTAGCTAGTGAGGCTTTGGGAAAGCAAATCTCAGAGATCGTCGAGCTGACTGGAAAAACCGGGGAGGGTTTGCTGGAGAATCCCGCGTACGAAACCATTCGCATTGGAGCGTCCGTCGAAATCAAGGCTTTTCCAATCCTGAAGGGCCGCGATGGCCGCCGAACAGCTATCGAAATCTCGGCATTCCCCGTGAATGGCAAAGACGGAACGGTCAGCGGCGCGGTAATAGCCTTTCGCGACGTGAGTGATGCCGCTAATCTTGCGGGCCGCATGTCTTATCTGGCCCAGCACGATTCGCTCACCGGGCTTCCTAATCGTATTCTGCTTGTGGATCGGCTAGAGCAGGGAATTCGCTTCGCAGATCGTGGCACCGACAGGGTCGCGGTGATCTTCGTAAGTCTCGACCGTTTTCAGGAAATCTGCAGCACACTCGGCAACCAGATCTGCGACGAACTGATCAAAGAGGTCGCGTTTCGCCTCATGGGTGCACTTCGCGAGTCGGATACCGTATGCAGGCTGGGTGGTGACGAATTCGTCATTCTCATCTCGGGTGTCAAATCGATCGAGAATATCGAATCACTCGCGGCAAAGTTACTTGTGGAGATAGCAAGACCCTACATACTTGGAGATCGGGCCGTTGATATTACATGCAGTGTCGGTATCAGCCTTTATCCACAGGATGCGACTGATGTTGGCTCACTGATGCGGCTTGCAGACGGCGCCATGTATCAGGCCAGGCTTAGCGGGGGAAATCGCTATGTATTCGCCAAGTATGTGATGTAGGCTCGGACGCCAAAATAGTAGATTGCAACTGAATACGCCGGTGGGCCCAGCAAGTTGAGATCACCGTTGGTTCAGCAGCTTGATGCTCTCCAGAAAGACCTCTCCACAGATTGTCAGGCTCTTTGCGCTGATCTTATCCATTGTGTCCTGTGCGGTGTGATGATAGCCGTCGGGCAGAGCCTGAGTATGCGGCCCGTAGTCAATATCGATCACGTCGATTGAGGGTACGCCACGTTGCAGGAATGCGACGTGATCATCGTCTACCGATCCGCGATTCTGAAAGAAATATTTAGAGTCGCCTTCGTCTTTGGCAGCCTGCGAGACCAGCCTCACGAGCCATGGAGTGGAGGCGCTCTCTTCTTCGACGTTCAGATCTTTGTCGCCTAACATGTCGGCCAGCATCAGGGCCTTAATGCGCTGTGAAGTCCCGTCCTGGCCCCACTTCGCTGCCAGATGGCGACTGCCGTAGGTGTGATCTATGCCCTGCCAGGATTCGATTGCTTCCTCGCCATCGAAGAACACCAGCCAGACGCTATAGCCGTCGAGAACCTTACCCCGCAGCTCATTTGCAATCTCGATCAACAAACCGGTTGTTGAGCCACCGTCGTTTGCACCGACGAATCCGATGTTGCGCAGGGGATAGTTGGTTTCGTAGTGCGTCGTCAGGACGATTACGCCATTCTTCTTGCCCGGAAAGCGAACGATAAAGTTTCGCATTGGAACCGGGCCGATGGGCGTATTGGCGGTGAATGTATCTTCTTCGAGTTGTCCGTGCGCGGCCTCAGCCTTGAATTGATTTCGCAGGAACTGCTCGGCTTTCAGATGGCCGGGGCTAGTCACCCAGCGGGGGCCAATCGCTACAAACTGGCGAGTAATCTCCAGCGCCCGATCGCCGCGGAAATGCTGCTGCGCAAGTCCGAGGGAGGGTAAGGCTAATAACAGGAAGGCAATTAACCTTCTAGCGCAGGCGAAGCTCATGCCGCCGGCTCCTTGGCCTTCTTCCGATTCGGATGCACCCACCACGCAACGCCAATGCTCAACAGGTAGAGGAAGAGCATCGGTAGCGCGAACGCAAACTGCGTCGGGATGTCTGGGGACGGCGTGATGATTTCCACGATGATGAAGATGATCAGGATCGCGTAGCGAATGTTCTTCCAAAGAAAGCGAGGGCTTACGATCCCAAACATGGCGAGGAAGAAGATGATCACGGGTAGCTCAAACGTCGCTCCCATGCCCAGAATCAGCGAGAAGAAGAAGCTGGTGTATTCCTCGATACTGATGATGGGATGAATGCTCATCTCACCACTCAATTTCACAATGAGAAATTTGAGCATTCCTGGGAAGACGAAGTGGTACCCGAGGAAGGCGCCCGAAGCAAACAAGCCTATCGCCGAAGCCATGAATGGGATGACAAAGCGGCGTTCGCGCTGGTAGAGGCCTGGAGCGATAAATAGCCAGACCTGATAGAGAATGAACGGCGAGGCGATGATTGCGCCGCCTACAAGCGGAATCTGGATATAGCGAAGGTTTACTAGATCGGCCGGGTGCGTGAAATTCAACTGAATTCCGATGGAACTCAGCGGTGCCTGCATCAGGCCGTATAGCCGGTCAGCGAAGATCAAAGCGACTACATAGCCCCCCACCAGGTAGAGCGCGGAATGAATCAGCCTGCGACGCAACTCATCCAGATGTTCGAAGAGGCTCATGCCGGGCAGTTCGGCGCGTTCGCTTACGGCTGCCTTGGCGCGGTCAATTACGTCGGGAGCGTCAGGCATGATTGGATTCGTGCTCCGTTCCGGGGTGGGTGTCGGGTGAAGCTATTGCCGAGGGATCTGCGCCTGATTCGGTCGCGGCTTCTTCGATGATGGCATCGGCAGGTGTCTGGACCGGGTCGGGGACGCGTCCGCGGAATGGCCGAGCTGCTTCAACGACTTCTCCAGTGCTGGGAGGCATCACCGGGGGGAACTTGCGGGGTTCGCTGTGATCGGACGTGGTTTCGACGTTCTCTGAAGCCGTTCCGCTTGAGATGAATTCCGGCTCTGGCGCGGTGTAAGGGTGGCTTGTTTCGAGGGCAGTCTCGGATACAGGGTGGGGCGGGATATTCAACTCCAGTGTCGCGGGCGCGGCAACGGCGGCTTGCAGCTTTCGCTGCCGCTCTGCTTCTTCGCCAGCTCGCAACTCCTCTTCCATCTGGAATTTGAAATCATTCGAGACTTTGCGGAACTCGTACATCAACTTGCCAATCTGGCGGCCAATCTCCGGCAGACGCCTCGGTCCGAAAACGACCAGTGCGAGCAGCATCAGCAGCATCGTGTCTGGAATGCCGATACTTGCGGCTTGAATTGTCGGTGGAAGTCCCATGAGTCCTGTCACGTTAGCTTAGTCACTATCCAGTCTGCCGTGCTTCTATCGATGCCCGGTTCGCTCCATGATACCTGTCCGCGCGGAAGGGTCACAATCAGTACGTAGCTTGTTCGATTGCAGATTGTTTGTCAGAACCAGTCCCGGACTATATTTCGGGTGTCCGGGGTCCAGGTGTCCGTCGCTCTTCCGACTGGCTGACTGGGCGCTTCGTTGCATTCACGTTACAATAATCGTAGTGGGGCCGGTCCATTCGGAACGATTTTTAGACCTTTCCGGTATTGGGCAGCATCCATTGATTAACGGGTTGCAACATCCCCGTGGGTTGGACTGGGCAACCAGGAGAGATTCCTAAGGGAATTTTCGCCAGGAGGCCCTGTAGTGAATCCACTGCAGCCAGATTTGCTTTCAACATCCCCGTCCGCGCTGCCGAAAAGGTGGTTGCTGGGCTGAAGGCGGAAGAAAAGTGATTTCTGTTATCGAGGAAGTCCCTGCGATCGAAGTGGGAACGCAGGAGAGTTGCAGTCTCGAGAATTATCTCGCGCTGCCCGATCACACCATGGATGACCGCATCGCAGCGGCCCGCGAGAAGCTGGGTTCGCAGGTCTTGATGCTTGGCCACCACTACCAGCGCGACGAAGTCATTCGTTTTGCGGACTTCACCGGCGACAGCTATAAGCTTTCGAAGATCGCAGCCGAGACGGAAGCGAAGTACATTGTCTTCTGCGGAGTGCATTTCATGGCCGAGAGCGCCGACCTGCTGGGTCGCCAGGATGCCAACGGCAATACTATCCAGCAAGTTATCCTTCCCGATTTGAATGCCGGTTGTTCGATGGCGGACATGGCCGAGATCTCGCAGGTTGAGGCGTGCTGGGAGCAGCTCGAGGAGATGGACCTGACCGACGGCCTGATTCCGCTGACGTATATGAATTCAACCGCTGCGATTAAGGCCTTTGTGGGCGAGCGCGGGGGACTGGTCTGCACTTCGTCCAATGCCCGCGCTGCTTTTGAGTGGGCGTTCGAGCGAGGAAAGCGGATTCTCTTTCTTCCCGACCAACACCTGGGTCGCAACACCGGCTATGCCATGGGTATAGGACTTGAAGAGATGTCCGTCTGGGATCCCTGGGCTCTGCAGGGCGGCCAGACGAAGGACCGCTTCTCTGCCTCGAAGATCATTCTGTGGAAGGGGCATTGCTCAGTTCACCAGCGTTTTCTGCCAAGCCACGTAGATGATGTGCGTGCCAAGTATCCGGGGATACAGGTAATTGTTCATCCCGAGTGCCGTTGGGAGGTCTGTCAAAAGGCGGATGCTCTTGGCTCGACAGAGCGTCTGATCCAGATCGTAGACCAGGCTCCGGCTGGGTCTATGTTTGCCATTGGGACCGAGATCCACCTGGTAAACCGGCTGGCCAAGCGTTTTGCCGCAGAAGGGAAGCGGATTATTACGCTGGATGATTCGGGATGTTTGTGCACCACCATGTACCGGATAAGCCCACATCATCTGGCATGGGCGCTCGAAAACCTGATCGAAGGCCGCGTCGTGAACCAGATTCAGGTGCGAAAGAGCGTCAAGCACTGGGCACGGGTCGCCCTTGATCGCATGCTAGAGATTTAAGTGTGAGCAGACCGGGCAAGCAGAGGGCCGGGGGACAGATCCGTGGCCTTTTGCTTGTTCCAGATATCCTTTTGAGTGGTGTGTTCAAACCTGAACCTCGACTAGCATAGTTGCGTAAAGCCCGGTATTCTTCAAATAGATATGACCGTTGACATTGGATCTCTGGAAATGCCCGCAAAGTCGCAGCTCGACTCATATGAAGAGATTCAGCCTGAGTCAGTTCGTTGTCTCAGTGCCCGTGCGTCCTGCAAGACAGGACCGCGTCTGACTGCTGAAGAGATTGAAGCGGCTGAAGAAGAGGCGCTGGCCTGGGCTCGCAAATCGAATTGTTGTTAACTCTGGTACAGATTTCAGATTTCTCAACGGCTACACTAGAAATAGAGATATTCCGAATGAAGACTTTTACCCTCGACGAAGCTCAGTCGTTACTCCCCGTACTGGAGTCGCTGCTGAAGCGCGCAATTGAAAGCAAGACGGCAGCGGAAGTGATCGAAGCAGAGCTGTCTGAACTGTCGCGGAGAATTTATGTTTCAGGCGGAATGCACATCGATGTCACCAAGATTGCGGCCCAGCGCACCGCTATGAAAGCGCACGAAAACCGAGCTCGTGAGATTGTTTCTGAGATCGACGATATCGGAGTGCAGCTGAAAGATCTGGATATAGGCTTGCTCGACTTTCCGTGCCGCGTTGAAGACGAGGTCGTTTTGCTTTGCTGGAAGATGGGTGAAGAGTCGATCGATTTCTGGCATACGGAGGAGTCTGGTTTCCGCGGACGTCAGCCTGTAGACGATCGCTTCCTCCGGAGAGCGAACTCGGGCAATCGCCCCAACTGATCACGGCCGCGCCAAAGTCAGCCATATTCTCAAAGGTTCCACGTTGCCCTGTGTTACGCTCCACTCAGCCTTATATCCCCGTCCTGTAAATTTCACGTAGAACACTTTCAGCAATACGGAGAGCTGTATTTGGCCGAAATGCTAAGTGAAGATGTCGCGGTTGGCCGCTCGGCCATGAGGAAAGCCACCTGTCGGTTGATTCCTCTGATCGCGACGGGCTACGGCGTGGCCTACATGGATCGTCTCAATATCGGATTTGCCAAACTACAGATGAACGTCGATCTGCACTTCAGTGAAACGATCTTTGGTATTGGGGCCGGCATTTTCTTCGTCAGCTACGCGGTGTGCGAAATCCCTTCAAATCTGCTGCTTTATCGTTTTGGAGCTCGCCGCTGGCTGGCGCGCATCATGCTTACCTGGGGCCTGTTGGCTATGGCCATGATGTTCGTGCGCACACCGTTCCAGTTCTATTCCATGCGGTTTCTGCTGGGGATGGCCGAAGCAGGATTTTTCCCAGGAGTTCTGTACTATCTCACCCTCTGGTTTCCATCGAATATACGCGCGCGGACGATCAGCCGCTTCTACGTTTCGTTACCGCTCAGCGCGGTGTTCATGGGAGCTGTGGCCGGCGCGCTGCTCAATCTTCAGGGCAAGTTTGGCTTGCGCGGGTGGCAATGGCTCTTTCTCGTCGAGGGACTTCCGGCTGTCTTCCTGAGCGGGTTTTTTTGGAAGTATCTTCCCGAGACTCCTGCAGACGCGCGTTGGCTTACTGCGGACGAGCGCGAGTGGATTGCAACACAGCTCGCGTCAGAGGGGCAGGATGTGCCAGGCGGTCACGCAACCGGGGTCGGCTCAGCTCTGAAAGATGCACGAGTTTGGCTGTTCGGGCTGACCAACCTGCTGATGCTTGGCGTGAACTACGCCTACTCATTCTCGTTGCCATCGATCGTGCAGAACCTTACTTCGTTCAATGTTTCGCTGGTCGGATACATCATCTCCGGTATGGGTCTGCTCGGCGCTTTTGGAATGATTCTCAATGCGTGGCTGTCCGATCGAACGGGCAAAAGCTATCGCCATATGATCGTTCCCAGCCTGCTTGAGGCGGTATGCCTGATTGTCGTAGCTTTCGCGACTAACCCCTGGATTGCGGTTCCGGTTCTCGCTGTCATGTATTTTGCGCATAACGCGATTCAAGGGCCACTGCTGGCTCTTCCCAGTACTTTTCTGAAGGGTAAGGGAGCGGCTGCTGGACTGGCCACTATCAATATGGTCGGCATTCTTGGCGGTGTCATTGGACCTCCGCTGATGGGCTGGGCACGCGACCTGACAGGAAGCTACCAGAATGGGTTAGGCGTGCTTTCGCTTACCATGCTTGCTGCGTCAACCGTTGTGTTTGTGTTACGCTCGCTGGCCAACAGAACTTCAATGGAAGCACCCGTAAATGTACATTCCTGAAGAAAAAATCCGGTCGGTCCTAACCTACGATTCGCTGATTCCAGCGATCCGCCAGGCACTCATCTCTTACTCCGCAGGTCTGGCCGACCAGCCGCCTCGTACCGTTTTGCGGGTTAAGGACGCTCAGGGCGAACCGACGGGCTGGTTCGCCGTCATGCCGGTGATTGCAGGCGATGTGATGGGCGTCAAAACGGTCACGTTTTTTCCTGGAAACTCTGGATCAGGCATTCACACTCATCTCGCTACCATCGAGTTGATGCGACGGGCCACAGGCGAACCGCTGGCAGTGATGGACGGCCGCTTGATTACCGAGATGCGTACGGCGGCAGTCTCCGCTGTGGCCGTCGAAGCACTTGCGCAGCCCAATGCCAGGACTCTCGGCATTCTCGGCAGCGGAGTGCAGGCGCGATCTCATATCGAAGCCATTTGCCACGTCTGGCCAGCATTCCGTGAGCCCGGGAGCATTCGAGTGTGGAGCAGAAACCCGCATAACGCTAACGCACTAGCCGATGAAACGGGTGCGCTGGCAGGTTCCATCGAAAATGTTGCCGCCTGTGACGTCGTGGTCACGGTGACAAGCGCCACCACGCCGATTTTGCTGGGTAAGTGGCTGGCGCCACGATCTCTAGTGGTTGCCGTTGGAGCAGTCGGGGCCCAGTTACGTGAACTGGATGACGAGGTTATGTCCGGCTGGCTGATCGTCGAGTCCCGCCAGGGCGCCGAGCGCGAGTCTGGAGACGTGATCCTATCCGGAGCAGATGTAAAGGCGGAACTGGGGGAAGTGCTGGCAGGAAGAGCCTTCCTTCCCCATCAAGGCAGGCGCGTTTTCAAATCCGTAGGCATGGCTATTGAGGACGTTACCGCCGCTGAACTTGTTTGGTCATCTCTGGCTTACGCGCTATAGCAGCTATTGAGCCCAGGCGAGACCGTCAGCACCTTTGCCCGCATCCATGGTCGCCAGCACCCGTGACTGCTTGGGATCCACCACTGTTACTTTGCCGTCGGAGCTTGAAACGTAGGCCGCCGCTCCGTCTGGACGTACAAGAATCTCGGTCGGGTGTTTGCCGACGCCAATGGTGCTGGTCACTTTCATCGTGGCGAGGTCGACAACGGCCACCTGATTTAGCGAGGGCATCGTCACGAGAAGCGACTTTCCATCCTTTGTTGATGCTGTGCCGTAGCCCAGTGCCGGAAGGGGGATCCATGACTTGACAGCATTGGTTGCAGTGTCAATTACGGCCATTTGGGGCTTAGTTTGATCTGCGGTGAAGACCCATTTGTTATCTTTCGAGATTGAGATCCGCTGTGTTTCGCCTGAAATCTTGATCACCGTAATTGTCTTTCGTCCCTTCAGATCGAGGACAGAGACGGTACCTGGACCGACGTTTGCGGTATAGCCGCGCCGTCCGTCGCTTGAAATGGCGAGCATGTGAGACTGTTCCTGCCCGGTGGGAATAGCGCCGACGATCTTGAGTGTCTTCGGATTGATGATTGAAACCGTCTTATCCAACTCGGTCGTGACGTACATCATTCCGCTGACAGGTTCATAGACTGCGCAGTGGGGGCGAACTCCATGTCCAAAGTCGATCTTGTTGACCGCTTTTTCAGTTCGGACATCGACAATGTCTATTACCTGGCCATCCGTGCCTGGCTTGCCTACCCCTGAGTTGCCGTAAATCGGCACGAACGCAATATGTCCTGCTGGATAAACAGCGAGCTCATGGCCTGTGTATCCGCTGTCTGGAACGGTGGCCGTCTGCGTATCTCGGGCCGGATCGATGAAGCTGACGTCGTGATCTTCCTGGTTTGCGACGAGCAAGGCGGCGGAAGACGCGGAGGTGGAGCGCGTTTGCGCAGAAGAATTCGATGAGAGGGTTGCACATGCTCCCACCAGGATTAGAACGCTTAGATTGCCCAGATTTTTCACGAGAGAAGTGTATCTGAATTGGGAGGATTGCTGGGCTGAAACGCTACCGGAATCAATTCGAAGCACTTTTTGACAGCAATTGACGAACGATAACTTTTATTGTTTAATAAGAAGTGTGACAAGCCTCTCCGCAGCTGCGTTCCGCGATCTTTGCAACCAGCAGGGCCTTGCGGTCACGCATCAACGCCAGGTGATTTACGAGGTTATGCAATCGATGCATGGCCATCCGAGCCCGGAAGAGGTCTTTGTGCAGGTGAAAGAACTCGTCCCGGCAATCTCGCTGGCGACTGTCTACAAGAACATTCACATTTTTCTGGCGAGTGGCATTCTTCGCGAGGTGAGTCCGCACCATGGCTCGCTGCGCGTGGAGATGAACAGTCATCCGCATCATCATCTGGTCTGTACGCAATGCAGGAATATTCAAGACATCAGTGAAGCCGAATTGCTTGATTTCGGCGGTTGCCGCCCGGCGCAGCAAACCCTCCCTGGAGGTTTTCTCGCCCAGCGTCTTTCGGTCGATGTACTTGGGCTGTGCCCTCGGTGCCAGCAGCCGGCATCGAGCTAATCAAGGGGTTTCAACGCTTTCTTACTCAAATTCTTGACCAATACCGCAGGCGCTCGCAGTTGTGTCTGCAAACCACGACGAAGTACCAAACCTCATACAGGAGTCATTCAAAAATGCTTACAGTTGGCGAAAATTTCCCTTCGTTTGATCTCACCGCAGTGGTCAATCTCGATCCCCAGAAGGCTTTTGAGCAGATCACCGAGCAGAGTTATCCCGGCAAGTGGAAGGTTGTCTTCTTCTGGCCCAAGGATTTCACCTTTGTCTGCCCGACTGAGATTGCTGCGTTCGGCAAGCTGAACCAGGAGTTTCTTGATCGTGATGCGCAGTTGCTTGGCGCCAGCATTGATTCTGAGTTCGTTCACCTTGCATGGCGCAACAACCATGCCGACCTGAAGGATCTGCCTTTCCCCATGCTGTCGGACATCAAGCGCGATCTCTCTGAGCAGCTTGGCATTCTGGACATCAAGGCTGGCGTTTCGCAGCGTGCGACGTTCATCGTCGATCCTCAGAACGTGATTCGTTTTGTTTACGTGACGGATCTCTCGGTTGGCCGTAACCCGCAGGAAGTTTTGCGCGTACTTGATGCTCTGCAGACCGACGAGCTTTGCCCCTGCAACTGGAAGAAGGGCGAAGAGACCCTGACCACGAAGTAAGGTTGGTTCTTCAGTCAATCGCGCCCATTGGCGCACTCGATCAAGAGCGTAAAAACCGGCCCTTGTCATGTCCCTGACAAGGGTCGGATTTGCCTCTGATCTTCATCCACGTCTCAAAGAACGGAGCCATCCATGAGCCTCGATGCAATTATCGACAGCCTTCCTGACTATGCGAAGGACTTGAAGCTGAACTATTCCTCGCTTGTTCGTAACAACACAGAACTGACCCCGCAGCAACTTTGGGGCACTGTAGTTGCGTCGGCGATTGCGACCCGCAATGCCAGCCTGACCGCAGCTGCAATCGCAACAGCCAGCGAACACATTACGCCCGTCGCCGTTGAAGCAGCCAAAGGCGCTGCCGCCATCATGGGCATGAACAACATCTACTATCGTTTTCAGCACCTCAGCTCGAACGAGAAGTACTCGACCATGCCAGCTCGTCTCCGCATGAATGTTCTCCGCACGCATGGTTCAGACGCGGTGGATTTTGAGCTGTGGTCATTGGCTGTCTCGGCGATTAACGGTTGCGGCAAGTGCGTCGATTCCCACGAGAAGGTGGTTCGGGATAAAGGCGCGACTGAAGAGTTGATTTTGGCCGTCGTTCGCGTGGCGTCGGTGGTTCACGCGCTTGGCCCGGTACTCGATGCTGTTGCAGCCCAGGTTGAAGTTCCAGCACTGGCGTAGTTCGAGGAGTGCCTTGAGTGAGGAAAGGGTCCGCGCGGATGATTGCGCGGCCCCTTTCATTTTTGGCGCTATGGTTTCGGAGCTTCCGGTTGGCCGCCTGGGTTCCAGGCTGGGTGCCAATCTGTGTTCGCCAGCCAGCGAACTGGTTTGATCATCGAGTTGATCGAGTGGGTGAGGAAATCGAAATCGATCTTGGAGATCTCATCACTCGGTTGATGGTAATCCTTGTGTAATCCAAAGCTGGAGACTGTTTGCGCCACTATTCCTTTTTCGGCCAAGGCGTAGTTGTCTGAGCGCTGGAAGAAGTGCTCCTTTGGATGAGGATCGGCAGAGATCGCAGCGCCATGCTGGGCCAGGGTCGGCCCCAGATCTGAGCGCTCATATCCGGTCAGCCAGAGTGTCCTGGTAGGCAATGCAGCGTCTGGACGGCCTATCATCTCGAATTCAAGGTTGGTAATGATCTGGGTCAGAGGCACCGAAGGATGCTGGAGAAAGTACTGGTTGCCATAGCCGCCGAGCTCTTCAGAACCGAAAAGGACAAACAGGATGGATCGCTTCGGACGTGGTCCATGGGTGAGCGCGCGGGCAAGTTCCAGCACCGCGGTCGTGCCGGAAGCATCGTCGTCTGCCCCGTTGTAGATTGAGTCGCCATTGACCGGGTTACCCAATCCCAGGTGGTCCAAATGGGCTGTAAGCAGAATGACTTCCTTGACAGGGGCCGGAGCCGGCGCGGAGTCTGTTCCGCGTAACAGACCGAGAGCATTCCAGGTGTCGGTCCGCTGATTCTGGTCAAACCCGCTGCGCTTTAAATAGCCTTCCATCCCTTTTGAAAAGGGCGGAATAGGGGCACGTTGGATATAGCCGTCTGCGCCGGCGGTCGCGTCGCCCGCCGGTTCCAGCCCAAAGGATTGGAAGAGTGCGGCGGCGTAGAGTGCTGCGAGATGTTCGTCTCGGGTACCGGATCCGCGGCCGTGAAGTTCATCGCTGGCCAGAAAATTGAGATCGGCATGCACGCAGGTGGCGCAGATTTTGTCATCGTGGTTGGCGCTCTTGTCCCCCTTGGCAAAGGCAGGCGGCAAAGGACAAAGCGAGATCAAGAGCAGAAGGACAACGCATTTTAGACGCATTTTGGGATTGTAAATCCCAATTCAGG
>Ga0302140_10004755_pt1 | contig 17271 bp, 14 predicted proteins | sample I_Bog_E1_1_FD_202095 | JGI IMG/M metagenome (GOLD analysis project Ga0302140, IMG submission 202095) | Peat permafrost microbial communities from Stordalen Mire near Abisko, Sweden - I_Bog_E1_1 | ecosystem: Environmental > Terrestrial > Soil > Wetlands > Peat | place: Sweden: Abisko, Stordalen... | reverse complement strand
GTCTTCACCGCCAGTGGACTTCATTCCCAGTCGGCGGTAGCCCATCTCATGGCCTTCGACTGCTATCAAATAAAAACGCCTCGTCAGCAAAATCTGTGGGTAGATTCTTCCGGCTCGGGGAGCCGTCCTAACGTGTGATACATGGCAATTTCCATAGCTTTATAAGTGCGAATGCCATACGACCGTCTGGTTACCACTCGAATCTTGTTGTTCAAACCCTCGACGGCACCGCTGGAGATTTCACCCTTGGCCCTAAACCAGTTCATGAGCAAGTCCTGATGGGATCGGAGCATCCGCGCCACTTTCTTCATCGGTTCCAGGCGACTGCGCAAGGCCCGTTCGGTCCAGACCTTCAGGAAGTAACCGGCCCAAGTCAGCGAACGATAGCGCCAGAAGTGCTGGAAAGTTTCCTTGAGGATCCACGCCCGCGCGGTGGCCAGTTGGCTGGCGACCAGGGCGTTGAGTTGCGCGCGGGCTTTGCCGCGCACCCGACTGCCTCGGCGCAGCAACTTCCAGCGCATGTCCTTGAGCCGGGCGGCCTGCGCCGAGGCCGCCGTTCGCAAGCGCCCACTCTCGGCCCGCCGCACCTGATCGACGGCCTGATTCAAGTGCATCGTGATATGGAACCGATCCAACACGTGCAACGCCTGACCCGCGCGGGCGGCAATCACGTTCAAATATGGCCGCCACATGTCGCTGCACACAAACCGCAGGCCGCTGACCACTTCGTCGCCCAAAGCGGTCAGGCCCCGGCGCAAGGTCGCTTGGGTGCGCCGCTGGCCCACCCACAACAGCCGCCGGCAATGCCCGTCAATCTGGTAGATCACTGTCAGGAAATGATCCGCTCCTTTGCTGCGGCCCCAATGGATCTCGTCCACCACGAGGGACCGGACGTTGACCAGCTTCCGGTGCGCCAGGCCCCAGGCGACAAACCATTCCACCGAGCGATAAACACATTCCCAACTGGTGCCAAAGGCCCGCGCCGTCTCGCGCCACGACAGTCGCCGCGCCCAGCGGGAAAGGAAACACATCCTGGCCATGGTCACCGGCCGCTTGCCATCGCTCCAGGGAACATGTTCCACCACCACCCCATGCTCCGGGCAGTCAACTCGCCGAGCGGCATAAAGGAACCATGTCATCAGGCCCCACAGCGGTACAAACAGCCAGGAGCGCTGTGGCAACTGGTCGTAGCCCGGCGCCGGCTGGCGGCAGCGGGAGCACTTGGCCGAAATGCCGCCGTGCGGTTCGACGACAATCTCGATGTGGCGCGGTTGCCCGTCCCGGTAGCGCCGGAGGCGCATGTCTTGGAAAACAAAGCCGGGAAAATGTTGAACGGCGTTCAATATGGTCTTAACTTGCAACTGCATCGCTGGTCTCTGGTTCGTTGGTTTGCGTTTTTAGTCAACTCACAAACTAAACGATGTTCCAAGGATCAGCGATGGCTTTTTCACCAGTACCACCCGGCGCGTGGATGCCAGCTAAAACGAGCAATCGGGCGGGCTGCCGAGCCACCAGCTCGCGCCCGGTTGCGGTCGAACAGCTCGACGCGTCTCACTGAAACCACTCTGTTTACCCACAAATTCTGCTACAGACCCCGGTTTTGTGACCATGAGTTCAGCCGAGGAAGCACAGAAGGCCATCGAAGCCCTCAACGGCAAAGATGTGGAGGGTCGCGCCCTCACAGTCAACGTGGCCAAGCCTCGTGAAGAACGCTCTCCTGGCGGCGGCGGTCGAGGTGGCTATGGTGGTGGTCGGCGCGAACGCTATTGATGTTAATCTTCAGGGCGAAGTCCTCTGAAAACCGGATTCTGCATTTCTATTCCCCGGTTTAGGCCGTCGGGCTTCCGGTGATCGCTGGCAATCTTGGCCAGCAGTTTGTTCGCGGCGATGCCGATAGTTGCCGTCAACCGGCGCTCAGAGCGAATCCGCGCCTTCAGTTCGCGCACGAGCGGCAGAGCCTTGCGCAAGTAGGCATCGGCATCCTCCGCCTGACAGCTTGCCGTCAGGTCGAGATACGCCTCGTCAACAGGCATCTACTCAACGCTGGCGCCGGTGCTGGCGATGATCTGCATGATCTGTGCCGACTCCTCCCGGTACCGCTCCATGCGCGCAGCCGACCGGGCATGGCCTGGTCTCTAGCCGAACTAAGGCATTTGGAACTGCTCCATTTTGCCGGGAACGCCACGCGCTCCCCCGTTTTCGTTCGTGGTACCCAGTTCGCCAACTAAAGTCTTGATGATTTGCAGAAGGTTATTTAAAGTCGCAGCATTGTCAGAAAAGAGAAGGGGCAAGAATTTAATCTGGGAACTGAATTGGTAAGTTTTAAACCGCGAAACCATGAAACTTAAATCACTTACCGTTTTTATCGCCGTGGCTGCGGCCGGATTTCCTTTGATGGCCCAAGCCGACCTGTGTTCGCCCGGCTATTACAGCGCCACTGGACAAAATCCGGGCGTGCCCGCCCCGCCGGGTTATTACGTGCCCACCAACGGCGCCACGAGTGTCACGGCCGCCGCGCCCGGATATTATGTATCCAGTTCGGCATCCACTGCGCAAACGCCCGCTCCCGCGGGAACCTATTGCCCCATTTCTGCAATGACCTCGTTCATTCCAGCGGTGCCTGGTTATTATGTGCCAGGCCAGGCCAGCTCCACCATGACGCCGGCCTTCCCCGGCTTTTTCGTGCCCACCAATTACGCCACCGGCCTCAGCGCGGCAACCGCCGGTTCCTACGCGCCTCAGAGTGCCATGACGTTTGCCCTTTCCACGCCGCCAGGTTATTACACGCCCACCAATTACGCCACCAGTCTCACGCCCGCTGCGGTCGGACATTACGTGTCCGGTCCGGCATCCACCGCGCAAACGCCCGCTCCTGCGGGAACCTATTGCCCCATTTCTGCGATGACCTCGTTCATTCCAGCCATGCCTGGTTTTTATGTGCCAGCCCAGGCCAGCTCGGCCATGACACCGGCCCCCTCCGGCTATTTCGTGCCCACCAATTACGCCACCGGCCCCATCCAGGCGCCGGCGGGCCAGTATGTTCCTTATTCAGGCATGTCTGCGGCCATCACGGCGGTGGCTGGATATTATGCGCCCGGCACGGGCAATACGTTCCCAACACCAGCGGCTCCCGGCTGCTACGTGCCGACCAATGGAGCCGCGGGTCAAATACCGGTGGCCTCCGGATATTACGCTTCCATTGGTGCGATGACCAACGGCATTCCCACACCGCCAGGTTATTACGCGCCCACCAATTACGCCACCAGTCCCACGCCCGCTGCGGTCGGACATTACGTGTCCAGTTCGGCATCCACCGTGCAAACACCCGCTCCTGCGGGAACCTATTGCCCCATTTCTGCGATGACTTCGTTCATTCCAGCGGTGCCTGGTTATTATGTGTCAGGCCAGGCCAGTTCGGCCATGACGCCGGCCCCCTCCGGCTATTTCGTTCCCACCAATTACGCCACCGGCCCCGTCGAAGCAACTGCGGGTTCCTATACGCCGCAAAGTGCCATGACGTTTGCCCTGCTGGCACCTCCTGGCTATACAGCGCCATCAGCCGGAACGTCCCTGGTGACACCTGCGGCGGCGGGGTACTACGCTCCTGGCTTCGGCAATTCCGCCGCGACCCCCGCTCCATCAGGCTTCTACGTGCCGGCCACAGGCATGTCGGCGCCCATTGCGGCGCTGCCGGGATATTATGTGCCCGGCCCCGGCTATGCAGCTCCCATACCTGCGGCGGCCGGATATTATGTGCTGACGAACGGCGCCAGCGGCGAGAGTGCGGCCCAGCCGGGGTTTTACACTCCCATTGGCGCCATGACCAATGAAATTCCGGCGCCGCCGGGCTACTTTGTTTCCAATGCTGGCTCTTCGGCCATCACGCCCGCGCCGGTGGGAAGTTTTGTTCCAAGCGCAGGCCAGGCGTTTGCCAGCTCCGATGCAGCCGGGCGCTACACACCCATCACCGGCATGTCCGCCGCCATCGTGCCAGGCGATGTGAACAACATCGGCTATGTCAGTCAAGCAGACTTAAACGCCGTGTTAACCAATTATTGGCCGAACAGCCCGTGGGTGACCCTCACGAATTTTGCCGGGCTGTGCAATGGCCAGTATGAGTTCACGCTCACCAATGCCACCGCCTGGAATTTCAGCGTGCTGGTGTCGTCGAACTTGACCGGTTCCACCTGGACCTACCTGGGCGTGGCGCATCCGATGTATCAATTTGTGGACCCTGCCGCCACCAACGGCGCCCCGCAGCGGTTCTACCGGTTGAACTGGCCGTGACCGGCCTGCTTCACCCGCAAGAAATTGAAATCGCGGGGGACGAGTGTCAAACCCTGACTGTTCCGGTTCAGCGCGGAGGTCGAGGCAATCTTAAAACGGCTGCCAGCGGCGGGGCAATTGTTCCCCTACCTTTGCGGTGTGCGAGCGGGCGACCGGGCCACGGAGTTCAAGCTGCGGTGTGTTGGGCTGGAGATTACGCGCATTTCACTGCATTCTTATCGTTATGCGTGGGCGGAACGGGCGTTGAAATGCGGTTTCCCGGAGCGGTTCGCGCAACAAGCCTTGGGCCACAACTCAAAGGCGGTGCATCGGGCGTATGCAAAGCATGCCGAAGTCAAATTCCTCGCCGAACTGACCGCCTGGATGGACGTCAACAGCGAGGGCATTTACGCCACCCGTCCGTGGAAAATTTATGGGGAAGGGCCCTCGGTTTTGGTGCCCGGGCCGCGCAGCCGGTTCGGCGGGGCGAAAGATTTTAGAACTTACACTCCGGAAGACATTCGCTTCACTTCAAAAGGCAGCACGCTCTTCGCCTTTGTCATGGCCTGGCCTGAAACGCGCAACGTTCTGATCAAAAGTCTTGCCCTCAACTCGCCCGAGGTTGGCGACCAAAAAATCGCCCACGTTTCGCTCTTGGGCTATGGCGGAAAAGTGGAGTGGTCGCAAACTGCGAGTGGTCTCACGGTGAAACTGCCGGAAAAGCCGCCGAGCGAACATTCGGTAACGTTGCGGATTAAAGGTCTGGGGGCATGAACTACAGCGGGCGGATTGACCTGCTTTGTGGGGCGGCAGGTTTGAGGCGAAAAACAGTTACGCTGGATCCGCTGATAGCCTTAATCCGTTTTGAGCAGAATTGCCGATCCGGCCCTGAGATTGCAAACCATTGGGATGAGGGCGCAATACATTAGGGGCAAAGATTTTCGAACGTTGGCGCCCTTTTGTTTAATCGAGTGGGTTGAAACTGATTGATTCCGGTGGCAAAAATGACATACTGGCATTTTTAAACCGTGCACCTGTTGAATTTCTTTATAGCCGTCTCATGAATAAGTCCAGGCCTGAAATTGAAAGCGCGTTTTCAACGACCGATGTCAGCCGGCAACCCGCGTCCCATCAGATTCTGACCAGCGCCAGGTCGGGAATATTTCTGGATTCCTGGGAATTAACGCACCACCAATTGCCTCTGCAAACAGCAGCAACCTGGCATATCAAGAAATTCAAACTGCATGGAGGAAAGCAAGAGGGAGTTGACGTAATCGAAGTGAACAACGGGCGTTTGCGCTTTGCAGTGGCGCCCACGCGCGGGATGAGCGTCCTGGAAGTTGAAACCCATGAGGCACGCCTCGGTTGGGAATCTCCGGTCAAGGAAGTGATTCACCCTCAATATGTCAACTTGCAGAACCGGGGTGGTCTGGGCTGGTTGGAGGGTTTCAATGAGTGGCTGGTTCGCTGTGGTCTCGAATGGGCCGGTCACCCGGGACGGGACAGATTCCGCAATCATTTGGGTGACGAGGTCGAGATGAACTTAACCCTCCATGGTAAAATTGGGAACACCCCTGCCTCGGAGGTGGAGGTGTTGATTGAAGCCGGTCCTCCGCCCCGCATTCACCTTCGTGGGTTGGTGGAAGAGCGGATGTTTCACGGACCCAAGCTCTCCATTTTGACTGATATTTCGACGGAGTTGGGTTCAAACGCTGTCCGGCTGGACGACGTGGTGACCAATCACGGCGGTTACGATCAGGAATTTCAAATTCTTTATCACGCAAACTTCGGTGCGCCGTTGCTTGGCCCCGGCGCGCGTTTTTATGGTGCCATCGCGCAGGTGAAATCTTTCAACGCTCATGCGGCCAGGGATGTTAAGAAATACCACGAATATGCCGGGCCAAAACCGGGATTTAACGAGCAGGTCTATTGCCTGCAACCGCTGGCCGGGACCGATGGGCGCACCGAGATGATGTTGCAAAACTCCAGAGGGGATCGTGGTGTCTCCTTGGTCTTTCCCGTCGAGCAACTCCCTTGTGTGACCCTGTGGAAAAACCTGGCGGCAGCGACCGAAGGTTACGTTACCGGAATCGAACCCGGCACAAGTTACCCATACACGCGACGCTTAGAGCGTGAAGCTGGCCGGGTTCCGAAGCTTGCCCCTAACCAAATGCGCCGTTTTACAATTGATTTCGCGATTCACGGCGATTTGCAGAGTGTCCAGTCGGCCGTTCGTCGGATTCAGAACATTCAGGCACAGACCGCGATGGTGGTGGACGGTGAGCGGGTTTATTCGCCGGTTTTCTAATTCCGCATTGGCTTCGCGATGGCTTCAGCCTTGGAGCGGGGGAGATAGGCACCGCAAGATTCGCGAACCACCAAACGTGGGGTCAAAGTGATGCTCCGGACCGTGAGGTTTGGTTCGGCGAGGCGTTCCATCATCGTGCGGAAAGCGATGGCGGCGATTTCCCGGCATGGTTGGTGAATGGTGGTAAGTGGAACCGACACGAGCGTGGCGTATTTTACGTCGTCAAAGCCCACGACCCGGACGTCGCGTGGGGCGCGCACACCTTGAGATTCCATGGCGCGCAAAAGTACTGCGGCCGTGTCGTCGTTGGCGCAAATAAAAGCGTCTGCCTGTCGTCCGGCAACCAAGGAACGGACAAACTTCAAGTCGGCCGGATCACCGGTGCGAATCCAATCGGGATCGGGTTCAATTCGGTGCCGCACGAGCGCTTCGCGAATACCCGCAATGCGCGCATCCACAGTCGCGGCAGACAGAGGTCGCACCACAAACTGGATTTTACGGCAGCCAAGTTTGATCAGATGTTCCGCCACCATGAAACCGCCGGTCACATTGTCAATACCCACAAGATCAAAATCACTGCGCCGGGGGAAATCCAGGAGATCCCTGTCTATGAGTACGACCGGGATGCCCGCTTCACGGAGCGACTCCGCCAGTTTGCTGTTGGCTTGCTCCTGACCGGGCTGTAACTCGGCGGGCGCGAAAAAAACGCCACTGATCTCCCGCTCGATGAATTGTTTGCAAACTTCCTCCGCATGTTTAAGGCTGGCGTCCGTATCCACGCGCGGATTGGTGGAGCCGCCCCAGAGCAGGCCATACTCATTAACGCGCGCGAGACTGGCGATCTCGCCGCAGATGATTTGAAAAATCTCGGTGCTGGCCAAGCCCGGTACCAGCAAACCCAGGATGCGCGAAGTGGTGTTTCGCTGGAGATTTCGGCGGACATAAGTGCCCGAACCGGCACGCCGCTCGATTAGTCCCTGAGCTTCCAAGTCCCGCAGGGCCCGCGCGACTGTGGGCCGGGATACCTTGAATTGGTCGACCAGTTGATTCTCACTCGGAAGCCGCGCCCCTTCACCGTACCGGCCGGCCGCGATTTCAGTTTGCAGGTGATTGCTGATCTCGTGGTGCTTAGGCTTGGTTTTCATGATTGGCGACACGCTTGCTTATCGTGTGGTATTTACAGGTGTCCAAGTAGATATAGCAACTTTCTGTTTTCCTGTCAAGTTTATCCTCGCCGTCCAGGAAAAACAGGCTAGAGTGGAACTTAATCAAGACCCCAAATTTGCAACGTCATTCGCATTGGCACCATCGTTAATCACGAAGAAAAGGCATTATTATGACCAAAATGTCCATTTACACCATGCTGTTGTTGGCCGCCGTGGGCTTTGGCGCGGGTTGTCAAAAGGAAGCGGTAAGTACGGATATCCCGGCCCAAGGCCCACGGCACGTTATCGCGGTGATCCCGAAGTTGACAAACACTGTTTTTTGGCAATCGGTTCTCGCCGGGGCGAAAGAGGCGGGCAGAGATTATGGTTATGAATTAATTTGGGATGGCCCGGATCGGGAAACCAACAGTGCCCGCCAAATCCAAATTGTAGAGGACGCCATCACCCGCCATGTTGAGGGAGTGGTGATCGCGCCAGTGGACCGCCAGAACCTGGTCCCTTCCATTGACAAGTTAGCCGAATTGAAAATTCCCTGTGCGATCATTGATTCGGGACTGGATGCGGTCCATTTCGTTTGCTTCGCCTCCACGGATAATTATCAGGGCGGAGTTTTGGCCGCCCAGCGCATGGGCCATGCGCTCGGCGGCAAGGGCAATATTCTTGTGGTTGAGCATATCGCGGGTTCCCATGCCGCCGTCAAGCGCGTCAGCGGCTTTGTTGATACCATTTCCAGAGATTTTCCCGGCATCAAGATCGTGGAGTCCGCGTCAGGCCAGGATACCGCGGAAATTTCCCAAAAAGTGACGGCTGAAATGCTGCAACGACATCCGGACGTTCAGGGACTTTTCGCCTGCAATGTTGACATGTCCGTAGGCGCCTTGCGGGCGTTGCAGGAGGCGAAGCGTCCTGACGTCAAAATAGTGGCTTTTGATCCGGATAAATCACTGCTTGACGGTCTGCGTTCCGGCCAGGTGGCCGCGATTATTGTGCAAGATCCGTACCGGATGGGCTATGAAGGAGTGAAAGCGGTGGCCTTGAACATAAAAGGGCAATCCAGCCCCCGGTTAATTGACACCGGGGTCGAGGTGGTTACAGCCGAAAACCTCACTGAGCCCAAAATCATGCGGCTGCTGGGAGAGCAGCAATAAACGTTTGCCGCCGGGCCATCTGTCCGTTTTAATTGAAATTACAGAGCCAAGCAGATGTCTTTCCGGTGCCAATCGTTTTACTTTCGCGCTATCCAGCTTCTTCCCTCCTTCCGAGCCCCGCAATGATTTACGGACTTGGAATGATTCGTGCCGCGAGCAGCCTCCATGGCGCGCCCACGTCATTAAGTAATGCATTCAGCGGCGGTAGGCGCGGTCGTTATTCAAGGACATTCGCGAATCCATGCCTGCTACCTTTGGGTAGAAGGGGTGACGCAGCATGTGAGTACAGCATCTTAAGTTGTAATTACTACTATTTTGAATTCTGTCTATTCTGGATTTGTTTTTCTGCGACACTGGCCTTACAAAGGATGCATACCCAACGACTGGATCAACCGGCCATTAAATGCGACGATTTCGAAGACTGTGGCCGTTGTTACATGGATCGGAATCTTCCGCACCATGGTGAAAGACGCTGGGCAAGAAACTGACAACCAAGTCAACCAAAAAAAGAAAATGAACATGAAAATAAAACCCTTAAAGATGGCGGCACTCGCTGCGGGGGTCATCATCGGCGGGATCGGAGTGGCCCAAGCCCTGGAAGCAGACACCAACGCTACCACCGTGGCGTATTGGAAATTCGGCGCAGTTGAGAGCATTCCTCTGAGTCCAAGCGGCGCTGGAATTTTGGATCTGGCCACCAACACGGGGCAGGGCGCCGTGTCAGGCACGGTCAGCGGTGTTTCCCTCTCAGTCCAAGACCTTTGGTTTCAGGGTCCGTTGGCAGCAAGTCCCACTTTCTCGAGCGACGTGCCGCCTGCCTCGATGTTCAATGCGAACAATTATTTCAATGCCGGCGGAGGATCGTGGGATTGCGGCGCTGATCAATATCCCAGTACCAGTGGAAGCCTGATCTGCGACAATGCGACCTATGGCAACTCGTTCAACGGACCCGATTTCACCTTTGAGATCTATTTCAGATCAGATACGACAAATGATCCAGTGACGGGCACGCAGGTGCAGTCGATCATCTTTGATCATCACCAATCGGCTTATGCGTTCCTTTTTTTGAATGACAACGCCAATAACGATACGAACGACATCGGCAGTGTACGGTTTTGGGGTTGGAATGTGGCTGTCTTTGGGATTGATTGTCGAATCACGGCAGCCCAAAACCATGGGCATCGCCTGGACGACGGTCAATGGCATTATGTGGCAATGCGTTTTAATACCGCTACCGAGACCATGGATTTGCTGGTGGAAAACCAGGACGGCACCAGTGCTGAAACCTCAACCTTCATCACGGTGCCACTCAACCCGGGCGGTTCCGGCAGCCAGGGGCCCCTGTTTATCGGTTGCGATGAGGGCCAGAACATCCCCTTTGACGGCAAAATCAATCAGATTCGATATTCCAATGTTTCATTGCCGGCAACTAAATTATTGGCGAACACGGCCACCTGCAATGCACCGATCTTCAATAATTCGCCGACAACAAATTCCGTCTTCGTCGGCGACGTCTTGACCATTTCACCCGCGGCATGGCCCGTTCAAGTCCAAGGAGGCCCCCTTCAGTTCCAGTGGCAGTTGAACAGCGTCAATTTGCCGGGGCAGACCAATCTGGCCGCAAATTTGTTCCCCGTAACAGCCGCCGATGCGGGCAGATTTCAGCTGGTTGGAACAACCTCCTGCGGTGGCCTTTCGGTTACCAGCGCCCCAATCGTGGTCACCGTCGCCCCCAAGGTGCCAGTAAACCTTGCCCGTTGGACCTTTGAAACTGTTATCAATCCATTAAATGACGCCACTCCGCCCGCACCCATACCCCAAACGGGTATCGCCAGTTCGGACAGTTTCTATTATCCGCTGATCACCTTCAATGACGGCCCCCTCCAACCGGCTGGAGCGAGTGGAGGCATTGCTCTAACCAACGACGTTCCGCCGACGACCATGTTTATCAATGGCAACACCGGTGGAACAAATGCCTTTGACCCTTCATTTATCTATGGTGTGAACGGTGTGGTTTTCTACCCGAACGGCAGTTATCCGGGTGATCCGTTTGACTTCCGCACTCAGTTCTCCTTGGAATTGTTCTTTCAGAGTTACGGTGATCAGAGTGCTAACGGCACGATGGAACTCGTCTGCCAGGGTTCCGACGCGGGCAACACCTTTGAATATGGGGTTAATCTCAATCAGGCGGCGAATGGCGCACTGAGTTTCAAGGTTAATAACGATGCCATTGCCCCGGCGGGTCCGTCATTTGAAGATACCAACGCCGGGATTCAGTCGATCGTCCTGTCTGACAGAAACTACGCCGATGGCACGTGGCATTATCTGTTGGCAAAATATGATTCAACTGCAAATACAATCAGTCTGGCGGTTGCCAACGCCGACGGAACCGGCACCAACGCGACCGTTTCATTGCCTGCCGGCTACAGCCCATTGGCTCCCAACAACGAGGGCAATTTGTTTGTCGGCCGCTATCGGTATCCATTCGTTGATGGCTCTCAATCAGATCCACGCACCTTCATTGGCGCCATTGACGAGGTGCAAGTTTCATCAGGCTTGGTGACACCCGCTACGGGCCAGTTGGGTTACCTTCCGGGACCGCCGAACCTTACGAGCATTTCAGTGAGCGGGGGCACGGTGACGATTCGGTTCACGGGCAGTCCATTGGCCTCGGCAGCAACCTATACCTTGGTGAGCTCTCCGACGGTGAATGGAAGCTACTCGGCAGCGTCCGGAACGGTCATTTCACTTGGCGGAGGCAACTTTCAGGCAACGGTCGCCAAGAGCGGTGCGGTGGAATTCTATCGGGTTGAGCATTGATGGCACACGTGGTTGCCCTGCGGTCCCGGGACCGCAGGGCAACCCCAATGACTTAAAAACAGGTTAAAAAATTATGAAAGCAATCAACTCGAAGCTTTGTTCTCACCGCCAGCGCGCATTTACTCTAATTGAATTGCTGGTGGTCATTGCCATTATCGCCATTCTGGCTGCCATGTTGCTGCCGGCCTTGGCATCCGCAAAGAGCAAGGCCGTCCGGATCAGTTGTTTGAACAACCTGAAGCAAATGACCTTGTTCACCCAGATTTACACCGACGATAACAATGACCTGTTTCCCACCGCGCTGGGCACGACTTATGGCAACTGGGATCCCACAGACGAGGCGAATAACTGGTGGGGCGCATCAATCTGCGGCGGATCGACCAACAACTATAACTCCTTTCACGACCCGGCGGTCAATTCCCCCATTAAGTTGGCAGGCGGGGCGGTTTGGAATTGGGCCTTTAATTTTAACTTGGTGGGTTATGGCTACAATTCCTTTTTCCTTAGTTGCACCCCCAATGCCCCAGGCGGACTCTCGGTGGCGGGATATAAGTTTAACAGTTCGGCAAATTTCAAGCGAAGTGGGATTCTCCATCCAGTTGACTGTCTGGTGTTTGGTGATAAGCAGCCGAAGCCGGACTTGACGGCCAGCGCCACGTTGTGGTGGCCCAACGCTAGCATGCATGTCACGAGCTCTTCTGGTGATTATGAAGGAATCGACACGACCCGCCACAACGGCGGAAAATTTCCCGGGTTGGGCAATGTCGGATTTTCCGATGGACACGCCGAATCAAGACAGGAGGCCAGAATTAACCCGCCATCCGATCCTTCGGGCGGATCCGCCCAGGGCTTGGTCAATTCTCAATATTGGGACCCACGGCAGACGGCCGGCCAGCAATAAGCCTCATGCCAGAGGTTAACCTAAGTAAAATATGGCCCGGCGGCAGGGTGTTAGGTGAAACGCCGCCGCGTTGGTATCCACCCGAGTATGCCCCACGCGGGGTTGAAAAAAAGCTCCCTTTGGAGCCAGCGCGATTACAAAATATTCGACATGAATAATATTATAACCCCGGCCGCCGTGACGACGAGATTATCCGCAAAGCTTGATGTGCTTAATGGCCGCATTTTCTTCTGGTCCCTTACTTCGGCGCTGGCCGGGTTTCTTTTCGGCTTTGACACGGTCGTTATTTCCGGGGCGGAACAAAAAATCCAGGCTGTCTGGGGACTGAGTCCCGGCCTGCACGGGTTCGCCATGGGGTCGGCACTTTACGGAACAGTGCTGGGATCATTGTTTGGTGGCTGGCCCACGGATTTTTTTGGGCGAAAAAAAACCCTGCTGTGTATCGGGCTGCTTTACATCGTCTCGGCGGTGGGTTGTGGTTTTGCCAATGGCGTTTCCATGTTTATCGCCGCACGGGTGATCGGCGGCATTGGCATTGGTGTCTCCACTGTGGCCGCGCCGCTTTACATCTCCGAGATTGCGCCACCAAGCCATCGCGGACGGCTCGCAGGCATGTTTCAGTTCAATATTGTCTTTGGCATTGTCATCGCTTTTGTTTCCAACTGGCTGCTGGCCGGCATCGGCGAAAATGCCTGGCGTTGGATGCTGGGCGTGGCGGCAATTCCGTCCCTGATTTACACGATCATGTGTTTCAGCCTTCCGGAGAGTCCGCGCTGGCTGATTGGCCGCAAGGGCGATCGTGCGGCGGGGGTCAAAGTCTTGAAGCTGATCGAACCGGGGGCCTCACCGGCCGAGGTTGAGGCGGATGCCAATGCGATTCTCGCCGCCTCGTCCGAGCGGGCGACCTCCGCAAAATTCTGGGCCTGGCGCTTGCGGGTGCCGATCATGCTGGCGTTTCTCGTCGCCTTCTTCAACCAGCTTTCGGGCATCAATGCCATCCTCTACTTCGCGCCGCGGATTTTCGAGATGACGGGCTTGGCGGCCAAGGCCGCGCTGCTGCAATCAGTGGGCATTGGGATCACGAATCTTATCTTCACTTTTGTAGGCTTATGGCTGATTGACCGGCTGGGTCGCCGCACTTTGTTGTTCATAGGATCGTATGGCTACATTGTCTCGCTGGGACTCACGGCTTGGGCTTTTTTCACCCAGCATTACAGTATTGTACCGGCGTGCATCTTTGCATTCATAGCTGCCCACGCGGTTGGTCAAGGAGCGGTGATCTGGGTGCTTATTTCTGAAATTTTCCCCAACCGGCACCGTGCCGAAGGACAGACGCTCGGCAGTACGACCCACTGGGTTTTCGCCGCCCTGCTGACAACTTTTTTCCCAAAAATGGTCTCGGTGTTTCCGCCCGGGTATATTTTTTCATTCTTCACTTTTATGATGGTTCTGCAACTGATTTGGGTGAAAACCATGGTGCCTGAGACCAAAGGGGTGCCGCTGGAGCAGATCCAAATACGTTTGGGAATCGAGTAAGGCCCACCATGAGTTTCAAAATCATTGGAATCGGCGAAGTCCTTTGGGACCTGCTTCCTTCTGGCCCGCAACTTGGCGGCGCGCCGGCCAATTTTGCCTATCACGCCCGCGCCCTTTGCGCGGACGCCTGCGTCGTGACGCGCGTCGGCAAAGACGAATTTGGCCGCGCTATTCTGCGGCGATTTGAGAAACAGGGAATCGCCGACGGCACCGTGCAAGTGGATGACCAGGCGGCCACCGGCACCGTAACTGTCACGATTGCCAAGGCCGGGATCCCGACCTACGTCATTCATGAGAATGTCGCGTGGGACCGGCTGGCCGTGACAGCCGCCGCCATGAAGGCCGTTCGCTTGGCGGATGCGGTTTGTTTTGGAAGTCTCGCGCAGCGGGGCGAGATTTCGCGGGCCGCTATTCAACGCCTCGTCGCCGCCGCACCGGCAAATTCATTGCGGGTTTTCGACATCAATTTACGCCAGAAATATTATTCCCGCCAGATCATTGAGGAGTCATTGCGACTCGCCAACGTGCTCAAGCTGAATGACGGCGAACTGCCGATTCTGGCGGAGTTATTCGCCCTGAAAGGCACGACGCAAAACCAAATTGAATCACTGGCCCAAAGGTTCAGCCTGCAGCTTGTGGCCTTGACGCGCGGGCCCGCGGGCAGCTTGTTGTTCAAAAGTGGTCGGTGGTCGGACTGTCCTTCGGTCCCGATTAAAATTGTGGATACGGTCGGAGCCGGCGATGCCTTTACCGCCGCCTTGGTTATGGGCCTGCTCCGGAAAATGCGCCTCGATGAAATCAACAGCCTTGCCGACGAAGTCGCACGGTATGTCTGTTCGTGTGACGGAGCCACGCCGCCGTTACCCAAGAAATTTGGCGAACGGTTTGCGTCCAGCGACGGTGTTCAGGCCGCGGTAGCGCCGCTAACGGCGACAAGGGTTTGAAAATCGAAGAACGATGAAAATCAAGATTACGGAATTATTGACGCCTAGCAGTACGGCACGGCAAGCGAAATGGTTTTGGGCCACTTTGAGTTTCGGCGTGGGCATTGCTTCAGCGTTAGGTGGTCCGACCGGCAACTATTCCGAGCCGTTTCGCCCGCAGTATCATTTCACGCCGGAGAAAAACTGGATGAATGATCCGAACGGCCTGGTTTTCTATGCGGGCGAGTATCACCTGTTTTACCAATACAATCCTTTTGGCGACAAGTGGGGACACATGAGCTGGGGTCACGCGGTCAGTCCCGACATGGTTCATTGGACACACCTGCCGCTAGCCCTCCCCGAAGCGGACGGGGTGATGATTTTTTCGGGAAGTGCAGTGATCGACTGGAATAACTCCAGCGGCTTCGGGAAGGAGGGGCAACCGCCAATGGTGGCGATTTACACCGGCTGTCGGGCCGACAGCGATGGCCTCCAATTCGAGTGCATCGCCTACAGCAACGACAAAGGTCGTATCTGGACAAAATATTCCGGCAATCCCGTCATCAATTCGGATTCGAAAGATTTTCGTGATCCGAAGGTCCAATGGTATGGACCGACCAAAAGCTGGATCATGACCGTGAGCCTTTCGGCCGAGCACAAAGTATGCTTCTATGGTTCATCGGATCTTAAAAACTGGACGCTCTTGAGCAAGTTCGGTCCCGCCGGTGCGACTTCGGGCGTTTGGGAATGTCCTGACCTGTTTCAACTTCCGGTGCAAAGCACCCATGAAAAACGATGGGTGCTCGCCGTCAACATTAACCCCGGCAGCATCGCCGGGGGTTCAGGCGGACAATACTTCGTCGGCCAATTCGACGGCAGGCAGTTTAAGGCCGAGCCTGGCTCATTGCCAAAACCGATTCCCGATTTTTCTCCACCGGGCCAAGTCATCGCTGATTTTGAAGGCAAGGATTACGGTGGTTGGAAGACCACGGGTGAAGCTTTCGGTCCTGGTCCGGCGCAGGGACAACTCGCAGATCAAAATCCGGTGGGCGGTTATCTCGGCCACGGCCTGGTGAACAGTTACTATCACGGCGACGCCACTACTGGCACGCTTACGTCGCCAGAGTTTGAAATTAGCAAACCGTTTCTGAATTTTCTGATCGGCGGCGGTTCGCAAAAGGAAACCCGCATGGATTTGCAGATCGGCGGCAAGGTCGTGCGTTCCGCGTCAGGCGAAGACGCCGAACGGCTTGCATGGCGCTCGTGGGACGTCAACGAGTTTAAAAACGAAAAGGCGGTTTTGCAGATTGTGGACAACGCCACGGGTGGCTGGGGCCATATCAATGTGGATCAAATCATGCTCGCCGATGCGCCCGCGCGCGCGGCATCCGGATCCGCGTTGTGGTTTGATTACGGCCCGGACTATTACGCGGCCGTTTCCTGGAGTGACATTCCCAAATCAGATGGCCGCCGGCTTTGGATCGGCTGGATGAATAATTGGGAATACGGTCAGGACGTGCCCACTTCGCCGTGGCGCAGCGCCATGTCCATTCCGCGCGAAGTTAGCTTGCGCAAAACCACCGAGGGCATTCGGCTGGTTCAGAAACCCGCGCGCGAAATCGAATCGTTGCGTGACCAGCACTATCAGTTCAAGGGCGGCACCGTTGCCGATGCTAATGCTTGGCTGATTAAGAATCACATCGCAGGCCAGCAGCTTGAAATTGCCGTCGCGTTTGAGCCGGCCCAGTCAGGGGTCGAAGGCGTCAAGGTTTTGGAAGGTGAGAATCAAGCGACCACGATAGGCGTGGACCGCGATCGCGGGCAAGTCTTTGTGGACCGCGCTCACTCGGGTATCGTGAACTTTCATCCAAAGTTCCCAGGCCGGTTTGACGCCCCGCTGGCCGAGCCGGGCGCAGCAGTGAAGTTGCACATTTTTGTTGATGCCGGTTCGGTTGAGCTGTTTGTTAACGACGGCGAACGCGTGTTCACCAGTTTGGTTTTTCCCGCCGCTGACAGTCGTGTTGTGGAATTCTTCCAGTCAAAAAATGACGCGCGGATCAGTTCCATGCAGGCATGGACTTTGAAGTCGGTCTGGAAGTGACGCCACGTTCAGTGTATGAACCGAAAGGAATTCCTGAAACATTTCAAACCCGTGTGTCTGAGCAACCGGTCTTGTTCCGGTTGTTGTCTATGAATGCAAGCC
>Ga0302140_10004753_pt1 | contig 17275 bp, 18 predicted proteins | sample I_Bog_E1_1_FD_202095 | JGI IMG/M metagenome (GOLD analysis project Ga0302140, IMG submission 202095) | Peat permafrost microbial communities from Stordalen Mire near Abisko, Sweden - I_Bog_E1_1 | ecosystem: Environmental > Terrestrial > Soil > Wetlands > Peat | place: Sweden: Abisko, Stordalen... | reverse complement strand
CCTACAATCCTGGAACATTTTCGGGACCGGCGGGCACGCCCCCGCGTTCGGGCAACTATCTGTTGTATTGGATGGCAAGTCAAGCTCTCTGGCGCATGGATGCAAAAGGCGCAAGAGGGTTGGATGGGACTTTCGCTTATGATTGGAGCTCATCTGACCTCAACCGCAACAATTCTCAGCTCACCGCGGGCGCGCGCTTCAACGAGCCGCTCCCGCTGCGCATTCACAACACCATGTCCCTGGGTTATGTGCGAAGCAACTTGAGTTTAAGGTTCTTCCCGCCAGGCACGCCTTCTTGGAAAACCGAGCAAGGCATTGAGTTCAACTCTCTGCTGGACGTTGCGCCAATGCTTCTTTTGCAACCGGCGATCCAGTACTATGCGAACGTAGGAGGGGGCTTACAACGCGCGGTTGTTTTCGGATTCAGAACTAAGGTGGAGTTCTAAGAACGTTGACCGGGAGGCGCCTCATAACGTTCTCCACTGCCGATTAATTGACAAGTCAATTCTTCCGGAGCTGAGTCGTAGGGTGACTGCCGCCGACTTGGACGAGATCACCCTGATGAGTCCAGGAGACATCATTTTCCTATATACAGATAAGGTCTTTGACGGGGACGATGAGAAGGATCGGCAAAAGATCGAAAAGATCATCCAGGAACACAAGCAGATGCCGGCCAGGGAAATCTGCAACGCGATTCTGGATTATGCGCTGCGGAATGACGATCGCTTGAGGCAAATCGATGAGCCCGACCGCAACGATGATAAGACAGTATTCATCATCAAGAGAGAGAAGGAGTGTTAAATATGTCTGACATCGCCGTGGAGTTTCTAGCTGCGCCCGAGGTGCTGGCTCGTGCTCGCAAGATCAAACTGTTTCTGATGGACGTGGATGGCACGCTGACCGACGGTGGCGTCTGTTTAATCTCGACGACTGCTGCTGACGCGTCCGGAAACTCGTCTGTCTCCGAAATGAAGGTCTTCAATGCACACGACGGGCAGGGACTGTCCCTGGCACACACAATGGGGATTCAGACAGGTTTCATCACCGGTCGATCATCGCCGGCCGTTGCCAAGCGTGCCGAAGAACTGAAAGTCACCTTTGTATATCTGGGACAGGCGAAGAAAACCGAGGCATTCGAAGAATGCATGCAAAAAGCAGGCGTGACCGAAGAAGAGGTTGCCTATCTGGGGGACGATCTGCCGGACATTCCTTTGGCGCGGCGAGTTGGGCTGGCAGTGTGCGTAGCTGATGGAGCGCCGGAATTGGCGGCCGTATGCCACTTCACCACTCGCAGGCTTGCGGGGCGGGGCGCCGCGCGCGAAGTGGTTGAGCTCATCTTGAAGGCGCAGGGACGTTGGGAGGAAGCGGTGCCGCATGCACTTGCCAAATAGACTGGGTGACATAACTTCGTCGCCAATTGAAGTGGAATCGCTTCATCGTCTAGCGACGCCGCAATCAACTTCCGGATTCGCGGCACCATGGCGCCAAGCATTTTCAGGGCCGCTTGGCAAAGTATCTAAGCCGCTTAGAATCAGCGCAAGTTGCTGAGCAAGCGTAGTTTAGGGCGACGCCGGTTTGGGATCATTTAGGACCAAATGGGATGATTTCTACCTTACAAGGTTCGGATATTGTTCGGGACCTCTGAATAGCGCTCTGCACAATAAAGCACCCGATCGGCTCTCCTGACTTCGGGTTCCGACTCCTGCGCCTTTCAATTCAATGAGCGCTGAACTTTTTCATTGAGGTGTTCTCGATTTGATTCTCTTGGCACCGGCTGGATCTTGTAAGGTTCGACCTTGGCCTCAGGATCGAATCGCCCGGGCGCCGCGCGAGGCGTTTACTCTGGAACTGGCACGCTTGGGTCGCAGATCAGAAATGGCCAAGTAGGAATGCGGATTTGATGTCGGCCATAGAGGAGCAATGCCGAAACGACATTCAACTGCGGAAGTATCCACTGAATGCGCAACGCTGCTTTCGAGCGTCTCAGAACTCCTCCAACGTGGAGGCCAGAGCGCGGCGAAGTCTCTCAACGCGGTCTTGACGACGACCTACTGGCTGGTAGGACCGCGTCTGGTGGAGTTCGAACAGCGCGGCAAGGAGCGGGCAGTTTGCGGCTCTGAATTACTGAAGAGGCTATCAAGCGACCTGCAATCCCAGTTTGCTCGCGAATTCTCGGAAAGAAATCTGGAGTAGGTGCGACAGTTCTATCTTCATTGGTCGAATCCGCAGACGCCGTCTGTGACATTGAGTCTGCGAGAGGTGCCCACATTTTCGCTTTCTTGATCTCACTACGTGCGGCTGCTCTCAGTAACGCATTCACTCAAGCAACTCGGCTGGGGAGAACCCAGCCAGGGCGGATGAAGTGGCAGGTATATCCGTTCGGAATGCGCTCCAGATAGTCCTGATGTTCAGGCTCCGCCTCCCAGAATTCCAGCGCGGGCGCAACTTCCGTCACTGCTTTACCGGGCCACAGTCCCGAGGCATTGACGTCAGCAATGGTTTCTTCAGCGATGCGCCTTTGCTCGTCGCTGGTATAGAAAATTGCGGAGCGATAACTGTCGCCAATATCATTTCCCTGGCGATTTCGCGTCGTTGGATCGTGGATCTGGAAGAAGAACTCCAGGATCTTGCGGTACGAGATCTTCAAAGGGTCGAAGAGGATCTCGATAGCTTCGGCATGACCCGCATGGTTTCGATACGTGGCGTTCGGGACGTTGCCGCCTGTATAGCCCACCCGAGTGGAAATCACGCCTGGGTAGCGGCGAAGCAGATCCTGCACTCCCCAGAAGCAACCGCCGGCAAGAACTGCTCGTTCGTTGGATGGCGTCATCCCTTTTTCTGCTCCTTCTTCTCGAATAGATCCAGGTATTGGCCGTATCCTTCGCTTTCCAATTCATCCACGGGGATGAATCGCAACGAGGCGGAGTTGATGCAGTAGCGGAGGCCGCCGGCTTCTTTCGGACCGTCGTCAAAGACATGGCCAAGGTGGCTACCGCCATGGACAGAGCGAACTTCCGTGCGGTCCATCCCGTGGCTGCCATCCGGGCGCTCGTCCACATTTTCCGCTTCAACGGGTTTGGTGAAACTGGGCCAACCGCAATTGCTATCGAATTTGTCGAGGGACGAGAACAACGGCTCTCCTGAAACGATATCTACGTAAATCCCACCCTCGTCGTGATCCCAGAAGGTGTTTTCGAAGGGCCGTTCGGTCTCGCCCCGTTGGGTCACCGCGAATTCCAAAGGGGATAGGCGATCAATCGCCTCCGCATCTCTTGTGTAATTCGGCATCTGCGCTCCTGGCATGCAAATCCTCGCTCAAGTGTACAGCGCCATCTATTGGGCGAACACTTAGTCCATGGCGAGCCGAGTCGACAGCCTGGCGTGAGGCGCTTTGTGAGGAGCGCCAGACGTCGCCCCGCTTGTTTCGTTCTTAAAACCAATTTTCGAGGAATGTCACGGAGGATTCCCCGACCACACCAATTTGTAACCCCCTCCCGTAAGTTCAGGGTGATCGGAGGCGTCTAGCCAAGCACCTAAAGACTGAAGCAAACTGAACATGCTTTCACCGGCCAGCAGAGCAGTCCTTAGATTCGCCGGTAGCCAGTCAAGTCTTGATCGACCTGACATCCTGAAAGACAGTCGGGATCAGTTCCGCGACAGTCGGGTGAATGTGTAGGGAGCGATGCAGAAGGGGAGTTGGTTGTCTTGCATACATCGCGGTCAAAAGACAGTGGCAGGCTGCCAATCTCCAAAGGCTAAATATGACCTTCTGGTAGACGCTCTCAAACGCGTTCCAGCACTCCAAGGCAACCATGATCGAAGTGGAGCTCACTTATGATCGTTCCAGTCTGCGGCTGGGGATTCGCGACAATGGCATTGGGATTGCACGGGAAGTTGTGAGCAGCGGACTACCTGGACACTGGGAGATATCTGGAATGCGCGAGCGGGGCTCAACAAATCGGAGCGCGGCTGAGCGTGTGGAGCCGGCCCGGCGCTGGAACAGAGGTTGATTTGAGTATTCCCGCCAATCTCGCTTACCTGCGCGTACAGAAAACAAACCGCGAAAGCTGGATTCATAGTGTAATCAAGAGAAGGAAAAGCAGATGAAATCTATCTCCCTCCTCTCAAATTGCAAGAGCGCTGTTTGCATATGATTCACGATACTCAGGAATGCGCAGCGTGATTGCCATTCGCACCAGGTCTGCTAGCGAAGTAGCTTCCATTTTGCGCATGACTTGGCTCCTGTGGATTTGCAGCGTAACCTCGCTGATCCCAAGCAGCGAAGCGGCCTGCTTGTTGAGAAGCCCGCCGACAACGAGAGGGAATACGTCCTTTTCTCGTGGCGTCAAACGTGAATGCCTCTCTTTCAGTTGCTCTAGTTGTGCTCGTTTTCTCCGTATTGCTCTATCTCGAACGAATGCGGCTTGGATCGCAATTCGCAATCGTTGTGGGTCCACAGGTTTCACGAAAAATTCCAAAGCGCCTCCTTTCATCGCCCTGACGGAAGATCGGACATCTGCTTTACCGCTAATGAAAATAATGGGCGGGGAGAATTTTCCAGACATCTGTTGCAACAAGTCCAAACCGCCAATGTCGGGAAGGTTGAAGTCCAGGACCAGGCATGCGGATACATCTGTGCTTGTGAAGTCGAGGAACTGTCTCGCGGATGAGAATGTCCAAACCTGGAAACCGCATCCTTCAAGAAATTCACGGAGCGTTTCTCGAAGGATGTAGTCGTCGTCGACTAGGTAGACAACTTCTTGGCTCAGTGTCCCTGGCTTGACTTCAGCCAGTGAGGTGTTGGGAAGTCTGACGTTGGATCGCAGCATCCCGACGGGTTCAGGTCGTCGATAGGCACAATGCATGGAGAGTCCATCCTCTTTCTGAATGTCAATCCCTTGGAGGGACTGCTCGGGGCCCAAGCCGCATGGGTGCAAGTATCGAGGGTGAGAGGCCGAGTGGAAATCCCCATACGAAGGCGATGCTCATACCCAATTAGGATGGAGGGTAGGCACCCCTATCATCGACTTGGCTGACAATATCGGATGGCAATGCCGCGGAGACTCGCAGAATATTGCCGAAGGATATACTTTCCGACTAGGAGCGTTTTCGCGGTGGGAAACTAATGAGACGCCTACCGAAGATGCGAGCGTCGACCGAGTATGCACCCGGACCAAGGAGTGCGAGAATTCCACTGTTCAGGATTGAAACTGCCAAGTGGAAAGAGTCCTTGCCACTGGTCAAGTAAGTGCCTAATAACTCCGAGATAATAATAAGGATAGAGGAATATGGGGTGAAAACGCCGATGCATAGGCTGATTACGATGCCGGCGCTGAGAACGAGTGCCCAAGGCGAATTTACGAGCGTCCAATGTGCCGTTCCATCATTCAGGAATGTCGCAGCGACAACGAATCGCAGAACCAGGAGTGCGATGCCCGGAAGTCCCGTCGGGAACATCGAAAACAGTCTTTGCACGATTGAAAGAGTAACCTGTCCCGACGATGCGGCCAATCTCCAAAGTAGGGTTGCTGAACAATTCTTTAGAAGGGGTATTCATCCACCCCGATTGCCGTATTCTTATGTCCGGAAGAGGCAAACGTCATGTGTACCATGAAGACACCAGCATCAGACGCCCCAATTTCCCGCACGCAATGCAAGTCTGGCTATCCAGTTCCTCCCCTGCCAGTCTGGAAGCGATATTCTCCGGGGTAGGCGATTGCGCCTAATGTATTCAGTCTGGCGGTCTGTTGATCGTGGACTCCGTCGCTTTGACTTCTTTCGAGTTCCCCAGGGGAACAAGGCGCTGAAGCGGAGTTGACGGATTCAGGCGTGAGCTACTGTCCCATTTGACGACCTGACCGAGTCCCACGATAGGTCAGAGGCATCTTGAGAAGAAAAGACGAGGTCGAGGCCCATGGCGAAGAAAATCAGAGTCCTGGCGGTAGACGACCATCCACTGCTTCGTGAGGGGATCACTGCCGTAATGCAAGGCGAAGAGGACATGGAACTGGTGGCGGTGGCAACAAATGGAATCCAGTCCATCGAACTCTTCCGACTTCACCGTCCCGACGTGACCTTGATGGACCTGCAGATGCCAGGCATGAATGGTATCGAGGCAATCAACGAAATACGACGCGAGTTTTCCAACGCACGCTTCATCGTTCTAACAACCTACCAAGGCGATATCCAAGTACTCCGGGCTTTGAAGGCGGGTGCAACCGGTTACCTTCTCAAGAATATGCTGAGAAGAGACTTACTCGATGCGATCAGGGCTGTTTATGCCGGAAGACGTTACATCCCGAACGAGATTGCTGCGGAACTCGCAGAGCATGTCATCGACGAATCATTGAGCGATCGTGAAGTCGCGGTCCTTCGTAAGGTGGCGAGTGGAACATCGAACAAGATTATTGCCGCGCAACTTGAGGTGACCGAGGCGACCGTCAAGGGTCACTTAAAGAGCATCCTATCCAAACTTGGTGCCAATGATCGTACCCACGCCGTCACCATCGCAATGAAGAGAGGGTTTCTCGACGGATGACATACGGGCGCAAAGATCTGAATGCGCCATTTTCCATGATGGGGAGTTCAAGCTTGTAGAAACTGAAGGTCCAGAGAGATCGCGATTTCTTCCCCTACCAGCAAGCCGCCTGCTTCAAGCGCTGTATTCCATGTCAGACCGAAGTCTTTCCGGTTGATCCTAGCAGTCGCAGACAAACCGATACGAGTATTTCCCCAAGGATCCTTCGTCGGCGCAGTGGGGCCTTCGACTGCGAAATCGACATCCTTGGTGACACCGCGCATGGTTAATTGACCCGTAACCAGTAGGCCACGATCTTCAATGCTCTGAATCTTGGATGATCGAAGCGAGATCGTAGGAAAGCTTTCCGTGTCGAAGAAGTCGACGCTCTTCAAGTGTGCATCTCGCTGCACGTCGCCGGTGTTCAGCGATGAGACATCGACTGTCGCGCTGATGCTCGAATCCAGCACGTCCGCTTCGTCCAGGGAAAGGATTCCTGTTACCCCCGTGAACTGCCCTTTAACATAGGAAATCATCATGTGCTTCACCCGGAATTCGACCACGGAATGTACGGGGTCAATGTTCCAGGTGCTGATTGCAGCACTGATAGTTGTATTCATCGTCATGATCCTTTCGGTGGATGAGATATTTGAGTGATGAGGACGCCATTGAGTCAATCAATTACTCCGAAACTGGCAACATGGTGGATCTACCCAAGCCATTCGACCGTGAATCAACTTATTGGTACATCCCTTCGCCTCTCGATCTAACCACTGGGGTCAAAATGCCAATTGGAAGACTTTGCGAATCAAGTAGGTAGTCAATGCAAACACAACAAGCGACAAAGCATAAATGGCGACAAACCACAGAGATCGATGCAGTCGGATTGTCATTCAACCCATCCATTCTCCGGGGTTCTTCCGCGAAATATCCAATAGGCGAAGGCTGAGTATGCCAAGATGATGGGCGTGACGAATATTGCTCCGACTAATAGAAAAGTCTGGCTAGCCGATCCGGCAGCCGCGTCCCAAAGTGTCAGCCGGAACGGGATGATATTTGGAAAAACGATCAGTGCAACGCTGGTCATGCCGAACAGGATGACCGCAAAACCTAGAATGAGCGGAACTATCGCGTTTACGCTCCTTGGGAAGAGAGTGAGGAAGCCCCCCGCGAGAATCATCAGCACCGCGAGCCCAGGTAGAGATACTGGGTGAAGAACCCAGGCCATGCGGATTCCTGGCTGAATAGAAGCGGCATACAGTCCCCCAAGACTTAGAAGAAGTAAGAAAGCCGGAGTACCGATACGAAGGGATTTGAGTGAGAAATGAAGAATTTCAGCGTTACCCTTGAGATAGAGCCATCCTGATCCAAGCATTGAATAGCCGACTACCACGATTACTCCAGTGAGAAGCGGCAACGGTCGAAACGCGTCGAAAACGGTTCCTGAGAATTCTCCGTTTGTTATTGCAACGCCTTGCAACAGGCCGCCGAGGATTAGTCCTTGCATATAGGACGTGACCACTGAGCCGATCCCGAACGCGAGATCCCATCGACGACGATAGCGACTCATCTGAACGCGAAATTCAAATGCAACTCCACGAACCCCCAACGCCAGAAGCATGATAATTAAAGGTAAGTAGAAGGCCGGCATGAGGATTGCGTAGGCAATCGGAAACGCTGTAAAGAGCGTGATGCCGGTCATCACGAGCCATGTTTCATTGCCATCCCAGGTTGGAGTAATCGAGTCGATTGTGTGATCTCGTGAGGAATCGCAACGCTGCAGCAGTAGTAGGGTTCCCACACCCAAGTCAAAGCCATCGAGCAGTCCATACAAAGTAAGAGCAAGTGCTGCAAAACAAGCCGATAGAAGAGGGAGATCCATCGCTTCACCTCCGTCCCGTCGCCGAAGTGTCGAATACCCGCGCCAATATCTTGGACTGGAAAGCATTTTTAAGAGAGCCGGAAGAGTTTGCTTCTGTACTTTCATCCTTGGGACCGCGCTGAATGAGCCCGAGGGTGAAGTACAGAAATGCTCCCATGAAGACAGAGTAGATACAAACGAACGCGATTAATGAGGACAGAAGTACTTGGGCAGGCACGGGTGAGATCGCATCCACGGTTTTGAGAATGCCGAATATTACCCAAGGCTGTCGGCCGGTCTCGGCCAAATACCAACCGGCGAGCGTGGCAACAAGGCCAGAAGGCGTCATGAGGACAAGAATGCGTAGAAACCACGGAGAGGTGAACAGTCTCCCCTTCCATCTCAGCCACAAAGATGAAATGCCAACAGCAAACATGGCCATTGCAGTGCAATACATGATCCGGAATCCGTAGAAGACCATTCCCATGATCGGCTGTTGATTCCGGGGGGTGTTCCGGAGTCCTTCTACCGTCCCATTGAGGCTGTGGGTAAGCCAGATGCTTCCGAGATACGGAGTCCCAAACGCAAAGCGATTGCGCTGATGCTGCTGGTCCGGAACGATCACCCAGTAATAAGGAGCAGGCGATTCGGACTTGGTCTCCCAGAATCCCTCGGCCGCCTGCATCTTGGAGGGCTGATGCTTCAGCATGGTTCCATAGAGAATATCCCCAATAAATACTTGTCCAGCAATCAGGACGGTTGCGAAAGTTGTCCCTATCGCAACACTTTTCCTGGCAAATACTGGATACCTACCCTGCAAAAGGTAATGAGCGCCAACTCCCGAGACTAGAAAACACGCTGTCAGATAAGCGGCGCTAATCATATGTGGCAATCGAACGCCCCAGGATGGGTTCATGACGACGTGCAGCCAATGGACGACTTCGATATGGCCATCCTTGACTTTGATCCCTGACGGGGTCTGCATCCAACTATTGGCCGCAAGAATCCAGGACGCAGATATCACAGTCCCAGAAGCAACGAGGCATGTTGCCAAAAAATGCAACCTGGGTCCGACGCGGTGAAAGCCAAAAAGCATGATTCCTAGGAAGCCCGCTTCAAGGAAGAAGGCCGTGAGGACTTCGTAGGCGATCAAGGGGCCGATCGCTGGACCTGCGATCTGCGCGAAACGGGAAAATCCCAGACCAAACTCAAAGGAGAGCACAAGCCCGGTCACGACACCGACACCAAACGCCATAGCGAAGATGTTGAGCCAAAAGCGATAGATCTGGAGGTAAACTTCCTCCTTTGTCTTGAGCCAGAGGCCTTCCATCACGGCTAGGAAAGACGCCAGTCCAATGGAGATGGTGGGAAAGATGATGTGAAAACTAACCGTAAAGGCAAACTGGATTCGCGCGAGGGTTGAAGCGTCAAGCCTCATGCCGAGCCCCACTTTCCGGTGCCAACCTGGCGCTGAGAATGGCACTCAAGATGAGAACAACGAGTCCGGCAATTGCTGCTCCCATGCCCAACACTCCGATAATGAGAAAAAAGAAGGAAATTCCCAGCAAGACCGCTACGGCGACTTCAAGTGCTCGAAACAACTTTGCAAACCGTTGCATCTCAAAACCTCTTCACCGTGATCGTAGCCGCAACTTGCTGTCCCGCCCATCATGTCTTTCCGTTAATACCCTTCATTGACTGAAAGAGTTGGAGCTTGATGTGATTTCCTTATGTACATAAGGGCGTACCCGGAATCGATCCAAACGAAAGCGCGATGCGTGCGGTCTTCGCGGATTGCTCAGTTCAGATTTTGACGTTGATAGATTGAGGCGACAGCTGTGCCGAGCGAAGGGTGGTTAAAACCCGTAGATTTCAGCGTTGCATGGCCGTTATACGGTGAATAGAATGGGCTGTTTCCGCCGTTGCGACGCAGATTGGAATGTGAAATGGCCGACCGTTTACCGTCCAGAGGGTCTATGAACAGGATAGGCAATTGGAGGAATCTAATCCTGATCCTGTGCTTTCTGCTGCCGGGATGCAATTGGAGACACGGGAGCGATCGACCCGTTATTCAATTTATACGGATCCCGCCCGCCAGTGAGGGCGGCCCAGACAAGCTCGGTATGATCGAGGGGAAGGTCATTGGAGGCCGCCCGGGCCAAAGGATAGTTCTCTTTGCCAAAGCGCAAAGCGTTTGGTGGGTGCAACCTTTGGAGGTAGAACCCTTCACGAAGGTTGAGCAAGACTCGACTTGGAAGAGTGCTACCCATCTCGGAAGTGAATACGCGGCATTGCTTGTGGATCCTACATATCGCCCTCGATCGACAATTCCCGCGCTTCCGACACCGGGCGGACCTGTGCTGGCGGTCGCAAGTGTAAGCGGCGGAAAAGTAGAGCCTACGATTATCACTGCACTGAAGTTCAGCGGTTACGAATGGAATATCCGCCATATCGCGCGCGAACGTTTTGGCTCCATGCTTTATTACGATCCTGCAAATGCGTGGACTGATTCCAACGGATTTCTCCACCTTCGCATAACCCGGAAGTCGGAAAGTTGGGTGTGCGGGTCCATCGCGCTCAACCGAAGTCTGGGGTACGGAACCTACATGTTCACGGTGCATGATGTTACTCACCTGGAGCCGGCCGCGGAGCTGAGTCTCTTTACTTTCGACGAACAGAATGGAGAACAGCACCACCGGGAGATGGACATTGAATTAAGCCAGTGGGGGGATCCAAAGAACAAGGCCGGGGATTACGTCATTCAGCCTTCCTTGTTCCCTGAAAATAAGGTTAAGTTCCAACCCCCTCCAGGTATTGTTATCTATTCCCTTCGCTGGGAAGCGGGCAGAGCCACGTTCGAGGCTTCGCGAACTGGTGGGGGGGATCCACAACAACGAATGATGTCAACCAGGACCTTCAACACGGCGATTCCAACACCCGGCAATGAATTAGTCAACTTAGATTTCTGTGAATTTGAACACGCCAAATTGCCTCTCCAGAATGGAGCGGAGGTTGTGATTGAGAAATTTCAGTATCTTCCATAATCGGGCGTGGCATCGAGTCTTACCTCTTGGACTAACTATCACAATAGTCGCGTTTGTGGCCTGTGGAGTGCCCGCACGAGCTCTGGATCCGAATCGAAGGGCGTCGCAGTATATGCGCGACAGATGGACGGTCAACAATGGATTCCCCTCGGGGCGTGTGAATGCCATTACCCAGACATCAGACGGATACTTATGGATTGCAACCACTGATGCTTTGGTTCGATTTGATGGGTTCACGTTTCAGGCTGTTGAGCAATCGAACGCCGCCACTCAGCTAGTCTCTGGGTTCCACACGTTGCTTACGGACTCGGAGGGAACTTTGTGGCTGGAAGAAGAAAGTGGGAGGCTGCTGCAGTATCGAGATAATGCAATGATCGATGCACTCTCGAAGTCGCGATTTCCAGATGCTAGATTCACTGCCATCGCGCGCACTCAGGACGGAGGGTTGGTGCTGACGACCTCGACCTTAGATGTATTTCATTGCCGGGGAGGAAGAATCGAAGAGACCGGACCTGCAAGCAGGCCATTGCCAGGCGTTGTGCCACGATCGATAGCGGAGACATCGGACGGGAAGATCTGGATTGGAAGCTACGAAGAAGGGTTAGCTTATGAAGATCGGGGACTACTTACTCCGGTCAAGACAGGTGCTCTCGACAATAAGATTAATAGCTTGCTCCCCGTTGCCAACGGCGGATTATGGATTGGCACTGATAACGGTCTGAACTTCTGGGACGGCGTAAAGATTTCCTCCCAAGGCCTTGTAAAGCCTTTGAATCAGGTTCAGGTATTAGCTCTCGCTAAGGACCGAAACTCGAATATTTGGGTAGGCACTTCAAGCGGCCTGTTTCGTATGAAGTCGGGGGATCCGCTGTCAATCGAAACTGTTCCCGACGAAGTAGGCAGGGCGATTACCGTGATTTTCGAGGACCGCGATGGGGATCTTTGGGTCGGTGACTCCTATGGTCTCCAACGCATGCGCAACGGAGCTTTTTCTACTTTCTCGAAAGCAGAAGGCTTCCCACCGGACAGTAATGGCCCGGTGTACGTGGATGGGGCGAATCGTATCTGGGTTGCTGGTTCGGACGGCGAACTCTATCGGATTACAGACAGCAGGGTTGAAAGAGTCCAGGTGCAGGGTCTCAGGAATGATACGGTCTATTCTATCGCTGGAAGTGGAGATGAGATGTGGCTTGGACAGCGACAAAGTGGATTGACACATATCACGTCGCACGGCAAAGGATTCATCGCCACTGCCTTCACACACTCGCAGGGCCTGCCACAAAACAGCGTGTCCACGGTCTTTATGAGTCGTGATGGAGCTGTTTGGGCGGGGACCTTCAGCGGTGGAGTCACTCGCCTGAACAAGGGGAAGTTTGAGACGTTTACAACAGCTGATGGTCTTGGATCCAACACCGTATCGTCGATCGACCAGGGTGCCGATGGCATCCTTTGGTTCGGCACGGCGAATGGGCTAAGTGAGTATTCGAATGGCCATTGGAAAACCCTCACTGAACGGGATGGATTGCCGTCCAACGAAGTGAGTACAATCCGAATGGACTCTTCCGGGGTTCTCTGGATAGGTACGGCGCACGGTCTTGCGTTCCTCACTTCGAATCAATTACGGGTTGTTGCCGAGTCGGAGCCACTTCTGCACGAAGCAATCTTCGGCATCGCTGAAGGACCAAACGGATTTCTATGGATGAGTACCTTGAATCACATTTTCAAGGTGAAGCGAAGCGCTGTACTCAGTGGCGTATTGAATGCAGGAGATCTCCATAAATATGGACCCGTCGATGGTCTGCCTGGAACGGATGGCGTTAAAGGCGAACGTACGGTTGTCACAGATCATCAAGGCCGCGTCTGGTTTTCGATAAGTCGCGGGGTTGCAATGGTGGATCCAAGTCGCGCAGACAAGAATGATGCCCCAGCGATCCCGCATATCCAAGGGCTTTCGGTTGATGGGAATCAGAGGACACTGGGCGATGTTGTACGAATTCCCCCCTTTCCACAGCAAATCACGATTCGTTTCGTGGGGTTGAGCCTGGCGGTACCGGATCGAGTTCGGTATCGATACAGACTGGATGGATACGACCATGACTGGAGTCCCCCAATTGATTCACGGCAAGTGACCTATACAAAGCTAGGACCAGGCTCTTACCGATTTCATTTGAAGACTGCAAACAGCGATGGCACCTGGAATGAATCGGAGATCAGTTTTCCATTCAAAATTGAACCGGCACTCTGGCAGGCATGGTGGTTTCAACTGCTGAGTGTTCTTACGCTGATACTGGCAGGGTGGCTTTTCTATCTTCGTAGGATGCACCAGATCACTCGACGATTGAATCTTCGGTTTGAAGAGCGCCTCGCTGAACGCACTCGGATTGCACAAGATCTGCACGATACCCTTCTCCAGGGTTTTATAAGTTCTTCCATGCTCGTCCACGTTGCGACGAATGAAGTCCCCGAGAATTCCAATGCAAGATCGCTGCTTCAAAGATCGTTAGAGTTGATGGGACAAGTCACGCAAGAGGGCCGAAACACCTTGAACGGGCTTCGCTCCAACAGCCCCAAAGACATAGACTTACAACACGCAGTAATTTCAATTCCAGAGGTTTGTGGACTTCATGAGCATTTGGAATATCAAGTAACTTCGGATGGACCGATACAACCTATGTATCCCGCGATCCGGGACGAGGTTTATCGGATAGCTCGTGAGGCTGTCGTGAACGCCTTCCGTCATTCTCAAGCTACGATTGTTGAGGTGCGGCTGAAATATACCTGGAGCCGATTCAGTTTAATGGTTTGCGACAACGGCATCGGCATCGGTGAATCGATCGTTAAAGAAGGAAAAGACGGTCATTGGGGCCTTCAGGGCATGCGTGAGCGCGCACTGGGAATCGGTGCAAAGCTGACCTTGATGACGAGGCAAATGTCAGGGACGGTCGTTGAGTTGACCGTACCGGGCCGAGTTGCATTCCAATCCAGATTGCGAGGGACATTCCGTTCGTTATTCTTGGGAGTCGAGCCTTCGAGTGGAGACCACAAAGATATCGGGAGCGAACCGAAATGACTGGCAGAAGACCAATCCGGGTTTTGACGGTTGACGATCACCCTCTCATCAGAGAGGGCATTGCAACGGTAATCCGAAGTCAACCAGATTTGGAGTTGGTAGGCCAAGCTTCGGATGGCAAGGATTCGATTCAACTCTTTCGTGAGTTCAGACCGGACGTGACACTCATGGACCTTCGGCTCCCAGACATCGATGGAGTGGAAGCGATGAGCTCAATCCGCGCAGAATTTCCCAGTGCAAAGATTATTATCCTGACGACCTTTGAGGGTGACGCTGAAGCCAGACGAGCACTTCAGGCTGGGGCTTTTGGATACCTGCTCAAGACGATGCCCCCGAATGAATTGGTGGAAGCTATACGTCAAGTGCAAGCAGGAAGGAAGCGTGTCGCACCTGAGATCGGGAAATCCTTCGCAGAGTATTTCAGCACGGAGAGCCTAACTGAACGTGAAGTCAGTGTGCTCAAGCAAGTTGCTCAAGGCAATGGTAATCGTGAGATTGGCAGACTGCTGACGATCTCCGAAGAGACGGTGAAAGCTCACATCAAACGCATCATGGAGAAGCTTGACGCGGGCGATCGCACCGAGGCGGTGACTATTGCAATTCGCCGCGGAATCATCCACCTATAGTGGCGTCTTGATTTTCCGGCTAATACCCACTCTGTTTTCATGGCCCTGAGGTATAGACGTCAACAGTGGATTAGCCTAGTCGTCGAGGGGCATAGGATCTTCAATCACAGTTCGCCCTCGCGAGGTGTTCAACAGTGACTTCTCTCTATTTCGGCAATACAGCAAGGCAGTGTGCCAACACAACTCTATATTCGCAGGCTGGTTTTCCCTTGAACGGGAGTGACGTGCAATCCCGTGTTGGGTGAAAATGCCATGGAAATTGTGGACTTACACCAGTCTGCGTAACAGAAACATATGATGGCGGCGCGACGCCAGAATCAAGCATGATGCTGTTGAGCTCACTGCCTCTCTAAAAATGGAGGGTTGCGCATTCTTTTTTGTCTGATGCCAAATCGAAAGGCTAGGGGGAGAGATGGACGGATCGGATATATTGCTTAAGCCAGTTGACTGCGTGCTGCTGCTCGTCGATTTCCAAGCCGGCCTTGGCTTTGGTGTTGAGTCTATGTCTCGGCAGGCAGTGTTGAACAATGCAGTCGCACTCGCCAAGACAGCCACTGCTTTTCACGTCCCGGTCGTGGCATCGACCTCGGCATCACGGGTTTATAGCGGACCGATGTTTCCTGCCCTACAGGCCGTTCTCCCCGGCATTGTCCCCATTGAGCGCAGGAACATGAATGTATGGGAGGATGCGTCTGCCCATGATGGAATTCTCGCAACCGGAAGAAAGCGATTGATTGTTGCGGGACTTCTGACGGAAGCTTGCGTGTCGTTTCCGGTTCTATCTGCTCTGAAGGATGGCTTCGAGGTATTCGTCGTCGGTGATACATGCGGTGGCCTGACTCAAATTGGACACGATCTTGCATTGCGACGCATGGAGGCGGCAGGCGCCCGACTGACGAGTTGGGTTCAGGTGCTGCTGGAGTTTCAACGCGACTGGACGCGGCACGACACATATGAGGATGCTCGCGCCATCGTTGAGTCCAATGGCGGCGGCTATGGGATGGGTTTAACGTATGCCCGGTCAATGATCCACCCGGCGTAGAACCAGGGCAGATGGTGTGGATCTTTGGGGATCATTTTGTTCCCCAGCAGATCGCGACGCATCTGAATGTGACTCGTAACCAACTGCACGTTCACATCTCTGGAACGTGCGTTTCCAACCTGGACACAATGAAGGGAACGCAATGGCAGGCAAACTGAACGGCAAGATAGCACTGGTAACCGGTGGAAGCTCAGGCATCGGTTTGGCGACGGCAAAGCAGTTCATTGAAGAGGGTGCGTTCGTTTACATCACTGGACGGCGTCAAGCGGAGCTGGACTCAGCCGCCCAGAGCCTCGGCAATCAAGCCAGCGCGGTTCGAGCCGACGCTTCGAACCTTTCGGATCTCGATTCTTTGTACGAACAGATCAAGCAGGATAAGGGCCGGCTTGACGTGTTGTTTGCGAATGCGGGGGGGGGTTCTTTCGCTCCTATTGGACAGATCACCGAGGAGCAATTTGACCAGACCTTCAACACCAACGTGAAGGGTCTCCTCTTCACCGTCCAGAAGGCCCTGCCTCTCATTCCGGATGGGGGTGCGATCGTTCTGAATGCTTCGATCGTCTCTGTCCAGGGCATTCCAAACTTTAGCGTCTATTCGGCGAGTAAGGCTGCGGTGCGATCGTTTGCACGTGGCTGTCCGATGCTCACGTTGACCTGCATGAGTCTCCTCCTTCCAATCGTTCAGCAGCGCAATCAGGCCGGCAAGCTCCATGTTGACCCTGAGAAAGATCGCCATCGTGCGAAGCGCCGCGTCGAACTCGGTCTCTATCTCCGGCCGAAAGCAGACCGCGCAGGTTGGTTCATTCGTCGTCTCGTTATAGCGTTCCGACTCGTGATCGAAACAGGCCTCGATCGCATCATTCTCACGGAAGACCAGCAACAGGCTCGGCACCGGCGGGTCATCGTATTCTCCTTCGAAGCGCATGACCTGGCCCTGCAACCGCGACAGCCGATGAAGGGTCAGCAGCTTCTCAATCCACACGGAGTGCGGCCCTTGAAGATGCCGTCGCAGCAGCTTTCGCGCGCTGGGATATGTCCAGTCCTTCGCGGTTCTGATGGGTTCCGGAATGGCCTCATCGACGGGCGGGAACTCATACGCCTCACGGCTCTCGGGC
>Ga0302140_10004751_pt1 | contig 17278 bp, 15 predicted proteins | sample I_Bog_E1_1_FD_202095 | JGI IMG/M metagenome (GOLD analysis project Ga0302140, IMG submission 202095) | Peat permafrost microbial communities from Stordalen Mire near Abisko, Sweden - I_Bog_E1_1 | ecosystem: Environmental > Terrestrial > Soil > Wetlands > Peat | place: Sweden: Abisko, Stordalen... | reverse complement strand
ACGCGCCCGAATTGCAGAAAGCGTCGTACGTGATGCGCGCGCAGAGCTACCGGCGGCGAATGTTCGCGGAATTCGACCGGGTGAAGGAGTTGCTCCTGCCATGAAAGCCATTGAACCCGATCTCACAGACCGGATCGCCGATGGGTTGCCCGCCGACATCCGCGCAGACTTCTACCGTGAGATGCGGCACTGCCGTTCGTTGCCGGAGAACGACGAGATGCTTCGCATTCTGCGGATCATGCAGTTTCTCACGCTGTTGATGGAACAGGTTCCCGCCCGCATTGGCGTCGAGCGCGAACGCCTGGAGCCACTTATTGCGATGGCTGCGGAGAGCGTGCAGAAGTCCCTCGAATCAACGGAAGCTTACCGAAATGATATCGACCAGCGACTCACCGCACTGCCGGACAAGATCGCGCAGGGAATCCGTCCGGAAATTATCGCCGCGAAAATTAACGAGAGCCTCCGGCAACAGTTCGTCCAATCCACGATTCCACAAACGGCCGAGGCACTTGCGGTTATCTCTACAGAGCTGCGCAAAAGCGTGTCCGAATTCAGTGTGACGGCGGCTTCACTTGGCAGTGCCTACCGTGGGGCGGCGCATGAGGCGGAGCAGGCCATCAATGGAATACGGGAATCGGCGAACAGGGCACGGGAGGCCGCCAGTAACCTTCTGACGACGTATCAGGGGGAGTATCGGTGGTCGGTCCTTTTGCTCACTGGCTGCTCGCTTGTCGTTGGCACGGCGCTCGGAGCGATTCTCAATCACTGGGCTTTCCGATAGGCCGGAGATGTTGCATGCTCACGATTCGGGCCATGGCGGATGGAAAGGGTTATTCGGCCCGGCACCTGGAACATAGCGATTACTATGCAGAAGGTGAGCGAGTAACGGGCCGTTGGTGCGGACGTGCAGCAGAACTGCTCGGACTGCAAGGCGACGTTCGGCAGGAAGACTTCGAGGCGCTAAGACAAGGCCTCGATCCTGCAACCGGCGTATTCCTGCGCCAACGGCAAAGCGCCGACCGAACAGCAGCCGACGGCGAAGTTCAGTCGCACGGGCGCCATCTCTACGACTTCACTATTTCAGCACCGAAATCAATTTCGGTCATGGCGATTGCGGGCGGCGACAGGAGGCTCATTGAGGCGCACGAGCGAGCCGTTGCCGAGGCTCTTCAGGAGCTTGAAAATCATGCTGCCACGCGTGTCCGAATGGATGGCGCGAACGCTGATCGGGCCACCGGCAATCTCGCGATGTCCGTGTATCATCACGACACCAGCCGGGAACTCGACCCGCAGCTTCATACTCACGCCGTCGCCGCAAACCTGACTTACGACGGTGCCGAGGGCCGATGGAAGGCGCTCCAGGCATCCGGGATCTACGAACGCCGCGCTTACGTCACAGAAGCCTACAGGAATTCCCTGGCGCTACAGGTTCGTTCCCTGGGTTATGAAATTGAGAACCGGCGGGATTCGAAGGGCCGGGATTGTGGCTTTGAGATTCGCGGGGTCTCACAGGAACTGCTCGACAGATTCAGCCAGCGGAGCAGACAGCGGGATGCCGCGATTCAGGTGTTTGTTGCAGACAACGGGCGTCAGCCGACAGACAACGAGGTCGCCGTTCTGGTTCGGGAAACACGCGCCGATAAACTGACCGAGATCTCGACCGAAGAAGTGCGAAGCCGACAGCGGGCTCGTCTCTCGCCAGACGAAATAGTTATGCTCACGAGCCTTCAGCGTTCGCCTTGCGTTGTGCCTGTTGCACCAGCCGCGGACTCGCTGCAATACGGAAAGGATCACATCTTCGAGCGGCTGTCGGTTGCAGGCGATCACGAGGTTCTGACGGAAGCCCTCCGGCATGGGCGCGGGAAAATCCACCATTCGGACTTGAAGGGCACGCTCGCCCTGGAGGAGTCGTCTGGCCTCATCCTTCGCGATGGCCAGGAAATAGCAACCTCCGAGAGTCTGCGGCGCGAGCGCGACATGATCGACCGCGTCAACCATGGCATCGGCAGATGTTCAGCGCTCGGAGGAGGCGAGAGATTCATTGCCTCCGATCGGCTGCGGCCGGAGCAGAAGCGTGTCGTCGAATTCGTGCTCGATTCCCGTGACAGCGTGGTTGCAATCTCGGGGGCGGCAGGCACCGGTAAGACGGCGACGTTGCAGGAACTGCGGCGCGGTCTGCTGGAAGCACGGCGCGAAGTTCTCGCTGTGGCCCCGACCATGAGCGCAGTCGAGGAGTTACAGAAAGTCGGGTTCGCTGATGCGATGACATTGGAGCGGCTGTTGCAGGATAGAACTGCGCAACAGGGACTCCGGCAGAAGGTGTTGATCCTTGACGAAGCCGGCATGGTTTCCGGACGGCAGATGACTGAGTTTCTCCGGCTCGCCGACGAGCGGGACGCGCGGGTAGTGTTCAGCGGCGATACACGGCAGATCCAAAGCGTCGAGGCGTGCGATGCCTTGCGGATTCTCGAAAAGGAGTCGCGCCTAAAGAGCATCGGACTAACCCAGGTGCAGAGACAAACACGGCTGGATTACCGGGATGCCATTCAGGAATTGCGTCGCGACCCCGAACGTGGCTTCGAGAAGCTGGATGCCATGGGTGCGGTGCGCGAGGTTACGCACGCCGATCGCGCTCAGGAAGTAGCGCGACAGTATTCAGCGGCTCTGGAGACTCAGGCGTCGGTTCTTGTGGTGTGTGCAACACACAACGAAATCGAGCGGGTTACATTGGCTATCCGTGCCGACCGAATGCGAGGGGGACGCCTTGCGGAGGGTGCGCAACTGAATCGCGACGTACCGCTCAACTGGACCATGGCACAAAAGAGCGATCTCCGGAATTTCTCCGTTGGGCAAGTGCTGGGATTCAATCGCGCCGTCAAAGGCATTACGAAGAACGAGACGCTGGAAGTGGTTCGGGTTGCGGACAAAAGCGTGGTGGTTCGTAATGCCGTCGGCGAGGAACGCACCCTCACAGGGAAACAGGCGAAATCCTTCGACGTATATGAACGACGTTCCGTCGAAGTCGCTAATGGCGACCGGTTGCTGCTGACGGCAAACCGGCGTGAGAACGCATTCCGGGCCACAAACGGTGAAATCGTGACTGTCGCCGAAGTCGACCAGGCAGGTCGCATTTGCCTGGAGGATGGGCGGACGCTGCCTGCCGGTTTCGGGCACTTCACGCATGGATATGCCGTAACCGCGCACCGAAGCCAGGGTAAGTCCGTGGATGCAGTCATCATCTCCGGCGACGGGATGCGGAAGGAACTGTTTTACGTCGCGGCTTCGAGAGGGCGGCGGAGCGTTCAGGTCGTCACGAGCGACAAAGAATCGCTGCGCGAATCTGTGGCTCGATCGTCGACGCGCAAGTCGGCCTCCGAGCTGGCGCGCAAAGCGGGAACCGCTTTCCTGCGCGGTGCGTGCCGCGGAATTAGGGCCGCGCGGCACCTGGCGATGCGTTTGAGTGTGCGTGAAACCGAATCGGTGCCGATCAAGATCGACTATCAAAACGAGCCCAGACAAACCGAACCCAGAATGGAGCGACATCGTGAACGCGGTTTCGGTCGATAGACAGCGCAACTGGAAAGCAATCGGGACCGAGCGCCAGACCGGACTGGAGATTGTTCTCCTGAAACGGACGTATGTGTTCCCCTGGAGCCAGTTTCTTTACGCCGAGGGTGGCGACGACGAAATACGGGCGGTGTTCACTACGCATGACTTGATCGTCAGGGGCACGGCGTTGACCGGATTGCTCGCTGACCTCGCGGGTCAGCGGATCGCCCGGCTGCAGGAACCGGCACGCACCGAGCGCTTCGACGAATCGTCCGGGCCGGTTGTGAGGCAGATCATCGTCGAACGGGTTCAGGAGGCGCGAACCTGAGCCTCACAAAAACGGGGGAGCGAGCAACGCGAGACGACCGCCGACAATTAAAACCTCCGTCAGGTCGTCCGCCGAAACTCATTATGTTGCTCTCGTTCTCCCGGCTCTACCAATCCGCGTCTCGCGAGTTGGCGACATGCTTGCAGGACTTCCCAAGGAATCAAATCGAGCTTTTCTGCAAGATCGTAATACCTGGTGTAGTGATCTGCGTTAAGATTGCTCAGGACTCTTTCCTCTAGGTCTTGTGAAACGGACCAACTGTCGCTTTCTTCGGTCTCCCACCCGCTGCACCAATAAATATTATTGTTCCAAATTATGAAATGGGACTTGCACGCCGTATCTCTCCAGTAGGATGGATAAAGACTCATGCCGTATTGATTGCGATAGTAGCGCCACGCCTTCCCGGCGCGCGTGTCCACGTTAATGAGAAGATCGTCCCCGCAACTACACGGACAGCGCAAGACGATCAATCGGGGCTTGCCTCTCTCAACGATAACGAATTCTCCGCTATTCGTCAGTACTGATGCTGCGGCGTCACGTGTCTGAACCTTCCCGCGAAAACTAATCTTTTTTACACGAACTTTCACAACTCGCCGCCTTCACCTGCTGCACCACTCGAGAAGCCTTTAACAATCCGTTCCGCCACCACGAGCGCATAGCAATGTCGGTCAAAGGCCAAAGTCTTAGCCTCATCCTTCTTAAGCGTCTCAATATCTAACCGGGCATATCGCATTAGATAGGCTGCCAGCATGACTTTGGCTTCCTCTCCGCTTCCTTCGCAAGCTAATAGCACATGGCGAAGTTCACGCAATGACCTTCTCAACCAAGAGAAATTACCAGGCTTGGTTTCAAACAAAGCGGGCGGGTGAAGGGTAGTAAGCTCCGAACCATAGATCTCGTCAATGAATCCTCGCCATTCTGGAAAATATTTCTCCTTTTCCCAGGACTCAGTTCCGAACATTAAACTCGCTTCAAGCGCCGCAGGGTCGGCAGTTAGCGGGCCGTCACCCGTCGAACCAAAATCAATCAAAATGGCGTCACCGCCTCTGACCATGACGTTCCCCGTGTGCAAATCGCCATGATTCGGCCCGGTAATACAGGTGAGCAGTCTCGCAGCTGAGCAAATTGTGTCGTGGAGTTCCTGTATTGACGATCTAAGCCCTAGTTGCTGCGCCCGCGCGATGACATCGGTTTTCTTGAGCAGGTCGGCAAGCTTAATGCGACCGGTCGCGAATCTCTCAAGCAGCCCTAGAGCGGGTTTCTGACCTGATGCGAAGGGTTGCAGCCTAAAGCCTTTCAAAGTGGTTTCAAACAGGGAAAATAAAGATCCAATGCCATGCCCAGAGCGGAGCGCCTCACGCAACGGTACAGCATCATCCACAAAGTTACCTATCAGTGCTGCCTTCGAGCGAGTCTGAACGCACCGACCGCGATCAATGTTTGGCCGGAGATTGAATGGAATATAGTGCTCCGCGAAATCCCGATAATGCCTTTTCTCGCGGTCTACTTCGGACGGTTTGGCGATTTTGGCAAAAAACGGGAGCGGAAGCGGCCCGACTTCCGACTGTTTCATCCACGCATGAACGCGGAACACGGACATCGAGGCTTTTCCGCCTCCAATCGGTTCAAGGTAAATCCGCTCGCAATCGTGAAATGCCCGACGCAATAGCAAGCTCTCGTCGTCTCCGAGTTCGATGGATGATGGTTCGATCTGCACCGTTCCAGCCGACGGGCCGATCCGATATCTGGCTACATATTCGGCTGCTTCCCAAAGCCGACCAATTTCAAAAATCTGCGAACGTGAACCATTCGCGTCTTCTTTCCTTATTGCCGCAACCTGACTGAATTCTTCCATCGAGTGGACAATTACAACCTGGGCCAAGCCGTGATCTTCGCCTTCGGGAAAGATTCTGGCATAGCATTGCTTGATGAGGCCGAATTTACCGGGAAAGTCGGCCACAATGATGGCTTTGGCGTGGTTCAAATGTGTCGGAGCATCATCAACTGTAGTTTTATACAGTTGAAGCGACCGCTCGGTGAACGGCTTGGGGTCAAGGTCAAAATCACCGATGACGATTGCAATGTTGCGTTCGGGCATTGTCATCACTTAATTCATTCGAGCCGGCAACGGCCATTCTTCCGCCCGAGCTATCGCTCCATAAGATGAGCAGACGATGCAGGATGGGTGCTGAGCGCACATCGCGGGCCTTGAAACTCCTGTCATGGCGTTGTAATTCAAGAAGCGCGCCGATCCCGGAATTCCGGTGCATGCGTTCAGGAACATCGTGACCGCCATCGAAGAAATCGTGGCATTGAGCGAAACGACTGACGGGGCTGGCTCGTTCTCCCCTAAAATGTAAGGATCGGCCTGACGCTCAAAGTCAGTTAGCAAGTCCCGTCGAATTTCTTCGGGGTCGAGTAGATTGGCGCATACGAGGCAGGCGAGCCCTGGCGCGAGCATTTGAGTTCTACCGGCCACATGCGTTACGGTGTTTTCGCTGACCGCAATCACTACGCCGGTGTCAATCATCGGTACGAGGTATTGATAGGCGAACTGATTGAGAACCGCCCGGCTGCCATGGGAGTCGGTGCAGCAGAACACAAAATCCGTATCTGCGAGCGTTCGCACCGACCGGACCTTAAGAACGCTTTCCTGTCTGGCATCAATATGGATCTGCGGGTTTATGTGTTGCGCCCATCTCTTGGCGACCTCAACCTTGGGTAGACCCACGTCCGATGGCGTGGCACCAATCAGGCGGTTTAAATTGGTTTCCTCCACGACATCAGGATCGAGTAAAAGAAAATCCGCCACCCCGAGGTGGGCGAGTTCCTGCAAGACGACCGAACCCGTGCCTCCAAGGCCAACGATTCCAACGCGTAGCGATTTCAGAATACTTTGTCCGGCTGCGCCAAACGCGCGGATTTGCCTATCGTAGCGGGCGCGGTTAGATTCACTTGTGGATTTTATGCTCCACGTTACCTCGGGGCCCACACCAATAACATCAAGTTGGCGGCCTTTACCAAGTTCGCGGGCGATCGTGACCTCTGGCGTGATGAGCATCGCCGCGTGCGCGGCGTTTGGTACGCGTTGCTGAAAGAATTCCATTAACTGTTTCTCGCCTTCGTCATCGATTCGCGAGAATTGATTCATGGAGAACGGGTGCGTGTGAACGAAAATTACCGACTCGTCAGTCTTGCGCGCCCGTTGCGCGACTTCCGCAACAAATTCAGGTTTCAACTGTGCTCTTATCCCGGTGCGAATCGCGTAGGCCGAAGAACTTGCCTCTTTGGACTCCCGGACTACGATTCGAGAAAGTGTGCCGTCTATCTCAACCGACCGGCCAAAAAGAATGGCACAGGTCTCGTCTTCGCATTCGAGTAGATCGCTGCGCAGGCGGGATAACAGGTCTTGAGTAAAAACTAGTCTGCTCATCGGGGGTCATGAAGTCGGCGTTTGATCACGTAAACGTACGTCAAGAGATTGTCGTTGTTTGGATTCCAAGACGCGACGTGCCACGAAAACCAAAGGTGGGAACCAGGAGAGTACGGGAGTGGCGGATTTGGGGCAGTATTCATCGGAAGACTCCCGTTCGCAAGGCGCAGATCAGCATCCGCCCAAAAGCAGTCAGGTCGGGCCAGCGGATAACCGACCGGCGCGATAAATTTTAGATCAACGCGCGATTTAGACCAGCCGTCTGGAAGCTCATAAGCCGGGATGGTAATCAAGTGTGAACCATCGGGCAATCTCGCTAGAGTCGGTTGCGCCGTGCTGCTGCGAAGAATTTCAAACTGCTGTTCGATTGGAGTCATGCACAGCCGAAGCTCGCTGGGGGAACTGTGTAAAACCGCTTGTGCTCTTTTTCGCCCGCAAAAGACACCGTCGTATCGTCGTTGATTAATTCGTCCGGATGCTTGCCGTGTCCTTCCAGATAAAGAGCGTAGGCCCGTTTGGGCTCAGGGAGTTTGGACTTGATAATCCGGCCAGTGGTGTGGGCTTTATCAGATTCATATTTATCACCGTCAACAAAATAAATATAGGTTTTGTGCTTCGCCTCGAAGTGCTTCGGTCCATCTTTCAAGGAAACTCGGGTGTCGTCATGCACGGGATGCAGGCGTTCATGTCCCTCGTGTTCCTCGATGAGGAACAATTCAATATCGTGCATCTCGCCAGGCAGATTGGCTTTGATCTCCTTTCCGGTAATGTGCGTCTCGTGCCATTCGTAACGCTGCTTGTTTACGAAATAGTGATACTCTGGCTTTTCGTGTTCTTGTGTCATATGATTCCGTTCTTAAATCGTCAAAGAGGTGGCAGCCAGACAAGAGCAACACCGCCTAACAGCAGCTTGCCCCAAGGAATCTCGCTTGGAGCAGGTGCAGCCGACTCCACGACGGCCCGCCCGCAGCTCTGCGTCGACCGGCTCCGAGCCGGGGTGCTGATGCAGTTTCCTCAAGTCTGACCACTGCACCCCTGCGGACCCAGTTCTCGGAAACGATATCGTCCACGCGCCGAAGCTTCATAATACCGCGACTCCAAACCCGAATTAGCGACCACAATTGAGCTGGAGCGCAGCCTCCGAGTGTTGTTCGGGACTAACGCGCCTGGTTATCCTTTGACTGTTACCGCAGGGGACGGATGCGTGAAAATGAAGCCGAGGATCTTCGGCCGAATAATGTCGCGGCAATCCCGAAGATTCAAAAACTTCTTCGGTCGATGACGAGTAGCCCCATAATCAGCGGAAGGTACACTACCGATGCGAGGAGAACCTGTCGTGCCCGGCTGCTCGTACGTTCCATCCCGACACGAATTGCGTAATAGAGGAAGCATCCACCGAGGGCCAGGGCACAGACAAAATAAATTTGTCCGGTCATCCCCAGCAGTACGGGAAAGAGGCTGACCGGAATCAACGTTGACGCAAATGCAACGATGTGACGGGTGGTCGATTTCCCATCGGGCTCGATAACCGGCAACATTCGTATCCCAGCGCGTGCATAATCGTCACGATACATCCATGCGATTGCGAGCGAGTGCGGAATCTGCCACACGAAAAGAATCGCGGCGAGAGCCCATGCTTCCGCGCTCAGGTTTCCGTTTGCCGCCGCGTACCCGATCAGCGGAGGCATAGCGCCCGCAAATGCCGCTGCAATTGTGGAGAGCGGGGTGTACCGTTTCAGCGGCGTATATACGAAGAGATAGGCGGCTATGGTCGTAGAACCAATGATCGTTGTTCGCAGATTGACGGCCCAGGCCAACTCTGCCGCACCAAGCACTGCCAATACAATGCCGAAAATGAGAGCGCAGGTCGGTTCAATCCTTCCAGCCGGAAGGGGCCGGCGGGAGGTACGGCGCATTTTGGCGTCGGATTCCCGTTCATACCACTCATTCAGCACAGCGGTCGCCGACGCCAACAATGCCGTCCCAGTCAATGTATGCGCCAGGCGCAGAATCGTCGCTCCATCCCACGGCCCATGCTTTGCACCAAAGAAATAACCTACCGCCGTTGTGACCACGATGAGCCACGTGACGCGCGGCTTGGTCAAGGCAAGATAGTCCTTCGCTAATGCGATTTTCGGGGCATTCGTCGTCATGTCATCTCCTCTCAAAAAAGATCCGCGGTAAAAGGTGCCACCCTGCTTTCGGACAAATGGCGAAGACGCTATTCGCCGGTCAAAAGCGAACGCGGATCGCCGACAAGACGAATGTAGCGCAAAATTACCGACAGTTGGAAAGGGTGCGGAATTTTGCGCCGTCCTGCGTGCGGCCAATCCAGCCCGGGTCGCGGCGATTAGTCAGCGAGAGCGCTCTAAGACTATTTTTCCCTGCCCTCCGGTGCGGTTCGTTCCGGATCCAGGTGCACAGAATGGACGCGGGACTGAGCGCAAGACTCGCATGATGGCGCGTGCTCCGCCCCGATCTAAAGAGTAAGACACCATCCCTAAGCCTTCGGCTTAGGTTTGCGGCGGCTACCACGGGGGGTAGCAATCAAGCATCCGTGAAGTAACTGTCGAGTCTTTGTCAAGTATTCGTCAAGAGGACGTCGGGCATCGCACTATAATGCAGAGAGGGACCTACCAGGCTCGTCAGTATGGACAGCGACTTGAAAAAAATTCTGGCCGAACTGCCAATCAAGCCGCCGCGCTCCCGCCTTGAGCCGTACCGTGAATTCATAGAGGAGCTTCGGAGCAGGGGTCGGACGTATCGTGACATCGCCGAGATACTCGCGGAAAAATGTGCACTCCAGGTGACCGCCAGCGGAGTCCACGACTTCGTGCGGACCCGGGCGCGGGCGAAAGGGAGGTCAGTTGGTCGTGGGACCAGGTTGAATCCGCTCCCTGATAGCAATCCAGTGGCGGCGGAGACTTCGCCGGTGCCCGCATCCAGCAAGGAAGGACAGCGCAAGATCGCGGCACTCAAAGCGCGTAACACAGTAGTGGAACCGAGCCCGCCTGCATTTGAATACGACCCGGACCAGCCGCTCCGGCTTAAGCGATAAGGGCGGCGAGTGGATCCGACACGTTGGAAGTTGTTCATTTCACGGTTCATGTTCCGGTTTATAATGGCGCTCCGGTGGAAATGTCTAGCGCTGAGACTACCTTTCCTGTTTATGGTCGCCGCCGCTCTCCATTCGCGGCGGCACCCTGAGAAGGCCTCAGCCGGCGGAAGTGCTAACCTGGAAGCAGTCCGATGGATCATGGCAATCAGCACTGGGTTCCAAGCTCCTATTTGGAAGCATGGTGTGACCCTGATCTTCCGCCACGATACGAGCCTTATGTGTGGCGGTTCCCAAAAGATGGCGGTGAAGGCCGACGAAAAGCGCCAGCAAATATCTTCGCGGAGGCGGACTTCTACACGATCCATCTTGCTGATGGCGGCCGGGATTTGTCGCTGGAACATGGGCTCGGAACCTTGGAGCAGGAGTTTGCTAGGATTCGCGAAAAACGGATCGCAAAGCGCGAACCGCTGAACCGCGAGGAGAAGGGATGGTTCTGCGCTTTTGTAGCCGCCATGCATGCCCGTACTCGTGGACAGCGTGATGCGCTCCGGCAGCAATGGGGCCATGGTCTCAAAATCGCCGAAGACCTTCAGGCGGCCCTTGTTAGGATGACTCCCGAACAGCGCCGGGAACTTCGGCCTCATACAATGCCGCATGAAACAAGCGGGCCAGCATTGAGCATTGATGACGTAAGGAAGCTCGCCGACCAGCCGCTGCCGCAAATGTTGCCGACCATAATCGCGGAGGATCTGCCGCTATTGATGCGCATGAATCTTTCGATCTTCACGACCGGTGACGACGTTGGGTTTGTCACATCGGATTCCCCGTGCAGGTGGTTCGATCCGGGAACGGACCGGATTCCGTTTATGCTTCGCTCTCCGACGATTGAAGTCACAATGCCGGTGTCGCCGAATAGTTTCGCGGTGATCTCGTGGGAAGATCTACCCCACTACAGGGATGCGAGCTTATCCGAAGTGCATGCCGCGAATCGGAATCAGCAAATCGCGTGTGATGAATATCTAATAGTCCGTCGGAACGTCTTGAGTCCCGTTTGGTTCAGTTAACAAATCCGCCATGAACATTGTTATGCTTTTGCCCTGCTTCGAGTGGCTAGCTCGACAAAATACTATCGGGTTAGGTTGATGTCACGGCAGACAGGGCATTCTCTATAGAGTAAAGTGCTGAAACACAGGAATTCAAGAGCTGATATCCCTTAATCACGAATGGCATTTGCTCATCCACTCCGACTAGCGCCAGCGCGTCTTTGTGGTCAGTGCTCGGTAGGTGGGCGTCTGCCAGCCGCAAGTCATACACTCCGAACAGGGGTCCGAGAAGCGATCGCGCGTTCGCAGCATTGGTTTGTTGTGATACGAGCAGCTCTAGGCTCTTGAGCGAGCCCGGCTTCTGTCCCTTAGGCGGCGGCGCTACCGTGTGGATCGCGACGGTGTCGATGCTGTCAGCGGTTAATCGGGCCAGATCTTTGGCGAGAGCCAGGAAGCCGGGCATGTCAATGGCTCTGAACCGATGTGCCCGCGTGATGAGGGCATCGAACTGCTCATGCGTACGAAAAACACGTATGCCAAAACGTTCCAGCGTCACTTTGTTGAGCGCTTCAATGGCGCGTGGAAGAAACGGCTCTGGAGCTTGCGTCTCGGCCGGCTCGCCAAGCGCCTGTGCCTGAAGTAATTCCTGCGCGACGCCCCCTTCCGGAGTTAGATTGCAACCCGCCCATAAGTGCTGTTGCCAGGGCGGGAGAAGCGCGATGTCCTTGGCATAAACATTGAGAAGACCAAGCGGGTTTACTCCGAAATGAACAGAACTGGCGGCTGGCGAACATCTTATCGCACCAGTGTCTCTCGTATACCATTGCAGCGAACCGCCGCGGCGGTGCGCCAGCAACGGTATCACGTCCGGCCGAAACCATAACCATAGGCCGCTTTCTTGCAACGTCTCCCCGGTCGCAGTGTTACCGGACACATCGGTTATGAAATGTATCGGTTGAGCCGGTGCGTCCCCTCGGACCCGCACACTTCGTTCGCCGGGATTGACCCACTCGTTGCGCCAGAACTCACCGTCTATTCGGGTCAGTTCTTTCCCTTTACGATTGATGGTCCACGAATGTGATGTGAGATTTTCATCCGAGGGCGTTATGTGGGGCACGTCTTCGCCGGCATAAACATCGGTTCGCCCGAGATGTATTACGGCGGCGCTCGATCCGACGGGATATCCGCCCTCGTGAATCGCGGTTCGCCGACCTTCCCACCTGTCGGTTTCGGTTGCTTCCCTCTTGTCTGGTGGCCAGTTGATATTACTCGAATCCACCACCACTTCGGTGCGATGCCGGTATGACGAAACATAGAGGGCCATGTCCCGCGCCCGCAGATAGTCTTTGAGGTACTCGGCCCGGATTTCCAGAAGGGCTGGCGCTCGGCCGTCCCGGACTATTTTTGCCACATGGGCGTATCCCTCGTCGAGGGCAACCCACACGTCGCCTTCACGCTTCAGCCGGAGTGCGATTACTAGGTCCTGATGCAGATGCCATTCCTGCGGTTCCTCGGAATTGCCAGGCTGGGCCAGCACAAGCGCTAATCCAAAGACTCCATCCCCATTGAGTTCGATTGCATCGGATGGAGTATAGGCGTCAGGTCTCGCCCAGGGACCGTGGTCGCGGCGAAGGCCGATGTCCTCCCAATCGAGAGAGTCGGCGGTCTCTCGCTGGCCCTCCGGAACCGCCACCGATCCTGCCCCGAAAAACTCCTCCTTGAATCCGAGATGACCCAACTCACCGACGCGATCGATGTGCTGAGCGGCCCGTAGCGGAATCCATACGGATTGGTCCAGCTTGCGGCGGCGGACCTCGGGCATCTCGAACCATTCTTGAGTCATACCGTGCTTTCTGTCATTGTCTTCCGGCGTTCCTTCAAGTATCGCCACCTACGTGGAATTATATAGGTATACCAATGTAGTTATACGGGCATCGGAGCACAAGGCACCTTGTCCCCCTCGGGTGCCTTTATTTTGCAAGAAAAATATGGTATTTTTTCTTGCAGGGACAGGCGCCTCAGGATGCAACAAGCCATTGAGCAAAAGATACTTAGCAGGATATATGGAAATGGTAGGGGGTGGGCCTTCTCCCAAGCAGATTTTGCCGATCTGGGAGCTCGCTCGACAATCGATTCCGCACTGCATCGCCGGGAGCGCGAAGGCGTCATCCGGAGGGTCATTCGTGGCATTTACGATTACCCTCGTCATAGCAAAGCGCTGGGTGGCCCGACAAGCCCGAATATCGACCAGATCGCCGATGCGCTCGCTCGCAAATTCGCTTGGCGCATCCAGCCCAATGGAGCCACAGCTCAGAATCTACTCGGTCTGTCGACACAGGTTCCCGCGCGCGCCGTTTATCTCTCCGACGGACCAGACCGTTCGTACACCGTGGGCCGCACCAAACTCGACTTTGAGCACACTGCCCTGAAGGAGGCCGGTTTCAAGTTGCCCGAGAGTCGCCTGACCGTCCAGGCACTAAAAGCTTTTGGCGAAGGTCGCATCACTCCCAAAGCCATTACGCAGATCCGCAGACAATTTGACTCGGCCCTCCGACAACGGATACTCCTTGATACGAAGACGGCGACTGGCTGGGTCTACGCTGCCATTCAGGAAATTGCCAAGGACGGCGCCAATGGATAAACTCGCGCGGCTGCCAGCGGAGGATCGGCGGGACATCTTCAGCGAGGCGGCGGCTCGACTTGGGATCAGGCCAGTAATCGTCGAGAAGGACTTCTGGGTCTGCGTTGCGCTGAAATTGCTTTTCCAGAAATCGCGATTCGGAAAATCCCTGGTCTTCAAAGGCGGGACATCGCTTTCGAAGGCACACGGGCTGATCGAGCGTTTCTCCGAAGACATTGATCTTGTCCTTGACTGGAATCTGATCGGCTTCGGCGACGGGCTCAGGGACCCGATGCAGGAGTTCACGTCAAATGGTAAGCAGGACCAGTTCAACAAAGAAATAAACCGTCTTGCGGCGGACTACATCGCCAGGACGCTTTGCCCGGAACTGGAAGATCTTCTGCGCCAGGAAAACGTCGGGCTGGCGACAGCCGTCGATTCGGATGACCCGCATACCGTGAATATCCGGTATCCCGCGGCTTTTGCGGAGACCTATATCCGCCCCGAAGTCCGGCTCGAAATCGGCCCGCTTGCTTCATGGGTGCCCTCCGCTACGCACGTGATCCGGCCCTATGCTTTCGACGTCGTGCCCGGGGTATTCGAAAACCCAGTCTGCGAAGTTGTGGCGATCGCGGCCGAGCGGACGTTCTGGGAGAAAGCGACAATTCTCCATAAGGAGGCGCACCGGAAAACGCAAATCCCCCAACGCCATTCGCGACACTACTACGATCTCTACAAGCTCGCTGTGAGTCGCGTCAGAGCAACGGCCCTTGCCGATCCAAAGCTCTTGCAGGATGTGGTTGCGTTCAAGCAGCGGTTCTATCCGTCCGCCTGGGCCCGGTATGATCTCGCGGTTCCGGGCTCGTTGAAGCTGCTACCGGCGACACCTTCGCAAGTGAAGGAACTCGGACAGGACTACGAAGAGATGCAGGTCATGCTGTTCGGCGCACCTCCTGAATTCCGCGACATTCTTGTTGAGCTAAGACACTTGGAAGCCGAGATTAATTCAACGGCCCAAAAAGACGAGTTGGGCGGCACATAACAGGTTTCAAACAGGTTTAATGGTCCAGTCATTAGCGGCGGTGACGAGGTAACGAGGCAAAACTGCTCCGTAAACGCCTGGCGACATGCTCCACTCCGGCGGGGCGGCAGTGATCGTCGTAATCGTCGTCGCAGTGGTGGCGATCGGTTGCTGTCAAACGGCAGGAATCCCGTTTTCGATGCCACCAGGCGTCGACCGCGCTCAATAGTTCGAGCTGAAAAAGAAACGACATGTTCCTGAAACATTCACGCGCTAACATCTAGAATCGCCTTGTATTTCTTAAATTTCCACTAGATAGCCCTTCAAATGGACACCGGGCCTCCTCCCCAGAATCGCCGGGATCTTCGAGCTGCGCAGTACCTGCGCATGTCCACAGAACATCAGCAATATTCGCTCGACAATCAGGCAGCGGCGATCACGCGTTACGCCGATGCGAACAGCATGTCTATCGTTCGAACGTTCGAGGACGGAGGACGGAGCGGGCTCGTGTTGTCGGGACGGACCGGCCTCCAAGATCTTCTGGAAAAGGTACAGATCGGCCAAGCAGATTTTGACGTTATTCTCGTGTACGATGTGAGCCGTTGGGGCCGTTTTCAGGATTCCGATGAAGGCATTTATTACGAGTATCTTTGCAAGCGGGCGAAAATCGCAGTTCACTACTGCGCGGAGCTATTTCCGAACGACACGAGCTTGACCACCGCCGTCCTCAAGACGGTGAAACGAACGATGGCCGCCGAATACAGCAGGGAACTGTCTGTGAAGGTCTTCGCAGGCCAGTGTCGATTAATCGAACTCGGTTATCGGCAAGGCGGACCCGCCGGGTTCGGGCTCCGCCGTCAACTGATCGCACAAGATCGAACCGCGAAGGGCATCTTACCGCGAGGCGAACAGAAGAGCATTCATACTGACCGGGTAATCCTGGTGCCGGGACCGGTTGATGAAGTCAATGTCGTCCGCGAAATCTATGATCGTTTTATCAATCGTAGCGAGACCGAGGACGTAATCGCGAGAACGCTCAACTCTCAAGGTGTAGTCACTGATCTGGGTCGCCAGTGGACGCGCGCGACGATCCGTCAAATCTTGACGAATCCAAAATATTGCGGTGCAAACGTTTTCAATCGCCGGTCCTTCAAACTCAAAAAGCAAAGAGTAAATAATCCGCCGGACACGTGGGTGCGCCGCGAGGGCGCATTTGATGCCCTGATCGATAAGGAACAGTTTCTTGCAGCCCAAGTCATAATCGAAGGCCGCCACCGGCACTATTCAGACGAACACATGCTCGCCGAGCTCCGGCGGCTCTTCTCCACAACAGGAAGGCTTTCGGGAATCCTGATCGACGAAGCGGACGGCTTGCCATCCAGCGGCGCGTACCGGAATCGATTTGGAAGTCTCGCCCGCGCGTATCGGTTAGTCGGATACAAGCCTGAGAGGGATTATTCGTTCGTTGAAACCAACAAAGTCTTGCGGCGGTTTCACCAGGATCAATGCGCTGCGATCATCAACTCGCTTGAGCAGGCCGGGGCCAGCATCCAGCGCGATGCCAGGAGCGACCTGTTGACCATCAACGATGAATTCACCACATCAGTTGTTCTGGCGCGGTGTCGATCAACGCCCGGCGGACAACATCGGTGGCTGCTTCGGCTTGAAGACTCTCTGAAACCGGATATCACCGTCGCGGCGCGGCTGACGCCTGCCAACGACTGCATTCTTGACTACTATGTCTTTCCCCGAATTGATGTTCTGTTCTCCAACCTCCTATCAGAACAGAACGAGCTTTCGGTAGATGTATACCGATTCGACGATTTGAATTTCTTCACAGGGATGGCATCACGCGCCCAGATCGAGGCCGCATGACGAGTGACACGGTAACACTCATACCGATTTCCGAGATTGCGATTCTGAATCCAAGAGCTCGAAACCAGGTGACTTTCGAAGGAATCGTTGCCAGCATTAGAACGGTCGGCCTCAAGAAGCCGATTAGCGTGAACCGACGAGCGGTGACCACGGAAGATGGCCGACGTTACGACCTCATCTGTGGCCAGGGCCGGATCGAGGCGTTTCAGGTACTCGGAGAAACGGCAATCCCGTCGATCGTTAGGGAATTGACACAAGAGGAGTGTCTTCTTAGAAGTCTGGTGGAAAACATCGCCCGCCGTCGAGCATCATCTCACGCATTGTATAAGGAGGTCCGTCAACTCATGGTTC
>Ga0302140_10004750_pt1 | contig 17279 bp, 16 predicted proteins | sample I_Bog_E1_1_FD_202095 | JGI IMG/M metagenome (GOLD analysis project Ga0302140, IMG submission 202095) | Peat permafrost microbial communities from Stordalen Mire near Abisko, Sweden - I_Bog_E1_1 | ecosystem: Environmental > Terrestrial > Soil > Wetlands > Peat | place: Sweden: Abisko, Stordalen... | reverse complement strand
TGGGGTTCCAGTGCCTGTCGTGGCTGAATCGGAGATGGTGTATGTTCCTTACGGGAAAGAGGGTGTGTTGCTCATGATGGGAGGGTACAGCGTAAGTCTCTCATATCCTTTCAGAAGTGGATATCTCTCTAACTGTGAATCTCAGCGCGATCCTTCAGGCAACGTTGTCAACAACCTCATGTCTCAAATATCCGTGTACGATATTGCCTCAACCAACTGGTATACCGTAAGAGCAGGCGGTACCATGCCGCCCGCACGACGACAATTCTGCGCCGTGGTTTCCGCAGCTCCAGACCAGTCCTCTTTCCAAGTAACCATCTTTGGAGGCTTTGACAGCAACTCGACATACTACGAAGACGTCTGGGTCCTCACCGTCCCCTCATTCAACTGGATCAACGTCAGTTTAATGATCGACGACGACGAGGCAGAATCAACACCCGCCAGCATGGGACGCGCCCACCACCGCTGCGCCATCTACCACAACGCACAAATGATCGTGCTCGGCGGCTCCGTTCACCAAGGATCAGGTTCCGTCCCCGCCAACGAGACGTCGTGCCAGGCTCTCTATCCCCCAATCCGCGTCCTCGACACCACAACGTACAAGTGGAAAAAGGCGTTTGATATGTCGCTCAATTATACGGTGCCGACGGCTGTTACGCAGCTTATTGGTGGCAATGGTCAGGGTGGAGCAGTCATGAAGAGTCCTGTCAAGCCTTTCGACTTCACGGATCTGAATGCTATCTTTGCGACGCCGCTTAGTACTGTTGTGAAGACGAGTCCTACTGCTACTCACGCACCAACGCCTACCCCGAAACAGAAACCAAACGCGGGAGCTATTGCGGGTGGTGTGGTAGCGGGTATTGCTATCCTGGGACTTGTAGCGGGAGCTGGATTCTTTGGCCTGAGGAGGCGGAAGAGAGCGAATGAGATGAATGGAACCAAATGGGGCAGTGGAGAAGTAGCGAGGTCTGTAGAGTCCAAATATGTAAGGGTTAGTGAGGGTGAGAGTGAGAGTCTGAGGACGGAGCAGCTCGAGCTGCCGGAGTTTTCGAGGCAGAATGCTGGGGAAGCTGGTCTTGGTGAGCTCCACAGAGGGGACGGGCCGAGATCATCGTTAGAAATGTCGGGATGGTGAGTTCTGGGTTTGGGGATGCTATTTAAAGCGAGGAGTTTATGGATGACTTGGTTTGCATACCCGGCCGGCGTTTTGGTTGATGATTTAAAGGTAGATATCTTATATTTGACTACAAAGAATACATACAATTTAGATCAAAGCCCCCAAATCTCATGCCTTCATACCTCATTGCCATACATCAAGCACGCCTCCCCCACACCCTTTCCACCAGCTCTTCTTCACATCCCCCTCTCTCCGAGGAAAGGAAACGCAATGAAAAGCCTTCGCATCACCTGGAAACAGTGCAAGACCAGGGACACTCGAGATTCTTTCCCGTGCAAGCACGAGCTCTCCTCCCGTAGTAAAAAATTGCAAATCCGATAAGGAACGTCTCGGTGAGACGGCGCCAGGGATTAAGCTGGGCAGAACAGATACTACATATGATCTTAGCCAAAGGCTTGAGAAGATACAGAGGTAAAAGGGTATGGGGAAGGGGGCTTTATATAGAGGGGAGGGTGTTTGTTGTGTTTGAGGGATGGGGGTGAGTCATGAGTTGAGCGGGGTTCCTGGTGGGGTTTGTGAGTCAGACCAAGGGTTAAAGACGGGATGGATTGTGTTTTTATGTCAGGTGGCAAAAGATGAAGCTATCGATTTGCTAGCAGAAGGTGTCTTGATAATCGATGGAAAGTAAAGTATTGTGTGGTTGGGATTAGGATGTTGAGAAAACCCAAAATTGATCCTGAGTTTTTGAACGGATTCTTAGGCACCAGCAACTAATTTGCAAATCATGACCCAAAGACTTGAACGATGAGTCCGCGACAAAGCCAGTACACAGCCTGCTGGAAATGATCTCAGATTCTAGGCTTCCATAGCCACCTAATCAACACCCTGAGGGACGGCTGACCTATCTATCATACACGCAACTAATGCTTCGTTGTACAGACACAGTTCTTTCCAATTTTCATCTTTTCAAACATGAACAAAACTGCTCACACTGCCTAGCCAAACCTCTTAGGTCAGCCAGGCAGCCGCATGAATCAGCAAAAATGCCAAGAATCGAAGCAGACGCCATACCCCCAAACCTCTATCCAGCCAATGCCCGAGTCCCAAAAGAATGCACTTCCAGCGCCTCAATTTTATGATGCTGAACCTCAGATGCAACCCAATCCTCACAGTCTTCCCCACTATGTCGAAGCACCTTTCATGGCCATCTTCCTCAACTCCGCCAGCTTCTCGTCATCTCTAACCTCTCCTTCCCACCCAATACTAGGCCAGCCATTCGGCAGCGTCGAGAACGGAGGGAACGGCCACCTCTCCCCACACTTCCCCTCCTCCGTACACTCCAATCCACACAGCCCATAAACCTTACAATAACACTCCTTCGCATTCGGGCAATGCACCGCCGGCCGCCCAAAAATCACATGCCAGCTATACTCCAGCACCCTCCCACTAACATGATCCTCCAGCTTCGTCTGCATGATCCAATTCCGGTACCTGTGGTAGTCAGAAATGGGCCGCTCGCGGATCTTCTGCCGCGTCAGCGCAAACTGGGCACAGCATGCTACGCCGACGACATCAGGCAGGTCTTCGCCTGGGAAAAGGGCTTTGAAGGCCGCCGGGTAGGCCATCTCGGTCGTTTTGGCGGATTTGGGGTCTGACGGGGCGGCTTCCTGGGAGAGCTCATTAAGTTTGAGTTCTGCGGGGCAGCCGAGCGTCCAGACGCAGCGGAGGTTGGTGTACCCTTGCGAGACGAGATAGGGCACTTGGAGGCTCTGTAGTAATGGGACTCCATCTACTTCACATTAGCTTTGGAGATCTTGAAGTCAGGTGACAAGGTTACCGTATATTGGGTCGTCATTGTGCCACTGGTATCTTTCGCTGTGCATGAATACCATGACGTCAGGAAGCTTCTCATAGTGGTCGATTATATATCTGTGAATTGTCTTTAGTCATGATGGACAGAGGCCTTGAGGATACACTCACGTTAAGTAAACCATAGCCTCGCGACCCTTGTTTTTCGGCACGGTATATTGAGCCTTGGGGTCGTCAACCACATATCGAATGAGATTCCAGCCGGGCAGGTATTCTGTGATCCAACTTGTATCGTCATTCTGCATACTCGCAACCACAAAGGCTTTCGACCCCGAGGTTGCGATGTCTGTGGCGGTAGTGTCCTGTGGGCCGAACCAGGAGGCTCTCAGCACGAGACCGATGACCACGAAGGCGCCGAACCCCAACAGAACGCGACGCAGCCGCCGCCGGCCGTACAAGGTGAAGATACCCATATCATCGCTCATGACGGTTGTTGCTCGCAAGCGGCATGAAGACGATGCGTGAGGCTGGCGTCGTCCTGGTTTGATGTTCTGTTCTTTGGGCAGCCTGGCTCCAGGCCAGCATTTTCAGCCCCTTTGGTGGAGAATGGGGCGCAATCTGCTATTTTAGTCAGGAAGAAACGCGAGGCTTTGACTGGCGGCTCGGCTCACTCCGACTAACTTTAATTCGCTTAGCCTTGCCGACCGGGGTATGATTTTCCAATCAGGCTCGCTGCTCGATGGTTAACCTAAGGCTGGAATCCACATTAACGTGAGCTTGTTTCTAGCTTCAAGCACTTATGAAAACACAATGAGCGCTTGTGCAGCTACTCATCCGATGCACACTTCGCCTCGGCTAGCCCAAAAAGTGACTTATGAGGCCTTCGCCTTGGGCTGTTCCTCTACTATACAAATTATAGGTCATGATTGAAGCATGCAGTTTCGCGGGTACAAGTGTCTCGCCTGCGTTCGAGGCTGGCAGAGGAGATAAAAGGGGCAACAAGCGATCGTCGTTTCAAACGTTCACCCCAACCTCGCAGAGCCAACGAGAGCCCAGGCCTCAGCCTAGTGCTGACGTCCCATGGAGCCAAGAGCTTATTTGGAGTCTAGTGGCACGGGCTGTTGCCTCTCGATTGGCGCGATGTGATAGACAAGTCTTGGGCTGGAAATGCAGTCTTCCTCGTGCTGCGCCGCACGCTTGAGGGGAATCTCCTCGGCCGGGACTGTCACTGTCACTTTCTTAAATAGTGTAGGAGCCCTGGACCAACTTTCTTCCGTTTTAAAATTCCTTCTTTCGAGTTTGTGACGAGTTCTGAGGTGCTCTACACCTTTCACGATGCAGATTTCTCGGTTTCAGGGCACGTTTGTGCTCCTTTTTGCAGCGCTATGCTGTGTTGTTTCTGCCATTGACCCAATTCTGGACGATGAGGAAGCGTATGGAATTATAATGGCGCGAATGCCAATGCTGTACCAGGAATGGGCTTTGACGAAAAGAGATGTTTGCGCTGATGCGATTCCCGGGACGAAAACTTCGATATGCACCCCAGGAAACACCCTGTGCTGCACACCAAACAACACCAATACCGCGTTTCCGCAATGCCAAACAATTCTGGGCTCGGGGTACTGCTGTGTCTCTGAAAATAACTGCTACATTGATACTCCGTCCGACTGTGCTGCGTCCAACTCAGTTAGTTGCTGTAGGTAGCCAACTCGGCCATTGAGACTGTCACTAACATCATGCAGCCATGCTCGCGGCTGGCGTGGATGAAGCCTGCTGTCCCCCATTCACTACATGTCCAAACAATTTCAATCAGTCCTCGACGGTCAGATGCAACATCGTACAAAACGCTGTCTCCTCATCCACCACCAGCACGTCCTCGACAAAATCTCCATCCGCAACATCGTCAACCTCTATCTCCTCCGCTGCATCCAAAACAACTTCCTCGTCTGCCGCCTCCGACACACTCAGTCCCGTAACACAATCAGGCAGCACTCCCAGCTCGACAGGCTTAAGTGTCACCTCCTCAGGCAGCACGCTCTCACCAGGTGCAGATGCCGGAATCGGTATCGGCGTAGCACTTGTCATAATCGCCATCGCCTGCCTCGCATTCTGGGCATACCGACGAGGAAAGAAGAAGGGCGCCGCATCGCGCGCGGCAGAAGCACAGGCAGCACTTGGCAGCGAGATGTCCCCGGGCATACAGCACCAGCAGTACGATCCTATGAAGTATAGCGATGTGCCGCAGTACCAGCAGGGCTTCCAGCAGCATGAACTTCCCACTCAACGACCGTACAATGGTGCGGCGGAGCTGGGCGGGACGGGACAGCATGAATTGCCAGGATAGAGACTGGGGAACGAGGTTGTACATAATACCTAATACATTGTTCGCCATTTCGAGATGCCATTTAATCCTAGGAGTATCGAACCCGAGACAGAAGAGGGCGTCAGCTCGATCTTATCTGATGAGATCTGTACTGTTGAAGCTTGAAAGTTGGCATTCTCGACAGTGGGTTTTCCCGGGCTGGCATTTTTATTTTCCGGACAAGAGAGGAAGTCATGGAGTTGGTGTAAGGATCGGTCAAAGGCGTTTGGTTGCACTACTGCATGCATTGTTTGCTGTGCCTCCGCGATTTTGCTGTGCCTCTGATTGACATTTCCAGCAGCATCAGATTAGATCGTGGGCTTGCATGGGCTATTCTGCCTTCAGGCGAAGAATGAACAGCTTCAAGCTTGCTTTGACTATTTTTGCTCTTGCTTTGAATTCGCTCTAGCCCCTTTTGATTGAGATCCAGCCCAGAAGTCTGAGTGGCTCCAACATAAAGAGCCTAAAGAGCCACAAGAGCCTCCACGCTCAACCACTGGTAGTCCAGATTTGCTGCAGGTAACTCAAATAGGTTCCACGAGGGTGTTCTCAACCTGCCGAGGTCAACGTGGTTGCATCGGGTCATCTTGTACAACAGCCGTTCCTCCAAATCGTCTCATTGGGCAGTCCCAAGCCCTACCCCTCTGTGGCTCAACATGCGATATCTATCATGGCCTCGTATGTTCCGCATATCTGTCTCAGTATCCACTCTTCAGACTTATTCTCCGTTCTCAAACACTACGAAGTTAGTTTATCAGTAGCACTTACTCAGCAAACCTCAAAATGAAGATCCTCCTCACCGACGCAACAGGCCTCACCTCCCGCCAAGTCTCTAATATCCTCTCCAAGAAGCACCACGAAGTTCACGTACTCTCGCCTCCAGGCTTCATCGGAATCACAAGACTCACCTCCCACACCCTAAAATCGCATCCTGTCCCTGCTTTTTCCGATTCGCCTTATGCCTGGCTAGACGCAACCCTCGCCATCCTGCGATCCGAGAAATTCGACATCCTGCTGTGCACCCAAGAGCAGGTATTCATCATCTCAGCCGAAGCCAAGCTCGTGCAAGAAACAGGCGTCAAATTCGCAGTCCCGGACTTCGAAAGCTTGAGGAGAGTGATGGACAAGGTGTCTGCTTGTCACGCATTATCTGATGCCGGGCTCCCGCAACCTGAGAGCGTGGTGCTGGATTCGAATTTAGAGACGTTGAGTCAGTGTGAGGCGCTGCTTCCGGGGTTTGTGAAGACGCCGATTGGGACTGGGAGTACGGGTGTTCGTCGAGCTGCGGATTTGGATGAGCTTGCGTCTATCGTTGCGGATTTTGTTGCGAAGGGGTATTTTGAGGATGGAGGGGAGCTGCTTGTGCAGAAGGAAATCCAGGGGGATCTGTTGATGGTGTGTGGTGTTTTTGAGCATGGGAAGTTGAGGGCTTGGCATGCTTGTTTGCGGGTTCGAGAGGGAGTGTCAGGAGGTGCGAGTAAGAAGGTTAGTTTGCCGTTGGAGGTTGTGGGAGAGCATTTGCAGGGGTTTGGGTGGTTGCTGAATTGGCATGGGGCTTTGAGCTTCGATGCCATCTTGGAGGGTGGCAGGGCCTGGTATATTGATGTCAATCCGAGAATCGTTGAGCCAACGAATGGACTACTTGCCGGCGTCGATCTAGTTGAGGAGTTGCTGCAGATCAGCTTGGGAAATGAGGTGGACGAGGGAAGAGCGCCCAAGCATAGTATCGAAGGTGTCGAGACGCATCAGCTAGTATTGGCGATGTTGAAAGCTGCAGAACAGGGGAGGTTGCAGTTGCTGGGCGAGGTGTTCAAAGCGGTGATGGGATTCCATGAGTATGCTGGGAGTCGAGAAGAGCTCACACCTCTAGATGGGGATGCTATCTGGGCTTTGACCATTTTGACAGCACTCTTTCTGGGATTACTGGTCCTTGGTCCCTGGTTAGTGAGAAGGTTAAATGGGGATACGATCTCTAATTACTCTTTGAGTAGAGAGGGCTGGAAGGAAATTAGAGCGAAAGTGGATGCGAAGTGATCGAGGACTATTGCGAGTAAAGCTGTCTTTGCATTGTTGACGTGGAGCCAAAAAGGTTAGTTAGCACTTCAGAAATCCAAAAAGAAAAAAAATTGGAGCTAATAATAGCTGATAAGTTATCCATGGAGCCGAAGCTTGACATGGAGATCGCAGCCGTGAAGGCAGCTAACTCATGGAGCCGGCGCTTGACATGAGGATCGCATCTCCGAAGAGAGGCTAACCCACGGATCCAAAGAGGATTACCGTGAGGATCGCAACACAAAGTGCGGCTAATTCATGGATCCGAAGATTACCATGAAGATCGCATCCCCGAAGGGTAGCTAACTCGTGGATCCAAGCTGGTTACCGTAAGGATCGGATCCCTGAAAGGGTACCTAATTCATAGAGCTGAGCTTGCTATGAAGATCGCATCCCATGAAGGGTAGCTAGAGTCTGAAGACATTGGATAGGTTCTGAGAATGTGATTTTAGCGAGGTCACAAATTTCTTAACCATTGGGATACTTTCCTAGTTAGTTGCTGTGCAATGCAAGCATTAGAGCTTAGCTCTATAATTTTGTTGGAAATGATGGCTTACAGAAATCCATAAGCCTTAACTTCAGAGACTTTGTAAATTTATCGTCGACCTAGGGGTGGATTTCCTCTTTCTGAAGTCTTTCTAAGCTGTTTCTTTCCTGCTACCAAAACCTAGTCGAGCCCCGCTCTTCCTCTCCGAGTTTCCTCGAGAGTATTACTTGCAGCGTTTGTTTGCCAAGAGCAGCCAATGAAGTGCTCCCACGTCTGCTCTGGGTGCAGCAGCTCATCTCTCGACTTCTAGAAATTAGCTTTCTTTACGGTGTTCTGAAAGCTCTGGGTCAATACACTTGTCATAAGCGGAGGCTTCAAGGGTTTGATTGTTCCAGAGTTCCCGGAACACTCACAAGGGAAATGTTCAGAGAAAGAGCCGCATAATCAAAAGCTTTCAGTTTATATGCTGTTCACATGTGGCAAATAGACAAGGCTTCCTGTTGTTTACGTATTTTATTATTACTTTGATGCCAGTGACAATGTCCTCTCTGCTCGAGGAAATACAGTTATGAAATCCAACCCAAGTATCCACCCAGTCAAGCCTAATAGGACGCGCCTCCAGCGGAGGGGGTTGGGAGAACCGGCTTGTCGCTGCCTCTTCGCTCGGTATCGTACTGCCCTCGGAGTTGATTGTCTGATAAGACGTGGAACGCTTCGGTGGCCTTGTAGTATTTTGTGTGGACCTTGGCACGGACTTGGGGATCGTTGGAGCTCCATTTCTTGCCTCCAATCTCAGATTTCTCACCGCAGGTCAACACTACATCAACGTCAGTAGTGTTGCACCCAGGCTAATAGAACAATGAGAAAGTACATTGTCTTTCATAGGCCTGCTTGAGACCTTGAAATGTGGTCTTCTCAGATACGTCGAGGACGGCATAGTAGTCGGTGCCAAGGTAAGTTCGGACGTATTGAGGGGCGACAGCAGAAGCCAGACCTAGACAATTTGATGCCAACCATGTACTTTTCAATGTTCCAATAGCTGGCAGAATATTCTGAAAAATGGTTTCTAAATATTCAAGAGTTCACGGAACATTTACCACCCCGGGAGTATACGTACCGGCAACCACGTGAGGGCTCAATGCAAGGACTCGCGCCACTGCCAACGGGAGTGAGCTTAGGGCAAGCACAGGACTTGGGGGTCGAGTGAGCCCGACTTCGTGGTTTTGTCCTTGAGACGCCATTTTGGTGGTGACAGCAATGTATTTGTTTCGAGGTTGTTTGGATGGTGGAGGTGGAGGTTGCGTCGCGAGGTTATAAATTTTTAAGTCGCACATAAAGTGGACGTGCCCTTGCCAGCTTCATGTAAATGGCGTGACCTGTCACAGTGAATTGATTACCCAATAAACCTTAAATACTGTAGCTATAGCGCTTAACTTGGGTCACTAGCAACGAGGAATTGGCCAAAGTAAACAAGAGCTTGTAACTCAATGACAGATCCTCACTCACGCATTTGGAAAGCAAATTATTGTAGAGTCAAATGGAAAAGAAACTCAACAAGGTCTGAATTACACAAAAGCAATTAAAGATCCTGTCCTCGCCAGGTCCCACCACTTGCACCAAAATTCGTGGACTTTAGAAGCAAGTCGTGTCCTTCACTCAACGATTTCCTCTCCAACCATCTCACCAACCTTACCGTCCAACCCATCAGAAACGTCCAGACGCTCTATCCCTATTCTCCGGAAAACCTCATCACAATCAACCTCCAAACCCCTGTTCAGTTCCTCGAAATTCTCACGGGTAAGTGCCGGCGTCTCCGCCATGCCAGGACAAACGCCATCCGTCTGATACGCCAAACCCTCACCGTCACCCAAATCCTCTTCGCCCTCCTTCGTCATCTTCTTCTTCTTTTTATTCTTGCGTGCATTACGGAAATCTAGCTTCATCTTGCCCTCGTCCTTCACGTCTGTCCAAGCCGCAGTGCTCCAAGCATCTGAGACAGTTGATTCGACGTCCGAGTCATGAGCCGTGCAATAGTCATCCTCGAAAGCCATGTTTTGCCGAGACTTGCCGCCGTATCCAAGAGTCTCCTTGATGTCCCAGTGATCGCGGAAGATGCCAAGACCGTAGCCCATGGGTACTCGCTTTGTTACTAGGTTCTCCTTGCTCGAGGCGAAGTTGGTGGAAGGGTCTTCGTATCTCGGAACTGGGTTTTGGTAGGGCGGGGGTTGTTGAAGATGATACTCTGCTGTCGTGCTCCAGTCCCGTTCGGTATCCTCACCGCTCATATTGCTCTCCTCGTTCGACACGGTGCGGGACCTCGTAAAGTCAACCTTAGAGGGAGGGGGAGATGAATATCCAACCAATTGGTCAACGAGCTTGATTTCCATCGTAAGTGGGTGCTGAAACATCGGAACGTAAGGACCTGGAAAGACTGAGCCTATCTCAATTTCCAAAATCCCTTCAGTGTTGGACTGGGGTTCCGAGGTAGTCATTCCAAGGGCAAACATCTGCGCAAATTCCTCGCGATCATGCTCCTTTTCCTCTCGTCTCTTCCTGCCAGCATCGTAGTGGCGTCTCAAGCCCTGATCAAGGAGCCCCGCATAGCCCGCCTGCCACTTCTTCCAATCTGCCTCGACTTTCTGGACCACACGGTGGTTAGAAGATGCGCGCTTCGTTCGGCCTTGCTCGGAGTAAGGACTGTATGTATCGCCTTCATGTCATTCATTAGCATTCATTACTTCTAAAGTAAAGGGGGAACACGTGCGTATAGCTTCGTAATTCTTCTTGATGCGCCACGGCTCTGCTCCTGGGTGAAGTCCCACAAATTTTTAGTAGTCGAATCTCAGGTACATGTGTAATTGTTCTTCTGCTGGCTGCTGGAAAAGGGCGGAACCGCGGGGGCGGCTTTCTCGTTGCAGAGGATTATAGCGCTGCTGCGAAACGTCAACTAGTCCTGTCCATTATCGTTAATCTAGCAGGAAGAACTCACGGTCTTGAGTCGGGGCTGACTGCGAGCAGCCATGATGCTGTGCCAACAGGCGTGGTTACCTAGCTCTTCACTTGATGATGTCTTTGCTCCAAGAAGAAGAAACTCTGTGGCCCGACTTTGCCAATATTTATGTCCACCAGCAACGTATGTTGAACTAGCTTAAATTTCTGAACGACATTGACATGCATTGGCTTTGAGTATTTCTGCGATAGGAAGTGCAAGGTTTCATACTTTCGTCCCGTTATCTCGAAGACACATTAGATGAAAACGAAAACGAGGAAGGGAAGTTAAGACCTCGTTTTCCTCAGGGTACAGCTTAATAAAGCATGAAGAGTCATTCTTGGGCTAGCTTAAGAAATAAAAGGCGGAGGAGGAAGAAGGATAGATCGGGTCAGCAGGGTAGGAACCGACTCGTGTGACGCTTTACTCAGTAGAGCGCACACTCTTGATCACTCGATGACAAAGAGGTAGAACTTGAGAATCAGTATTGTCATAGAGCTCCTGTTGGATTGGGAGGCACGCTAGCCAACTTGGCCGTCAACAGCTTAGGTTAGCGATGAGCTGGATATTTGAAAAGGGGCGGGACGTTGTTCGTATTGGTCACGTGCAAATGGGAACATCACATCACACTTCAGAGGATTATCAATTCGCAGACAACAAAGAGACTTTTATTAGGTATTAGCGGAGGGGTTGCCCTAGTGGCAGATTGCAGAAGGACAGTCTGGGTATAGGGGTATCAATACGCAGCAGAAATGCAGCGCGACTAACGACAACGACCAAAAGAGACAACAACGGTAATGCAAAAAATGAGAGTGGTATCAATCAATCAACAATCTTGGGGTATTTCAAGGAGATCCGTTTTCCCGACGACAATGAACTCGTCCCATCACTGAAAACCATGCGATTTGGACGGCGAGTTGCAGATTTATGCAGAGGCGGCGACCGGGGCGGGGGTCTGCTGAACAACTGGGACAGGCTCAGAGACGACTGGCTCCTCAACAGCTGGGGTGGCCTCGACGGGAGTTGGGGTCTCTTCCTTGGCTTCGGCTGGCTTCTCGGTAGCCTTTGGAGCCTTGGGAGAGGTCTTGGCCTTGACGGTATCGCGGATCCTGGCAAAGGGAGACTTTGGCTTCTCGCCCTCCTCGTCGCTGGTGGCTGACTTCTCCTTCTTGTTCAACCATGGGAGGGAGCTGGAGCCCTTGCGGGTCTTGGGAGCTGGGGTCTCAACAGCAGCCTTTGTCTCGCCATTGGTGGCGGGAGCAGCTTCGGTGGGTTCGACTGCAGCAGGTGTCTCGCTAGTCTCAACTGGGGGAATGACAGGAGCAGTCTCGCTCACAGGCTCAGCATCCTTGGGAGGAACGACTGGGGCCTCAGTGGAGGGCTTCTTCTCCTTCCCGAATGGAGACTTGAGGCTACCGAAAATGCTGTTGCGCTTGGTAGGAACAGGCTTCTCCTTGGTCTCAGTGGGAGCAACGACGGCGGCCTCAGTGGCTGGGGCGGCTTCGGTGGTTGGCTCTGAAGCTGCGACAACGGGCTCAGCAACAACAGGCTCGGCAACAACAGGCTCAACTGGAGCAGCAGGCTCCTCAGTGGCTGGTGCAGCTGGGGTCTCCTCCTTGGCGACCTCAGTCTTCTCCTCCTTCTTTCCGAGACCGAAGCTACCGAAGATGGAGTTGCGCTTGCGGGATGCGCTGCGACTCTTGCGAGCCTCCTTCTTCTCCTCCTTCTTTTCCTCTTTGATCTCCTTCTTTTCTTCCTTCTTTTCCTCCTTGGCTTCAGCCTTTTCTTCCTTCTTCTCCTCTTTGACATCGACGCTCTTCTTCGGGGCAACGGCAGCTGCAACGACAGCTGGCTTGGTCAACTCTCCAAAGCTCTTCTTGTATTCCTCGGTCTCTGGGACAGTCTTGGCAAGCTCTGTAGCCTCTTCGATCTTGAGCTTTAAGGCGGCGAGCCAGCTGTCACGCTCGGGGAGGGTGTTGGCTTGGAAAGTGTGCTTGTGTCCGCCAAGGCTGAAGGAGAAATCGACAGTGCCATCTGGGGTGAGATCGGAAACTTCGGACTAGGAGGCAAAAAAGTCAGCGCTTGGTCCCGTAAGATTACTCATGTTCAGCGCGGAACAACATACGAGGTTGATGATTCCAGCTGGAGTGGCTTTCTCGCTGGCCTTCTTGCTGAAGTACAGGAGGCCCTTTCCAGTGTGTGATGACCAGGCTGCGTTCTTGTTGGCAACCTCTTGTTGCTTCTCGCCGCGGAGGTAGCTGGCAAGAGTTTTGTGCTCAACTGGCTCGGTTCCGAACCAGAAAAACTTCTTTTGGAAGATGAAGCTCCTAAACCATACCAGATTAGTTCATGTTCATCAACAAAAGGGTGTCATCATGTGCAGAAATTGTGTGCTCAGCAGATATATCGCGTAGAAACTAACTGCTGCCTTGGAGCCGTGTAAACAAACACCAAAAGCTACGAGCTTCAAATTGCCAAACAATCGTACCTCGAAGGCTAAACCAGACGAGCAAAGCTGATAGTTGCGTAGAAGAGAGCCTGGAGAATGTAGAAACTTACTTGAGCAGGCCAGGTCCCTTGTAACCAAGAGTGCCCTCCTCGGCCGGCTTGGGCTCTTCCTTGACTGGGGCAGCAGGAGTTTCCTCAGTGGTTGCTGGCTCAGCAGCTGCGGGTGCCTCAGTTGCAGCCTCTGTCGTCTCAACAGGAGCAGCCTCAACAGCTGGAGCTTCGACAGGAGCTTCGGGAGCAACGACAGGCTCCTCGACAGGCTTTGCGGCTTCAGACATGATGATGGTAGTTCAAATGTGAGTGTTTGAATGAACAAAGGGGGAGTTTGTTGATGGGGATGGAGATGGAAGAGAAAGGAAGACAAGTCCTGTGATGTTCAGATTGTTGGGATGGGACGAGGAAAAGTTGGATGGAGGCCGGCGGGAGTTTTTATTGCTTCGTAGCAAGGGGGCGCCGCGCTAGGCGAAATGAGAGACGCAGCGAAATGAGCAAGCACGATCAGCGAGAGGCTGGAGGCCGGCAGCCAGAGGCCAGACAGGCCAGGGTGCACACACGGCGACGAGATTCCACAGCAGACCATGCCCATTATTGCCCAAGGTCCCATCGGAAAAGGCTGCCATGCCAGTGCCAGAGTCAAACTCTGCGGTGCGTGGTGCATGTTGCTTGCTTGCAAGTTGCTTCGTGCTTGATGCTTGGTGCTGCTTGGAGCGCCCCGCAAATAATCATCTACATCTGAACGCTCCGGCCAGCCTACGGCTCCTCCTGGCCCTCCAGCAAACACAATCAAAACCTTCACCTCCCCTCCAGCCGCGATGACGGCGATCTGCTCAAATAGATGGGTCCTGCATGAACAACACGAGTCTGCCCTCCCCTCCGGCTTGGGCGCGCGAATACCCTCGGAGAAAGCATCTCGAGTCGTCTCCTCCCCTCAGAGCCCACCAACACGCCATCGAAGGTTGCAAGATCGTCACGACTGATCATGCGAGCACCTTGTTTGAAATGCAGCGACGCCTTGTCCCGCAAGGCAGACCCGGCCTTTCATTGGCCTGCAGCGTCAGCCAAGGGCTCGTTTCTCCCCCTCTCTCCTACCGCACTCACACTCGCACTCTCCCATCCTCAAGCACCCCTCCATTGCGCTGCATGAGCGCCACGATCAAATGTTCACATGCCCAGACGCCCAAAGGCTCGAGGCCTGCTTCTTGTCTGCTTCGTACCCTCTCGTACAAGCTCCCGTCCCTCACACCGAGACGGTACTCAACAACACGGCCCCCTCGCCCCTGAGATGAGGACTTCGACTAGCGAGCCTGACTGTCAGACTTTTCCACGCCGATGGGAGCTTGCTGCCCCAACAACCGCGGCCGAGCAAGGAATTCGAGCTCCCGAACGCCCAAAGAAGAGCCCGGGAAATTTGACGCCCCCAATGAAGATAAGAGCTGTAGCCACGACAGCAAGAGCTCGTTGTCCGCCTCAGACACCCGTGACTTAGAAAGCAACTACAGAGATACACGGGTACGGCAATCTGATCCACGAAGCACCAAACCGTCCATACGAGACGATCTGGCAGCGACCTGGGGACACGCCACAAGGGGGATGGACACTAGAAGTTTCAATAGCATGAGCCCATTAATTCAGGACCACACGGCTCTTGGCACGTTGCTGCACGCATTAATGCTGAGGAAGGGTATTCGCGGTCCTCTGCGGCAGATGGGGCGTTTCGTTTCAAGCAGAGCAGATGCTGCGTGCCTCTGGCCGCCCTTTGGCCACCGCCCCGGCCTGCATTGGCGGGTTGGGGAGCTGCGAGATTCTGTTGGACCGTTGAACGGCTCTCGTGAGGTGAGTTCTGGCGATGGGCGTCGCCTGTCGTCTCAGTGGCGCCTCTATTTCAGACTTCAAATTTCCCTGCATCAGCAAACGGCCCCGTGCACACCCTACAAGTGCGCCCCCCAGTGCGTCCAAGTCCCGGCAGAGGCACGCGTTAGTGCTCATCCAGGCCTAGCCGCTGCTAGTCATCCAATCTTGCAGCGCTACTCGCGCCGCTACGCAACCCTGAATCGACGACCACGCTCCTCCAGTCATCAGTCAATCTCGCAACGGACGCCAGAAGATAACTTTTTCATAAATCTGCGCCCACCGCTCCACTGCTCGGCGTCCTCGAGACATCGGTCTCTGAAGTCTGATCTGACGCTTCACGAAGCATGTTCAAGCAGCTCGCTGGGATGCGATGCACCTCTCGGACTGCAGACCAAAAGCAATTGTTTCAACGTCCAGCCGACTGGCCAGCCCTTCGGTTCTCGCTTCAGCACTCTCGAACGCCGCGCCGTTTATCGCGGGGTCTGCAGTGCTGCACTTCCATTGTCTGGCAAAATTGCTAGGGTTATGTCATAGTGCATCGCGGGCCACTCGTTCGATGCCATTCTCTGCAGGGCGGTCAACGGCCGCCAGTGACCAGTCTCGACTGCCGACGCGCAACAGGAGAGCCCTGCGACAACGTATCAGAAGACTGCAAAATATTGAGGGACATGCAGATGATCGTCAGGCCACTGACCGACAGATAAGGCGACTATGTCTAATTGGAGACCGAATCATCAGATTCTCAGCAGATCTGAATGAAAAGAGGTGTAGGAATTCATTATGACTCTTTTTTTGACTGAAAATTGCCTCCCTTTCGGCTATTGCGGGCTTGCTACTCTATTTCTTATGCCATCAATTGCTCTTGATTATTTCCAAACACTGCTCCTGTCCGTTAAAAGAATAGCTTCCAAGTATCGGTCAAAGTTCGGCAGTGAAACGCCTTATCGAACAAATTTAATGCTGTCTCGAATTCAGAGCGGTATGTGTCCGAAATCTGGATGAATAGGGGGGCCATTTTGAGCACGTGATTATAACCCCTCACCGTCAGCTTCGACTGGGTCACGAAGATGGTCGGCAGATTGGTCGGAACTATACACCGGCTCTTGAAAACGAGTGGAGACGAACTATCCAGTTGGAAAGCTCTCGACTGGACAGCTGGAGAAATGATGGGCACGTTCGTGGAGCCCGCGGAGATCGTCTGAGAGGGGTCATTTTCTCTCAAAGATTTACGGGGATATACAGCGGATCTATCAAATTATCATGTCCTTATTATACTGGGAACAGAGTTTAAGTGTGGCTAAGATAGGGAAATATTTGCCATTAGACAGAAAATTCGCTGCGAATACCCCACTCTGGGGCTCGCACGTGATTCAACCCCTTATTTCTCGTTTAGGAAGGATCGCTTAGCGACGAGACTTTTGTCTTGTGAGAATTCTCTGGGTTTCTGAGATCTAGAGATCTTCTTGTTGAACTTGCTTCCTCGAAGGCGTTTTATTCCTTATTTTTCAGATGTGCTGCTGTTCAATACTCCCTCTCCACGGCTTATTCTTTCCTCATGATGAGCTCGTTCGAGGACTGTAGTTGCGTTGTTAAATTTCGTAAAGCGAAGGAGGTACCAATTGTGCTCCTTCTCCAAGTAGAATATTGCATGTTTTCCACAACACTCAGCTCTTGCCTCAGTCCATTTCGGATTTATCCCTTACGATCCACTCGAACAATTTCCCCGTCACAACACTCTTTGCATTTTACTTCCATACCCTTGCAATTCAACATAACTTAATATCAACTCCCTCTCACTCGCTTTTCACCTTAGCCTCACAAGTTCCTATCTACCATCTCCGTGTGATCGATCAAGGTGATAAGTCAATCCCTTCTTCAAACACATGAGACATCGACTTCATCCTGGAACACTCTTTCATTCCTTGACCGAATCACTTCAATACTCAATTTCGTAATAAGCTCTATTGCTGCAGACACCTCGAGTATTGAACAAGCATTGAGCTATTCATTGGTCAACTACACATCGTGGTGTTCAGAACAATATCTGGGCGTTCTTCGCGGACTCTGCATCCGCAACCTTCTTCAATCTTGAAATCAAAAGCCC
>Ga0302140_10004746_pt1 | contig 17286 bp, 4 predicted proteins | sample I_Bog_E1_1_FD_202095 | JGI IMG/M metagenome (GOLD analysis project Ga0302140, IMG submission 202095) | Peat permafrost microbial communities from Stordalen Mire near Abisko, Sweden - I_Bog_E1_1 | ecosystem: Environmental > Terrestrial > Soil > Wetlands > Peat | place: Sweden: Abisko, Stordalen... | reverse complement strand
GACGGTGTGGAACCATATTTCGGCGACTGTGTGTGAAGTTGTGTAATCGTGCCGGCCCATAAAGAGAAATACGGGACAGTGGAAAGTGGTGGTTTTGTCGAAGTCGATGTTCGTTAGCATGGGCAGCAGATGTGAGATCGAATAGCCTGTTCCGTCAGAGACGGCATCGAGTTCGCTTTGTGTGTAGTCCGGCGACAGGTCCCAGGCATTCACATCCCACTTGTAGTCTTTACGGCCCCATGCGAGGCCACCGTAGAACATGACCCATTTGCGCTCCGTGTTCACCTTGTCGAGGGTGAACGCGGCACCGTCTCCGGGATACGGCGCAAGCGCCTCCAGTTCCCTCACCGCTGCACTATTGTGCTGAGTCCTAGCCTGTGACAGAACGAAGTCATAGCCTTCTCGCTCGCTTCTCTGCGTGTTAACCCACTGGCCAACGCCGACGTAGGCGTAGAGCCACTCCGGATGTTTCTGCGCGATCATGACGCCGAGCACGGTTCCCCATGAATGGCCAAGCAGGATAATCTTCTGCTTGCCATAGGCGCGCCGAAGATACTGGATAATCTGTTCTGTGTCGCTCACCATTTGTGGAACCGTCATGGTGGGCGCGACGGCTTTCGGATCATTCATTGCGTACGTCTTGCCAGCGCCGCGCTGGTCCCACTCGACGACAGTGAAATAGTCTTCCCACGGCGTCTGGAACGTCCAGTCGTCGGGCATTTCCGCCGAGCCAGGGCCGCCGTGCAGAACAAGCAAAATGGGGTTTCGGCGATCTTTGCCGCGTACACTGATCCACTGCTGGATGCCATTGATTGGTATCGCCCGGTTTTCTTCAAGTCCCTGCGGAGTAACGATCTTCCGCGCATCGGCAACCGCAGCCGCTGCCTTGGAGAACGGTGTTGTGTCCGGTGGCGGAGTTGATTGCTGCGCAGACGAAGTCGTCCCTGCGACGACGAGCATCATCCAAACGCACAGTGATGCTTCGAGCCACTTGTTCAATTCACAGCCCCTCCTGTGGCTCTCCGCTTGCTCCTATAACGTCCATAGGATACTCGCTCGATATGATCAGTACCGCGAAGTCGGAACCAGGGGACAGACGGGATGTTCCCACTGCAAACAATTGCTCCGCTCGGCATTTCCGCAGACAGTATTTGAAGAACATGCCGCGCCGAGCAGAAAAGTTCTAAAATCGTTTGCTAGGGCCGACCATTCTTTTCAAACGCGTAGGCGATTTAGGGAACAGCTAGCACTTTTGCCAGAGTTTCTTTCCATCCTTCCTTGCTATTTCTACCTTATTGCCGACGGTTCTTCTGTTCTACCTCTTGTCATGTCGCGAGTGGGAGGTGACCTCCACTTTCAGGGCGTGCAAGATTTTGCCGCGCTTAGAAGCGAATCACGACGCCGCCGCTTAAGCGCAGGTTGTTCTGGATGTTGTTCTTTCCGTTGTCGACGGTGGTGAGCAGGTAGTCGGCTTCGAGCAGACGCAGTTTAATGTGGTTGCCGGTTTTAATGTCTACACCGGCGCCGAGGTTGGTGGCGAAGGCGGCGTTGGCGTTTGGAACGTCGGCCGAGCCCCCGTTGACCAGCGAGCCGCTGGAATGAACCATGCCGACAAGAACCTGTCCAAATGGTTGCAGCGGCGATCGACCGACGTGGGGCAGATAGCGTGCACCTACGGTATAGGAACTCAGCGTGAGACTGTAGCCGCCGCTGGAGATGCCATTGGCGTGCGCGGCGGTGATGTCGCCGACCAGGGCGAACTGGCCCTTGTCGAGTTTGAGTGGCCACGTAAACGTGGCGCTTCCGCCGAAGAGGTTGAAACAGGTGCAACCCGCCGGCGGAGCATTTGAGCGCAGGTAGGAGTAGTCGAGTGCTATCTCCGGGCGTCCTGCGGAATCGTTGGCGGGTGCGTCCTTTGCGTACGCTGATGCCGAACACGTGGAGACCACGGCGACGGTCAAGATAGATGCAATTTGAGCGATGATCCTGATTCGCACGAGGTCTCCTTTATTGCACTGTGAGGACAACGGTGGTGGTTTGTGATTCGCTGCCGCTGGTGGCCGTGATGGTCACGTTGTAGTTCGCATTGGATGGAGCGGGGTTCGCGAAGCCGCCGCCACATCCGCTGAGCGCGGTGAGCGCGTCAAGCGATGCGAAGAGAAGCCGGCAGAGAGTTATCCAACGTCTGCGGCGCTTGCCAGGCAGGAAGAACAGACCGAGCGCAGCCAGAGCAGGCGCGGCAAGCGGCCAGACGAGGTTGCTCGCCGTCGCGGTGCTTGCCGCAGTCTGGATGGTGAGCGTAGAGCTTGCGGCTGCGCTGCCCGGCGTAACACTCGACGGCGCGAAGGTCGCCGTTGCGCCTGTTGGCAAGCCGCTGGCGGCGAGCGAGACCGCGCTCGTGAAGGCTCCGTTCTGCGGCGTGACGGTGATGGAGTAGGTGGCCGTGCCGCCGGGGATGACGGTCTGCGATGGAGTGGACGAGCTTACAGTAAAGCTCGGTGCCGGGTTGCCGGTTCCGTTCAGCGTTACCGTCTGCGGCGAGCCGCTGGCGTTGTCTGCCACTGAAACTGTAGCCGTGAAGCTGGTCGCCGAGGCTGGCGTGAAGGTAACGGAGATGGTGCAGCTTGCTCCGTCGGCGAGCGTTTCGCCGCAGGTGTTGGTTTCAGCAAAGTCGCTCGAGTTGGTTCCTGCGATGGAGATACCGGCGATCGAGAGCGTGGCGTTGCCGGTGTTCATCAGCGTTGTGGATTGCGCGGCACTGGTTGTTCCGACAACCGATGAGAAGGCAACGGTGGCCGGCGAGAACGAGACTCCTGGCGCTGCGGGTGCCGTGCCGGTTCCGCTCAGTGCTACTGTTTGCGGTGAGCCTGTTGCGTTGTCGGCGATCGAGAGCGTGGCCGCGAAGCTTGCTGCTGAGACCGGTGTGAAGGTCACCGAGACGGCGCAGCTTGAACCCGCCGCAAGCGAACTGCCGCAGGTGTTGGTCTCGGCGAAGTCGGTCGGGTTGGCGCCGGTGATGGTGATGCCGGTGATTGAGAGCGTTGCGTTCCCGGTGTTCATCAGTGTTGCCGTCTGCGCTGCTGTGGTTGTGCCCACGGTCGTAGATGCGAAGGTGAGCGTGGCCGGTGCGAGCGAGACCGCAGGAATGGCCGCGACCGTGCCTGTACCATTCAGCTTGACGGTTTGAGGCGAACCGGTTGCATTATCCGCAATCGACAGAGTCGCGGAGAAGCTGGTCGCAGACGAGGGAGTAAATGTCACCGAGATCGCGCAGCTTGCTTCCGCAGCCAGCGAACTGCCGCAGGTATTGGTTTCGGCAAACGCGCTTGCTCCCGCGCCGCCAATCGTGATGCCGCTAATAGTCAGTGCAGCATTGCCTGTGTTCATCAGCGTTGCTTTCTGCGCCGCGCTTGTTGTCCCGATCGTCGAGCTGAACGTCAGGGTGCCGGGAGTCAGCGAAGCCCCTGGTGCAGCGGCCGCGGTGCCCGTTCCACTCAGCGTTGCGGTCTGCGGTGAACCGGTTGCATTATCCGCAACCGACAGGGTCGCCGAGAAGCTGGTCACAGAGGATGGAGTAAATGTCACCGAGATCGCGCAACTCGCCCCAGCGGCCAGCGAACTGCCGCATGTATTTGTCTCGGCAAAGGCACTTGCGCCCGCGCCACCGATGGTGATGCCGCTAATGGTCAGTGCAGCATTGCCTGTATTCTTCAGCGTGACCATCTGGGCAGAGCTGGTGGTGCTCTTAGTCGATGTGAATGTCAATGTGCCTGGAGTGAGCGTTGCTGCCGGCGCGGCGGCTGCCGTTACGGTAAAGGTAGCCGGATCGGAGTTCCCTCCCCCGGGCGCGGGTGTAATGACGACAACCGATGGCGTTCCCGGAGCTGCAATGTCGCCGGACAGAATGGTAGCCGTTAGCTGGGTAGAGCTGACGAACGTAGTGGCACGCGCGTTGGATGCAAAGAAAACAACCGAGCTGCTGATGAAGCCCGTTCCGTTCACGGTGAGAGTAAATTGCGGAGACCCCGCAACAGCAGTGCTTGGCTGCAGCGAAGTAATGATCGGCGCAGGATTATTGGATCCCGTGATGGAAAAAGCGATCGCGTTCGATGTTTGCTGATCAGGATCGGTTACGGTGATCAACGCAGTTCCGGCAGTGAGGACATCGCTAGCCGGGATAGTGGCTGTAAGCTGGGTTGCACTCACGAACGTCGTGGTTACGGGACTGCCATTGAAATTAACTGCCGCGCCGCTGACGAAGTTCGTCCCAGTCACAGTCATTGCAAACGAAGGTGAAGCGGCTGCAATGGAAGGTGGCGAAACCGACGTGATGGTCAAAGATGGAGCTGAGAGCTGCGCACCGTCCTGGTTTATAGTGAACGTTTCGCAGCCCGCGGTGACGGTTAGCGTGCGCGGGCCGCCGCTGTTGGGCGCCACGGAATACGCCACTTCACCGTTGCCGGTTCCGCTGGTAGCGCCGGTCAAATTCACGATGCCCGGGCTATTGGAGGTAGCCGTCCACTGGCAGGCGTAGTTCGAAATCACAACAACGAATGTTCCGTTACCACCTGCGCTTGGAACACTCACAGCGTTCGCACCCGGTTGAACCACGAACGGAATGAACGCACCTTTCACTGAATTCGCGCTCAGAGCGTAGGAACAAACAACAGCGGATGCCTGGTTGACTGTGTAGGTCGCATTCGCCGTTTGGTTTCCAACCGTAATCGTGGGAGTTTGTGGTCCGGTGGAGTTCGCGGCGACAGAGAAGTTGACCGTGCCATTGCCTGTTCCGGAGCCTCCGGAAGTAATTGCCACCTGGGTTGGGGCACTCGAGGTTGCCGTCCACGGGCAACTCTGATCGCTGGCGGTGACCCCAAAAGATCCGGTGCTGGCGGTTGTTGGGAAACTACCGGAGTTCGAGCTCAGCGTAAAGAAGCAGCCCTGCGCAGCCTGATGAACGATGAGCGCAACTCCACCAACCTCGATCGCGCCACTGCGCGGCCCACCAGGGTTGGAGGCAACGGTGTAACCCACTGACGGAGGCTGGATGGTTTGGTCTGGAGTAATTGTGATCCAGGGAGCCAGGGATCCCGACGTGGATTCGGTGGCGCAATCACCAGGGTCGCCTGTATACGTGACGCCGATACTCCCCGGACCGCCGCCCGCAGGAGCGCTCGCCGAGGAAGAAGCTAGCGTGGTATTGCAGGGAGACGATGGGTCCTCGTTAAATGAAAAAGTCTGGCCGGCTATTGTGACTGTTCCGGTGCGGGAGGCTGAACCGGTGTTCGGAGCGATCGCCATCTCAACAAGTCCGTTGCCGGTCGCTGACCCAGCGATGGGTCCATTGACGACTTGAATCCAGGGAACTGAGGATGTTGCTGTCCAGGGACAGGTCTGGTCGTTGGTGACGACCTCGGCGAACTCTTCGTCTCCTGGGAACGTTCCCGTGTTGACGATTTCGGTGGAAGCTGCAAGAGTCGGAAAGCTGTAGCTGCAGGAGGCCACTACAGTAAATCTGTCGCTGGGCAGTAGGTCTGTCTCATCGGCGGAGCCTCCTCCGGGGCCTGGCGTGGTCACCGAGACATCGGGTGTGCCGGCAGTGGCTAACAAAGAGACCGGGACCTGCACCGCGAGTCCGCGGCACATGATTTCAGAGGAATCGCCAAAATTCTGTCCGCATATTTGGTTGTCAAGAAGTGTTGCCGGCAGCGTGGTGCCACCAAACGATACTGTCGAGGTGGGCAAAAACCCGAGCCCAAAAATGGTAAGCGTAAACGGCGCTCCACCATTGCCCGTGTTGCCAACCAGCACGGCAGACGCGCTGAGGTGGTCGATGAATGGGATGGGGTTGGTGCTGTTCAAAGTCGCGCTGGCAGTGTTATTGGCGAGGTTGGGGTCCGCTTCAGTGGCAGCCACAGTTACTGTGTTGGTAATGTTTCCGGTAGCGGTAGCTTCGACAGGGATGTTGATTGTCGCCGTGGCCCCGGGAGCCATGGTGCCTAGATTGCATGTGACCGTGTTTCCGCTTACGCTGCAACTCCCTAGCGATGTGGTGATGGGAGACTGACATTGACCAACGGTGCAATAAAGCGTGTTGACCTGAAGGCCGGTCGGCAGGGCGTCCGTGTAGACCACATTGTGCGCGGTCGCCGGTCCGTTATTCTCGACCACACTTGTGAATGAGGTATTAGGCAGCGTGTTGATCCTGCCTTCCCCTTCAAGACCTTGATCCGGGCCGACAATCAGTGCGGAAGGATTGGACGAGAGCGTTACGCTCATGTCTGCCCCCGTGAGGTTCACAGGATTATTGATCGAGTCACCGCAGTTGGCGGCAGTGGTTACGGTTGTCGACCCGAGGTAGGTTTGCCCCTGGCCGAAGCCCGACGGATCGGGGGACGGGCTTGAGAAGAATTCAATGGTGTAGGTAGTATTTGGCAGGCTATTGAAGTTTCCCAGGAGACTGAGAACATTTCCGCTAAGCGATTCGGTAACGGCGTTGGAGAATTGCGATGTGTTGTTATTCGGGTCGGTAGCGGTTGCTGTGATGAAGGCGCTCCCACCCGTTCCAGCAGTGAGAACCGGTGCGTTCTGCGAGTCGTTGGCGCCCGTGTTTGTAGCGTTACAGGGAGTATTCAGGTTCGGTCCAGCGGTCCCAAGCACAATACCCAGACCGCCGTTCTTGAAGATGGAGTTGCGGCTGATCAAGTTGTCAATGCCGCTATTGACGCGCACGCCTGCTCCCGAATTCGACAAAATTGTGTTGCCGACAGTGTTGTTTCCCTGGCTTTGGCCGGTAGAAGGTGGCGCGCCCGGATCGATGTGCACGCCATCGAAGGCGTTATTGGCAATCAGATTTCCTTCGCCGGGATCTGTCCCGCCGATGCTATTGTTGGTGGCCCCTGAAGACAGGTAGACGCCGTTTCCGAGGTTTGCAAATGACTTGATGCCGGTTGGGTCGGTCCCAATCAGATTCCCCTGGACGTAGTTACCCTGGAGCACCTCGTTGTTGTTCACATCGACAGTTGTGGCGCCTTCGAATTCGATACCGTCGCCCGCGTTCGCAGAAATCACGTTGCCTGCGCCGGCAATGGATCCGCCAACGGTGTTATTGGCAGTGCCGGTATTGTTTCCCGGAGTTGGTTGCCCTGTATCGGGATTGTTGGGGAGGTCCACCGGAGCGCTGCGAACACCGAAGTTCTCATTGGGAACCAGGATTGTTCCGCTGATATCAAGACCGATGTAATTGCCCTGCACCAGGTTGTCAGACGTGCTGTTCGCCAGCAATATGCCGCCGGCCTCATTGCCGGAGATGATGTTGCGCGCAGTCGGCGTCGTCCCTCCAATCGTGTTTGAGTTTGTAGCGGACACGATCGATATCGCGTCACCCTGGGCCACGGGCAGGGCGAGGGTCCCCGTAACATCGGTCCCGATGCGATTCCCTTGCACGAGGTTTCCGCCGGCTATACCGTTCCCCGCCAGGTTATTAATCTGCACTCCGTCCGGGGTCCCTCCGTCAATGAGGTTGCCTGTCCCCGGCAGCGTTCCCCCCACGGTGACGCCTCCAGCTAAAAGTGAAATCCCCGGCCCGAACTCTGTCACGGAATCAAAATTTGCAATCACCTTCGTGCCTGACGCGTCGGTTCCAATGTAGTTGCCCTCGATGCTGAGATTGCTTGCGCCTTGTGACGTGATTCCGCCTTCAGCGTTGCCCGAGATAACGTTGCGCGCCTGAGGCGTGGTGCCCCCAATTACATTTCCCACTAAGTAGCCTTTGAACAATTCGCCATTGCCTGCAACGCCTGTGTTGTTTGCCTTCACTGTCTTGCCGGTAGTGTCTACCCCGACGAAGTTTCCTTCGATATACGACGAGAAGCCCATTCCTCCCAGGCCAAATCCTCCGCCCCCAGCGGGAGCAATTGCGCTGGGAGGTGCTGGGGTATTCCAGCCCGTAAAATCAAACCCACGAATCACGACGCCAATCGTATCGTTGGTTTCCAAGCCATTGCCTCCCGGAATCGAGGCCATTCCGCCATCTATCTGAATGAGGATCTTTGCATTGTCTCCATTGGCCAACGTGTTGGGACTTGCGCCGGGTTGGGTATATCCATCGACTGTCACGTTCGCATCTATTGGCGGCAACGCATTGAAATCACCCGCGCCCAGGTTCTCAGACACGGGCTGAAGCAGGCATACGCCGGTGCTCGCATTGCAACCGGGATCGGTGCCGGGGATATTGAAGACAATGCTGTAATAGCCCGATTCGCCAAGGGCTGAATCCTCGCTCGCGCTCGTAATTGCCGCACGTAGCGAGCCGATAACGAAGTTGGGCGGCGCCGCATCCTGCGTGGTTGAGACTGCGTAAACGAAGGTGGGTTGGGTGTCCATTGCAATTGGCAACGTATCGTTGGCTTCAGTCATCACCAGGCTCTGGAACGGGTGTTGATTCAGACGCATGGGGAGAGCGGCTCGTGGCGTGCGATTGGCGTGCAGTGAGGCCGCGAGCTTCATTGGAGGATGACTCAGAGGAATTGATCCACCGTCCGCTTCTGCTCTCAACGACATTCGTGGCGCTGGGCATGTAGAGAATAAGTGGACCTGCGAGTTGCCAGAGTCGATTGCAAGCACATCCTGCTGAGGAGAGGCGCTGATGCGTGCCGCAACCAGACTGGGAATGCGCTGGCTGAAGCCTGAAGGCAGCGGAACTGCACCTCGCTCCATCCACTCGACGTTCGCGTTCTCTGCCTCCAGAATCGATTGCCGAAGGGACGCAATTCTGCGCGCCATGCCTGAGCCGAGTTTGCTTCCAAAGATTGCCCGAGTCGTTTGCATTTTTTCGGCGAAGAGTTGAAGCCCCTGTGCAGTATCGGCTTTACTCATCCACGATTGTTCGAATTCCTCTGACGAAATGGAGTGTTCCAGGATGTGCAGACTGCCATCGTCACCGATAGCCGCAACGCCCGGGCCGGCGCCGGTAAAGTCTCCATACACAATCGCAGCAATGGAATAGGAAAAATGCTGAATGGTCACTTTGGCCGGCGCAACAGCAGTACGCTGTGCCTGGCTCAAAGAGAGTTTGCGATCCCGCGCGTGAATCGTCACCAAATTGTTTCCGGCTGCGACCGCTATATCATTCCACGGGCCCAGGCTCAACTGCCCCAGGGTGATGGATGTCGCTGAAGCCGGCAAGCGGAAGGACTCCGGCACAGCTCGGATCGCGCCATTCGGAGACTCCAACACGAGCAATTGCGGACCAATCGCGCTGTTGACGGCAACAATCAGGTCGGTAAGACCGTCGCGACGATTGACATCACCGGAAGCCAGCGCTGTAATCGTTCCGGCAAGGGGAAGGCGTCGCGACGCAGCGAATCCACCGTGTCCGTCACCACGGAGGAAGTAAAGAGCGTTGCTCCCCCGCGCCGCAGTGACCATGTCCAAATGGCCGTCCGCGTCGAAGTCGCCGGTAACCAGAAACTCCGGAGATTCAGGCACAGCGAATACCCGCGCATCGGGCAAAAACTCAGGCGGTGGACCGTCGCGCAGAGCAGCACCGTATGGCCAGAGCGCGTTGATGTTCCCGCGATGAATGCTGATTCTGCCTCCGCCGGAAACGCCAAACCCGCTCACGAGATCAGGAACCCCGTCGCCGTCGAAGTCGCCCGAAGCAAGAGAAACCGGGTCCGCATCAGCAGCCAGGTTGGCGCCCGAGAAATGCGCGGGAACCGAGCGTCCTTTGACGAGCGGCAGGCCAGGCGCAGCGCGCTCAACCGCGGGCGCAAACTTCCCCGAACTCGCTCCCTGATGACTAATCTGCCCGCTCCCTGCCGAACACAAGCAAAGCAGCAGGATCCCTGTCGAAATCCGAAGGAGCAGCGAACAATGCGTACCTGCGCGATGCTCGGAAGAGTTTCCGTTCGGGCTGTTGAAGCAGCCAACGTTTGCAATGAGACTTATCGTACGGCAACGAGAAATATCAGGTTTCATCAGCTTCAACGCTCCATTCATCGGTGGTTGAACTCTTCGCGAAGGTCGGCGATTTGGGCTGGATCGCCGGGCCTTTATTCATCAACTCCTCGGTCGATTCATTTGAATCGCGCGAATGCCGAAGGAAGAGCTCAAATGCCCACACAACATTTGGCACGCTTCCATTTGCCCGATGCGTGTACGCACTTTCAGTGCGTACACGCGCTGTTCATCCCCGTCCCGGCGAGGTTCTCCGCTTGAAAAGGCACGTTGAGACAGTTGTTTCGCACAAAGAAGATTTGCCCAGGCGGTCTGGATCGGTAGAGATTTTCAAAATAGAAAATCGTCTACCTCATACGGCGTGGAAACCCCACGAATCACGTCAGGCAACGCGTTGAATGTCAAAAAAGGGACGAGGGAAGCTTAAGAGGCGACGAAGAGACTGCTTCTAAATTCGTTTGCGATACGGTGATATCGGCGATTGCGGCTCGAAGATTAACGCCGATGATCTTTTGCCACACCAGCAAGAGTTAGGAATAGACAAGGAACGGGAACCTTGCGGGCCGCAGAAATTCACCCAATCATTCTGGCGGGCTACTTCTGATCGTCTAAACATCCATATTTCCTGGAATCCGGCAGAGGCGATTTGATTGGAAGAGACGGGTTCCCTCTTATCGCGCAATAGATAAAGAATCCATTCGATCCCCATGGCCAACCAGCCGAAGTCAGCGAGAAAGCAAGCAGCCGCTCAGCAGGCAAGAGTTCTCTTTGCATGATTAAGGAACATCGCCAGGTTGACGGCCATCAGCTGCTCAGGAGAAAACTGATGATGAAGACAACGGGACCTGCGGCAAGATCAGCGCTTGCGCTAATAATTGCAAATGTCGGTTTGTCTTTGGGCAACAAAGGAGAAGCATTCAAGTGTTTGGAGTTCACCTCTGGCACGAAAGAACCGGTTGCCGCCTGAGTTTGAGAGCTTCATCGTGAAGGCTCCACTCCAAACGGGTGTACCGGCCGTGTGCCCGACTACGGAGGAACATCACTATCTTGGCTATGAATAGCCGGTTGGCGAACCACTGAAATATCTGGTTTGGGCTGAAGTCCGTCCCATAGCGTGCATGGCATGGTCATCGGATCCGCGCCACATTGGCACTCGCGACCGCCAGATCGGTTGGGGTGCCGTGGCAATCCGATTCGAAAGTTCATCAAAGAGGTCAGAATCGTCAAGCAAAGGTCTACGCAGAAAGCGCTATGAGTCCGAATTGTCCTGACGATATTACTTCGATACTGTGAAGGGCACGGTTATCGAGGATGTAATGGTTCCCGAGATTCCCTTAACCGTGGCTGAATAAGAACCGACTAGAGCTTTTAACGATGGAGTGAGCGCTAATTTGCTAGTCGACGAAGTTGATGCCGGGCTAAAAGAAGCTGTTATACCGGCGGGCAACCCAGAAACCGTCAGACTGACAATCCCTGAAAATCCATTTTGATCGACCACTGAAACTGTGGATGTTGCTGCGGATCCGCCAACGTGCAATGTTGGCTCGCTCGCCGCGGTGAGCGCGAAATTCGGCGCTGGAATGTTTAGCAAGATTGTTGCACTCGCCGCTATGCCAGCGGAGGTGCCCGTGACCTTGACGCTGTAGACACCAGGGACTGCACTTGCTGAAGGGGTAAATGTCAAAATGCTTGTCGAGCTTGTAGATGAAGGACTGAATGCGGCCGTGATTCCGTGCGGTACTCCCGCTATTGTTAGAGCAACTGCGTTTGCGAGATTCAACGGCTTCACGATAGTGATGGTGCTGGCCACTGTCGCTCCGCTCACCTGCATAGACAGGCTGCTGCTTGAGGATGACAACGTGAAGCTTGGGGCAGGCACCGTGAGCAGAATGTTTACGGAAGAAGTCGTGGAACCGGAACTGCCTTTTGCAGTGACGGTATAGGTTCCCGGGACTGCATTTACCGTCGGAGTCAGTGTCAGCGTACTTGTGGAAGTGGTGCTGGATGGGCTGAAAGCGCTACTGATCCCAATTGGCAAACCAGTTACGGACAAGGCCACTGCTGAGGGGAGATTCACAGGTCTTACCAGCGTGAGCACAGTTGTCCCACTACTGCCGCCGACAAGCAAAGTCATACTGCTCTTTGCAGACGAGAGAGTGAAACTCGGCGCAGGTATGGTCAATTGCAACGTAACCGTCGAGGACAGGCTGCCGGAAGTGCCCTTGATTGTCAGAGGATATGTTCCAGATGCAGTGGCCGATCCGACTGCAAGTGATAAAGAACCGGTCTTTGAGATTGTGGCTGGCGTGAAAGATGCTGTCACTCCGGCAGGGAGGCCGCTGATTGACAGGGCGACGTTAGCAGTGAAGCCATTCAAGGGCGATACCGTGATCAAATCGCTACTGCTTGACCCGGCAGGGACCGTGAGGTTAGTGGCTTGCACCGAAAGCGTAAAGCTCGGAGCTGGGACAGTGACCTGGAGCGAGGTCGACGCGGAAGAACTTGCGGAAGTTCCGATGATGGCGACGGTGTAAACGCCCGGAGCGACACTTGCTGTTGGTGAGAGGGTTATCTGGCTGCTTCTGGTTGCGCTCGAAGGAGTGAATGAAGCCGTAAGTCCGCCGGGCAGTCCAGAGGTCGAGAGCACCACGTTGCTGTATCCATTTTGGGCCGCAATGTTAACTGTGGAACTTCCAGCCGCACCTCCGACCTGAAGAGTCAATGCAGTTGGTGATGTAGATAGGCTGAAAGTGGGCATCGGGATTGAGAGCAGGACGGTGGTTGATGCGGTCTCGCTTCCGGAAATTCCGCTGATGCTAATTGGGTAGATACCAGGGACAACACTCGCAGACGGAGTGAAGGTTAGTCCGCTGGCTGTACTCGTGTTTGTTGAACTAAACGCGGCAGTGACGCCCGAAGGCGCGCCCGATGCTGTTAGAGCTACGCTGCTGTTAAATCCATTCTGCCCTACTACATTCACGGTCGTACTGGCGCCGGAGCCGCCATCTAAGAGTGTGACGGTGCCAGCGGAAGTGGTGAGTCCAAATGTCGGAGTCGGAACCGTCAATTGTATCGTTGTGATTGCAGAGACAGAGCCGGAAACTCCCTGCACTGTGAGGCCATACACTCCGGGAATAGCCGAGTTTGACGGTGTCAGTGTCAGCGCGCTGGTGCTGGTGGTGCTTACCGGGCTAAACGATGCTGTGATGCCTGCCGGCAATCCCGAAATGTTCAACACCACAGAGCCTGCCAGGTTTGCGGGGCTGACCAGGCCAATGGTCACTGTTGAGCTGGCTCCGCCGACCGCAAGCCTGACACTGCTTGAGGAGGAAGAGAGGCTAAAGCTGGGTGACAATATCGTGACCTGAAGTGTTGTCGATGTGCTTAGGCTGCCCGATGTTGCGTTGATAACGATGGGGTAGGTTCCCGCGGGAGCACTCGTCGATGAAGTGAGCGTCAAGATACTCGATCCGGATGTATTTGTCGGACTAAAAGATGCTGTAAGTCCTGAAGGAAGTCCTGAGGCAGTCAAAGCCACGCTGCTATTGAAGCCGTTCACGGGGACTACGGAAATTGTGGAAGATGAACTCGAACCCGCGCCAAGCGAAAGGCTGTTCGGCGAGCTTGAGAGTGTGAAGCTGGGTGTGGGTATCGTGAGCTGAATATTCACCGTCGTCGAAGTGGGGCCGGCTGTTCCGGTGACCGTCGCCGTGTAGGTGCCTGGCGTAGCGCTGGTTGATGCACCTACTGTCAAGACACTCTGAGAGGTGGTGCTTGCGGGACTGAATGTCGCAGTGACACCCGACGGCAAGCCGGATGCGGTCAAAGCCACAGGGCTGTTAAATCCGTTCAACTCAGTCACTGTGATGGTGCTCGATCCGCTGGCACCACCTTCGACGAGGGTCAAAGCCGAGATCGATGAAGCAAGATTGAAGCTTGGCGCCGAAACCGCGACCTGAACCGTTGTCGTAATTATCGAGGAGCCCAAGGTACCGGAAATCGTGACTGGGTATGTCCCCGCCGCGACGCCGACCGAAGCCGCTAATGTAAGAACGCTTGTTCCCATGGTGCTGGCTGGGCTGAAGGAACCCGAGAGTCCAGAGGGTAATCCGGATGTAGTTAAAGCGACGCTGCTGTTAAATCCGTTCGACCCCGTGACGGTAATGGTGCTGCTGGTGTTGGACCCTCCTGCAGCAAGAGCCAAACTCGCGGGCGAAGCCGAAAGCGAAAAGCTTGCTGTCACCGTGACCTGCATCGGCGCCGATACCGTCGTCGCGCCGGACTTGCCTGCAACATTGATCGAATAAGTGCCAGGCGAGACGGTGTCGTCAGCAGCGAATGTGACGCTGCTGGAACCACCCGCCGCGATCACTGTGGACGGGCTGAAGCTTGCCGTAAGGCCCCCTGGCATCGACGAAGTGCTCAGGGTGACGTTGTTTGCAAGATTGCCGGCCGAGACCACGATGGAATCGTTGACTGTCGATCCCGCGGCAAGGCTGAGAGTTGCCGTGGCAGGTGAGAGGGATAGAGTAGGAGGCGGAATATTCAGCTGCACCGGAACCGTTGAAGTTGCGCTCCCGGAGGTCCCGATAATCAGCATCGTAAATTGACCTGTTGAGACGGCTGCGTTCGGGGTGAATGTCAAGACACTCGTCCCCGCAGCACTGATCGAGGTCGAGCTGAAGGAGACCTTCAATCCCCTCGGCACGCCAGTGACGGATAACTTTACATTCCCGGGCAAGCCAATCTCATTGGAAATGCTGATCGTGGTCGTCATGCCGGGACCACCAACCAGAAGGTTTGCGGTGGTCACGGACGCAGCGAGAGTTAGTGCCGGTTGAGCAATGGAAAGCTGGATGGTCTGGGTGTAGGTAGTAATCCCCACTGTGCCGGTAACAGCAATGGTATAAATTCCGGGCGCAGCTCCGCCGTTCGCGGAAAGAGTCAGCAATGTTGAACTGGCCGTGGAAGCTGGAGCAAATGAAGCTGTCACGCCCGCGGGCAGCCCCGAGGCCGTGAAGTTGACCAAGCCCGTAAAGCCGTTCAGGTATTGAACGGAGGCGGTCGTATTGGCAGTATAGGTTGGGTAAATGGTCAAGGCAGAGTTCGCTAGTGCAATTTGAAACTCCGCCAGACCGGCCTGGCTAATTGCATCCACCAGGCTCTGTCCATTCGGAGAACCCCAGCCAGTTGCCAAGTCATATCCTGAAACGGCCATGAACCCGTTGCTGCCAGTAGTGATGTCGTTAAAGTCGGTTGTATAAGTACTGCCATTGCCCAGGCTGTAAATGATGGGATTCAAGAACCCCACGGACGATTGTCCATTCGTTTGTGCTTCCTGATTTGCGAGTGCAATAAAACCGGCCCACAGCGGAGCCGAAGCGCTGGTCCCTCCGATCCACACGGCCTGATCATCGTTGCAGATCAAGAAAATGTCAGTGGCCACGGCCGCCACATCCGGCAGGTTGCGCATCGTCGTAGAACCACCGTTGGTAGCCATGCTCGTGCCTTGCTGGTAGCTTGGAATCGGGTAAACCGTGCTGACACCGCCGCCGCTGCCTGACCACGCATACTCGGAGTTCCATGGTCCGCCGGCCCCGGCCGTCGATAAGTCGGTTCCGCCCACGATGGTAATGTTTGGATCGTCGGAAGGGTTCTGGACTTCGCCGGGATACGCGCCGGAGTCGCCGGACGATTGGACAAAAGATTGGCCCTGGACAATGAACTCCTGAAATATCTGCTCAGTAGTTGCGTCGAATCCAAACTGCCAGGAAGAACTAATCTGGCTTGCGCTGTCGTCCGTTGCAATCTGATCGAGAATATCGTCGGGAACATATCCTTCATAGGAGATAACGCTCTGAAGACCGGGGGCCATGAAGGACGACATCATAATGTCAAGTACTACTTCGGCTTCTTCGCCGTGAGGGGTACCGTCAAAACCGTCGAGCAGCACCGTCTGGACCGGGATGCGGTTAACTCCTTCGTTGTCGAAGTTCAAATTCACGTCGTCGATTAATAGACCATCGAACTCAAGAAGAGCTACTGTCTGTCCTAGCCCGGTTTGTGTAACACCAGGGGCGTATGCGGCACGAAAGTCCGTGCCTTGCAGCAATCCGTTAGGGCCACTTCCTGTCAGGCCGAGTGGCATATTCGTCAAGGGCTTCAGCTTCAGATCCATCGGTCTTGGCGGTTCAAAATTGTCCAGGCCGGCGACGTGCTCAATCGCAACTCCCAGATTTACGGTCGGCTCGCGGTCCGGGGCATAAAACCTACCCCTGGTTGGGTGCTCGTAAACCATCATCTTGACATTGAATGCGCGTTCGACATCTACAGTGGTACCGGAAACAGTGAGAACGACTCGGTTCGAGTGAGTTCCCATGATGGTTAAATTGTTAGATCTGGCAAAATCCGTGACGGCCTGGTAGTCCTCCGGCGTGGGCCCAAATTCGGCGGCAAACTGAGCCGCGGTCCAATAATGTCTATAGTGCGGACTCGTCGGGTTGGAAACGTCTGCTGCAAGAGTGTCCAGTTCCTCTGCGTTACGAAGAGGCAAGCTGATCGCCAAGTTTAAATGGGTCTCATTACTAAGGTGTTCGATCGCACGAGACTGAGAGGTTGCAGAGGGGACTTGGCGCGACAGTAATCGATTCTGTGCGAAGACTTCGAAAGGCGCTAGCATCAACAAGAACAGGAAGAGTGATAGCCAAAGAAGAGAGTTGACGCGCAAAGACTTGCAGCGCTGTACGAGTATATGCATCGTTTAACCTTTCGTCCGAGCAAGAAGTAGTAATCGATTGGTGTCATCCGGATCATCGACTGTTAACTACTTCTAATGAGGACAAAAGGCCAGCGGAGCAATCCAAAGTACCGCGGAAGGCGGCAGGCTCAGAAGTAAGAGCCATATCACGATGAAAGCTATTGCTTGACCTTGCAGGCCAAGTGGATGAAGGCAGCGGCGCGCGGAGTTTCTCCTGCTCTAGTCAATGCCATCGAGCAAAATTGACAACGCACGCGGGATAGGCAAACTGTTCCTTCAGTAGCTGAAGGCCGCTTAATTTACTCTGAGTGGGAATAGGTATCCTGTCGCCGTATTCCTAAGGAGAAGTACCCGGTGGCGAAGCCGCGGATCATCTCGGGCAACGGGCCGCAGTTCATCGCTCGCGACTTCAAAGAGTTCATTCGCATCTCTGGCATGACGTATGTCCGAACTTCCCCCTACTATCCCCAATCGAATGGGAAAATCGAGCGTTGGCACAAGTCGCAGAAGAGCGAGTGTATCCGGCCCGGAACACCGCTCTCGCTGGACGATGCGCTGCGCCTGGTGCA
>Ga0302140_10004738_pt1 | contig 17294 bp, 9 predicted proteins | sample I_Bog_E1_1_FD_202095 | JGI IMG/M metagenome (GOLD analysis project Ga0302140, IMG submission 202095) | Peat permafrost microbial communities from Stordalen Mire near Abisko, Sweden - I_Bog_E1_1 | ecosystem: Environmental > Terrestrial > Soil > Wetlands > Peat | place: Sweden: Abisko, Stordalen... | reverse complement strand
CAGCAACAAGAAGCACGTCTTTACCCACGCCGTTACGAGCCGCAACCTCTGGGGGCAACAAAGGGTATTTCTTTGCCATTGCATCGAGCAATCTTTTCGAGTCGATGAATGGCAGAAGAGCAACACCTTGCCAGGCAAACTTCTTCCCGTTCAGGTCGACGACAAAATCTTCAGGGTAGAAATCAATGATCTCGCTGTCAGGATTGGTCATGAGATCGTGGAATATTTCGGGAATGGCCTGTCTAGAAGCTGCAGGGAGAACGCCCATCAGTTGCTCGAAAGGCTTGAAAATCTGGCCCTTTTCGAAGGAAATTTTCATTTCCGCAATATTGTTGAAATCTGCAGCAAAGGGGGCGTAGTGATAAGGATAGTACCAGTCCCATGACGGGCAACCTTGAAAATAGTAGAGTAAGACCCAAGCGAGTCCCTCGACATAAGCTCTGGCAACTTTGTGGCGAAATGCAATATCTTGAGGCTCCACGTGAAACTTTTGCTGGTAGTATCTATCAGCATACCCTTCGTCCCACAATCGTACGGTATCAACTGGAGGTTCATCGCTTGGAGTCTGCGGTGTACCGGGCTGTGGTGTGTTGCGCCCCGGGGTACTGCTGTCTTCTTCTAAAAATCCTGCCTTTCGCTTTCCCAATGCTGAGGCAGGCGACTCGTTCACATTATCATCATGAGCACCATCTGTGTGGTCTGCCGCCGAGGATGTGCCATTGATCTGACTCTTTAGAGCCGCTGCAGCACTCTTGTTTGCAAGATTTGCCTTGTATATAGCACCACGGTTAACAACCATATCATGGGTCATTGTCTTTGCTTCTTTGGTAACGTTGCCAGGAGCGAAAAGTGGCAGGCCCGCTGGGCCATCGTCTTTGGGCGGTCTGTTGTTGTGTCTTCCATTGGACGGAGAGTCCTGGAACCCTCCCCCACGACCTCCTCGGCCACCCCGACCACTGTCTTGCAGCTTGCGGCGCTTTGCACCAGCTTCTCTCTTATCTTCGGTCTGCTTTCTTCGACGAAAAATCGCATCCTCCTGCTTAGCCAAACCATCAAGAATGAATTGAGCTCTCTCAAGATCCACGTGCCCATCCTTGGTGAGATATCCTCCCATGAAAGGTATGTTATCACGCCAGATGGCAATGAGTGTGTCAATTCCATTCTCTCGAATTTCGAGACTAGGAAGATGCGGAAGAAAATCGTTTCCGACAAAGAAACACATAAAAATCCAGTCATCAATTGCCCTTTCGAGATCGAATCTGAAAGGCTGACTGGGAACATCCAGCTCGGCCTCCAAATATTCTCTAAGAATGGAGACATGGAGCCAGATGAAGGGTTTGAGTGGCGGTGCACTATCCTTTTCATCGTACTCTCCATCCTTTACCTTTGCTTGGCCGGTGCATTCTCTGGCCTCATGTCCAGCCTGACCACACATACGACAGAGTCGAGGCTTTGAATCCTGAGCGAATACATCTTCTCGAAGCACACGAAAATGAGGTTCATGGGTACCTAATCCTAACATGATCAAGTCGGCATCTAAGCCATAGATTACATGTCTAGTATTTGGGTCATGCTCGGGAGAGGATCGTTGAGATCTGATGAACTCCATGATTTTGTGTTCTCCCTCACCGGGGACAGTTGAGTCAGAGATGATGACTTTCACCTTTGCCCATGCGGGATCGGTGTTCAGCTTGTAGGCGATCCAGTATCTCAGACTTGCAGCCAGAATGTCCATGAATGGCGTACCAGGTGTGATTTCATTCGAGTCCCAGGCTTTCTTGACTTCTGGTTCTTCGATATGGCCGCCTTGCGACTTCAACATCTTAAGCAACTCCATCTTGCCCTCTTCTTTTTCCTTTGCCTCTTGTGCAGAACGAAAACGACGGGAACGCTGTTGGTTCATCTTGGCGCGTGGAGCGACACCATCAATGGCAATCATCAATAGTTTCCTGGGGCGGACCATGTTAACAACACGGTCGGTGTATTTGAAAATGGCCATCATCATCTCCTCCTCGTCTTTAGGGGCGGGTCTGTCTTCAGGATGGGAACAGGGATGGACGATGCCATTCATATCGAGGTACAAGTTGTCAAACTCCTCGCCATTGGGGTTCGGTCCTCTGGTGTCGATCGGAATCTCTTGGCCATCAATTTCTCGAGCCTGTTCTTCAATGACAGGGCTTATGATTTTAGGCTGGATTCATTAGCTTTTGCAACTTGCGACTAGGAGATTTGAGCCAACATACATATTTCTGGCTGAGCCAGCGAAACAAAGCTGTAGATTGACAAGGTTAGCAATTGCTAGTTGAGAGACGGGAAGGAGAGAGCGCACCTGGAACACCCATGATGAATTGCGCGTTCTATGGAATCAAAAGAGGCAGAAGCAGGCTGTACCGTCCGTAGCCAGTGAGACTAGAGAGGACTCGTGCACCGCCTGGCACGGCGAAAGAGAGAGCAAACAGAGGAAGGGAGAGAGGTCCTTGTAATCGCGAGGATGTATTGCATGAGCGACTGCTTTGTTGTGAGGTGAGATGGAAGGGAGGCAGTGTTGCGGTTCTAGGAAAGAATGCAGAAGGGAAGGCAACTTAAAAGACGTCCGCTACGCTAGGCTGCGATCGGTGGTCGGCGTGTCCAATGACCGAGCTCGAGCAATAACACATCTGAGAACGACCGTGAAGCATAAGGTACATTAACGAGATTCACTAGCGTTGTGAGCATTCCCGTCTGGAAGTTCTAAGTGATAGGGGATCTTTTGTTTTGTTCCAGCAGCGTGCCAATTTACTCACTAAACCTCTATTTGGAGTGGGCGATTCTAGACTCGGTGATAATTTATCACATAGGGGCCAAGGGGCCACGAAAGCTTCAACGCTGAAATCATTCGAGCACTGCGGATCGACCTCCTCCCATCAACAAATCATGACTCGACACCAATGGCAAGAGTCTTACGCGCCGTAGGAAGCCATGTTTGCTATTTCAGGGAAGCCGGTGCAGCAGTCAGTTGGAGAGACCATACAGGTAAACTCTTACTTGCTAACCCTCTCTGCTCGCTGTCTCTGATACAAGAATAGGTACTTGCTGGTCGGCTTGGGACTGCCCAGTTGCTTGAAGATAGGAGAGCTTCTATCGCAGGAATCCGCAGTCTTGCTAAACAATATCCCGCCTCAGGAAAGTCACGGTTCTGCAACCCACTTGCGCTTTTCGTTGGAGCCGTGCTAACTTCGAACACAGTCGCCTCAAGTGCCTTGAGAGGACTGATAGCAGGGTTGAGCAAAGATGGCGAAGACGTTGACACAGTCAAAGTTACCCTCGAGACACTGTTGATGCTCTTCAACCCTGAGGAAAACAGCCCCGAGGCATCGGAAGAATTAGCACTTTGGATCGCAGACGAGTTCACACAACGCCAGGATAATATCAACCTGTTATTGGACTTCTTAGACACCAACGACTTCTATTCCCGCCTCTACTCGTTGCAACTTCTCTCTGCTATTCTAGCTTCTCGCACCGAACGAACAGAAGAATGTATCTTCACAGCACCCTTAGGAATCTCCAGGCTTGTAGCGGTCTTGGACGACAAGAGGGATGCGATACGAAACGAGGGTCTGAGTCTGCTCACGTATCTCACTCCTAGCTCCGCAGAATTACAGAAACGTGTTGCTTTTGAGGATGCTTTCGAAAGAATCTTCAATATCATCAAATCCGAGGGGTCTCTCGTACACGGCGACAGAATAGTGGAGGACTGCCTCATTCTTCTTGCCAATCTTCTCAGGTTCAATGTGTCCAACCAGTCATTCTTCAGAGAAGCAGGCTGTGTCCCTAAAGTAGCGAGGCTCCTGAATGATACGCTTAGAGAGCAGGGCGATGAGCCTGAAGTTGCAGAATGGGCCAAACTCCAGAGAAACAGGAACATTTACGCATTACTGGCTGTTATACGATTGTTCCTCGTCACAGGTGGAGTGGGCACCCAGGCAAACCAAGCGTCGTTTTGGCAACATGGTGTTCTGAATCAGGTTCTACAGTTAGCGTTCACTCGTACGACGGAAATACAAATCAAAGCCGAGGTATGGCACAACTGCGTATGAGGAAGGGAAGTGATAATTGCTCATTTTTTGACAGGCTTTGACAACATGCGCAGATTTGATTCGGGGCAACGCAACCATTCAAGAACAGTTCGCACAGCTCAAGGTTACTTCAGTTCTCGACGAGCCTCCTGATGAAGGACACCAAGCTATTCAGCAGAACGGAATCCCGCAAGTTTACGTTATTGATGGTCTCCTTGACCTAACCCTGAGTGTCCCCCTATTGACTGCATTCGATTCACGCCTTGCGGCTTGTGAGTGTATTAAAGCGTATTTCTATAGCCATCCTGTGATTCGGAAGCACTTCTTACGCCGCGCGATAGAAGGCCATACTTCTGGTGCAGATGAAACTGCCAACGTTTTGACAACTCTTCTACAGCCACTAGACAGCCACGTTTTGGTAGATCCATATCGATCTTGGTTTGCCGCGGTCATTCTGTTCCACTTGATATTTGAAGACGCAAATGGGAAGAGCTTGGCAATGAGCGTTACTGAGGGAGATTCGTCACAAGGCGAAGAAGTAGTAACATGCATCCAAACCTTGACCGAAAATCTACTCAATGGGATTCACAAAAACTTTGATGAGCGGGTACTGGTGTCGTACCTAATGCTGCTCTGTGGATGGCTTTTTGAAGATCCCGATGGAGTGAACGATTTTTTGGGTGAGGGTAGTAACATTCAGAGTCTGGTACAAACGGTACTGCGTCCTCCAGGCAACGAAACGATTGTCCAAGGCCTCTGTGCAATGCTCCTAGGAATCGTCTACGAGTTCTCAACGAAGGACTCCCCTGTTCCTCGCGCTACGATCCATCCAATTCTTGCATCACAGATGGGCCGAGACCAGTATATTGACCGCCTGACGAGATTCCGAAGTCACCCCTTGGTGAGAGATTTCGAGGTTCTACCTCAAAAATTAAGTGCTGCTACATTAGGTGGTCTTCCTGACGTCTTCTTCGACAAGACGTTTGTTGATTTTGTCAAGGATAACTTTAGCCGCCTGCTTCGTGCAATTGACCGTGATCCTGGAATGGAAATACCGATCATTGCAAATGGTATACAGAAAGGCATCTCGCGCGAAATGGTGGACTCACTGCGTTCACAACTGGAGGACAAAGAAAAAGCACTCCAGAAAACGGAGGAGGAACTACTTTCCCGGAGTAGGCAGTTGGGCCAAGAGCAGGCTGACCACCGGAGAGCCAGAGAAACCTCTTCTATAGAGCTTGGAAGGATCAAGCAAGTGAACGAAGCTCTGCACCATCATCACGAAGAAGATATGAAGTCCGTCCAATCGTCTAATAGATTGCCAAGATGTTAACAAGCCACAGTAAACTACGTGTCGAACAGAGTCGGATGGCCCAAGATCACCAAAGGCAGCTTGAGCATGTTCAGAAGACCGCAGAAGCTAATGCTGACCGAACACGTAAAAGAATGGAGGCTGAAATTGCGGATCTCCAGAAACATCTCAATAGAGTAGAAGCCGATCTTGCCAAGGTAGGTAAGCCGGAACGGGTGTCCTATACCAATACTGACGTTATGCAGGCGAACAAAAACCACGTGCAAGATCTTCAGACTGCACACGACGAATACACAGCCGCCAAGGCCGAACAAGCAGCTCGTTTGCAGAGAGCAGAAGAGAAAGCAAAAGATTTCGAAAGTCGAAGCGAGGCTGCGAGTGCAAAGGCCAGCAAGGCGGAGGTATCTTTAGCAGAAAAGGAAAAGGAAAAAGAAGCCGTTCAGAGCGAGCTGGACGACCTGCTCATGGTATTTTCTGATCTAGAGGCGAAGGTGACGAAGTACAAGGAAAAGTTGAAAGCGTTGGGGGAGGCCATCACTGATGACGAGGAAGAGGAAGACGAAGAGGAAGACGGAGAGGACGACGTGGATTAAAACCAACCTGTAGAATATTTGTCAATATAGCACAGCGAAGGCGCCGAGGGTAAATCTGCATCAACGTGTCTTCTTTCTCGAACACAGTTTTGTGACCCGAGGCTGTGCAGCCTCTTGCTCTTACTTATTTATGCAAGGCTATGAGGCCGAGGCTGAGACGTTGAACGATTGGCTGACCGCTTGTGACACACTCGCGAATTTTAAGAGTCACTCGCAGGGCCGCATCAACTTCAAAGACTCCACTGACCGAGGATAGAGCTCGCAGAACTGTGCAGAATTTTGCCTTCGACTAGGGAGTGTCTTCAATTACGCTTTCTGGAAACCGTTGATCGCCTTGTGAGCTTCCCAATAAGCTCGGGCTCATCTGCAGCCGATATGAGCATCGACTTTCCGAAGGAGGAGGAGGAGGTTCTTCGGCGATGGAGAGAGATCAAAGCTTTCGAAACTCAGGTTGAACTCTCCAAATCTCGCCCTCTCTATACATTCTACGATGGGCCTCCATTTGCGACGTAAGATTAGCCCCGTGAGCAGTCATTTGGAAAACGCATTTGCTAACACGAAGGATTCAGAGGACTTCCCCATTATGGCCATCTCCTGGCGTCTACGATCAAAGACATCATTCCGAGATATTGGTCCATGAAGGGCTATCACGTCGAGAGACGATTTGGCTGGGACACGCACGGAATTCCTATCGAGCACGAGATCGACAAAAAACTCGGGATCTCTGGAAAAGATGCGGTTATGAAGCTTGGGCTGGCCAAATACAATGAAGAATGCAGAGCCATTGTCATGCGCTACTCGACTGAGTGGCGAGCCACGATTGAGCGATTGGGGCGGTGGATTGACTTTGATAATGACTACAAGGTGATTTCAATTGTGGTGTTTCTGTATATGGCTAACGAATGCTAAGACAATGGACCCTACATTCATGGAATCCGTATGGTGGGTTTTCAAGCAGGTTTTCGAGAAGGACGCGGTCTATCAGGGATATCGAGTCATGCCGTATTCTACTGCCCTCACTACACCACTGAGTAACTTCGAAGCGAACCAGAATTATCAGGATATCACAGATCCTGCGGTCGTAGTCTCTTTCCCTCTTCTGGAAGATCCCACGACGTCGCTTCTGGCCTGGACAACCACTCCTTGGACGTTACCTTCCCATACTGGCTTGGCCGCACACCCAAATTTCGAATACGTCAAGATTCATGATGAAAGCTCCGGCAAAAATTTCATTCTACTGGAAAAGCTGCTTGGGACGCTCTACAAAGATCCCAAGAAAGCCAAGTTCAAGATCGTCCAGAAGATTAAAGGAAGTGAGATGCTCGGGTGGAAGTATGAGCCACTCTTCGACTATTTCTACGAAGAATTCAAAGACTATGGCTTCAAAGTTCTCAATGCCACTTATGTCACTGACGACAGCGGTGTTGGCATTGTTCATCAAGCGCCAGCCTTCGGTGAAGAAGATTACAACGTTGCAATGGAACATGGAATCATCAGTGAAAAGCGCCCACCACCGAACCCGGTCGACGAAAGTGGGCATTTCACTTCAAGAGTGCGTGATTTTGCGGGCCAGCACGTCAAAGTAGCCGACAAAGCCATTATCAAGTATCTTAAAGGTACGGGGAGGCTTATTGTGGAGTCGCAGATCCGACATAGTTACCCCATGTGCCCACGATCAGATACACCTCTCATCTACAGAGCTGTTCCATCGTGGTTTATCAGAATTCCTGAAATTGTGCCTCAGATGCTGAAGAATATCGAGGGCTCTCATTGGGTGCCATCATTCGTGAAAGAGAAGCGGTTTGCCAGTTGGATCGCTAATGCTCGTGACTGGAATGTTTCTCGAAACCGTTACTGGGGAACGCCAATTCCTCTATGGGTTAGTGATGATCTGGAGGAAAAGGTTTGCATTGGCAGTGTCGCTGAGTTGAAGGAACTCAGTGGCTACACAGGGGAATTGACCGACCTTCATCGTGATAAAATCGATCACATCACTATTCCAAGTAGAAGGGGCAAGGGTCAGCTGAAGCGAATCGAGGAAGTGTTCGATTGCTGGTTCGAATCTGGAAGTATGCCATATGCCAGTCAACACTATCCATTCGAGAACGAGGAGAAGTTTAAGAAATCATTTCCTGGCGACTTCATCGCAGAGGGTTTGGATCAAACAAGAGGCTGGTTCTACACGCTGCTGGTTCTTGGCACGCATTTGTTCGGGGTTTCTCCCTTTCAAAATTGTGTAGTCAATGGAATTGTGCTTGCTGAAGATGGTAAGAAAATGTCGAAGCGTTTGAAGAATTATCCAGATCCAAGCATTGTTATGAGCAAGTACGGATCGGATGCCTTGCGGCTTTACATGATTAATTCGCCGGTTGTACGAGCTGAGCCCCTTCGCTTCAAGGAGGCCGGAGTCAAAGAGGTCGTCGCTAAAGTTCTCTTACCCTTGTGGAACAGCTACAAATTCTTTGAAGGGCAGGTCGCTCTCTTGAAGAAAATCGAGAATGTCGATTACTGCTTCGATCCTGCTGCGGAAGCAACTAACACTAATGTTATGGACCGTTGGATACTTGCCAGCTGTCAGAGCCTGCTCAAATTTGTCAACGAAGAAATGGCAGGTGAGAGAAGCGCGTGCCATATGATATGAATCAAACTGATAGCTTACATAGCCTATCGCCTCTACACCGTCGTCCCTCGACTTCTTGATCTTATCGATAATACCACGAACTGGTATATTCGATTCAATCGTAAGCGACTAAAGGGCGAACTTGGCCTAGACGACACCCAACATGCTTTGAACACCCTTTTCGAGGTACTTTTCACTATTGTGAAAGGTCTCGCTCCGTTCACTCCGTTTATCACAGACAATATCTACCAGCGTCTACTACCACACATTCCACAGGACTTGCAAGGGCATGATCCTCGAAGTGTTCATTTCCTCCCTTTCCCGGATGTCCGCGAAGAGCTCTTTGACGCGGAGATTGAGCGTCGCGTTGGTCGCATGCAGCGTGTCATCGAATTGGCTCGGGTCTCACGTGAGAGGCGAACTGTTGGCCTAAAGACACCTCTGAAAACATTGGTGGTCATCCATCCAGATCCGGTGTATCTTGAGGACATCCGGTCACTGGAGGGCTACATCACGGAAGAGCTCAATATCCGCGATCTCGTTTTGTCATCGGATGAAGCGAAATACAATGTTCAATACAGTGTGTCCGCAGACTGGCCGGTCCTTGGTAAAAAACTCAAGAAAGACGTCCAGAAAGTTAAGAAAGCCCTCCCAGGCTTAACTAGCGAACAGGTCCATAAGTTCGTCATGGAGAAGTCTATGGTTGTTGATGGCATCACATTGGAAGAAGGAGATCTAGTAGTGAAAAGAGGACTCAAAGATGACGAGTCTTCAAAACACTTAGAGACCAACACAGATGACGATGTTTTGACTATTCTTGATGCAGAGCTCTATGCAGACCTGGCAGACGAAGGCTTGGCGCGGGAGATCATCAATCGTGTCCAGCGACTGCGGAAGAAAGCTGGTCTTCAACCAACAGATGATGTGAAGATGGAGTATAGGGTACTCTCCGACCCGGACAACATCGGTCTCGACAAGGCATTCACCGAGCAAGCAAAGGTTATCGAGAAGGCCCTGCGAAGACCAATCGATCATCACGTGGTAACAGAGGTGGATGGGCACATCTCAGACAAGGTGGAGAAGGGCATCATCTTAGAGGAGGAGCAGGAGATACAGAAGAGCGTCTTCTTATTGCGTTTGTTGAAGCTCTAAAAGTGACTTAAAATCACGTGCATAGAATTGCTGTTGTGTAAGGAAAATAAATGTCTATGATCAAGTTTTCTTGGCCGCTGCCTTTGATTTTGTGAGTGATACCCTAACATGAGGCTCGCAGAGGACTTACCATGTAACAGTGCTTCAGCCGGAGAAACTCAGTCAGACATTTGTCCTTGTGTACCGAATTATAGTCAGCAACAATGCATTTGCCGTACGAGGAAGCCTCCGAGCGAGTTAGTATGCCGTGACATGTCAATTTACATGGTAGAGGACGACTCACTTCAGTGGAACATTTGGCAACCGCTTGAGCAAACTTTTCGATAGGTCGTGTTCGAGAGGGCATTGTAGAGCCAGTCAAAGACGTGGGTATGCGGACAAAGGTGACCGTTTTGCAGAACCTGGGAGTGCCGAAGGCGAGTCATCAGAACCTCCAGGCCGAGAACTTAAGTTGCTTCTAGGGAAGGCCGAAAGCAGCTTAGCTTGCTGTGCCAGCCCCCCCTGTCACGAATCGCGCAACAACGCGTCGTGGAGCTACCACATACAAGTGCACATTTTACGATGCACAACACATCTCACATCTCACAGACATTGGTTCCTTGCCGATAGAATTTGCTGATCGAGATCCATCATGCGACGCCATTTGAACGCACGAAACCCTCTGCTCGTGCCGAATGCCTTCCTCTAGATGCCGCCCTCAGGGACCCCTCCGCAATCCAACGCCGGACAAGATATCACGGGAGCAGGAGAGCCCTATTACAGCAACGAAGGTAGCTATAACACAGATCCATGCAAGTGACAGCCTGACAAATTTGACAGATGTCGCTATACTACATGATATCGTGGTCCTCGCCCAGGAGCTGCTTCCCAAACTCCCCGAGCGCGAAAGATTGCCAACCAACGCGCTGTTCAGCGCGTACTACGACATACTCCCAAGAATCGGTATCAACGCAGATCATGATAGCCGTTATGCACGAGTACTCTTCAAGATCGGGGGGTTGCGTGGCCAAGGGAGTCTCTACGAGAAATTCGAAGAAATCTTATCGAGAATGGGTATTGAGATCGAATTCGACCACGAGGAGGACGAGGAGCAGTATAGTCAACTCGACGACTCGCAGTATAGCCTTGACGTTGCAAGAGCAGATGAGATACTGCCCCAGGACGAGAACGAGCATCCATCCCGCCGCCCCAGGCGCAATTCCGAAAGCTCGGCTTGGAATGGGGGCAACGATCCTCAAGCGCAGCTTAGAAAGAGGCGCAATTCTGCTTCATCGATCACGAAAGATGTACAGGCGAATAGTCGCCAAAATGCTCTACAGGAAGCGCAATCACCCCATCAACAACTTCCGCTCCAAACAGCTCGCCTTCAAAACCAGAAGGCCGATGGACCAGAACATAATGTTGGCATCTGGCTAAGCTCACGACCAGATAGACTACCAAGGGGCCGCAACAGGTCTGTCTCTACTCATGGTAGTATGAGAATTCGTCGACGGTCACCATCTGTGGCAAGGCGAAACCCTCATCCATCAACAATAAATCCTTCAATCCCTGCATCAGACGACTTCAATGCCGCGAGCGAGGTTACCGCAGTTACATCCAGATCTGGAGATGACACAACATCCGACTTGGCTATTCCGGTTCAGAGATCTCTATCTGATCAAGACGCCGAAGGATTGATGCAGATCAAAGCGTCGCTGGTCTGGCAACATAACCTGAACTCTTTAGTCAAACATCAATTACGAGTCTGGAGAGAGAAGGCTTTGAGCATTCGTGAAGAGAACACCCGCCTCGAGTCTGTAGCCAGAGACCACGACAAAAACGCCCTTCTTCAATCAGCGCTAGATTCATGGCGCCTTATCTCGCTCCAAAAACGCCAGGCTACTGAGACAGAGCGTTTCTTTGCTCACGTTGAGCGGCGCGCCGCTAGAGCAAGAGATCTCTACCTTATGAATGTAGCATTCACACATTGGTCAACCTATGCGAGCGAACAGGTTCAACGCACTGCTTTGGCACGGAGACACATTATCAGGACACGAATATTCAATGCGTGGCGAGACATCACTGCCGTAAACGAGCTCAAAGTTCGACGCCAGGTACTTAAGAAGTTTTTTCTTCTTTGGCGGCGTCGGCATGCATTTACCACAACAAATTGCGATCTAGCTCTCCAGAAATACGATGGAGACTTAGTAGAGAAGCTGTGCAAACAGTGGGTCCAGAAACTATGGACTGTTAGGGCTATTGCTTGGTGGGCAGATAGCATGAAACGTCGGTCCTTGTTTCGGTGGATTGTTGTATCTCACCAAAGTTGGGAAGCCCATCGCAATGCGGAAGGAAAAAGGAGAATTCAATTGACCTGGCGTGCCTGGCGGATCTGGAGAACCAAGATCGAAGCTCAGGTCCAACAGACACAAGAAGCAGATCAGCATCGTCGAGACCACATGCGCCTCGTCCCACTGAGGAAATGGCGTCAAGAAACACGAATAGTGCCAGCGAAGATCGCCGTGCAGACAGTCGTGTCATCAAGATTACTGCGAGAAGCTTTTGACATCTGGTTGCATCGTACCCGCCAAGAGAGGAGCGCAGTTGCCACCGATCGCATGAAGATTCTGAAAGAAGCAATGACAAATTGGCAATATAAGTCCCGAACTACACTGGTTCGAACTCGCGTTGAGCATAATGCAAAGACAACTGCGATTTTTAGATGGGTAGTCGCAAAACGATGTTCTGAAAGGCGGCGGAACATTGACAAGGAGCTTTTCGGCGGGTACTTTCACATTTGGATTCAGAAAATGAGACTTGCGCGAGCGAAAGTGTCTCGTCAAGAGGCTTTGGCCCAATCGTTCATGCTCCAGAAGTCCCAGGATATTGTCTTTCGCCTTTGGTTCTCACGGACGTACTCCCGACGACAGCTTGAAGCAGCAGCGAAAGATCATCGCACACCACGACTACTCGGGAGCATGGTTTCGCGATGGCTAGAGCAGAGCCGGCATGTGCAGCACCTAGAGAACTGGGCGCGAGATGCCAATTTCTATTTCCTTGCCACCAAAGCTGTCAATCGATGGAACACCTCCGCCGAGACTTCGAGGCGGGAAAAACGCAAAGCAGCCTACGCTCAAATTCGCCGAACCACTAAGGTTAACCTAGCAAAACGCGTCCTGCGCACCTGGCAGGGTAAAGCAAAGCACGCCTTTGATCTCGACGCCCGAGCACGGGACGTGAGCCACAATCGGAACATCATAATCGGAATGGATATTTTCGATCGCTGGCGAGCACGAACTGAAGAACTTGCAGAATTAGAACCAATTTGGCAGGGCAGCATGCTCAGGAGACATTTCGCTCCGTGGAAAGATCGTTCCAATGCTCTACAAGCTTATAGTCTCGAAGCAAACTTGACATACAAGGAACGCCGACAAAGTCGAACTATCAAGAAGTGGAGTCTTCTCAGCCTCCAGCTACGGGCACAGACAAATTACGCTGCAGACATTTGCGAGAAAAATTCCAAGAGGACTTTTAGGAAAATGTTCTCCTATTGGCATCAAAAAGCAGCCCAACGACGACCCAAGGAAGAAGTTAAGATTTCTCAACAAAATATCGCTTCTTGTCAGTTGGGAGCCACGGCAAGAGCAGAGGTGTGGTCAGAGCTTGGAGAAGACCTTCAGATTGAACATTGGGTAAAAGGAGTAGATGAGGCTGCCGTTACAACGCCTGTTCCTGGCTACCTAAGCACGCCATCCAAGAGAACGGAGAGAGTGATGGCTGTAGCCGCCAAATTCTCAACGACCCCCAAAACACCTCTTTCTACCCCTTTCGAGCGGCATCTCCGAGCTCAGTGGTCTGGTGGCCTCTTGCCTCCAGTTCGAAAAGATCGCGGGAAGAGCACCTTAAGTATGGGAGGAGGATTTGAGGACATTGTGGAAGGCAATGTCTGTAGTGACTTAAATAAATGACTTGGAACAAAGGAAGTAGACTCGAGGTTAACGTGCAGCGAGAAGACATGGTTCTGGCGCAAGCAGGCAAGGCGTTTTGTGGAAGGATAGTTAGTGATTGGATCACAGAATACCCAATGCATAGGATGCGTCGTAAGGTTTAACGAATAAGCAATTGACTTGAATTGTTGGTGATAAGGAGTCCTGAAGCTTATCATTTGAAGGTTACGTACGTCGATTCACTGCTGTAATGAAAATCTGAATGACATCTGAATGACATCTGAAGAGTGACTCTCCCTTCGTTTAAGAAATTGAACTCGGATAATTGAAAGACCTAGAAAAGCGCGTGATATGACTTGAACACCTTGCCGCCTCGCGTGGCCTCATCAAGCTCTGGAAAGCTCGTCATCTCGCAACGTACTTCTGGCAAAGCACCAGCACAAGCCGAAGCCGGACCAGTCTTCGTCAACCACTTAACTTTGACAGCGAAACTCTGCGGAAGTTATGTTGTGCGGTTCCATTTAATCAGTAGCATGCGAGCAGTGCTTCCAGGTCTTCCCAGGGCCAAGCTCCAAGCTGTATGTACGGGCTACTGGGACGACAGACGACTCATTGTAAGCTCTTGACTTTAGGTACTCGCTGGCAAGACACAACTAATTAGATCTGTCTAGGCATATATCACTGGCAATGCGTTTGTTATCCTTACTGCTCCAAATTCCATCTTACAAACGATCTACGACGACGATGACGAGTTTCTAGATGCCATTGCCATTGACGAAGCAACTGGCAAGATAGCCACGTGTACAAGGTCGGCTGTCCGTATATACAAGCCTTATGGTCAGGGAGAGGACGCCTTGAAGGTCTGTCCTCTGAATACTTGAATCAACAGCAACGTGCTGATGGCGTCAGTGGTCCTTACAACATAGCTTGTCCGTCATTGAATCTCCGCCAGGGTGCGCGACGACATTATCATGGGGTGTGACAGAAGAGCTTCTCGTTGGAGGGGCAGGGCTCACTTTATACTCGACTTTAGACAGCACGTCGACAGTCTGGAGGCAACAGCTAGCTAACCCAGTGAAATTTGCCAACTTCTCGTACGACTCAGCGTATATTGCATCCACGGGGAAGTATGATCGCCTCACAAAAATATGGAGGAGGCTGTCTTTTGGCTCAGACGATACACGATTCGATTTCAGCTACCTCCCTCATCCCACCACGGTAACGAACATGCATTGGAGGAGACCGTACCATGCGGAGCAGACAATCGAAAACGTCCTTTATACCATATGTGCAGACAACGTGGTACGAATTTGGGCGGCAACTGATTCCCATGGCTTGCAGATCTTGCAGCTTTGGGCCCAGATTGACTTGAAGGAGTCGATACAACCTCGAGGGCCAGGTCTCAAGGAGAGCTCCAACATCCGATTTGCTTTTATGATGGACGGCCGAGACTTCATGCTAGCTACGGAGCATGCTGTTCAGGACAAGACACCTGGAGAACACGAGGACCACGCACTTGCACACTTAGTTGAAGTTGCCAATCGTGATCCGGAGATCTGTATTGTATTTGATGAAGCTGGCCACATGTCCGCCTGGGGTCTGGAGAATATTGGTTGCAAGGCACGACAAACTGCAAACATCTTCAACGTTGCACATGTGGACAACGTCAGTGTAGGTTTACCAAAGGATCTCGACGAGGAGTCGACTTATATTCAATTTTACAATTTCTGCAACAAGTCGGGTGGAGGGCTGAACCTTCTTATCCATCACTTCGACGGGAAAATTGAGCTGTATGAGAGCAACGTGGCTGATTTATTTGATCCATCGCCAAGGGCCGATCGATTTGTAGCCAAAGGCATCTGGACTGGGCATACTTCAAGCATTAAGAAGATTGTGCGTAATGTCAGTGGTCGAGCTGTTGTCTCACGTACAGACGGCAATGAAAGCATTGTTTGGAAGCACATGGACCATGAAAGTGGAACGTCAGTATTCAGGCAAAGCCTCATTGCTGAACAAGAGCATATCCACCGAATATGCGTGATGAGAAAGGGGAATTTTGTCATCTTCCTGCATCATAACAGGATTTCATTATGGGATACTCGATCCTTCCGAGGACGACTCCTCGCCAGCTGCAATTACGAGGTTATCGGCAAGCCTCTCTGCATTTTGATGCTGCCAGAGTTAGTGAAGGAAGGTCCAATTGCTCATGTTGCTACGATCACTTCGAAGATGCGGGGCACAGTTTGGGAGATTCAGCTCCCGCAACGACGAGGAAGCACGACGCAGAATAACGGTAACCATCAAGCGTGGATCCGAGAATTCTGCCAATTTGACCTTGGTTACTCTGATGATTTGTCTTATGTCCTTCCAGTCGATCCCGCTGGGTCTCCGCCTGTGATATCGGGCTTCCTTGATACATTTGCCAGAGACATTGCCATTTCTTACACACATTCCGGCGTTCTTCGATCTTGGACGGCGAGACTCGATCTAGGAGCGAAGAAGGTAGATTGGCTCCAGACTTGCTCGGTGGATACTGGGATTTGCGAGCCAGCGTTAGCCAGCGGTAGTTCGATCCGGAAGGCGGCGCTCGTGAATTCCAATAGATCCGAGTTGACCATATGGGATGTCAGGGGTGCGCAGTTAGAATACGCTCAAGACTATGAATCGCAAGACACGATTCAAGACTTGGACTGGACATCCACTCCAGATGATCAGTCTATTCTTGCAGTTGGCTTCCGATTTAGAGTAGTCCTCCTCGCTCAAATGCGCTATGACTACCTGAACAAAGGCCCTGCCTGGGCATCTATCAGAGAGGTCAATATTCGCGATATGACACCACACCCCATCGGAGATTCGACTTGGCTGGGTGGTGGGAATCTCATTATAGGTGCGGGCAACCAACTTTTTGTGTACGACAAAGAGATTGATACTTCTGCTCCTGTGGTGACAAACCTTGGACTTCCACGCCGTAAGCAGGGGTGGGATCTTTTCGAAGTTGTCACCAGGCTCAATGGGCCTCTGCCTGTGTATCACCCGCAGTTCTTGGGCCAGTGTACTCTTGCTGGTAAAAATGTATTAGTTCAGCACATTCTCCTCGCACTATTCAAGACTCTGAAATTCTACGTCGATGGAGATACTTTAGAGAACAATCTTGGAATGGACCTCGAAGAGTTCTACACACCCAGTGATGTAAGTCAGTTGAGCGAGCTCCACATGGACCAGTCTGACTTTCACAGACAATAAGTTCGTCGACAATCGTAAACAAGGTAACGCGGTCTTTTGTTAACTTATCCGATGACGACGAAGACATTGAGACTGTAACAGAAGGTGTTGCGTCTGCCATAAACGGAAAGCTCACAAAGATTGCGCTTCCACAGCTCTCGAGACAGGAGCAAATACATTTGGCAGATATCGTCGAGTGCGTTGCAATTGTAGAAAAGCAGCGTCGGTCCATGGATGATAATGCAGCTAGATTCATGCTGTCCTTTCGTCAACACGTGCTGCGTCGAGGCCGAGCAAATGAAGTCTTACTATCGTGGAGGGAAATCAACTGGGCGTATCACAGCAATAGCCAAGATATTCTTGTTGACATGGTAGCGCACCAGTTTCATGGTAAAGTGCTCTGGGAGCATGCCA
>Ga0302140_10004737_pt1 | contig 17296 bp, 13 predicted proteins | sample I_Bog_E1_1_FD_202095 | JGI IMG/M metagenome (GOLD analysis project Ga0302140, IMG submission 202095) | Peat permafrost microbial communities from Stordalen Mire near Abisko, Sweden - I_Bog_E1_1 | ecosystem: Environmental > Terrestrial > Soil > Wetlands > Peat | place: Sweden: Abisko, Stordalen... | reverse complement strand
TACGTAAAGCCGCCAGGGAAATCCCTTATGATGTTATACATGTTGTGCACCACGGGCCATTTTCAGCTGCACTTTGTACCGGAGAATTTTGCAATTCAAAAAAATTGTGGGTTTCATTTCATGACCATTTTTCGACGACGCATAGTTCTTTCGAAGACTCAAAAAAACTATGGAAGATGGCTGATAGACGGCTGGTGATCTCGGAAGAATTAGGCACCGAGTATCAGCGGTTATTTGGGGGCCTGGATTATGAAATTATTACCGATGGTGTAGAAAACGATGAAATAAGCGGGCCCATAAAAGAAGATCCCCTGCCTTATGTTGTCTATTTTGCCGGCCTGTTACATATAGCTTACCGACCTTTGTTTATGGTTTTAGCAGATGCTTTGGATTTATTGGTAAAAAAAGGTATTTTATTTAAATTGATCTTACGGGGCACTCAGCATATCGAATTTCTCGATAACCGCTCTTTTGAAGTAGAATATCGACCGACTTCTTTAAATAACGCCGAATTGAAAGCTGAACTTGATGCGGCTTCTATACTCTACCTTCCCATTAAATTTACTGTCTCTGATTTCTATTTGTTTAGCTTGTCAACAAAAATGATAGGTTACCTTGGTGGTAAAGGTGCTATACTGTATCACGGCCCCCGAGACAGTGCGGCGTGCAATTTATTAGTAAATTCAAACGCAGCAATCTCTTGTAATACATTAGATGTCAATGATTTTGTTGATTGTATTAATAATATTATGATTAATGGAAACTACATTTCGAATAACGCAAAAATTCTGGCTAAAAAAACGTTTAACCTTGCTGCAATCCGGAAGCGTTTTTGGCAGCAAAAAGATAGTTAACCATGAGTATCTTTTTACCTGGAGACCTTTTTATGATGGTTTACGGGCAGTAACCTTGCTTAATGATTTATTAATATTACCTTTGAATAGGGTGAAAATCTGAATATAGTTGATGTAAAAGATTACAACTGACATTATTTTTCAAAATATGCTAAATTTTAAAAAAAGACTATATAAACTCTATCATCGAATTATTATAAAATTGTGGAAGGATTCCGAAAAATATCTCGCAAGTGAACAGACAAGCCAACTCATTTTAAAAAACCAATATAAACAAATAAACAAAAGCGATATTTTTAAATACAGTTTCGGCGAAGTGGGTTTCAGAAAATATTCTCAAAATTCTGAAGACGGAATATTACTTTTTATTTTTTCGATGATTTCCACCACTAACAAAATTGTCGTTGAAATATGTGCATCAGATGGAATGGAATGTAATTCAGCAAATTTGATTATCAATCATGGTTGGAATGCATTACTATTTGATGGCGATGGTGAAAATATAGATAAAGGGCGAAGGTTTTATAAAACGCACGCTGATACATTTTCCCTACCTCCCAGATTTGTACACGCGTGGGTTACCAGGTCTAATATAAACACATTAATAAGTAATAACAACGTAAGTGGTGAAATAGATTTACTATCTATAGATATAGATGGTGTAGATTATTGGATTTGGGATGCGATAACCTGCATAAACCCCAGGGTGGTTGTGACTGAAGTTCAATTTGTTTGGGGCTGTGAGAAATCAGTTACGGTACCCTATTCCGATGATTTTAAGACCAAGTATGAAAATGGTTTTGGTATTTATTCCGGTGCATCAATAAAAGCATTTGTTAAATTAGCCAAAAGCAAGAATTATAGATTAATCGGTTTTGAAAAATATGGCTTTAATGCTTTTTTTATGAGAAATGATATTGGTACGGATATTTTTCCTGCCATTGGAATTGAAAATTATGAAAATATACCATTTGTAAAATGGGGTAAAAATAAGTATCTGCATTTAATAAAAGATAAAGAATGGGAAGAAGTATAGCGGTATACTATAAATAACGATTCGCTATAACTCTAAAAATACAGCTCAGTTATAATGCAGCGGTTTCTTTCAGAATTAAGGATTTACATTTGTAACAGATGGGTTTCACGGTTGCCAAGCCACACATTGCGCTTGCTTTTTTACCGCCATGTTATGAAATACACTATAGGAAAAAATTCCGCTATTTTTTTAGATTGTACATTTGATTGCGCGAAAAACTTTTCGTTAGGGAAAAATTCGGTTATAAACGGAAAATGCAGGATAGACAATAAAAGTTCAATCACAATTGGTGAAAATGTTTCTATATCACAGGAAGTGATGATTTTGTCGGCTGATCATGATATGGACTCGCCTGATTTTAGAGGACGCGAAAGACCGGTAAAAATTGAAGATTATGTGTGGGTAGGGTCCCGGGCTATTATTTTACCGGGGATCACTGTTGGAAAAGGTGCCGTCGTATCGGCAGGAGCAGTTGTAACAAAAAATGTTGAACCATTTTCAGTCGTGGCCGGTGTTCCTGCAAAAATGAAAAGGACCCGAAAAAAAGGTATCAATTACCAGCTATCCTACAGGCGGCGGTTTCATTAGCGGTGTGCTGTCACTGATTTTTAACTACACCAAACGTTCAGATTGAAATGAAAATAGTTTTTATTTGCAGTGCGCTGGAACCAGGGCGCGATGGTGTGGGAGATTACACACGACGACTGGCAGGGGAGTTGATCAGGCGGGGCGATGACGTTGTTATATTTTCGTTAAATGATAGATATGTTGATAATGTTTTATCTGGACTTCAGTGCGCGGAGGGAACCGACGTACCTGTCGTACGCATTCCATCCGGATATTCAATTAAGCAACGGTTTTTATTGGCAAAAGAACAAATAGATCAGATAGGACCAGACTGGCTTAGTCTGCAATATGTGCCTTTCGGTTTTCATCCAAAAGGGTTACATGCCGGGTTAAGCAAACGTTTATCCTCCCTTGGCAAGGGTAGAAGGTGGCATATTATGTTTCACGAGCTGTGGGTTGGAATGGCTTTGGAAGAATCAAAAAAACTGGTTTGGTGGGGCAGGGGCCAAAGGTATTTTATAAAATCATTGCTAAATAATTTACGGCCCAGCGTTGTCCATACCCAAACCAGGCTTTACCAGGCACAAATTGCCAAACTTGGATTTAACGCAGATTATTTGCCTTTATTTGGAAATATTCCTGTTAACAGTCCGACAGGGAAGAACGGAAAGGCGTTTGTTAGCGAAAAAATCTCTTTTGTAATCTTTGGCTCTATACACGACGGGGCGCCGATTGATGAATTTGCAAAAGAAGCGGCGAAATATTCCCGGGAAAAGGGGGTAGTTATTTCCTTTACATTTGTTGGGCGCTGTGGCCCGGAACGGGATAGGTGGTCGGCGATATTGAGATCTGAAGCGCTTTCTGTCGAATTTCATGGCGAAGAATCAGCCATACGTATTTCAGATATTCTGAGTAATTCAACAATGGGCATTTCTGCGACAGCTTTAGCGGTAATTGAAAAGAGCGGATCGTTTGCCGCAATGCGTGAGCATGGCCTGACGGTGATATGCGTTTCAAAGCCCTGGCAACCGGCCGGAATACCAAAACTGGAATTGCCGGCAGGAATTGTAGAATACAAAATTGGAAACTTTGAAGAATGTATTTCCTGCAACAGGCATGTTCCGTTTAACAACAGTGTTATTGATGTTGCAGATAAGTTCAGGGATACCATAGTAAATACCAGCAGGTTAACTTTATAGAAGAATCAGATAAGCGATTATTGGATGAATAAAAGAAAAATTTGCCTTTTCACAGCACACTCGCCTCAAACAGGAGGGGGTGGAGTAATTTTAAGAAGTTTGGTTAGCAACCTTTCAGATTTATCAATCTCGTGGTATTATATAGGTGACCGTGAAATTAAGGGTTACGAAAACGGGTATTTAGGGAAAGCTTTAATGGGCGGTGAACTTATTAAAGATGTAGTACAAACCTGGAAATTGCTTGTTAATGAAAAAACCCCATTTATCGAAAACCTTGTAAACCAACTGATGGCCATAGACTGTGATGGTTATTGGATTGTTTCACATAATGAGGGCTTGCGGTTAGCTGTAGAATTAGCCGGGAGACAAAGCCGCCCGGTTCACCTAACGGTACACGATGACTGGGCAGGAGCGCTGTGTGCCCGGTCTGTAAGATATAGACTTATGGGGAGAGTAGCGAAAAAGTTGACTATTAATGCCCTTAAAACGGTTTCATCGTTTGACGTTGTGAGTGTTGGGATGAAAAATTACTACGAAAAGCTGAGCGGCAAAACAGGTGAAATATGCCATCGTTATCTGCCCGAAGGTTCGATACATACCGGGCGTGGATTTAGTAATAGCGGGCAATCTGAAATATTGGCGGGGCATATAGGGTCAATCTATGATAAAAATGATTTTATTGCATTCTTATCTATGTTCCATGAATTTGGGATAGCAAAGGGAAAAAAAGCAATGCTTCAAATGTGGGGTTGTCACTTAAATATTAATGAAATCCCGGTGCACTTAAGGGACAGCATTCTTTTTTTTGATACATTGCCAGAAGAACAGGTAATACCAATGCTGGCACGTTGCACGTTTGTTTATGCAATGTATCCATTAAGCAGCGCTCTCCGCGTTTTTTCGAAAACCAGTTTACCAACCAAGCTAACAAGTTATTTGCAGGCGGGCCGCCCGATTTTTGGGCACGGGCCTAAAGATAGTACCCTTGCCTGTTTTATAGATACAAATAGTTTGGGCGTAATGTGGCATTCGCGGAAAAAAGAGGATGGGTTCAAGTGTCTTGAAAAAATTCTTACTGAAAACATAGGCTTAAAACAATTTGAAAATGCCCGGATCCAATATTTTGGAAAGGAAAATTTAACAACAATGCGACGGGTATTATTAGATTCTGCAAATGATGTTTAACCGTTAGCCGTCATTTTTTATTTCCTGGTTTTTGCCGCGGTTATTACTTTTGATAAATCTTCAATAACCAAATCGGTTCGGATATCTACACCAGCTTTTGTTAAATGATAACCCAGGTCGTTAAAATACTTGTCATTAAGTTCATACCTGCTGGTCTTGGCGATAAAAGGCAAGCCGCTATTTTTTAATTGAGATTCGATCTTATTTATAACATAATATTGATTTTGGTAGGAACTGTCTTGCATTGGAGGTGGTATTAAAACCAAAGTGGCGCCTTTTGATAATACGTAGTTATTGAATTTTTTTAAAAGTGGAATAACATCCGGGTTTAATTTTTCGTTTCCCATGCATTTTTCCTCAGGTTTAAAAGGTATTTTTGGTTGCTTCCAATGTGTGTACAAATCTCCGTACTTATTGAATTCTTTTTTTGCCGATTCAACAGTTAACCGCTCACTGTCATTATTAAGAAGTGAATACCTGATTGCTGAAATTACGTAATGAGGGATGAATTTAGCAAGATGGATCCACTGTTTGTTGTCGATATAGGACTTTCCTGGTGGAAAAATATTAAACACAACAGTTAATAAAGCTTCATAACCTTCAAACCCGGCTTCATTTAAACTTTCATCATAACAATTGTACTCACCGCTTATAACAACAATGTCGCCCTTTTTTATATAAGGTTTTACATCGTTTACCATAAATTTGAGGCCAAGCCAAAGGGCAATACTTGTGTTTACAACAGGTAAATGGTATGTGTCGGCAATTTTTTCGCTATTTAGGCCCATACTAACATTTGATCCGCCAATAAAGATAATTTTGGGGGACGTTGATTGGGCCAGCATTTTGTGCTTATCCGGCAATTCAGCCAAAATGCTGTTTTGATACATGAGATTAGGAAAATAAAAAAATGGGATCAAAAATAAAGCCGTTGTTAAAAGTGTGAACGCAGCAATTTTGGTGAGAAATTTCTTCATATAAATTTCTTAAAATTTAACATAAATGAACCCATTGTTTGTTTGGTCACCGGCAGATACAAAAATTAAGATGGTGACAAACAATACAAAATAAATGCCCCATCGCAAACTACCCTGTTTAATATTTTCAATCTGGAGTACGTGTTGTTTATTGCGCTGTATCCATTCAACCAGTAAAAAGACAATAATTACCGGGATAAAATATGGTTTACTATTTTGAGGGAATTGAATTAAAGATATGGAACATATTCGCCTTATAATACTAAACGCCTGGGAAACGGTATCAGATCTGAAAAATATAAATGCAAAATTAACAAGAATGAACGTTTTTAACATATTTACGAACTCGGAAAAGGATGGTAATAATTTGTCCGGATCAATTTTTTTGTTCTTATTCATAGTCCCTTTTAAAATCAGCGGAATGAAATAAATTCCATGTAATAAACCAAATAAGACGAAAGTCCAGTTTGCACCATGCCAAATGCCAATTACCGTAAGGTTAATAATAATTGCTAGTATTAATCCCATTTTCCCGTAATCCCTTAGTGCAATGCTCAAGGGGGTAAATAAATATTCAGTTAACCATTTAGTTAAGGACATATGCCATTTACGCCAATATTCTGCAATACTTTGTGAAAAAAAAGGAAAATTGAAATTTTTGGTTATATCAAATCCAATTAGGCGGGCAAATCCAATGGCCATATCGGAATATCCTGAAAAATCAGTGTACATTTCAATTGAATAGTAGAAAACACCCAAGGCAAGGGTGCTTCCGGGCAAGTGATGATAATTGTCAAAAATATTATTTGTAACCTGGGCTAAGTTATCAGCAATTACTATTTTTTTAAATAAGCCGTAAAGAATTTGGCGCATCGCATCGACCGCTTTTTCGTAATTGAATTCTCTTTTTTTAAGTAATTGGGGTATTAATGTTTGTGCTTTGTCAATTGGTCCTGCTAATAAACACGGAAAAAAAGCCACAAATGAGAAGAAAACAACAATATCGCTGGTTGGCTTAAATTTTTCTTTATTAATATCAAATAAATAACTCAGTGTTCTAAAAGTATAGAAGCTAATCCCCAAAGGCAGCGCAATATTTATTGTGTGGATATTGATTATAATATGTATTTTTTCGAAGGCGCTTATAAAAGAAGTGATAAAGAAGTTGGTATATTTAAAATACACCAATGAGCCGACACCGGCGAGTACGCCAATGTACAATAAAATGCTTTTTGTTCTTTGATTAGTGGCTTTAGCCATGTAATAGCCCAATGCGTAATTCAGCGAACTATTCAATATTAATAAAAAAAGAAAATGCCAGTCCCACCAGCAATAAAAAAAATAACTTCCGGCTAATATTAAGAGATTCTGAAATTTTAGATTTCGGTGAAAAATAAACCAGTATAGAAAAAAGAAAACGACAAAAAAAACAATAAAAGGTAATGAATTAAACGACATTTTTAAAAATGATTGATCAACAAATAATAGACGATAAAAACCTTCAATTGAAGTTAAAACGAAAAAAAACTAAGTTATTTTTGTCATAATGCTATTAAGCATTTCTCCAACATTATTCCATCTTTGAATTTCCTGTGATGTAAAGCGGATTTTAAACTGTTTTTCAATAGCGACTACCAATTGAATATGGTTTAAAGAATCCCAATCTTCAACATCGTTAGCGGTAGTATTGTAGGTTAAAACAATATCTTTATTATCCAGAATATCAATAAAAATATCGTTAACTTTCTTTAGAATTTCATCTTTTTCCATCTTTTATTTATTTTCTATCAATAAAGCATGTTTTATTCTCGTAATTCATAACATCTAACAACCAGAATTTGCCTTCCTGTTTAAAGCCCAGGTCCAGGTAATGATTTTTTACCATCTCGTTTTTTGAAGTGGGTATATACTCGCCCTTTAACCAGGCATAGCCAGCTTGTTTTGCGAAATTTGAAATAGTGTTTAACGTAAATTCTTCCATCCCTCTTTTTAAAACCCTGCAACTCATCAGCCAGGTATCTATAAACAAGGTCTCACTATTTTCTTTTTTAAGGATAATAATACAAATAAGTCCGTTGTCGCCAAATTGGTCTTCGAGGGTAAATGTATAGGTAAATACATCTTCTTTGTTAATTAGCAGTTCAATGTCGGCTTCCGTATACCGTACTGTCCTTAAATTAAATTGATTTGAACGTTGCGAAAGCTGGGCCACCCTCGGCGTATTGAACGTATTAAAGGGCTCAACTACTGAAACCATATTCAGGCTTCTTAAAAAATCGCCTTCATTAATAAATGAACTTTTTAAAATAACACGCTGCGCATCAACCTGGTATTGTTTTGTTCGTTCAGAATCTTCAACAGAAAATGAAGCGGTCTCAAAGAGGTTTAAAGAATATAAATACTCCAGGTAATCAGCCGGGTCTTCCGGTAGTTCAGGAACTGATATCGCCGGGATATTTTCTCTTACAATATTTCTTTCGAAAGGGTTATCATCTAAAAATATCATAGAATCAAAGCCAATATTAAGGATAGTTTGTATTTGGTTGATGTTTTCTGCTTTATTGTCCCAATTGGCTTTAAAAACAGCTATATCATCCAGCTTCAAAACCATGTCAGGATGCTTTTCGAAAGGTTCTTTAGCAATATTTTCATTGTTCTTGCTACAGACAGCAATTATTATCCCTCTGTTTTTTAGTTTCTTTATCCAATATTGGAACTCCGTAAAAGCCTTTCCAATTCCAAGGTTCCCTAATTGTATACTCTCAAGCCCGTCATCTCCGATTATACCGCCCCACATTGTATTATCCAGGTCAAGAATCAGGCATTTTTTAAATTTTCCATATAGTGCTCCAATTAAATCAACTGTACGGGCAGCAACTAAAGGTAAAACATCTATACTGAGAACCATTTCAGTATTAATATAAATTGAGGTTTGGAACATTGCAGGTTTACCAACCTGGTTTTGAATTGAAGAAAGATCACCAATAAAAAAATTAGTGTTTTTACCGGCAAAAACCATTAACTCGTAGTTGAGTTTCCGGAGTTGGAATAAAAACGACTGCTCAACCTTGTTAGCATAATTGCCGAATACAGCATCATTTATTTCGGCATAGTTGTAATAGATAATTTTTGCATTTAAATTTTCCTTAATACCGGAATATAAATTATTTATCAAATCGAGTTGATTTTCGGCCAGGCTATTTTGCTGCAGTGGTTTTAGTTTATTGTATTTACCCAGTAATTTATGTGAGGATTGAAAAATGATAATAATTTCTGGCGCATATTCAAATAATTCAGAAGCTGGGTCAAATATTTGCCGCTCAATTTGGTTGAAGTCAGCCTCCCATATTTGTAAGTCTAAACCGTATTCAAACCCAGTTCCGCGCAATGCCTGTTTCAAAAACTGTGTGGCTGTGTCACCTAATAACGCAACTTTAATTGATTTTAAATTTGAAAAGTCATTCTTTAAATTTTTCTTTAATTCAGAAAAAATTTTCATAAACAGGCATTTTTATTAAATGTGTTTGCTTTAATCAATTTGATATACGTCAAAAATATGAATTTTTGATTGTAATTCTATGATTAAATTTTAGGCTGCTTTTCGAATTTGGCAGCTAAACAGGCTGTTTATTGAAATAATCTTCATGTTTTTATTGCTACGTTGCTTGTTTTAATATTTTTTTGATAATCATTATTAAATAAAATTCTAATTTCGGGTTTAAATTTTTAATTTGCTCGTCAAACGGTGTTATTGTTATAACTTCTATGAAAAAAAATAAAGCCAGGATAATATCAGGGAATTCGAGCCTTTTCCTTGATAGTCTTAGGATTTGTGCAGCGTTTACCGTATTGTATATTCATGCCTTTGATAAATGGTTCCCCTCCCAGGCCCATCCCCCAACCGAACCTGGCGAACCGTCGCATGCCGCGGTTATAGTTTTTTTTGTTTTATCTGGGTATGTTATTGCATATACAACGATTAGTAAAAACCGGGGGGGGGTCCAATATGCGCAGGCGCGGTTAACCAGACTTTGTTCAGTTGTTATTCCTGCATTGTTAATAACAGCACTGTCTCAATTTATAATTGGCCGCCTTAATCCAGAAATGCTTGCTTCTTATAACAGGAGCTTCACAGGATTCAGGTATATCTTATCGGGATTATTTATCAATGAAATATGGTTTTTCTCATCCGCCCCTCTTTTAAACATAGCTCTTTGGTCGCTGAGTTTTGAATTTTGGTACTATGCTATATTCGGCTTGTGGTTTTTTCGTCAGCATGGTTGGAAGTCAATTCTACTTGTTTTGCTCGCATGTTTAATTGCCGGACCTAAAATCTTGTTAATGATGATTGTTTGGTTGTCTGGTTATATGGCGTATCATTTACCGAGACCTGAAATTTCAATTGGAAAAGCCTGGCTGTTAGTGTTATTAGGGCTTTTGATGGCATGGCTAGCAATTGCTTTTCTCCCGCCTTTTCCATTTGTAAATGATTATAAACCATTTTACTATGCAAATCAATTTATTACAGACTGGATAGTTGGTATTTTTATAGCATTTTCACTTTGGATATTGCCAACAACTGCTGGTTCCAAAACAAGGTCTAAATTGACAAAAGTTGTTAGAGAAATTGCAGATCTTACCTTTCCGTTGTATGTTTTACATTATCCATTATTAGTTTTATGGCGATGTCTTTTTGGTTATCAGCTTAATAATACTGTCCAGCTTTGGGAAGCTATTATTTCTGTTTTGTTGGTATCGGGTATAATAGGAGTGATTTTAGATAAGCAGCGACCACTTTGGGATAAGCTTTTTCAATGGCTGTTAAATAACGTAAAAAGTTTGCTTTATAAAAATATTAAGCCTGACAAAGCGCTTGTTAATAAGGCGTGAATAATACTATTTTTTTAAAATTAAGTTTAAATACACATTTTTTTTTATTCAAGCTAGTATTCCTACCGTATTAATTTTAACAAATAGTATTGTTTATTAAAAACTGTTTATGAAAATAGTTGTATCTCATCCGACAGGCAATCAATTCTCCCGTTCATTTATTTCGGCCTTGTCAAAGAATGACATGCTAACCGAGTTTCATACTACAGTGGCTGTTGACCCTGCTGCCTTTTGGTTAAAGTTATTACCTGCTAAAGTAAAAAGAGAATGTCTGCGCCGCTCTTATCCCATACCATATAACAAAATACAAAAACACCCGCTGGTTGAAATTGCCAGGATTGTTGCAGGACAAACTCATATAAGAAAATATATCAAAAGCGAAATCAGCTGGGCAAATGTTGACGCTGTTTATAAAGATTTAGATTTGAAAGTTGCAAAACGGCTTGAGGCGCTGAGTAAAGGGACCAGGCCTGATGCTATTTACTCCTATGAGGACTGCTCGGAATTTTCATTTAATAAAGCTAAAGAATTTGACATTAAATGTTTGTATGATCTCCCTATTGGTTACTGGCGAACTGCCAGGCTCCTCTTAAAAAAAGAATTGGAACGATGGCCCGATTGGGCAGATACATTAACCGGCTTTAGGGATTCAGAAGAAAAACTTGCCCGTAAAGACGAAGAATTACGCCTGGCAGATAAAATTTTTGTCGCAAGTCAGTTCACAGCAAAGACTTTGAACGATTTTTCTGGTAAATTAGCGCCGGTAAAAGTAATACCGTATGGATTTCCGCCGGTAATTGAAAACAGGGATTATTTAATTAAAATATCGGAAGGTGCACCATTAAAATTGCTGTTTGTTGGGGGCTTGTCGCAAAGGAAGGGCATAGCAGACCTTTTTGCGGCAGTAAAAGCATTTGGCAAACATGTTGAATTAACGTTGGTGGGAAAAAGCGCTGGTAATAATTGTGCAGTCTTAAACGAGGAATTAAAAAAACACCGGTGGATTCCCAGTTTACCACACGCGGGCGTACTGAAGTTGATGCGGGAACATGATGTTTTGGTTTTTCCTTCGTTATTTGAAGGGTTTGGGTTGGTTATTACTGAGGCAATGGCACAGGGCACACCGGTAATTACAACGGACAGAACTGCGGGCCCTGATATTATAAGGGACGGAGAAAATGGATGGTTAATAGAGGCGGGATCAACAGAGAAGCTTAAGTTAGCTATCGAAAATATTCTTATCCATCCATACCTAATTGAAAAAACGGGCCGGGCTGCTATAGAAACAGCAAGTCAGAGACCCTGGGACGTATACGGTTCCGAATTAATTAACGCGGTTATGAATAATAACTAAAAATATTTACACTTAAGATTAGCTAAATGGAAGTAAATCTGAATATTGACACAAATGCCGAAGCCGTTGCTGAGGTAGATAGCGATTTTAGGTCAAAATTAAGAAAAAAACAAATCACGATTACCGAGCAGTTAAAAAAAGGTATTTGGGTTTATTTTATATTATTGATTATTGAAGGTGCTTTACGTAAATGGATATTTCCTGCTTTAGCAACTCCGCTGCTTATAGTTAGGGACCCTGTTGCTGTTTGGTTGTTGATTACAGCGTGGAGAAACAATAGGTTACCCACAAATAGTTATTTAACAGGAATTTATTTTTGTACCGTTGTTTCAATTTTTGCCGCTTTGCTTTTTGGACATGGCAATATATTGGTTGCCCTATATGGCGCCCGAATATTGCTCTTTCATTTCCCTCTCATATTTTTAATAGGCGAGGTTTTTGACAGAGAGGATGTAATAAAAATTGGAAGGGCGCTGGTTTGGATTTCAATCCCCATGGCATTACTCATAGCTTTGCAGTTTTACAGTCCGCAAACCGCATTTGTAAACAAGGGTATAGGTGCAGAATCCGAAGGCGGCGGATTTAGCGGAGCTTTGGGTTATTTCCGCCCGCCAGGTACTTTTTCTTTTACAACAGGAAATTCGCAATTTTTTGCTTGCGTAGGGGTTTTTGTAATTTACTTTTTCCTTAATCCAATCGAAATTAAAAGGTATTTACTAATAGCCGGGGCAATAAGTGTGTTGATAGCTATTCCGCTTTCTATTAGCCGTACTTTGTTTTTCCAGATATGCTTGTCGTTAGTATTTGCAACGGTGTCCATAGCAAGGAAGCCAAAATTTTTAGGAAGAATGGTTGGTGCGATTTTTGGCCTTATTATTCTGGTTGCAATATTAAGCCGAACAGAATTTTTCGAAAAGGCGATCGACGCGCTTACAAACCGGTTTCAGGATGCAGACGAAAGTGAAGGCGGAATACAGAATACTTTTGCAAACCGTATTTTTGCAGGTTTATTAGAGCCTTTTGCATCGCCGTCGCTTCCTATTTTGGGTTATGGCATAGGAATGGGTACAAATGCCGGCGCTCAATTATTAGTGGGGCACTCGGATGAATTTTTAATTTCGGAAGGGGAATGGGGCAGGTTGGTTGGGGAAATGGGTGCGTTTCTTGGCCTCGGAGTTATCTTTATAAGATTAAGGATATGTATTCAGTTTGTGATTGAAGGTTATAAAAGATTATTGAAAAGTGATTTATTGACGTGGATGCTTATAAGTGTAAGCTTTCTATCTGTTGCCCAGGGCCAATGGGCACAGCCGACCGCATTGGGTTTTGGTATAGTTATGGGAGGCATAACAATGGCTTCGTATAACACGGCCGGGACCACTCCTGTAAATGAATAAATAGCTCCTTTTACTTTCCTAAATGAACTAGATAATACCAATAACGGGAGGGCCTAAATACTAACCCGGCCTTTCACGTTATCGGTTTTTATAATGGCTTCATCTTCATATTGCTGTAAAGTATACTTAGAGATATGGAGAACATTAGCTAACACCTGAATGTTAACGGATATTTTATTTGTAATGCCAGTAAAACACGTTTTGGGAAACCCTCGCCTGCAAGCTTTATAATATCAAAATCGTTAGAGAGTTGATTGATTTGGCCCCGCCTTACAAATTATAAAATGGATTTAATGGTCCTGTTGCACCATAGGCAACCATAGGTTCATTTACTCAACCAGCATTAATATGTTTTCCATTGTACGACATTTATGTAATAATAAATACTTTTTCTTGCCAGCCAAAATTATTCTGCAATAATTAAAAAGTAATTTTTCTTTCCTTTTTGTGCCACTAAATATTTACCGTTTAATAACGCGTCAGTATTGTAAATTTCATCTGCCGAGGCAATTTTTACCTTGTTAATGGCTGCACCACCGCCTGATATCATTTTTTTTGCTTCACCTTTCGATAGGAAAACTTTTGTATGTGCGGCTAAAAGGTCGGCGACATTGATCCCTTCTTTCAGCTCGTTTATACTTATTGTAAAATTTGGGACCCCCTCAAAAAGGGCTAATACTTCTGTAACATTTAATTCGCCCAAAAATTCAATCCCGATATTACCAAACAAAAACTCCGATGATTTTATCGCTTTTTCATATTCCGGTTCCCCGTGTACGCGTATGGTAACGTCTTTTGCCAAAGCTTTTTGTAATACTCTTAAATGTGGAGCGACATCTTGCTCAACTTCCAGGTTTTCAATCGTTTGCCGGTCGAACAAGGTAAATATCCTGATATAAGTTTTAGCGTCTTCGTCGCTGGTATTTAACCAAAACTGGTAAAATTTATAGGGAGATGTTTTTTCGGCATCGAGCCATATATTACCGCCCTCTGTTTTACCAAACTTGCTGCCATCAGCCTTTTTTATTAACTGGGTAGTTATGGCATAAGCTTCACCGGCTTCTTTGCGGCGAATCAGTTCAGTTCCGGTAACAATATTGCCCCACTGATCAGAGCCGCCCATCTGCACCACACAATTATGATTTTTCCATAGGTAATAAAAATCATAGCCCTGCACCAGCTGGTAAGAAAATTCAGTAAACGACATCCCGGTATCACCGCCTATCCGGTTTTTAACCGAGTCTTTGGCCATCATATAATTAACGGTAATATGTTTACCAACATCACGGATAAAATCAAGGAAGGTAAAGTTTTTAAACCAGTTGTAATTGTTAACAATTACGGCGCTGTTAGGGCCACAGTCAAAATCCAGGAATCTTTCTAACTGGGCTTTTATTCCGGCCAAATTATGTTCCAATGTTTCTTCAGATAATAGGTTGCGTTCAAGGGATTTCCCTGATGGGTCACCAACCATACCTGTGGCGCCGCCGACAAGCGCAAAGGGTTTATGCCCGGCGCGTTGAAAGTGGATGAGGTTCATGATTTGGGCAAGGCTCCCAACATGCAGTGAGTCGGCGGTTGGATCAAACCCAATATAGCCGGAAACCATACCTTTATTCAAAAGCTCTTCGGTACCTGGCATAATATCATGCAACATTCCGCGCCATTGTAATTCTTCAACAAAATTCATTCTTTTATACGTTTCAAAAGTGGCAAAGATAAAAGAATAAATTCAGGAGTGTTTATTTGGACAGGGATAGAATGAATATTAATAAATGATTAAATATGCTTTGATATTGATACATATTGATTTTATCACATAAGTTTTCGTAAATTAGAATGGAAGGGTCGTTTTGCTGATTTTTTATGAATTTTCTATCACATTTTTACTTTGACAGGAACACAGATAACTGCTATCATATTTTAGGTACAGTATTGCCTGATCTTTTGAAAAACGCTGATAAAACGATCGTACTACATCCCGTGAAAACGCAGAATAAGGAAAATTCAATAAATTGTATCACCCACGGATGGTACAAACACCTTGAAGTGGACCGTTATTTTCATTCATCGAATTTTTTTTTAACGCATTCAAACCAGCTAAAAAAACTATTGCGACCGGTTATTACGAACTCTCCGGTTAAGCCATTTTTTTTAGGGCATATAGCATTGGAACTTGTACTTGATAATTTGCTTATAACTACCCATAAAATTGCTGTTGAACGCTTTTATAATCATTTGGATGGCTGTGAAAACTCCATAATAAATGAGTTTTTAACTATCGCCGGATTAAAGGACACAACCCGTTTTTTTAAGTTTTATGAAGACTTTAAAAAAAGCCGCTACCTGTATTCGTACGCTGAAACAAAAGAAATTGCTTACGCCTTAAAAAGAATTTGCATGCGTGTGTGGATAGACCCGTTTACGCCCGAAAATGAGTCTGATATCAATGAGATACTGGTCACATACAGGCTTAACCTACTAAACAGTTTTATGCCCATTTTTGATGAGATAGAAAATAAATTATCCGCCGCAAAAAGTTAATTTTTGTAGGCTTTTGGCTAACATCGCTGCGTTAAAGCTACCCTATAGAGAAATCAAATGCAATATTTGTTAATACTAAATAAACGGGTTAACTTCGTTTAGCCCGGTCCGGTTTTTAAATTCTATAGATTTTAAAGAATTATGGCTACTTTTCTTAGGGGAGTTATTTTAACCTGGATTATTATTTCCATTCATTATTTCGGTTTTGCCGCCGGGGAAAAGGGATTAGTTATTTATAAGCAGAACCCTGCCGATACTTTTGAAACCCATCTCAAAAATTCTTTAGTCTCCCACTACCAGAAGTACCCCCAGGAAAAAGTGTTCGTTCATACAAACCAGGCCGTTTATAGCGGTGGTCAAACCATATGGTATAAAGTTTATACCATGGCCTACGGAAAACCCTCGGTTTTAAGCAAAATTATTTACGTGCGATTAACCGATACAGCAGGAAATTTGATCGTACAAAACAAACTTGCGCTGACTGATGGACAAGCCCGCGGGAATTTTGATTTAAACATTAAAATTAAAAGCGGATGGTATCGGTTAAGTGCTTTTACAGCATGGATGATGAATTTTGGCAAGGACGCTTATTATAATCAGCTTGTTTATATCAGGAGCCCCGAAGAATCTTCAACTCCGCTGGTTAAGCAAGGGGCTAAAAAAACATATCACGTCCTTTTTTATCCCGAAGGCGGAGACATTATTGCCGGCAACCTTACAACCATCGCTTTTAAAGCTTTTAGTGATGATGGTTTACCCGCCCAAATTGAAGGTGAAGTAAAAGATAATGCAAAAAAACTTATTTCAAAACTTATACCCGCACATGACGGAATGGGCAATTTTGCATTGGAAGCCTTACCTGGGGCAGTTTACAATGCTTCGGCCACGTTTCCGGATGGAAGCCGCCAGGAGGTTAAATTACCACCGGTACTGGAGTCGGGGATTTCTTTTCAGGCCAACCAGGGGCTAAGTGCCGTTCATCTTAAACTTGCCTATTCGGGTCCGAAAGACAAGTATGAATATTGTACGCTTGCCGCCTTTCAAAACAATGGACAGGTAATAACCTGTTCGCTGCATTTGTTAAAAGGGACTAATTTATTTGATTTACCGAAAGAAGATTTTAGCACAGGTATAATAAGGCTTACAATTTTTAGCGCTGAGGGAATACCCCAGGCTGAAAGGATTTTATTCATCGATAAACATGATTTGCATTTAAGCGCATTTAAAATGGACACCCTGTCTTTTTCTCCAAAAGGAGGCGATGTTTTTTCTGCGATATTGAAAGATAAGCTG
>Ga0302140_10004732_pt1 | contig 17302 bp, 14 predicted proteins | sample I_Bog_E1_1_FD_202095 | JGI IMG/M metagenome (GOLD analysis project Ga0302140, IMG submission 202095) | Peat permafrost microbial communities from Stordalen Mire near Abisko, Sweden - I_Bog_E1_1 | ecosystem: Environmental > Terrestrial > Soil > Wetlands > Peat | place: Sweden: Abisko, Stordalen... | reverse complement strand
TCCACCAACCCATCTGTCAAAATTAAAAAACAACCCATGCGGCCCGAGCCTGATTCCCCCTACCTTTCCGACGCCTCCGGTTTACGCGGCTGCGCAGCCGAAGTCCTCATCCCGGAAACCGAAGCCGCGCTCTCCCAAATCCTCCGCGACGCCACCGCCTCCAACACCCCCGTCACCATCTCCGGCTCCGGCACCGGCGTCACCGGCGGACGCGTGCCCGATGGCGGCTGGCTCGTCTCCCTCGAAAAACTCAACGCCGTCAAAGTGGAAAAAGGCTATGCCATCTGCGGCGCCGGCGCCTCGCTCTCCGCCATCCAGGCCGCCGCCGCCCCCACCAAACAGTTCTACGCGCCGGACCCCACCGAAAACAGCGCCTCCATCGGCGGCACGGTCTCCACCAACGCCAGCGGCTCCCGCAGCTTCCTCTACGGCGATACCCGCCGCCACATCCGCGCCCTCCGCGTCGTCCTGGCCTCCGGCGAAATCCTCGCCCTGCGCCGCGGCGACAAGCCGCCCTTCGAAATCCCCGCCCTCCCCGCGCCCGACGTCAGGAAAAACACCGCCGGCTATTTCATGCGTCCCAACATGGATTACATGGATCTCTTCATCGGCTCCGATGGCACCCTCGGCGTCGTCAGCGAAGTCGAAGTCGCCCTCCTCGATATCCCGAAAACTCTCTTCACCGGCGTAGTCTTCTTCGATTCCGACCCCCGCGCCCTCGACGCCGTCGACCAATGGCGACCCGTCCCCGGCCTCCGCATGCTCGAATACGTCGACGCCGCCTCGCTCGACGTCGTCCGCAGCCGCTTCCCCGAAATCCCCGCCGAAGCCCGCGTCGCCCTCATGATCGAACAGGACGTGCAGCCCGGCGAAGACGCCGAAGAAGCCTGGCTCGACCGTCTCGAAGCCTCCGGCGCTCTCACCGACGATTCCTGGTTCGCCGCCTCCGCCACCGATCGCGAACGCTTCCGCCGCTTCCGCCACGGCCTCGCCGAAGCCGTTAACGAAATCATTCGTCAGCGCGGCCTCATGAAAGCGAACTCCGATTTCGCCGTGCCTCTCGACCGCAGCCGCGACATTCTGCAGCTTTATCGCGACACCCTCAACCGCGAATTCCCCGGCCAGTACGTCATCTTCGGCCACATCGGCGACGCCCACGTCCACATCAACGTGCTCCCTCCCAACAAGGCCGAATGGGACCGCGCCATGGGCCTCATGAAGCAATTCGCCGCCGCCGTCGTCGCCATGGGCGGCACCGTTTCCGCCGAACACGGCCTCGGCAAACGCAAGCGCGATTACCTCCAGCTCCAGTTCACCCCCGAACAAATCGAGACCATGCAGACAATAAAACGTCGCCTCGATCCCCACTGGCTCCTCGGAAGAGGGACACTATTTGAAGTGCCAGTCGGCGTCCAATGACGGCGCGCTATCAACATGCAGCTTGAACCCGATTCGCCGTACCTCGCCGACGCCTCCGGCTATCGCGGCCACGCCGATGAACTGCTGCTTCCCGAAAACGAAGCGGCCGTAATCGATATCGCGCGCAGCGCTTCCGCCGCACGCATCCCCATCACCATCTCAGGCGGAGGCTCCGGCCTCACCGGCGGCCGCGTGCCCGATGGCGGCTGGCTCGTCTCGCTCGAAAAACTGAACGCCATCGAAGTCCATTCAAGCTACGCCATCTGCGGAGCCGGTGCCTCGCTCACTTCCATTCAGGCCGCCGCCGCGCCCTCGAAACAGTTCTACGGCCCCGATCCCACCGAATACAGCGCCGCCATCGGAGGCACCGTCGCCACCAACGCCAGCGGCTCCCGCAGCTTCCTCTATCGCGATACCCGCCGCCATATCCGCGCCCTGCGCGTCGTCCTCGCCAACGGAGAAACGCTCGTCCTGCAACGCGGCGAAAAACCGCCCTTCGAAATCCCCGCACTGCCTTTTCCCGACATTCGCAAAAACACCGCAGGCTACTACATGCGTTCCGGCATGGATTACATCGATCTCTTCATCGGCTCGGAAGGCACGCTTGGCATCGTCACCGAAGTGGAAGTAGCGTTGCTTCCGCTCCCCGGCCAGCTCTTCGCCGGCGTCGTCTTCTTCCCTTCCGACGAATCCGCCCTCAACGCCGTCGACGCCTGGCGTCCCATACCCGGCCTTCGCATGCTCGAATACGTCGATGCCGGTTCGCTCGATATGGTCCGCACCCGCTTCCCCGGCATCCCCGCCGCAGCACGCGCCGCGCTCCTCATCGAACAGGAAGTCTCCGAAACCGAAACTGAAACTAACGAAGACCACTGGCTAACCCGCCTGAAGGCATCCGAAGCCCTGATCGAAGGCTCCTGGTTCGCCACCTCCGCCGCCGATCGCGAACGCTTCCGCCAGTTCCGCCACACTCTCCCCGAAGTGGTCAACGAGATCGCACGCCAGCGCGGCCTCACCACCATCGGCACCGATTTCGCCGTGCCCCTCGCGAAAAATCGCGAAATGCTGCGCTTCTACCGCGAGACCGTGGAACGCGAATTCCCCGGACAATGCGTCATCTTCGGCCACATCGGCGACGCCCACGTGCACGCCAACCTGCTCGCCGCCAACCCCGACCAATGGAAGATCGCCATGCGCCTCATGTCGGAGTTCGCCCGCAAATCCGTCGAACTCGGCGGCACCGTCTCAGCCGAACACGGCCTCGGAAAACGCAAGCGCGATTATCTCGCCTTCCAGTTTTCCCCCGCTCACATCGACGCCATGAAAGCCGTCAAAAGCCGCCTCGACCCCCAATGGCTCCTCGGCCGCGGCACCCTCTTCGCCTCCGCCGAACAGTGATATCATCGGGCCCATGGACGACCCGACGAACAACACCCGCCGCACTTTCCTCAAAGATATTTCCATCCTGGGCGGTGCCGCACTGGCCGCCACCAGCCTGAGCGAAGCCCTCGCCCAGACCACGCCCGACTGGAAAAAACAGATCGGCCTCGAACTCTACACCGTGCGCGACGCCATGCAGACCGATTACGAAGGCGTCCTCGCCAAAATCGCCTCCTACGGCTACAAAGAGATCGAACCAGCCTCCGGCTACAACAATCTCTCCGCCAAAGACTTCCGCACCATGATCGATCGCTACGGCCTCAGCGTACCGAGCACACACTCCGGTCTGCCCGGCACCGGTGACGTCGAAAAGCGGCTCGAAGACGCCCAAATCATGGGCCTAAAGTATGTCGAAAACCTCGGCGCCGATGGCCCCCGTGCAACCGGCGGCCCAACCGTCGAGTCCATCAAGCGCCAGGCGCAAGCCCTGAACGAAAACGGCAAGACCGCGAAAAGATTCGGCATCAAAATGATCGTCCACAACCACACCGGCGAATTCGCGCTGCTCTCCGACAACCACAACCTTCGCCCCTACGACATTCTGCTCTCGGAAACCGATCCCGATCTCGTCGCTATGCAGCTCGATATCGGCTGGGCCTCCGTCGCCGGTCAGGACATCGTCGCCATGTTCAAAAAGAACCCCGGCCGCTTCGAATGCTGGCACGTGAAGGACGCCACCAACATCAAATTCCTGCCGCCCGCCATGCCGCAGAACGAGCGCATGCAAAACGCGTACCTCGTACCTGTCGGCCAGGGTCAGGTGGATTACAAAACCATCTTCGCCTCAGCCGCCGTAGCCGGCATGAAGCATTTCTGCATCGAGCAGGACAACGCCAACGCCTGGGGCGATTCCGTCCTCGCCGCCAAAGCCAGCATCGCCGGCCTGCAGAAAATACTTTCATAGCGCCTGTTCTGAATGAAGCGGACAAACTCACTGACCCTATTCCTGCTCTCTTTCTTGTGCGCTGCGCAGGCCCAGAATACTGCTCCGCGTGCCGCATTCGATGCGGCCTCGGTAAAAATCGCGGACAGAAAGTTTATTCGCGGCGTCTCGGGCAAGATGAAGGGAGGGCCGGGGACAAGCGATCCCGGGCGCATCGTCTATACACAGGTTTTTCTGGACGAGATCCTGGCGAAGGCCTGCAATACAGAGGCCTACCGCATTTTCGCTCCCGACTGGCTCGCGCAACGCGGCGCCGACCTTTACACCATCAAGGCTACGATGCCGCCGGAAACTACGAAGCCGCAGTTTCAGCTGATGCTTCAGAATCTGCTGATTGAGCGATTTCAGATCAAATTTCACCACGAAACCAGAATGTTTCCTGGCTACCGGCTGATCATTGCGCCGGGTGGGCCAAAGCTCAGGGAATCAGCGGATCCCGACGAACCGGACCCACCTAACGGAGACACGGGACAGCTCGACGCCGACGGATTTCTCGTCCTGCCGCCGGGCCATGGAGAAGGCATCTCCGTAGGGAGCGACGGCGTGCGTGCAAAATTCCAGGACTACACAACCGCTGAGTTCGCTGGAAGCCAGCTAAAGGGGTTCCTGGATCAATTGTCGGGACAGTTCAGGACTCATGTCATGGATAGCACGGGACTCGCCGGGAAATACGACTTCAAACTCAAGTTCGATAATCACGCCGATGCGGCGACGGCATCGGTTGTCGGCGCAGGGGTGCGTTCCAATGTGGCGCCGGACGGGGGCTCGGTGAACAGCGCTGGCGTCGGTTTGCCGAACATATTCAAGGCAGTCGAGCAGCAGCTTGGCCTGCGGCTGGTAAAGATAAACGGGATTCCTTTGGACGCCATCGTCGTCGACCATATCGAAAAGGTACCGATTGAGAACTGATGTCCGCAGGATAGACCACTGCGCTAATGCGTCATAGCGTAAACCACATCGTTCACGCCCAGCCGAATCCCCAGCGCCGAATATTTCTCCGGATAAATCGGATCGTCCGCATACTCCCACGAATCGCCCACATCGTTGTTATACGTAATCGCCACCATCAGCCGGCCCTTGCCGTCATAAATCCCGCGCCATCCCGGCACCGACCCCACCCATCGGTCCGCCATCCCCCCGCGCATCGCCCACTGCCCCATAATCTGATAGCGATTGTCCAGGTTATACACAATGTGAAAAATCGAGTCCGAATTCTCAATATCCACAATCGGACGATCCGGCACAATCTCCCGCATCGTCTCCATAAACCGGTCCCACTCCGCCTTGCCCCAGAAATCGTCCAGCATCAGGAACCCGCCGCGCAGCAGATACTCGCGCACTCTCGAAATCTGCTCGCCGCTCAGCTTCCAGTCGCCCATCTCACCAGCCGCCAGAAACGGATAGTTAAAAATATCGTACTCATCGTCCGGATTCACCGGCTGTTCAGCCGACCTCGTATGCACCCGCGTCAACCGCCGCATCGCCAGCGAAAAATTACGATCGGCGCGCGGATAATCCTGCGTCCAACTCATCCCGCCCTGCCGCCAGTCGCGATCCGCAATCTCCGCATACCCGCGCGACCGCGAAAACAAGCCATAAGGATGCGAAGGATACATCAGCCGCGCAAAAACGAATTCCGCCTGTTCCAGATAATCCGGCGGCACTTCGATATCGTCGTAGGATTCCAGGCTGCGATAAACGCGGAACGGCTTCGGCAATGTCGGATCGGGAGGCGCAACGCTCTGCACAACCCCAGGCGCCTGCGTCGCAACCGTAGCCGCAGTCGCGATTGCCGCGACAATGCCCGCCACCAGGATGGCTCCCGTCCATTTACGACGCAAATAACCCACCTGCCCGTGAGCATAGCACCCCGGCCACGCAACCTCAGATTCCCCGCCTCTTCGCCCGCCAGCAAGCCAGCGCCAGCGCAATCACCAGATCGTCATGCTTCCCCGCGCCATAAGACCCCACGCGCCCGTCCCATTCCCTCACATCCGCCAGTTCCCGCACCAGCCGCGGACCCTCCCGCAAACTTCCGATCTTCAGCCGCCCCTGCTCCAGCAACACCCGCAACTCCCCCATCAAATCCCTCTTCGCCACCGACCCCTTGCCCACCCCGCGCTCCCCGCCCGTAATCACCACCGCGCTCAAATCGCAACCCAGCCGCGCCGCCCGCAACATATCCACCACCGGAGCGCCCACCCCTGTCGCGTCCACCGCCAAAGCGCAATTCCCCGGCAGTTCCCCGCTCCCTGCAATCTCCCGCACCCGCTCCACCACCCGCGGATACGAAGTCCCCAAAGGCATCCGCTCCGCATACCGCACTACCAGCCCGCTAAACGCCCGCCCCTCCACCACCACAACCGCCGAATAATCCCGCTTCTGCCCCAGATCCAGACCTAAGAAATACATAGCTCTCTCCTATCCGGGGCCATCGATCTCTAACTCCGGAATACTCGAATCCACCGCATCCAGCACCAGCTGCCGCTCGAAATATTCCGTCCCGTCGCCCTGGAAGCAGCACATATACTCCTGCTCGAATACGCTCGCCACCATCCCCGCCCGCTCACCCTCCAGAAAATCGGCGGCAATTCGCGGACACTCCGTAGCCTTCACGCTCATCCGGAACCAATCCTGGTTCCGCATCCACGTGTTCCCCATCCACGTGTTCCCCACCCACGTATCGTAAAAAAAGCCACGCTGCCCGGCCGGCGTGCTCATCATCCACAAATCCCCGTTCTCCACCGCCAGCATCGGCCGCAGCGCGTCATAAACGTCGTCCCGCACCCGCGAAGCCTCATCCATCAGAATCAGCGACGCCGTAAACCCCCGGCTCGTCTCCTGCGTCCCCGGCAGCCCGATAATCCGCGACCCGTTCGGAAACAGCAGCGAAATCGCGTTGTCCCCATCCCCGCGCGGACGAATCCGCAGCCGCCGCGCCATCCCCGCGGCCTTCCGCAAAAACTCCGCGCTCTGCCTCTCCGAAGGACTCGCCACCAGCACCGTCGAACCCGGCCGCGTATACGCCCGATGCACCGCCTTCGCCGCCGCCACCGTCGACTTCCCCCACTGCCGCGAGCAATTCAAAATCCCCCGCTTCGCCGCCGATCGCAGCACCTCCGCCTGCTTCGCATCCGGCATAAACCCCAGTTGCGCGCGGGCGAAAGTGACGGCATCCACCACTCCCGCCTCTTTCTTAGCGTTATTCTTCGGCCGGGAAACCGGCTCATCATATGTCAGCCACACACTACTGCCATACCACGCGGGCCGTCCCAACGGAGCCCCACGAAACCGCCCGTCCCGCCCCCAAAACACACACTGGAAGCGACTTACCAGCCAAAAAGAAATCCGAAAAAACTTGTGACCGCCGCCGCACCGCATGCCCGAAGCTGCAAAAAAGCACCACGGCCCGCCAGCGACGCCGGACCCAAAAGCGACCGCGGCATTCGTCGTCGCTTTTGGCCTGCATGCACCCGTCGACGTAGTCCGATCGCGCGCCGATTTCGACGCACCGGCCGCCCGCGTCGTAGCGTCGCTACCCGCGTTCTGGCCGATGCCTCAGATATCGTAGTACAGCGAAAACTCATACGGATGCGGCCGCAATCTCACCGCATCAGCCTCATTCCGCCTCTTATAATCGATAAACGTCTCAATCAACTCTTCGGTAAACACATCACCCTTCAACAAAAACTGGTGATCGTCCTCCAAACAATTCAGCGCCTCTTCGAGCGACCCCGGCATCGAAGGCACAGACTTCATTTCCTCCGGCGTCAAATCGTAAATATCCTTATCCAGCGGCTCACCCGGCTCAATCTTATTCAGCACGCCATCAAGGCCCGCCATCAATAACGCCGCAAACGCCAGGTACGGATTCGCCGAAGGATCCGGTGGCCGAAACTCCACGCGCTTCGCCTTCGGACTCGCCGAATACATCGGAATCCGGCAAGCCGCCGAACGATTGCGCCGCGAATACGCCAGATTCACCGGCGCTTCATACCCCGGCACCAGCCGCTTATAACTATTCGTAGTCGGCGCAATAATCGCCGAAAGCGCCCGCGCATGTTTCAGCAGCCCGCCGATATAATGCAGCGCCATCGTGCTCAGCCCCGCATACCCGTCGCCCGCAAACAACGGCTTCGACGCCTTCCAGATCGATTGATGCACGTGCATCCCGCTGCCGTTATCCCCAAACAGCGGCTTCGGCATAAACGTCACCGTCTTTCCCGCCCGGTTCGCCTCGTTCCGGACAATATATTTGTACGTCATCATATTGTCCGCCGACTTCACCAGCGTATTAAAACGCTGATCGATCTCGCTCTGCCCCGCCGTCGCGACTTCGTGGTGGTGACACTCAATCTCCAGCCCGCACCGCTCCATCGTGTTCACCATCTGTGCGCGCAGATCCTGATAATGATCCGTGGGCGGCACCGGGAAATAGCCTTCCTTATAACGCGGCCGATACCCGAGATTGTTCTCCTTGCGCCCGGAATTCCACCGGCCCTCATCCGCGTCGATAAAGTAGTAGCCTTCATGCGCGTTCTGATCGAACCGCACGTTATCGAAAATAAAAAACTCCGCCTCTGCGCCGAAAAACGCCGTATCGCCCACACCCGTATTCTGCAAATACAATTCGGCTTTCTTGGCGATCCAGCGCGGATCGCGTTCGTAATTCTGCCGCGTCAGCGGATCGCGCACGTCGCCGATCATCACCAGCGTAGGCGTCTCCATGAACGGATCCATAAACGCCGTCGACGCGTCCGGGATCAGCAGCATATCGCTCTCATTAATCGCCGCCCAGCCGCGAATACTGGAGCCATCGATGCCATAGCCATCGGTAAACGACCCCTCGTTCAGCTCTCCGATCGGATACGAGATATGGTGCTGCAGGCCGGGAATATCGGCGAAGCGGATATCAACCTGCCTCGCGCCATTGTCTTTGGCCATCTGCAGGGCTTCAGTCGGTGTCATTTGTGCGGTCTCCAGTTGGAATTCTACCGAATCAACTATAGTGATGAAAGATTACCATGCTTCCACGGCCTGGGTTTCCCAATACGCCCTCGATTCGCCCGAAGCATTTCACGTCCGCTGACACCCCCGCCGCTTGCAAAGGCCCGCACCGCACTGAAGATTTTCCGAACGTTGTACCGAGCCGCGACTGTGAAGGAGCGGTACTCTAACGTGCGTCTTATGCTCCCGCACCCCGCGCGACATCTTGCGTCCACTACGCCAGTTTCATCCCGCGCCCTAAATCACAGACCCGCCACTGACATTGATACTCTGCCCGGTAATAAATCGCGATCCCTCCGAGCACAAAAACACCACCAGATCCGCCACCTCTTCCGGCGTCCCAATCTTCCCCATCGGCTGCCGTTTGATCGCACTCTCCAGCATGGCCGGATCTTTAAAAAACTCGTCCGTCATATCGGTAATGGTGTAACCAGGAGCCACCGAATTCACCAGAATCTTACGCGACGCCAGCTCCAGCGCCCAGCTGCGTGTCAACGAATCGATAGCAGCTTTTGTGGCGCCATAGAGACTACGCCCACCAGCCACGCCAATTCTTCCGGCCACCGACGACACATTCACAATCCGCCCGCCATCCTTCAGCAACCTCAGCGCACATTGCGTCACCCAGAACGGACCCCGCAGGTTCGTATTCACCATCGCCTCGAACGCCGCAATCGATGTCGAACCCATGGGCGTATTTCCCCACACCCCGGCGTTATTGATCACGAAATCGAGCGGCAAATCGCCCAGCCCCGCGAACATGCTCTCAATCTCCCCGATCGAGCTCATGTCCGCCTGCACCAGCTTCACGCCCGCACCAATCGCCGCCGCCGTCTCCTCGGCAGCCGCGCGATTGCGATTGTAATGTAGCACGATCTCCGCGCCCTGCTCCGCCAGTTGCCTGCAAATAGCCCGTCCGATGCCCCGCGATCCGCCAGTAACCAGCGCCGTTTTTCCACTCAGTGGTCCCATGCTTCATATTAGAAACCATGATCACGGATAAATACTGGTATCGCTGCCCCGGGCCATTACGCCGACCGTATCCCGTTCCTTCGTCAGCCGGTAAACACCGGACACTAATTCTTCATTCCTGGTCCGCAGAGGAAAGCACCCTAAGTCTGGCGCCAGCCACCCCGTCCACCTCCAGCCGTCATATCCGTCACCGAGGCGGGCTCTTGGCATACCGGTGTTCTGAATCACAGTAGTCTCGTGCGTAAGAACTTTTTCGTGGCCAATCACGACATCGCCCTTATCCACGCAGCCCGACTTCACATATGCACTGAACCACGCATCTCTCGCGCTCGATTCGGGCATCACAACATTGGGTACAAACCGGAGCAATAGCAGGTGCATACTGGCGTGAATATTTATGATTGCCTGGTGGATCCGATCATCCGGGTCCATTTCCATTCGCACGATCTCGTTGCCTTTATAGCTATAGGAATAGACCGTGGACTCAAGCCGTGAAGAACCATCCTTCGCGTATTCCGTGACGTTCGACATCGCCACATACGGTGGTCGTAGCGCGGGAGAAGGCGAACTCAGCACGCTCGGAAATGCCGCCGCAGTCACCACCAAAAACAAAACCGCAGCCGTAGCCACTCCCGCGAACAGACCCTTCCATCCAACCGGCGGAAACCAGCGCCGCTTCGGTCGCGAAAAAAATCCCGCCTGCACTCGTTCCCGCAGTTCCGCGCCCGCCGGCGGAACGGCCCACTGATTGAGCATTTCGTCGAGTTCAATATCGTTCATCGTTTTCTCTCCGGGCCCGCCACATACGCGGCGAGCGTCTCTTTCAAATGAGCCCGTGCTCTTTGCAAACGTGACTTCACCGCAGTCACCTCAATCTCCATCACGCGCGCGATCTCCGCCAGCGGCATCTGTTCGTAATGAGCCAGAATCAGAGCTTCCTTCTGACCCTCCGGCAGTTGCGTCACCGCAAGCGCGACCGTTCGCTCCAGTTCCGTGCGCAGCACGTCGCACTCAGGAGTGTGGGCTGTCGCGCTTTCCACTACCGGCAAAGCGCCTTGTCCAACACGCTTGAGCGATTGATTCCGCACCACGCCGAAAAGGTACGTCCGGATCGGCGTGCGCTTCGCATCGTACGAACATCCGGGTCGCAGCAACTCCAGAAAACACTCCTGAACAATGTCCTCCGCGTCAGCCACCGATCCGGTCATGCGATAAGCAAATCGATAGAGCGGCAGATGATGTTCGTCGAACAATTGCAGGTACTCGTCCCGGTTCATAGATGTCTTCAAACAGTATTACGCTGAACGGCAAAAAGGAATCGGCGCAACGCTACAATGAGTAAAAGTGCGTCGCATCCTCGCATCCCTGCTGCTGGCCCTCGTCGGCTTTTCGCTGATCGCGCCGGCGCTGTTCGCCTCGGATGCGGATGCGAAACTGCCGGCGTGTTGCCGCCGCAATGGCAAACACCACTGCACGCAAACCACTGGCTCCGGCTTCCACGCCGCCCGATGCGCTGACTTCCCATCGATCGCCGCCATTCCTTCAAACCAGACTGCGGCTCTTCCCGAATTATTCGAAGCGACGTTCGCCGCGCTGATCGCTCAACCCACGCGCACTTCCAGACTGGAAGTGCGCTCCCTCATTTCCTACAGTCAGGCTGGCCAGAAACGCGGCCCGCCGTCTTTCACCTCGTAAACAATTTCAATTTTTAATCCGATTGCCCCACGCGATTCCATACGCGTGAAGGCTGGCGTGTTGTCTTACAAGGAAGATGAAGGAATTATCATGCGCAGCTTCAGTTTCAGTTTTTGTTTGGCGATTTTGGTGTTTGCAGCGCTCGCCCATGCAACCATTTTCGGAAGGATTCAGGGCATCGTTCACGACCCGCAGCACCGGCCGTTATCAGGAGCCTCGGTCACACTGCGCGCGACCACGTCGGATTTTTCTCAGACCACGAAATCGAACGATAACGGCGAGTTTTCATTCGCCACCGTGCCGGTCGGCGACTACAAAATCGCCGCCGATCAGTCCGGATTCCAGCTTTCCGAACAAACCGTCACCGTGGTCTCCGGCTCATCGCCCGTTCTTCACTTTCAACTGACTATCGCGACCCTGAGTCAAACCACCGCGGTCGTCGGCCATGCCGCGGAGGCTGGCATGGACTCCGTTACTCCAACCACTCTGGTCGATCGCGAAGACATCGCGCAAACTCCCGGCGCCGACCGCACCAACAGCATGGCCATGATCACCGACTACGTCCCCGCCGCCTATGTCACCCACGACATGCTGCACATGCGCGGCGGCCATCAGGTCGATTGGCTGATCGACGGCGTACCCGTGCCGAACACCAATATCGCCGCCAATCTGGGTCCACAGATCGATCCGAAAGATATCGATTACCTCGAAGTCCAGCGCGGCAGTTACGACGCCGAGTATGGCGACCGCACGTATGGAGTCTTCAACATCGTGCCGCGAACCGGCTTCGAGCGCGATAACGAGGCGGAACTCGTTACCTCATTCGGCAACTGGTACCAGACCAACGATCAGTTCAATTTCGGCGGGCATACGAAACGCTTTGCCTATTACGCGAGCGTCAACGGCAATCGCAGCAACTATGGCCTGCAGACTCCGATCGGGCAGGTCGATCACGACGCCGAAAACGGCTATGGCGGTTTCATGTCGCTCATTTTCAATGCCAGTGCCGCGAATCAGTTCCGCATGGTGGGTTCTTTGCGGCAGGACTACTACCAGATTCCCGTCGACCCCAATCCCAACTCCGCCGGCAATCAGGTCTATCCGAGTTACGGTCTCCGGGACAGCGAACGCGAACCCGATGGCTACGTCACGTTCTCCTGGATCCACACCTTCGATCCCAACGTGCAGCTGACCGTCTCGCCGTTCTATCACTTCAACCAGGCTGGCTACAACGGCGGCGCGAACGATTACCCCGTGATCTCCACGGTGCGGGAAACTGCCGATTACGGTGGAGCGCAGGCCAGCCTGCACGTCACCACCGTGAAGAACAACGACCTCGAAGCGGGCGTCTACGGCTTCGCGCAGCGCCAGAGCAACTACTTCAATAACGTCTTCACCGATTGCGGGACGAGTTGCCGGAACTTCGCTCCCTCGTCGGCGTCGGTGACCGGCGGCCTGATCGAGGAGTTCGTCAGCGACCGGTATAAAGTGACCTCGTGGCTGACGCTGATCGCGGGCCTTCGCGAATCGCACTTCACCACCGCTGGAGTTGTGGAGAACGCGACAGCGCCGCGCCTGGGCGCGGCGCTCCGGATTCCGCGTGTGAACTGGGCCTTTCACGGCTTCTGGGGCCGCTATTACCAGGCGCCGCCGCTGCTGACCGCGACGGGTCCGCTGCTCGATCTGGCCGTCAGCCAGAACGCGGTCTTCGCGCCTCTGAAAGGAGAGCGCGACAAAGAATATCAGCTCGGCGTCTCCATTCCGTTCCACGGCTGGGTGCTGGAGGAAGATACCTTCCAGACGAATGCGACCAACTGGCTCGACCACAATAATATTGGCGAATCGAACATCTTCTGGCCCGTGACCTGGAGAGCCGCGCTCATTCAGGGCTGGGAAACCACGCTCCGTTCGCCGCGTATTGCGCGTCGCGCGCAGGTTCACCTGGCTTACTCAAATCAGATTGCGCAGGCAACCAGCCCCATCACCGGCGGTCTGGTGTGCGCCGTGGCCGGCGATCCGTCATGTCCCGTCGCGATTCCTCCCGGTTTCTCGCCCGCCGATCACGATCAGCGCAATACTCTGAACGTGGGCGTCAACGCGACGCTTCCGTGGCACGCGTTCGCTTCGACGAATGTTTACTATGGCTCGGGATTCACAAATGGCAATCCTGACGCACAGTATCCGGGGAACTACCTGCCGCGGCACACCACAGTCGATGTCTCCCTGGGCAAGAGCTTCGGCGAGAAATACAGAGTCTCGCTCAACGCGCTGAATGTGGCCAATCGCCGGGTGTTGCTCGACAACAGCCTGACATTCGGCGGCTTCCACCTGAACGACCCGCGGGAAATCTATGCCGAAGTGCGCTGGAAATTCCATTACTGACGTCCCGGCCGCGGGCGAACGTGTTATTTTAAAGCGACAACGGCAGCTCATGCACGACACCAAAATCATTAACAGTCTGGCCGGGATCAGGGAGAAGCGCGGATTATCGGCGGCCGCTGTGGCCGCGCTGGTCGGCGTGAGCCGCCAGACGATCTATGCGATCGAAGCCGGCAGTTACGTTCCCAATACCGTCACCAGTCTCCAGCTGGCTCGCGTGCTCGGCGTGAGCGTGGAAGATCTGTTTTCATTGCCCGCCGCCGCCGCGAATCAGACTCGAGTGGAAGCGGTGGTAGCTCTTTCCGCCGTGCCTGGCCAGCCAGTTCAGTTGTGCCGGATCGATGAGCGGCTGGTCGCGACCGCTCCGTCTCCGTTGCCGTGGTTTCTGCCGCCGAGCGACGCGACCCTGACGGGCAAAACCCGCGCGCAGATCATTGACCCCGATGCCGATTTCAGCAACCGCATTCTCATCGCGGGCTGCGATCCCGCCATCTCCGTGCTCGCCAGGCACATGCAACCGACGGGCATCGAACTGGTGGTGGCGCACAGGAACAGCACGCAGGCCCTCGCGCTGCTGAAGAGCGGCCTCGTCCATGTTGCGGGCACGCATCTGCAAGCGAATATCCCGGAGGTTGTCCGGATCTTTCCGAAGGATTCGGTCGCGTTGTTCTCGTTCGCGATCTGGGAAGACGGGATTGTGACGGCAACAGGCAATCCAAAAGGCATTCGAGGAGTGGAAGACTTCAGCCGGAAGGATATCGGGATCGTCAATCGGGAACCGGGCGCGGGCAGTCGCATGCTGCTGGATGGCCAGCTGAAACGGCTGGGAATCGGTGCAGGTCAGGTGGCAGGATACGAGAATGTCGCGTTGGGGCACCTGGCCGCGGCCTGGGAGGTGCGCACGGGCGCGGCCGACAGCTGCATCGCAACGCGGGCCGCGGCGCGCGCTTTCGGGCTGGGCTTCATACCGCTGCTGAGCGAGCGTTACGATTTCGCGATCCAGCGGAAGCATCTGGAATTGCCTGCTATTCAAACGCTGCTCAATACGCTGAACCGTGCGGGGTTTCGGCGCGAACTGGACAACGCCGGGGGCTACGACACCCAGGCGTCGGGCCAGAGGATGATGTAGATCTTGAGACGGCTTGCCATTCTGGCTGCGATTGCGCTGGTTGCCGGCGCTCAGACCGCAAAGCGCGAAGTGGCCGTGGCTGCGGCTGCGAACCTGAACGAAGTGTTTCAGCAAATCGGTCCGCAGTTTGAAGCGGCTACCGGAATTCACCCGATTTTCAGCTTTGGCTCGACTGCGCAACTGGCTATGCAGATCGAGAACGGCGCGCCGTTCGACGTGTTCGCGGCGGCGGATGTGGAACATGTCGATCAGCTGGCGAAGAAAGGCTTTTTGACGCCGGGATCGAGGGCTGTTTATGCCACCGGGATACTGGCGCTGTGGATTCCTCCGGGAAGCGCGGCGCAGGTGGCACGTCCGGAAGATCTGGTGCAGCCGCCGGTGAAGGTGATTGCGCTGGCGAAGCCGGAACTGGCGCCTTATGGTCTGGCGGCGCGCGAGACGCTGCAGAAGCTGGGTATCTGGAGCAAGGTGGAGTCGAGGGTTGTTTATGCGGACAACATCAGCATGGCGAAACAGTATGGGTCGTCGGGCAATGCCGATGCTGTGTTTACCGCTTACTCGCTGGTAATGAAGGAGCAGGGGAAGGTGATTCAGGTGAGCGATGCGCTGCACGCGCCGATCGATCAGGCGATGGGGATTGTGGCGGCGGCGAAGAATCAGGCTGCGGCCCGCGAGTTCGTCAATTTCCTGCTCGCCGGCAAAGGGCGGGATGTGCTGCGGGGTTCGGGCTATCGGGTACCGGGCCGGTAGTTGGTGTGTTCGAGCGGGCGCGAGACACACTGCGGGCGGGGCGCCGACGCCGGTCAATATTCAGTTGTCAAGGACCTGCGGGGTCGGCGAAATGCCCGCTCCCTGACATGAGTAGAGCACGGGTCAGGAGAGCTGGAGATGTATGTTATTGATTCCGCTGCGCAAGATTGTTGTCACTGGGTTTTCTTGCTGCGGGAGAGGATCGCGGTGCGTATGACGGGGACCAGCGAGTTCGAGGTTTCGCCGGGACGCGGCATGGGCGGGCGGTTGGCCAGCTCGAAATTGAGCGATTGCACGAACTCCTCGATTTGATTTTGCATCGCCTCCATTTTGTTCCGCATGTTGAGGATGATCTCGACGCCGGCCAGGTTCACACCCAAATCGCGGGTGAGGTGCAGGATCACTTCGAGGCGTTCCAGATCCTCTTCGGTGTAGAGGCGCGTATTGCCATCGCTGCGGCTGGGCTTCAGCAGGCCTTCGCGCTCGTAGAGGCGCAGGGTCTGCGGATGCAGCGAGTATTGCTCGGCAACCGACGAAATCATGTACGCCGCTTTGGATTTCGCACGCATGGTTACTCCTCGTTTGCCGCCCAGAGACCGGCACGCGGATCTTCGGGATGCAGTTCGGCCAGTTCGCGGAGAAGTTCCTTGGTTTTTTCGTCGCGCACTTCGGGTGCCTTCAGAACCACCTGGACGATCTGATCGCCCTTCGAGTTTTTGCGCGAATTGGGGACGCCGCGGTCGCGCAGGCGGAACTTCTGGTTGTTCTGCGTGCCAGGCGGAATCTTGAGCAAAGTCTTGCCGTCGATCGTAGGCACTTCAATCTTGGTGCCGAGGCCCGCTTCCCAGATGGTGACAGGCACTTCCATGTGGATGTTATCGCCCTCGCGGCGGAAGACCGGATGCGGCTCGACGTTGGTGGTGATGTAGAGATCTCCGGGAGGCGCACCCATGGTGCCGGCGTTGCCTTTGCCGGGAACGCGCAGCCGGGAGCCGTGTTGTGCGCCGGGCGGGATCCTGACTTCCACGAACTCTTTGTGAGAGATTCGGCCATCGCCGTGGCAGGCGGGGCAGGCGTTTTTGATGCGTCCCTTGCCATTGCAGCGCGGGCAGGTGAGGTTGAACTTCATGTTGCCCGCCATCTGCGACACGTTGCCGGTGCCGCCGCACTGCGGGCAACCGACCGAACCGGCCTCATTGCCGCCGATGCCGTGGCAGACGGCGCATTGCTCATAGCGGGCGATTTCGATCTTGGTCTGGGTGCCACGGATGGCCTGCCAGAAGGTGATATTGAGGCCGTATTCGAGGTCGGCGCCTTTTTCGGGCGCGGCTTCGGGCTGATGGCCGCCAGCGTTATCGCGGCCGAAAAACTGGCTGAAGATGTCCTTGAAAGCGCCGCCGCCGGCGTTTCCGGGGTTGGCGCTGGTTCCACTGGCCGACCGTTTGCCACGTTCCGCTTCGGCCTGCGCGTCGCGGAACATTTCGTTGAAGTCGAAGCCATCGAAGCCCATGTTCGGACCGCCTCGGGGAGCGCCTGTATCTGCCGCTCCGGCCGCGCCGCCAGCCGCA
>Ga0302140_10004729_pt1 | contig 17307 bp, 11 predicted proteins | sample I_Bog_E1_1_FD_202095 | JGI IMG/M metagenome (GOLD analysis project Ga0302140, IMG submission 202095) | Peat permafrost microbial communities from Stordalen Mire near Abisko, Sweden - I_Bog_E1_1 | ecosystem: Environmental > Terrestrial > Soil > Wetlands > Peat | place: Sweden: Abisko, Stordalen... | reverse complement strand
GGTTCCATTCACCGCGTAGTAAAGGTTGTTGGAGCCGGTCACTGAGCCGCCGCTACCTGTCTGATAAACGCTCGTATCGTTGCCCAGACTCAGGAAGAGATTATTCTTGAATTGGGCGCTTCCGGAGGACATCTGTTCGAAGCCTTCTGCGCCGTCTACACAAGTATTGTTGTCGAAGAAGTTCGAACCGAGAGCCCCATCCTGGAAGATCCAGCACCATGGATGAACGGTCCCCGCAACGCATAGGTGGCCTGAGCCGTCGTCGTATGGTCCGTACGCGAAGACGTTATTGGTCACGGTCCAGCCGCTCACATCGCCGTTGCCGGCATTGTCCTGGACGATTACGCCTTCGTGGTGGTTAAAGCAGACATTGCGATCAAATACCGTATTCTTAGCGACCTCAGTTCCGTCGCCTGTCGTATTCCAGGACTGAATGCAATCCATGTGGCAATCGTAACCTTCGCACGAGTTGCAAGTATTGGCGTGCATGTAGTTGTGCCGGAAAGCGGTTCCAATACCCCAGGCATCGATGTAATCGTGATCCGTACCCGGTTCGTCGCCAAACAACGCTGTGATTTCGTTACCAGTAACCAGGCACGAACTGCATGGTCCGTAGAAGCCGTTTGAGAGCCCGTGAATGTAGTTGTTAGTGATTGTGTAATTTGAGGCGTATTGACTGGAGGGAACACTGCCTACGCCGGCAAAGTAAATTCCGCCGCCACATGTAGTGCAACCTTTGCCGTCCATATCGATGTTGCTGATGGAACCGCCTGTTGTGCCGGAGTTTACGTTGAAAATGCCCGATCCGGTAGTCACGACATGGAGGCAATCGATGGCGATGTAATTTGCCGCGATGGTGAAGCCACCGGTTACTGTGACGGTCGAGGCGGGATGCGTACCGGTAGGACTGTTGACGTCGCTGATTGCTGTGGTCGGGCAGCCGGAGCCGTTCTGTCCACGAAAGGTAATCGGCTTACCCGATGCCCCACTGCTTGTAAAAGTGGGACTCTCGTTGTAGGTTCCAGCGGTGATCTGGACAACGTCTCCAGGGGAAACTGCGAGAGTGGCGGCATGCGCGATTGTCTGACAGGGGGTCGTCGCCGATGTGCAGTTGTTTTTGTCGCTGCCGGAGTTTGCGACGTAGTATGTGGTTGCTCGAGCCAGATTGGTTGCTGCCGAGAAAAGCAGAACGATAGCCAGTGCCTTGAACATTAGAAACCTCATGATCCTCCCGATGTACCGCTGCGAAGATAACCAAGAGCTCCTAAATTCAACCGCGACGGCTAAAGTGGCTGCGGGAAAGCCGAAGAGTTCATCCTGCCCCGCGAATTGGACTTTGTCTTTGGCCTGCAACGCATCGTCGTGCCTGCACTCGCACACAGATGAAGAGCCTTGTTCGTACCCCGTCATGCTTGTTCCGGCCTGCAATCGTAATGAGCGCGGTTTGAACGGTTAACGTTGCTGTCCTGTCATGATTATAGTCATAGAGCAATCGTTACGAAAGTGAAAATATGCATTACATTCGTGACCTATTGTCGCCGATCGATTCCACAGGCACTTAGTTGCCTGCAGGGGGCCAGTTGACGGCTGGCGATACAAAGCGCTCAGTGACGCTCTCCATTCCGATGCTCCAACGGGCGATCCGCAGCCACTTGCGGAAGGCTCTGGCTGCAGCGAGACGACGATCAGGCGAGCCTGCCAAGCCAAAGAGCGGAGAGACACATCCCAATGCGGTTATGCGCAAGATGGCACTCATCAGCAGGCAGAAACGATAGATCACAGCGTAACTTATGCCTCGCGTTCGAAGAAAGAATCGACACACCGAGTCGCGCATGGTGACGTCTACAAATCCGTTCTCACGCTGGCTGGTGCTCTGTCCGCCAAAGTGCACAATTTGCGCATCGCTGCAATGAAGGACTTTCCATCCGGCGCAATGAATGGCGTAGCACAAGTCCACCTCTTCGGCGTACATGAAGTACTCCGGATTGAATCTGCCTGCTTCTTCAAAAACACAGCGACGTACCATCAGTGCAGCGCCGGAGACGACATCCACTTCATGGATAAGCAGCGATCCCTTATGATAGAGGGCCTGCTTTCCCCAGAGCGGAAGGCTCGGCCATCGACGCTGCAGCCAGGCGACGGAGAGTACCTGATTGAAGACACTGGGAAATCGCTGCACGGAACTTGTCTGCAGGGTTCTATCCGGATTGAGCAATCGGCATCCAATCGCTCCGGCTTGCGCGACTTCGCTCAGCGTTCCGAGCATGCGATGCAATGCATCTCCGATGACCAGGGTATCGGGGTTGAGAAAGAATAGAATTTCGCCGGAAGAATTGCGCACTCCCAGATTGTTCGCCTGTCCAAAGCCAATGTTTTCTGGCGAGTGAATGAGTTGGACCCAAGGAAACCTGTCAAGGAGCCTCTGGCATGGCGAATCTGCCGATGCGTTATCGACGACGATCACTTCGTAGTCGATCCCCGCGTCTGCTGAAAGGATGGATTCGATGCATTGCTCTGTAAACGCGATGCAGTTCCAATTGACGAGGATGATCGAGAGATGGGCCATTGGATATCCAATCGTTCGGAACATTCATGAGAGTGGTGACGTCAACGCCAGATGGTCGGTCGAAGCATGAGGCGCCGCAATTGTTGGTCTTGAATGTAACGAATGAGGTCCTTGTCGTCGACGCGGGCTGCACCACTGGCACTCGCGAGTATGTATCCATAGAGCAGTCCAGCTGCGCCTGTGACCCACGGACGCTTGAAGAGATGTTTGAGGCACTTTGCTGCCATGAAGAGCGGATGGTAGCCGGAGATATAGTTCCACTCGCCCTTCTTGACCGCATTTTGCCAGGTTCCGTTAGCGGCGCCTGTATACCGGTAGTGGATCACATGCAGTTCGGGAAAGCTTCGGCTGGTCCAGCCGAGCATGTTGGCTTTGGTCTCATCGAGAGTGTCCCAGGCGGCCCCGCAACTGACGCCTCCGATGGCTTCCCAGCATGCGCGTCTATAAATTTTCGTCGCGCCCCGTACATGGAAGTACGGGTTGCGTTCCACCACGGACTGCCCGTTCATCAAGTGGCAGATGACTCCACCGCCAACACCGAGCTGGGGTTCCCGATCGAAGATGGAGAAGCACCGCTGAAAGTAATCCTCATCCATGCCGAGGTCGCCATCGAGTTTTACCAGGTAATCCCAGTTGACGGTCATCACTTGTTCGTACCCGAAATAGAATGCGAGGATCTCCTTGGCTTCACGGGCTCGCTTCCCTCGTTCCGTTTGACTCTCAGAGCCGCTGCTGGTCTGGGTTTGGATGCCGGCCGAATCGGGACGGTGAACGGGAACAATCCAAGGGTGCTTCGTAGCCCAGTTTTGCATGATCTCAAAAGTGCCATCCGTGGAACCGTCATCGACGAGAATGTATTGTGCGGGCCGAACGGTTTGTGCGACGACGCACCGTATCGTTTCATCAAGGTATTGCGCCTCGTTCCGAACCGGACTGATTACGACATAGCGCACGTTGCGTGATGTTGTCCTGAGCGCTGGTGAATAAGCCATACTCCTCCTAGCCGTACTCGATTTCTTCACCTTCGGTATGAAGAGCAACCGTGCGTGGAATCATTGAACCTTGAGTGTCAGCGGCGATCTGAAGTGCCTTCCGTGAAGTTCGGGCACGAGCCTAGCCCGAATCGTCGCGGGCATTGGATTGCGCAGACGAATGAAGCGCGTCTAGCACGCCCCGCGACCTGAGAACATTGCCGCGGGAGTCTGGATTAAGATCTTCAGATCCAACCACAGGCTTTGAGCCGCGGCATAACGGATGTCCATTCGAACCATATCGTCAAACGAGGTGCGCGACCTTCCCTCGACCTGCCATAGGCCCGTGATTCCGGGCTTTTGCTCCAGGACTCGCCGCTTGTGCCATGGACGATATCGCTCGAACTCATACGGTAGTGGCGGACGGGGACCTACCAGCGACATATTGTTGAGCAGCACGTTGACGAATTGCGGCAACTCATCGAGGCTGGTGCGGCGGAGAAAGCGGCCAAAGGGCGTGATTCTCGGATCGCTCGTCAGCTTAAACAATCCATCATTTTGTTCCGCTTCGGGTGCCCCGGCAATCAATCGGGCCACGTATTCCCGGTGTATATGCGAATCATTATTTGCCGACATTGTGCGAAACTTGTAAAACCAGAATTCCTTGCCGTACTGACCCAGACGTTTGTTGCAATGGAATACGGGGCCGGCTGAGGTGCATTTGATTATGATGGCGATGACGGCTAGCAAAGGGGAGAATAAGATCAGTGCGCCCAGGCTGCCGAGAATATCGATCGCACGCTTGATGACGTGCTTCAGCTTTTCGGTTTCGCGGCATTTGAAAACTTCGGGATAGAAGACCCGGTCCTCGCCGTCTCTGGGATATACGCGAACAACCATCGTTAGATGGCAGTCGGTTTCAATAGAAAGGGAGTCCTGCAGAGCGCTCGAGATCTTGCCCGCAATTCTCTCTACCGTCTCTTGGGAGGGTTCGCTGATATCGGTCATAACCAGTCCCAAGGTCGTGTGAGGCTTGTACCAGCCGATCAGGTCCGTTTCGCGAATGTTGGAATTGATGGCCGAGACGACGTTGTTCGCCTTGTCGCTACCCGAGTGGAGCAGCAGGTTTTCTCCGCTGACAAGGACCAGGATGAATGCTCGGCCTGAGCGCTCGCTTCGCCTGCGTTCCATGCGCAGCATCTGCCAGAACACTTCTTCTGAGGCGAGTGCCGGCGGCACGTGGAATGTGGCAGCAGCCAACCGGCCCGTAGAGGAATCCTTAGGTTCTCGCCTATTGACGGCAAGTTTAGTCGTAGCCATTCGTATTCTCCGTCAGTATTGCGTGTCGGATGTCTCGTTGATGTCGCATGGTGACGTACCAGAGTGCCTGTGAGGCGAAACGCAGCGAACGAAGTCAGAGTCGCGAACCTATTGGGTTGGTGAAATCAGCGCCAATGCTACCTTATTGAACGTGGGTCGGATGCCGCAGTAGAGCGCCGATAGGCTCCAACAGGATGGCGTCCGTTTCGACTGCGACAGCCTGATGAATCAATGTAATTGAAAAGACGATTCGGCAATGGTTTTTGTGGCGGAGGACGATCCCTTCAAGTCCTATGAGTGATCCTGACTTGACTCGAACTCGCTCTCCGATATCGAGGAAGGGATGCGGCTTTGGATTGTTGCCACGCGCGAGACACGTTCGCACCGCTTCAATCTCAGCATCATCGATCCGCGCAGGCTGTCCGTTGAAGGAGAGCATCCGTACTATACCAGGAAGGCAGAAGACTTGTTGCCGCTGATGCAAGTCGATGCGAGCGAAAACATAGCCGGGGAAGACAGGTCGCTCAAGGACGACTTGACGATCTTTCCAGCGACTTGGAGCGGCAATCAATGGCAGAAAGGCCTCAATCGATCTCGACTGGAGTTGCTCGGCGACCCGCTTTTCGTGACGTGGTTGAGTCGTAAACGCGTACCAGTCTGGCCGGTCCATCATTGCATCCCTCATTGAGACATCCTCTGAAAGGGCCTGTGCCTCCCCATATCTGCTGGAGAGAGAGTGTCTGATCGATAGGGCCGATTTTTGAGCAGCGCTTCGCAATCCTGACCCACATTGAGCCGTTGTGCAAATCTCACACGGCCCTGGAGACTTCGGACGAAATTGCACCCGTATTTCCACATCAGAATCTGCAAACTTAAGTGGAGGTGCGCAAAGCAGCTTCCACTAAACGCAAGCACAGCGTTCGCGATGCCGACAGAAGAGTGTTGCTCGCTTCTAACTCCCTATGAGCAATTTACTTGCCAGCCGGATTTATTTCCGTGTGGCGACCGGGAAGCGAGGAATTCACGAAATCTATCGTCAAGTTGCCGTACGAAGGTCGGAATCATGGGTATTTGGAGCAAATCTCTTCCAGATAGCTCTGTGCAATTGACCGAGCCAACACCCGGTGTGCAAACAATTTCCAACTGGGTCACTAGAAAACTTCACATTGCTGGGGCAAGATCAGCGATAGGCTGCGAAGGATATTTCAGAAGCACCGGGCAATTGGCCATTGGATTCGCTTATGGCAATACCTCATAAAGCCCCACCATGCCTCCGTTGAAGTGATCCACTACGTGGCAGTGAAACAACCACGTGCCGATATTGTCCGGAACCATATCGGCGCTGGCCATTGACATTGGTCCAAGGAAGATGGAATCCATTCTCATCTGGTTCCAGACTACTGTGTTTCCATGCCAGTGCGCCATGTGCACGTCGTCCTCATTTCCATTAGAAAGCAAGTACCAGCGAACCCGCTCCCCTCGCTTCATCGTAATGAGCGGGATGTTCCCCTCGATGTACCCGTTGATCGAATACAGAAGGTTCTTTTCTCGAAGCTGAGGGTCAGCTACCTTGAGTCGAACGCCGCCTGGGTCTGTCGACGAGTTCCGTTCAAAGAACCAGCTCTCTGTTTCATCAAAGACCGAGAAGTCGGTAATGAATTCTCGATCAACATCGTCTGGAGATCCATCCGGCCGGGCCTTTCCGCGACCGGTTACGATGATGGGGCCTACAAGTCCGGTATTGATGTCCTTGCCCTCGACAAAGTGGGAATGATACATCCAGAGGACAGAACTCTCATCCATCGCCGCTGGTCCGCTTCTCTCGGGTGCGGTCCAAATGTACGTATACGTCGCGCCGGGCGCGACGCGGTCGTCTGCCTTAGCTGCACCGGAAGTGCGGTCATTGTAGGGAGCGCCTTCGGCGTCCTTCTTATATTCGAGCCCGTGCGGATGCATCGTTACCGAGAGGTGCGTGTTATTGCGAAACGTGACTCGAATTGAATCGCCAACCTCGGCGCGGATAAGCGGCCCCAGAATCCCCAGATGCTCCCATTGTGCGGGGCGGGGTTTCATGTGCCGGAACGTAGCGTCAGTGTATTCGCGATAAATTGCCTTGTGATAGACTCGGTGCCCCAAGGCGCTTGCATTGTCGTTCTCCGTTGTCTCCACGCGCGGCAGTCCTGCCAGATTCCGACCCCTCGGGGTGTAGTCCCAATCGACTTCGTCGGCAGCTATGAAGTAGGATCGCACCACGCCGTGCCGTTCGCCCGAATCCTTGTCGCCCGATTGGGCAATGAACTGAGTGGCCTGCCGGGTTTGCGTCGGCGGCGTAGTCGCTTGCTGGGATTGGCTGCCAATGCTCGAAAGGGCCAGCAACAGCAACGCAATCGGCGCTTGAATGTGGGAATACTTCAACGGAGTACGACCTTCCTGATTGCATCGAGCGTACTTGAATCCGTCTATCCACTCCAGCATATTCGGGAGTTAACCTGTTTGCTCGAACTGAATTCAAGGCACATTCGGTGCTCAAGGGGCAATCGGAAGGCCGAACCTTGAGCTTATCAAGATGGAGGAGGAGCCTCAACCCCGTATGGGAGACGGGAGCGCAGGGCACCCCCTCTTCACGCTATGGGATGGTTGCTGTGAATTCGTTGGAGGCCGCGCTCTCAACTCCCGAGTCGTCCACGCTCTTCACTTCGTAGTCGTATGTTGTACCATTTGCGACATTGGTATCGGCGTAGTTGGTTTGCGTATCGATCGCAGAATTCAACAAGATGAAAGTCGTAGAACCGGCGACGGCCCGGTAAATGTGATAGCCGGCGATCGGGTCAGCGGTACTGACCGGTGCTTCCCAGGTGAGGTTGACAGAATAGGTAGCTGCAGCTGTCCCTGTGCCAGTTAAGGCAACGGGGACTGCGCTCCCGGCGGATGAGTTGCTATTGACCGTAAGTTGTCCGGACACCGCTCCGTCCAGGCTTGGCAAGAACTGGATCGTAAGTGTCGTCGTCGCCCCTGGATTGAGAGAAATCGGGAAGGCGCCTCCGATGATGGAGAAACCGGTACCGGTGATTGTTGGAGTATTCACAGTTACTGCGGATGTGCCCGCCGACTTCAGAGTCAGCAACTCGGTGGAGGAGGTCCCAACTGTGACCGTACCAAAGTTCAGACTAGTCGTGCTGACTGTCAAGACGGGCTTGGGCGCCACAGCGCCTGTGCCCGAGAGGGCTACCGTTGAAGTGCTGCCTGTGCTCGAGTTGCTGCCGATCGTCAACTGGCCTGTAGCCGCGCTTGCAGTCGTGGGAGCAAACTTTACCTGAAGCGTGAGGGATTTTCCCGGAGCTAGAGCTTGCGGCCAAGTGCCCGAGGTCATCGAGAATCCCGTCCCGGTCACTGCGGCTGAATTCACGGAAAGCGATTCCGTGCCACTCGAAGTCAGTGTGATGGCGAGAGTCTCCGACGAACCATCCGTGACCGTTCCGAATGCGAGGGTCGAGGTGCTCAGAGTCATTTTTGGAGCAGGCGGGAGGGTTCCCGTCCCGGCAAGCGAAACTTTCGCGGTGCCCCCGGTAGTCGAATTGCTTTGGATCGTCAGCTGGCCAGTATCGGCAACCGCAGTTGTTGGAGCAAACTTGATCTGAATTGCCAACGTCTGCCCCGGTGTCAATGTCGCAGCTAGCGCTCCCGAGGTGATCGAAAACCCTGTGCCGGTGATCCCCACGGAGCTGACAGTGACCGTCGAAGTCCCGGTGGAGCTCAGGATTAGCGACAGAGTGTTTGAGCTTCCATCCGTTACAGTGCCAAAGTTCAGGCTGGAGGTGCTCAGCGTCAGTTGAGGGTCCGTCGAAAGCACTCCCGTGCCGGTCAATGCAATCAAATTACTGCTCCCGGCACTCGAATTGCTCTTGATCGTGAGTTGGCCTGTATCGGCTGCCGCAGTCGTGGGAGAAAACGCGACCGTGAGAGTCAACGTTTGGCCCGGAGACAAGGTCGCCGGCAGCGTTCCTGATTTGATTGAGAATCCCGTACCCGTAATCGAATCCGAAGTAACAGTGACTGCAGAGCTTCCGGTGGAACTGAGGATAAGCGAGAGGGATTTAGAGCTGCCATCGGTTACGCTTCCGAAACTCAGCGTTGACGTGCTCACCCTTAGCGTTGGAACCGACGGAGCTGGGAGTATTTCGCAGATACTCAGGTTGTACTCATCAGCGGTCGGGGCGGAGTCGCCGAGTGTTACTCTGGTTCCTTTGACGGGAGTCGGTGCGCTCATTCGTTGCACCCAGTATGTATCCTGAGTTGAAGACAAGTCCTGATGGATGAGCGTCTGACCCGCCAGCAAGGTGCGCGGAATCGCGTAGTCGTAGTCGTTTCCGATGCCCACTACAAGCGAGTTGTTCTGCGTCGTGACCAGGCTGGCCGACGGAGAGCCATTTTGGGCGTGGGAGGTACCAATCGCGCCGATCGCTCCTGAGCCGTTCGTACCCGTCTGAGCAACGCCACTGTAGGTTGAGACCACGATTGTGGACACTACAGTTTGTGAGAGCGTCGCTGAGACCGTGACACCATGTAGAATCGCCGGCGCGAAGGCCCGCCAGATCTCCGATGTGCCAGGCTGAGCATTAGTACGTGCCACTAGCACCCAAGTAAGTCCGCCCCCCGACACACTCCTTACGGTTGTGTTGGACGAAGAAATTGCATCCGTCGCGACAAAGGCTAGAAGGAGTTCATTGGCGGAGTTCGTCGAAAAAGAAGGACTGGTCACCGTGCCTGAGGGGGAATTCTGGTCGTAGCTCACGGTTACATCCGGAACGATCCCGGCTGCGGCGGCTTCGGCGCATGCCGCCGCCAGCACAAAAGCGCACATCCACCGCGAGCCTGCGCCAATGATTGAGGAGATGCTTAGGAGACCCATCCACGGACTCGATCCGTTTGCATGGGCATTACGACCCGCGTAGGAGTTCCGGAACCGGGAAAGATATCGAAAGTCGATATTGAGCAAGACAAATAACCTCACCGAACGTGCCAAAGCACTGTCTTCCTGCAGACACGCTGAACCGGGGCATAGTCCTACGAAATGGCGCAATCTCTGAAAGCTGAACGATCGGATGAACGGTCGAATGCAAATCTGCCGCTGCTTATACTAGCCGGCTGTAAAACCGCCTGCATCACCGATGCACGTCGCGAGTCTTTACCAGGCAATCAAGGAACAAACAGAAATAGTGAGGAAGCCTGGAACTGGCAGACGCTACCTTCAGGTCCGCGGTGGCCAACGCTAGGAGTGTGAGCAGTTGGGCTGCCGGCCGCCGGGACAAATGAACCCAATATCTATTGACATACTAACCCAGTCGGGCGTCAATGCGGGGGGGATTCGCCTAAAAATAAGCAAAACATGATTACCTAAGTTTACAGAAAAAAGGTACTTAGGTTGCGCAATGGCCTGAGGCAAGGTTCGAGGAACTCCGGTAAACCTTTTATTTCCAACGCGCCCCGGAGGATTTCTCAGGCGCGGTTAGCCTGCGTCGGCAGTGATGTCACATACTGGGTTGCGAGGTGGAATTACCCGGTTACTCCTAGGTCACCACCGAGACGTTTGACTGCGGTTTCCACAATATGCCGAGCAATTGCGAGGGAGGCCGTTGCCGCCGGGGAGGGGACATTGCACACATGGATCATGCCCTCCGTCCACTCAATACGAAAATCGTCAATCAATTGGCCGCGGACGCTTAGCGCCTGGGCCCGCACTCCCGAACCTCCGGGAAATAGATCCTGAGCGCGCAATTCCGGCACAAGACGTTGAAGCGCACGAACAAAGGCTCGTTTGCTCCAAGACCTGTGATACTCGCCCAGCGACATCCGCCAATGCTGGGATGCCATGATCCAAAAGCCCGGGAACGCAGCAAATTCCAGTACATCCCGCACGTTTAGGCATCGCTTCGAGTACCCCTCCCGCTTAAGGGCCAAAACGGCATTTGGCCCTGCTTCGATCCCTCCGCCGATTCGCCGGGTGAAGTGCACCCCCAGGAAAGGGAATTGAGGATCGGGTACGGGATAAATTAGGCCCTTGATAAGAAAATCCCGTTCCGGTGGGATCTCGTAGTACTCGCCACGAAACGGTATGATCGCTAGATCGAGCTTAGCTCCAGCTAAACGGCTAATGCGGTCGCTCTGCAGCCCGGCGCAATTGACCACGAGCTTCGCGGCAATCGGGCCGCGCGTGGTTTCGACGATAGTCTGGTTCCTATAGCGCTTCAATGCGATGACCTCCTGCGATAGACGGATTGTGCCTCCGTGCTCCCTGATCTGCAGCGCAAACTTTTCAGCTACCTTCTTGTAATCGACGATTGCAGTTCCGGGCACATGCACTCCGCGTAAACCCGCAGCGTGCGGTTCGAGTTCGCGTATTTCCTCCGGGCCAATCATGCGCAATCCGCGCAACCCGTTATTCTGACCGCGCATGTACAACTCATTGAGGCGCGGGAGTTCGTCCTCCCGCGTTGCGACAATGATTTTGCCGCAAGTTGCGCTCGCCACTCCATGCTCTTCGCAAAACCGAAGTAGGGACGATGCGCCCTCAACACAAAGCTTCGCCTTCAGGCTTCCGGGCCGATAGTAAATGCCCGAGTGCACGACGCCGCTGTTATGGCTTGTTTGGTGACTTGCAACCGCAGGATCCTTGTCGATCACACATACGGAAAGTTGAGGAAATCGACGGGTGATCTCGAGACCGATGGCCAATCCCACAATACCCGCGCCTATAATCGCAATTTCAGTTTCCTCGGACATAGAACCCTTCACGAGCGATCGAAAATATAGCGCAGCGTCTGCCGCGTGATTATTTCGACGGCTTTGACCTCGAATTTCAAACGGAGATTCTGTGCCATAACCCTAAGCTCCCTTCGCGGCCTGGTCAAATCGAGTCCACGCGTCACGGAGGCATTTTCCAGCTGTCATAGCGCTAGTTAAGTTACGACAAGTGACTAAGTGTGTTCGCAATTTGGGTTACCGTAGGGTCTTAAGGTAACTCGCCATGTTGTATCAGCCTTCACTAATCGTAGCGGTTGCGCCGTTAGCGTGCATTGCAGATCTGGTGTGCGAAGAATGTTGGCCACAATCGCGCGGAAATGGCGTTGATTAAGTAGCGCAATGAACGAAAATTCCAGTGCAAATCTAAGCTAACGAATAAATGGGGTCCAAGCGAAAAGTCACTCCCGCAGCCTTCGGACTGCACTTTATCACACTGAGTGGCCGCGGTCTGTGCTGAATATTACGATCCTAAGTATTTTCACTTGACTAAGAATCACGATGGTATTACGTTTGCTGTGTTTCCTATCTAAATCTGCTCAACGACTCTAGCGATTTGGGATCACGCCTGCGGTCAGTCTAGCCGCCAGGCAAGAGGAATGCAGCGTAATTGAAAGCACCAAATGGCATTCTCGCAATTCGGTACCACTCAACAGGCGGCCGGACAGTTCTCGGACCCTCTGAACCCGTGGCGAGATTTCGACATCCGGGCCCCAGCACTTCCCACTTTACCCACTATGCGTTGAGGTTCTCTCGTGTGCAACGGAGTTAAAGTTCTTGTCGTCACCGAAGACTGTGCTGTTCAAAGCCTGATTGAAACTTGCCTACATGCGGAAGGACACATGGTCTTATGCGTAACTTCTTCTAACAAGGCCATTGAGGCCTTGAACGGTGGGCCGCCATGGGATCTCCTCTTGGTCGACGTACCGAAATACAAGAATGCGGACGAGTTGTTTGCTCCCGCACTCCTGCAGCGCGTTGGCAGCGAGAAGATCTGTATCCTTACCGAACTTGGGGATTCCTCTTGGAAGGTCCATGCGCAGTGCTGGAACATCAACACGGTTCTCACAAAGCCCTTGCTGCGTCAGGACTTGGACAATCTAATCGCCAGATGGGAGCTATCCTGCGCCGCCTCTGAATCGGTTTTCTTGGTCCATCGTAAGGAACAGCCTAAGTTTCATCTGGAAGAATTGTCTGGAAACGGCTTCTTTCTTGCGGCGTGTCCCTGCATGATGCAGATGCTGAAGAACATTCGCATTCTCGCTTCGGTCGATTATCCGGTGCTTATTCTTGGGGAAAGCGGCGTCGGCAAAGAGGTGGTCGCCAGGCTACTTCACAAGTACCATGCGCGGCGCGACAAACAATTCGTCAACGTCAACACTGCTGCGATTCCAAGCGAACTTCTTGAAAGCGAACTCTTCGGCTACGAAGCGGGAGCATTCACCGGAGCAATCAAAGCGAAGCCGGGCAAATTCGAAGTCGCGGATCAGGGTACATTGCTGCTCGACGAGATCGGCGAAATGAGCCTGCAGATGCAGGCGAAGCTCCTGCATGTCTTGCAGGACGGCTCGTTCAGCCGTCTAGGATCGCGCTCTTCGACCCATGTCAATGTCCGCATCTTGGCCGCGACTAACGTCGACATGGAAGTTGCCGTTGCCGAAAAGCGCTTCAGAGAGGACCTTTACTATCGTGTCAACGCCTTTACTTTGATCGTTCCCGCGCTTCGAGAACGTCGCGAAGAGATTCCACTGTTGATCGAGCAGATGGTGAATCGAGGATCGGCGAATACAGGCCGCGAACCCTTTGCCTTCTCCAGTAAATTGTTAGAGGCGGCCCAGGAGTACCACTGGCCTGGAAATCTTCGCGAGCTTCGCAATTTTGTCACACGCCTTCTTGTGCTTCAGGATCAGGACTCAGCCTACGAGGAAATACGAGCGAAAACGCAGGCAAAATCGACCCAAGTAAGTGAAATGACTTCGTGGGGATCGGCCAGTGAGACTCCCAACAGCCACCTTGGCATGAAGGGGATCGTCAAGGACATGAAGCTTCAGGCCGAGGGTCGCATGATCAAGGAAGCCTTGTCGGCTTCCGGATGGAATCGCAGGCGTGCGGCGACTAACCTTAACATCAGTTACCGGGCTCTCTTATACAAGATCCAGCAATATGGACTCAATGCTTGAGCCTGAACTCCAATGTTTCCATTCTCTGCTCATTACCGACTCGATGAAAATCGATTCGGTAACGTGCGCGGGCGTAGCGCTTACGTCAAATCTGCTGTTTATAGACAGACTGCCTCAACCTCGAAATCGAAGCCTGCATGCCGCACCATGCGTTGAACCCAATCGAGCGCTTGCAACTCAGTTTGAACCAGCACTGAGAGCGCACAATGTCTGGACTTATCTCCACCGCAAATCGGGATAGTTGGCGTGAGAGTTCCATTTGCTGATTGTTGAATGCAGTGCTGGCGAAGCCAACGGCCTCGCGCGCAAGAAAGTGCAAGGCCGTTCGATGCATCTGTTCAATTCTAGGAAGAGTTACGCCACCAGAGCTAAGAAAACAGTCCAAAGCTGCCTTCCTTTGCCGCAGGTCGGGAAGCCAGGATTGTGCCACGTAAGACAACGACATGTTGTTGGCATGCCGCCTGTAGACTGCATGATGCACCTGCGAGATGCCCACGTCCGCGTGTGCCGCAAGCCGCAACCACATTTCCATGTCCCCGCTATGGGGCAGTTCCGGCCTGTATCCGCCGAGCCGCTTCTGCAGGTCAGTGCGAACAATTGCACACGGCGTAGGAACACAATTGCGTGCTCCACTCATTCTGATAAAGGCCGGCCCGGAGACAATACGCCAGTCAAATTCCGCGTCTTCCGCTCCTGAATCCTCAATCGGGTCCCCGTCCTGCAACGTAATCGCTTCACCATAGGCCAGTCCAATGCTGGGGTTGGCTTCCATGAACTCAGTTGTGCGGCGAAGCGCCCCTGGGAGGAGAAAATCGTCGGCCGACAAGAGTAAATAGAAGGGCGCGAAAATCCAATCGATGCCTTCGTTATATGTGGCAATGTGGCCACGATTGACGCTGTGACGGACAAACGCGACTCTCGAGTCCGACCCGCAGAGATCAAGCGCAACTTCGGCGGTATCGTCGGGCGAGCAGTCATCGATGATCAGGATCCTTACGTCCACGCCTCGCTGCTCAAGAACGCTCTTCACGCAGCCTCGCAGGAAATGCCCATAGCGATAACAGGGGACGATGACATCTACGCTGCTCATGGGAGTTTCTCTCAATGCTATCAATTTGAGGTACTAGACAGACCGGTCGTCATGTCTATGGGCCGATGACTCGGTGCACCATAGTGATTCTTAACGTGTTGCCGAGGAAGCTTCGTTTCACCTTGGTTGCGTTACCGGGCGAGGAAGCGTGTTCGTCCCCCGCCCACTCCTGTCTCACTTCACGGTGATGGTAAACGCCTGAGAACTCGTGCATCCGCCGGAGTTTGTGTAAGTCGCGACGTATACGTCGGTTCCCACTGTGAGTGGAATGCCGTTGATCTGACGCGCTGTGGAAGTGTAACCGTTTGGTCCGGTCCATTTCCATGAACCGGTAAGGGGTTGAGGACCAAGGTTTACAGAGGTGGTGGGTGAGTTCACCGTCACGGCTGCTGTATTCTGCCACGCTCCGCCGCTTACCTGGATATACGAGACAATGGGTGTTGGAGTACAGGGCACCGCCGAGGTGAAGTTGGCAATGACATTCGCAGTTGAGATTGTTACCGTTGCCTTGGCGGGGGTGAAGACATAACCGGTCTTGCTCGGGGTCACCGTGTATGATCCCGGCAGCAATGCGGTGAAAGAATACGCTCCGGAGGAATTGGCCGTTGCAGTTGCGGATTTTGCTCCGCTCAGCGCCAGGGTTGCCCCGTTCCCTCCGGCACCGCTTATGGTTCCCGAAATGTTGAAGACTGCCGTCGCGCTGAAGTTGGCGCTAGCGTTTGCTCCGTTCAAAGTTACTGCCTGATTGACGGGCGTAAAGGCGTAGCCGGTCTTGGAGGGGATAACGGTATATGAGCCGTTGGCCAATCCAGTAAAGGAATAAGCCCCTGACGAATTTGTCGTTGTCGTCGCAGCCTTTGCCCCGCTCAGAGCGACTGAAGCGCCATTGCCTCCGGTCCCGCTAATCGTGCCGCTGATGGTGAACGTCTGGACCGCCGAATTGAAGTTGGCAGTCACATTGGCGTTGGATACAGTCACAGCTGTGATTGCCGGCGTGTATACATAGCCAGTCTTGCTCGGTGTGACGGTGTAGGCTCCGGCGACCAATCCGGTGAAGGAATAAACTCCGGATGCATTCGCCGTTGTTGTAGCAGCGTTGGCGCCGCTCAGCGTGACCGTTGCGCCGCTGCCACCCGCGCCGCCTATGGTGCCTGAGATGTTGTACACGGCGGCCGAGCTGAAGTTGGCCGTCGCATTAGCATTGGAGATAGTCACCGCAGTGCTTGCCGGCATGTATACATAGCCAGTCTTGCTCGGTGCGACGGTGTAGGCTCCGGTGACCAATCCGGTGAAGGAATAAACTCCGGATGCATTCGCCGTTGTTGTAGCAGCTTTGGCTCCACTCAGCGTCACCGTTGCGCCGTTGCCTCCGGCGCCGCTGATAGTGCCACTCAGGGTGAAGGTTTGCGTCGCCGAACTGAAGTTGGCCGTCACATTGGCAGTCGTGATCGTCACTGCGGTACTAGCAGGTGTGAAGACAAAGCCGGCGTTTGCCGGTGTAACGGTGTAGGCTCCGGCCACCAATCCGGAGAGGGAATACGTTCCAGCGGCGTTGGCCGTCACCGTCGCCGTTGTCGCACCGGTCAACTGAATGGTTGCGCCATTGCCGCCCGCACCGCTAATGGTTCCGCTGATTGCGTAAACAGCGGCGGAACTGAAGTTGGCGACCACACTTGTGTTGGTGATTGTGACTGCTGCGCTCACCGGCGAGAAGATATAGCCGGTCTTGGCAGGCAAAACGGCATATGTTCCGGCGCTCAGACCCGAAAAGCTATACGCTCCTGCTGCATTGGCTGTGGTTGTAGTGGTAGCGGCTCCGCTCAGAGTGATGATTGCTCCGCTGCCTCCCGTACCGCTGATCGTGCCGCCGATCGTATAGGTCTGGAGAGCCGAGGTGAAGCTGGCAGCGACGTTTGCGCCGTTCACCGTCACGGTCTGGCTCGGCGGGGTGAGGACGTAGCCGGAATTGCTGGCTGCGACCGTGTACGTGCCGTTGGCTAGCCCGGTGAAGGAGAAAGCGCCAGCGGCATTCGCAGTGGTGGTCGCAGTTGAGGGTCCGCTTAGAGTAATGGCTGCTCCACTACCTCCTGTACCGCTGATCATGCCGCTAATCGTATAGGTCTGGAGAATCGAGGTGAAGCTGGCGGGGACGTTTGCGCCGTTCACCGTCACGGTCTGGCTCGGCGGGGTGAAGACGTAGCCGGAATTGCTGGCTGCGACCGTGTACGTGCCGTTGGCTAACCCCATGAACGAGTAGTTACCGGAGGTGTCGGCGGTCGTGGTCGCAGTCGAAGTTCCGCTCAGAGAGAGCGTAGCTCCATTGCCTCCCGGTCCGCTGATTGTCCCCGTAATGCTGAATGTCTGCGAAGCGGCAGAGAAATT
>Ga0302140_10004728_pt1 | contig 17311 bp, 14 predicted proteins | sample I_Bog_E1_1_FD_202095 | JGI IMG/M metagenome (GOLD analysis project Ga0302140, IMG submission 202095) | Peat permafrost microbial communities from Stordalen Mire near Abisko, Sweden - I_Bog_E1_1 | ecosystem: Environmental > Terrestrial > Soil > Wetlands > Peat | place: Sweden: Abisko, Stordalen... | reverse complement strand
ATCAAAGATGCTCTTATGACCAGGCCGGGGACATTCCGCCCTGCCAACCAATACGCCTTGCACATAGTCACTCTCCAAAGATCAATTCAGTTTGCACAATTGCCTCATTCTGCTCAGCGCTCTTGCCCCGCACCGCTAATAGTCGGGAGCAAAACACTGACTAACCAACCAGTCCGATCAAACGCTCTCATGCTGCCCCTGAAGGGCACTGGATCCGCTCCGGGTCTTAGCGATCCGTCTACCTTTCCTTCCCCTTCGGCAGGAAGTCGTCAGCCCTGTCCTGGTTCTTGATTTGCTGCACTTTCCTGGACTCAGACGCCGCCTTTGCTCTTTCGCCATTCCGGCCATACAACATTGCCAGGCGGTAATGCGCCGGCGCAAACTCGGGTTCGATCTTTACTGTCTCTAGCATCTCGCGGATCGCGTCCTGATACCGCTTTTCGCTCTGGTACAGCACGCCTAGTTGATAGTGAGGTTCGTACCACCCCGGAGATTTTGTCTCTGCTTTCCGCAAAAGCGCCTCAATGTGGTCAAGATCCTTCCCTTCTTCACCGCCGCCCCGCTGCCAGAGGCTGTAAGCATAGTAATAAGTGGTGGCTGCATTCTCCGGGTACCGCGTGGCCAAGTCTTGCAATCGCTTGTCCACTTCGGACGCTAATTCCGGAGACACTTTTTGAGCCTTCCCCAAAAACTCGACAGGTCGTCTGTCGGTCGGGTCAAGATCAACGGCAGCGCACAACACACGAATTGCGTCGTCGTATTGTTGAGACGTATACAGCGCAACGCCCAGTCCCACCATCATCTGCGAAGACTTGGGATACTGGGCCACTCCGTAACGGAAAAACTTGATTGACTCATCGACGAATCCAACATACTTCTTATGTTGCAGAAGGAACGTGGCCAGTTCGAAGATATTCGATTCAGACGGGTCCAACTCTGCCGCACGATGATATTCCCGGGCGGCTTCCGCATAATCCTTGCGCTTGTCCGCGATCGCACCAAGCAGACTGTGTAATCTTCCGATGTCCGATCGGCTGAGCATTTGCTCGATTTGCCGCCTGGCGCCATCTAGATCCCCAGCCTGCATGAGCGCAAATGACAAATCGTAACCGATAGATTCATCGCCGCCCGAAAGCCCGTAGGCTTTTGAAAGCCAACCCACACTGTCGCGCCACTTACTTTGGCGGAGATAGAATTCGCCCAGCGCGGCAACGCGATGAACGTTTCCCGGCTGCTCGTCCACCGCCGTCTTGAGTGATTTCTCCTCTTGTGCCCGCTCATTCGTCTGCGAAGAAGCTTGCCAGAGCGCACACGCTATGTTGCTCGGAGACAGCATCCAAAGCATCCATGTGGACGCCACGAGTTTTGCAAAGCTGGCCACAGGAGTCTTTTCACTTGTCCCGAAAAAGCAAGTGCACAACAACTCGATGAATCAGCAGAATCTTTGCCGCTCTCGAAGTCTTGCTCCGCGGCGCGTCTTTCGTCAAGAGCCGCAAATTGGCTCCGACGATCGGTTGGAGATCGTCGGAGCCTTTCCAGTTTGTCTAAAAGTAGCACTTAAACGCGAACTGCAATTGGCGCGCAGTGCTGATCGTGCTCGTAATCTGCCCGAAGTTCGGGTTGTTTCCCTGGTAGTTCAGGTTTCCAGGTAACGCGAAGCTAGGGGTGTTGGTCAGGTTAAATGCCTCAGCTCGGAACTCCGAATGGATTCCTTCCCTTATTTGGAAAGCCTTGAAAACGGAGAAGTCGAAGTCTCTATAACCTGGTCCGTTAACCTGAGTAGGCCCGCCTCCAAGAGGTGCGAGGTCGGTCTGTCCAACGGTCGCGACTAAGGGAGGGTTGGTGAATGCAGCAGGATTGAAGTAGCTTGCGATGTGGCCCCTGTATTTGCTGACGCCGGGAACCGTAACAGCATAGGCCGAAATTCCGGAACCCGTATTGATGGCACTCCAGACAGTGTCAGGTTGCCCGCTGTCAAACGTGAGAATGCCATTGATGCTCCAGCCCCCGAGAACAGCTTCTCCGATGCGGTTCAAACCATTCAGGAAATCCTTGCCCCGGCCAAAGGGGAGAGCATAGCTGCCGCTGGCGACAAACTGGTGTTTGATGTTGAAGCCGGCGAGGCCTCTGTCATAGCTCATCGGGACAATGGCCGCCGCACGATATCCTCCGGCACCGCCATTGCTAAGAGAATCTCCCGCATCAGTAAGTGCCTTGGCGAAGGTATAGCCAAGCAGCATGTCAAGGCCTTTATATGCGTGGCGTGTCCACTTGGTTTGAAGTGAGTTGTAGCTGCTATTGCCCTCCGTATTGAAGAAGGGCATACCCGCGCTCCAATCGGGAAATGGGATGAAGTTCTGTGGCGCTGCACCGGGAGAAGCAACATAGCCGGTGTACGGCGTCCCTGGCGGAAGCAACTCGGTGACGTTGTTGTTTCCTGTGAAGGCTTCAAGATGCCTGACTTGCGATCCGACATAAGCTGCCTCAACGGCATCATGCTGAGTCACCGCGTATTGCACGGTGAGGTTGTAGCCTTGTGTATAGGCAGTCTTGTAGTTGAGCTGCCCACCGCGCAGGGCCAAGCCGCTGGCGCTAATCGACGCGGGTGTGAGCGGGGTTCCAGTCATCCCCTCTTCCAGGGTTCCTGTCGCACCGTTGGGGTAGATGATAGGGGTAACCGTGGAGATGCCACCATTCGACGTGTCGCTGAGTGAGATCTCATATTGAAAGGGATAGTTGTAACCAAGGCTAGGGTACCCGCCCCGGTTCTCAAATGAGCCATAAAAGATGCCATACCCGCTGCGGATCACCAACTTCGGTGTAAGCGAATAAGCAAATCCCAGGCGAGGCGCAAAGTTCAGCTTCTGGATTACACCCAAGCCGCTTCCGTACTTGTCTGTGTAAACCAGCGCAATGCCATCCTGGGCAAGCGTACTGGTAAAGCTAGAGGAAAGCGGCGTACTCTTTTGCCTGGTTGGGATGATGAGTTCCGCGCCTGCGTTTGTTTTCAAAGATGGCTGCACAAAGTTTGCTTGTGCCCCACCGGCTTCGCCCGTCAGCCCAAAATGCTCCCAACGTACACCGAGGTTGAGAGTGAGTTTCGAGGTTATGGCCCAATCGTCCTGGAAGTAAGCGCCATAGTAGTTGCGATTCGCGTGAACCGTACCGAAGTTCGAGGCAGCGTAATAATCCATGCCACCAGAAAGGTTGACACCGTTGGGAACGGTAGCGGCCTCTGGAGTAATCAGCAGTTGGGCAATACCCGTCAAGTTGTCGGCCTGGGTGGGGGTTGAAGTGTAATTGCCGTCGAATGCGAAGTTCCCCTTGGGTGCGGGTGGGGCCAGCCACGGGAAGTAGATGTACTGGAATTCCCCACCAACCTTGAACGTATGTTTCCTGTACACCTTCGTCAGGTTCTCGGTCATCTGCTCAGTGTCGCTGAAGCGGTTTCCTGGCAACCACCCGTCGCCGCCTATCTGGCTCAGAATCCCGATGTTAAGTTGGGGCAGACCTCCATTGAGTGGTATTTGGGGGACGCCAGTGATTCCGAACTGTGCGGGAATCCCCATGGTGCTGTCGCCAGTTGGGTTGCGGGTGTCGTGGGCGCGCGTGTAACCGACGCGAGCCTCGTTAACCAGAGTTGGTGAAAACAAATGCGTGTAGCCCAGCGCGAAGCCGCGCACGTTGTAGATCTCAGTGCCGGCTGCGTATGGGCCGCCATCTGCCACGCCGTCAAAGGGAGGAGGAACCTTGCGAACGCTGCTGATGTAGTCGTAATGGAAGAACGCCTGGTCCTGATCCCTGAAGTGCTGATCGATGCGGAGGTCGGCGGTGTCTGTGTCGTTGCTGTTGACCTTGACCGTACTGAAATTATTCACCACGCCGGATATGTTCGGCGCCGGGAAGAGCTGCAGTAGTTTTATGGCATTCTGGTCCAGCCGGCTTCCTGGAATCTGGTTGTTAAGAAAGGCGTCGCGAACGTACCCGGTGCCGGTAGCGGTCACACCCGTTACCGGGTCTGCAATGCCTTGCGTTACGGGCCGAGTTGTTGCCGGATCGAAGACCTGACCATTCTCGAACGAACGTCCTAGCAGATCGGTACGCGTGTATGTTCCATTCACACCGAACAGATCCGAGAGGTCAGTAAATCCGCTCTTGTTCTCCAAAACCGTGGGCACCGTCATGCCCGAGTAATTCGAGCCGTTCCGAATCCTTGTTCCTTCATAGTCGCCAAACCAGAACATTCTGTTCTTCAAGATGCGTCCACCCACGGTACCGCCGAATTGATTTTGGCGGAGTTCCGGCTTGGGGCTTTTCGTTGCGTCCGGCGTGAAATAGTTATTGTAAGTATCAAACTTGTCGTTGCGAAGGAACTCCCACACTGACCCGTGCAGTTTATTCGAGCCCGATTTCAGGGTGGCGTTCACGATCGCTCCCCCGGCACGGCCAAACTCCGCGGGAAAATCGCTGGTCATTGTCTTGAATTCAGCGATCGCATCCACAGGAGGCTTGATTACATCCGCTTTCCCATCCAGGTAATCGACGCTGCTGCTGTTATTGTCGATGCCATCGAGCAGATAGTCGTTCTGCGCCACGCGAGCTCCATTCGCCACAAACTGGTTGTTGGCGCGTGCTCCCTGCTGCGGTATGGTGACTCCAGGTGTCAGAAACACTAACATTGTGTAGTCACGCCCGTTCAGCGGCATGTCTTCGATCGTTTTTTCTTCAATGACCTGCCCGACGGAACTGCTTTGTGTCTGCATCAACTCGGCCGCTTCCGTGACGACGACGCTTTCAGATGCGGCCCCTGGCTGCAGCACAACGTTCACCAAAACCTGCTGTTGAATGTCCAGGTGAATGTTCTGGTTCGTTGCTCTCTTGAAGCCCGCGACATCCACTGTGAGACTGTACGTGCCGATATGGAGCGGAGTGAATACGAATCTTCCGTCGGTTTTGGTCTTGGATGTCAACGTAGCCGACGATTCCTGATTGGTGATGGTGACGGTTGCACCTGGAATAACGGCGCCGGTGCTGTCGCTGACCGTGCCTAGAATCGTTCCTGTGTCAACCTGCGCTTTGACTGCAATCGCAGAAAACGCGAACAGAAGCCACACCATCGTCATGCGGCTCCAAGTCCAGAGTCTCGCTGTACGCATTTGCATATCCTCCAGCCTCCCGGCATCTCCTAGTTTCCCCTCGATCTGGTGCTTTTGCCCTGTCCTCTCCTTGTTCCGTGTACGACAACGTATTTACGCGAGCAAATATAGAGGTGGTTTACATCGCTGTCAATATTTATTTCGTGTAGGTACCCGACGCCCTTGCCACGCCCATCCCGCTCCAACTGATGGGCCCTGTCTCGCCCCAAAGCATCTTCTACTCCCTGCCTTTTCAGCACGGCGCTTTCGCGCCCGGAAGATAATGCAACAGCGAGCTAATTACCTACACTTTCAATAAGTTGCAACCAGGGAGGATCAAGTAGGATGAACGAACAATTCGTTGATCAGGCGGTTGGTTGTGGCTGCTAACCTGCGCCCGTCGAAAGGAGTTGTGAGTTCGGCATCCCAACAGAAAGATTCCATCCGACACCCCACTTGCCATCACGTTCCAAGCAAGGGAGACCGGTTTCCGAGGAAAAATAGCCCTCCGCATTCATCCTTGTCAAGAGCAATCGGGGAGAGGAAGGGGGGCTCCGGGAGCAAACGCACTAAGGTGGCTTCTTCCCCCAGAGGCTCAATCTGGGAAAATAATAAGTAACTTAAATCGAATGACATACAGTATGCTCGTATCATTGATCGTGTGCCGCTTCAGGAGTCCCTGGAGGCTCCGCAGCTTGATAAGCAGTTTCAGTCCGGGCGTCCAGCGGCGTGTTCTGAGGCCCGGTGTAGGGAAAGATGAAATGGATTTCCTGTCCCTTTCCGCAGCGACAGGTTTGCGTGCCTTCTCACTCCTAAGAGGGAGACTTTGTTATGACCTACACAATGAAGGATGTCGCCCGCAGAGCTGGCGTCTCGCCGGCGACAGTTTCACGGGTCCTCAACAATACCCACTACATTGCGGATGAGACAAAGGCGCGCGTTCTGTCGGCCGTCGATGAACTCAGCTACTACAGAAATATCCATGCACAACGGCTCGCGACCGGCCATAGCGATCTCTGGGACTGGTGATCTCGGAGTTCACAAATCCGTATTATCCCGAGGCAATTCGGGGCTTTCAGGCAGCTGCTTGGGACAAGGGCTTCGACGTGCTTCTTCTCAACACCGAATATAGCCGGACACGCGCGGAATTGCTTATGCGCAAGCTCGTTGAAAAGGACGTCTGCGGCGTGGCGATTCTGACCTCCTCCATCGAAATGGCCGCCGCCGCCCCCCTGGTGGAAGCGGGCATCTGCACCGTATTCAGCAATCTGTACTCAGCCGGCAAATTTGTCAGTAACATCACCGTGAACTACAGCCGGGGTATAGCCCAGGCGATCGAGCACGTCATCCGGCTTGGGCACCGACGCGCCGCCGTAATCGCCGGACCTAAGGGAAGCCGCACTGCAGAGTCTATCAAGAGCGCGCTGGTGAACGGACTGGCGCACAACAACCTGAAGGCTTTTCCCGTCGTCAGCAGCGACTACCGCATTGATGCTGGTGCTTCGGCCGAGGCCGCCATCCTAGCCGCGCCGGAGATGCCGACCGTGATCTTCTGTGGCAGCGACTTGATTGCCATGGGAGCCATGAGTGCGCTGGAAGAAGCAGGGGTGCGAGTGCCTGAAGAAGTCTCGGTGGTAGGAATTGACAACATCGCCTTTGCCTCGCTTGCGCGCCCATCGCTCACCATGATCGATGTCCCCCGCGAAGAACTGGGCCTGACCGCGTTTCGCGCCCTGGAAAAGATGATGCAGCTCAAGCGCCACAAGGGGGCCGAATACACGCTGGAAACCGAACTGGTAGTGCGCGAATCAACGGCCTGCGCGCCGGAAAAGCGGCGGGCTAAGAAAGCATGACGCCTTTTAGACCTTATGCAAGCGCTTTCTGAAACCCATTCCGCAGGCACCCCGACCCATCTGCCTTGTCAGGCGAGCTCCTCTTTTCAGCACGCGATTTCCCAATCCGGGTCTGGTGAAAGCACGAGGACCAGGCGCGGAGTCATTTGGGTTATACTGCTCACCGTGTCAAAGTTGACGATGCCGGTTGAGCCCTGAAGCTAACTGGTATTGGGCGGTTATTGAGCTTGCTATCGGTGCCCTGCGCTGTTTTGCCCCGCCAAACCAATCCGGAGACAGGAAGTCGAAAACCATGGGAACCGCTAATAGAGCCGACATTTCACACCTGCCGCACCTCCTGATTTTCGCGGTGCTTTCCCTTCTGCTTTCGTCGTCGGTGCATGCTGAGACGGATTACTACCGGCACATCATTTTCGACAACAGCCCTACCGCGGACAACTATTTTTACGGCAGTGGTCAAGCTTCGGGACAGAGTTATCTCGAACTGCAGAATGGCCACCTTCCCGTCGAAACCAGGACATTTCTTACTCCTCCCAACTCGATTCGTTTGCAGTGGCGATCCGCGCCTGAAGGCGGATGGGAAGCGGAGATCGCAAGCGTCGCTTTTCGTTATCGACTCCCTGGATTGTCGGGGCACAACCTTTTTTTCTGGATTAACTCGCCCCAACCAATCGCAGCAGCCGATCTGCCGAAGATAGTGCTTTCGAATGCGGTCGAAGGCCTGCAGGTCGCTGAGTTTCCAGGCAGTTTCAGTGAGCCTCTCGAGTTGGGAAAATACACCGGCGACGTGCCGGCGGACCGATGGATACAGGTTCGCATTCCGCTTGCGGATTGCCGCACTGCATCCATTTACCCATTCAATCCTGAGTACCTGCGCAGCATTACCTTCCATCAAGGACGCGCGGATGACATGCGCCATACGCTCGTTATCGATGAGGTCCGTGTCGATGACGATCCTGCCGGCACTGCTAAGTTAGCTGTTCCATCCCATGTGCGGGCTACCAGCTATGATCGCCACGTCGAGATCGAGTGGGACGGAGATCCACAACAGGACCTCGCGCGTTACGTTATCTATCGTTCCCTTGACGGCAAGGATTTTGCGCCGGTCGGAATCCAATTGCCGGGAGTCCATCGCTTTGAGGATTTTCTCGGCAAGCCTGGCGTGCATGCGCAATATAAGGTTGTTGCATCCGACTGGCAATACCGCCAATCCGGCTTTTCCGCTGTTGCCAGCGCTACCACGCGCGAATTGACGGACGACGAATTACTCACCATGATGCAGAAGGCCTGCTTCCTGTATTACTGGGAGGGAGCCGAGCCCCACTCCGGCATGACACGCGAAAACATTCCCGGAGATGAGCGAATGGTGGCCACGGGCGCCAGCGGCTTTGGCATCATGGCGCTCATGGTCGGTGTCGATCGCGGTTTCATTACCCGCGAACAGGGACTGCAGCGGCTAACCACGATCGTTGCTTTTCTTCAACACGCGCAGCGCTACCATGGCGCCTGGTCGCATTACATGGACGGCAACACCGGCCGCACTATGCCTGTCTTCGGCATGTACGACAACGGCGGAGATCTGGTTGAGACTTCGTTTCTCATGCAAGGCTTGCTCGCCGCACGCCAGTACTTTCAAGGCACGACCGCAGGGGAGAGAACACTTTACCGCGAAATCACCGGGCTTTGGCAGACCGTCGAGTGGGACTGGTATCGCGAGACGGCTTCCAGCGACTTTCTGTATTGGCATTGGTCACCGCAGTGGTCTTTCCAGATTCACCATCCACTTATCGGGTTTAATGAGACCATGATTACTTATCTCCTCGCGATTGCCTCACCCACCCACTCCGTACCGGCGACTCTCTATTACTCCGGATTGGCTGGGCAAACGGAGCGGGCACTCGAGTACCGTGCCGGATGGTCCGGCACTACGGATGGCAATCACTACAAGAATGGACACACTTACTACGGCATCACGCTCGATGTCGGCGTTGGCTCCGGCGGTCCACTCTTCTTTACTCATTACTCCTTCATGGGTCTTGATCCCCATAGCATTCACGATCGGTTCACCCATTCCTATTTTGAGAACAATCGCAACATCGCGCTCATCAACCGTGCCTACTCCATGGCAAACCCTAAACACTTCGCCGGTTACGGACCCGATGCCTGGGGACTCACCGCCAGCGATGGCCCCGATGGCTACGTCCCACACGCCCCCGATGAGGCAGACGATCGCGGAACCATCACGCCTACCGGTGCGTTGTCTTCTTTTCCATATACTCCCGATGCCTCCATGGCCGCACTGAAGCACTATTATCGCGATCTTGGGGACCGGATGTGGGGCATTTACGGTCCGCGTGACGCTTACAACCAGGGAACGAATTGGATCTCACCGATTTACATGGGGCTGAATCAGGCGCCAATCGTAGTCATGATTGAAAACTACCGTACTGGCCTGGTTTGGAAGAACTTCATGTCCAATCCGGAAATCGGTGAGATGCTCAAAAGGCTCGACGAAGCTCAATAGACAGCAGGCCATATGTGGCTCGCGGCATCGGCGGCTCAGCGAACGCCCTTCATTTCCTCGCGTTGCAGAAGGTGCAGAATGAAGGTCCCCGAGCCATATCCAACAATGGGCAAGGCTCCGGTTGGATCGCCCACTTCGCCGGGAAACAACTGACAGGGCAGCGCGACATACATCTCCGGGATGTGGTTGTGGTCTGCAGCGGCCTTCAACACGATGCGCTTGAGGATCGAATCCGCTTCGGCTGACCTTCCCAGGCGCCGGTAGACTTCAGCAAGGCTGAAATCGACAAATAGAAACTCCTGCCTCTCGTACCAATACTCAAAGATGGCAGGATCAGTGTAATTGCTGCGAACACGCCGGTAGCCGCCTGAAGCCACCTTGAGGAGTTCCATTCTCTCCAGTGTGTCGCGCACCACCTCAGGGTCAGTGACAACTCCAAGGTTGATAATGGGCAAGAGAGCTCCATCAACGTTGTTCTTCTCTCCGGCTTCCAGCGTCCCTCGAAGTTTTCCATCGCGGATGAAAGCTGCGTCGAACCCTCTACTGAGAAGCGCGACCTGAGTGAGAGCCATGGTTCGCGTAGTCTCGTCGCCCATTATGTGGGCTACTTCGGCAAAGTTCTTGAGCCCCGCTATGGCCATGGCTGTAGAGAACGCAAAGTGCTTCTTGTCTTTCGTGTGTTCCTCCCAAATCGAAGTGTCGGCGGTGACGATCGAGCCGCGGCCGATCTGATCAAGATTTGCCATCAGAGGTTTCGCTACAAAGTCCCTGGCGCTCTCATAAACCTGGCCGCGGTAACTGGGGAGACGCAGCAAGGCGGCGTCGTTGTATTGCCGCTCGTATTCGCCAAGCACCCACAGGACAAGACCCCAATCGTCGAACTCGATATTGGGGACGCCTTCTCCCGTGAAGAAGGGTTCTTCTGAGCCGTCTCCGAAGTAGCGCACCACCGAGACCTGATAGTCGGCGTCCCGCGTCTCCGCGCGCATTACTCCCGTGGGTTGCGCGTTGAAATAGGCCAGCAGAGCAGCGCGCGCTTCGTCCCGGTGGCCCATGCGCGCCAGTGCAAGTGTTGCGTAAGCCATGTCCCGCACCCAGGGCGTGAACCACAAGCCATCAGGCAAAGCGGCTACGATTAGACCGTTGCTATATCGCCCGGGGCGATTGTGTTCGCGGCTCTGCGCCATGCGCAGCAGAACCTCGCTTTGGCGCCATAAATGCCGTTCCTGCTCATCTCTGAAATGGGCCGCCGGCCTGACCCGCCAGCTTTCAATCTCTGCGATCTCACGCTTTGCCAAATCGCGCGGCTCCGGTCCTGCGCGCCAGAGATTGAACTCGCGAACGGTCTGCTCCAATTCTCCTTCGGTTTCCAGGGAAACCAGAGCCCACGCGCGTCCGCCAGACAACGCCTGCTGCGGTTGTGCCGAGTCGGTCCGGTTGCGATCCAGTGGAATGAGTAACAACGATTCCTGGATGCCTTCGAACTTCAACACGAGGAGTTCGGCGCCAAACAACCGAACAGCTCTTTGTGACTCGACTGGCCGGTTCCATTCAACGTGCCAGCCGCCTTGCGTCTTTGCCGAGCCTGGTTCCCAGTCGATAACGAGAGCCGCATGCTGCAACCCAAAGGGCATGAAGACGGTCCCCTCGCCATCGCTTCCGCTGGTATGAATGACGTGCGAATCTTCCTCGTATTCCGTCGAAGCACTGTGCAAGCTCGCACCGCTCCAGCCAAGTTCCTTGATGAAATTGGCGGTTTCAATGCCCTCGTTGAGAGGGTTTTGAGGATCGTGCCGAGTAAAGCAGTAGGGGTGCGCATAGAACTTGCTCACGCTGCCGGTCTCGGGCAACACCACTGCAAATCCGAAGCCGTTGCCGGTGACCATATGAGAAGCAGCAGCGGGCTGCGATGCAGGCAGGATCACACCGACGAGAAGTGCAAAATTACGAAGGATGGTCATGTGCGCCTCAGGCTAAAGAAACCGCCTGCATTCTGCATAAGTTTACGATCAGGGATTCTTTCCGTCCTGCTCACGATTCGGTACCGTCAAATTCAATGCCTGCAGGTAGCCTGCGTTGGTCTGGCAATGAGCGAGACGGATATTCTCAAGCAGGCTCTGAAACGTGGCCCGCGTGTGTTCCAGCGACGGCCGCGCGGCAATCCGCTTCTCTGTATCGCTGGTGTTCCCCGTCATCTTGCCATAAGCAACAATCTCGTCCCAGTAGGCTGGCTTCTGCCAGGTCACGAAAGACGATGGCGAGTTCATCTTCTTGTAGGGCCAGAAGGCCCACCCGATCTCGTCCTTCTCCAGCACCTGCACAAAATTGTGAATCCAGGCATCGGTGTTCTCGCCAGACTCGCCTAGCCAGATGGGCACATTGTAGCGATTGCGGAAATCAAGGTAAGACTGAATTACATCTTCGGTAGGCGCGGTCCAGTACTTGTGAAAGGTATACATCAGATTGGAATCGAACGGCGCACCGAAGACGGCGAAATTGGAATCCCATTGCGCTCCGCCCAGAATGATGAGATGGTTCGTATCCACAGTGCGAATAGCGGCAGTGATTCTCTTGTAGATCGGCTCCAACAGGCTGTTGTATTTCTGCAGTACTGGAAAGTGCGGAATTGGCTCGTTAAGCAGGTCGTAGCCCAGTACTGCGGGATTGTCGCGGTAGTGCTCGGCGATCCTTTTCCAAATGGCAACGGTCATTGCCTGGCTGGCCTCTGACTCATAGAGCCACGGATAGCCCCAACTGTCATCGATATTGGCGCCGGTTTGACCTCCAGGCGCGCAGTGCATATCGAGAACGACATACAGATGGTACTTTTCCGCCCACCCGACAACGCGATCGAGCAAGGCAAATCCTTCCTCGTTTCCAGGCGCAAAGAACTTGTAGTGAAACGGAATACGAATGGAATTCACGCCAGTCTGGCTCAGGTAGCGAATATCTTCTTCGGTGACATAGGACTCGCGGTAGGCTTGCCAGAACTGCGCGGCCTCGGCCGGGCCGATTAACTCGTTGAAATATGTTTCTATTTCGCGTGGCGACTGCGGGCCTCCTTCCAGACCGAACATATACCCTTCCGGCACCATCCAGTTGCCGAGGCTAGTGCCCCGCAATTGCAATGTGTGTCCTTGGGAATCCACCAGATACTTCCCACTAGCATGAACAAATCGGTTCGCCGGGGAGGTAGCGGCGGCAGCGACAGCAGCAGAACTGGTCGTGAACGAGATAGCAAGAAAGAGCAGCACGAATCGATTCATGGGAACCTCGAGATTGAAAGCTGATCGCACGCGAGTACGCAACAGTCAAGCAGTAGTTTACTAAAGTTCCGAACCTATTCGCTCTCCTCTTCCCCTGGAGAGATCAGGAAAGAATGGGCCCTACCTTGAACCACAAGGCAATCATCGAGCCGACTTATTTGCGACTCAGTAGCAGGGAATTAACCGATTTCGCAGTGTCAACCTACACTAGTTTTCCGACCGTATAAAGATGTATCTTTCCAGTCACTTTTATTGCGACGGGAATGGCCGCATAGTGGGGATATGCAAAGCTACCATCGGGTGCATGTTCAATTGAAGAGGGAGGACCGGCAGCAGGTTTACGGGATGCTGACGAAGGGGCGGGAATCTTCGCGGGTGTTGCGGCGTGCTTCGATTCTGCGCCTGCTTGACGGTGGGCAGAAGGCGGCGCAGGTGGCGGCCAGTGTGGGCGTAGCTGCGAAAACGGTGCGAGCTGTTGCCCGGCGCTATGAGGAAGAAGGGCTGGAGTCGGCACTGTACGAAAAGCCGCGACCCGGCAAACGGCGAGCCCTGGACGTAGGCCAGAGCCAGCGGATCATCGCCATGGTGTGTTCGCCGCCGCCACAGGGCATGGCGCGGTGGAGTGTGCGTCTGATCGCCACCGAAGCGGTGAAGCGAAAGCTGGCACCACAGGTGGGACCGGAGACGGTCCGCATCCTGCTTCAGAGCCACGAACTGAAGCCGTGGCGGGAAAAAAATGTGGTGCGTCGCGGAACTGAATGAAGAGTACATCGCCCGGATGGAGGACGTACTCAAGATTTACGAAAAGCCGCTATCGGAAAGGGAGCCCGTGGTCTGTGTAGATGAGAAGCCTGTGGTGCTGCACGCCAATGTCCGCCCGCCGCGGCCGATGCGGCCGGGACGGATTGCTCGGCGCGATTGCGAGTACGAGCGGCGCGGCACGGCCAACGTCTTCTGCGGTGTCCAGCCAAAGGCCGGGCGGCACTTTACCAAACCGACTCCGAACCGCTCCTCGCCCCAGTTCGCCGATTATCTGGTGGAGATCGTAGCCAGCTATCCGAAGGCCGACACCATCCATCTGGTGATGGACAATCTGAGTTCCCATAACCGCAAGGCGCTGGTGGACCGGTTCGGCGAGAAGATCGGCGGCCTGTTGTGGGAGCGTTTCACGGTGCATTACACGCCGAAACACGGCAGCTGGCTGAACCAGGCGGAGATCGAGATCAGCCTTTTCAGTCGCCAGTGCCTCGGCCAACGCCGCATTCCTACACTGAGCGGCCTACGACGGGAAGCCAAAGCCTGGAACCGAAAGATGAACCGAAATCACGTCACCATCAACTGGCAGTTCACACGCAAGAAGGCACGCCAGAAATTCGGCTACGAAAGAAACAACATCATGCGGTCAGAGACCTAGGCTCCCGGCCTCCGACGAAGCACGGTCCCATTTGCTCGGCTTCCTTGGTGGAGATTTTGGCGGCAGATAGAGCCTGGGCGATGGACCGCGGTCTTAGCGTAGTTCTGGCCGAACTCCTCAATCAGGCCCGCGAGGTATCGCGAATTGTCCTGATTTTCAGGCTGATTGTTCTACTATTGTTGCTGCTCGAAAAAAACGATTGCGGCCAGGCATGCCGAAGCCGGGACGGATAGGTTAGTCCGGGAGTAACGAGTTTGTCCGTATAGAACGGCACCCAGGCCTTGAGCAGAAAGGAAGCAAATGCCCACATACTTATGTCGCTGGTCCAACGGAGATGTGTCACTTGCTGCCGGGGAGTCTGAGCTTGAAGTTGCCGATGTTCTGGATGAAGTCGACAATCCCGATGCCGCCGAGCTGATGCAGCTAGACCACGCGATTGCTGTCCATTTCAAACTCGGCACGAGGCCCGGTGAAGAAGGAACGCTGCCTCTCCGTTTCGAAGATATGAGCGAGCAGTTGGAGTCCTCAATCTACGAACGAGCATACCCGGTGTATAACGAGGTTCACATGAGGCCGGACTCGACGGTCAAGGAGCTGACCGAAGCCCTGAAACACGAGAAGAACCCCATATACCGAAGGGCGCCTGAGCCGTCATCCAACCCGTCGGTTGAGGACCTTCAAAATGAATTGCAAATGCCCCGAGTTGTGCTCGAACACCTGGCTGGGCGCGCGGCGGCAACCGCAGGGATCCAAGGGGAGATGTCGACCGAGGACATCACGAAGATGGGGTGCAACCCCGTTTACTGCTTGGACCGGGTTGCTCCCTGGATCGCTGAACCACCTGGACCGCTGGTCCCCGTCGAAGAATGGGTTGCGGCTGGCGCCAAGCTGATCGAGGAAATCGGTGCCGATGCCTATCTGCGTCTACTCATCCAGAACCTCAGAGGAGAATAGTCCGATGCGGATGCGGGTGGGGCGAACCTAGTAGGGTTCAGCTCACAAGAGGAAGTTCTTAAGGTCGCTTCGGAAAGCAGGCTGCAGATTACGTTAAGTAGAGCCGACTTGTAAGTACTAACCTCTCTTGCTGAGCTGCCCGGCGTTTCCGGTAATACGTCGTACATTGAGCACTCTGCGCTGTAGTCTGAAGGCATGTACGACCGCTTATTCTCTGCCGGTGAAGCAGGTGACCCAACCTATGTGAACTTGCGTGATTTGAAGAACGAATGGACCGAGCCGGCCAAAGAGTTTGCTGAAAGCCTTTGGGACCGCTTCCGCAGGTTTGCGGATCCGCATTTCCTGATCGAGATTCGCCGCGATTTCCATTCACGCTTCTGGGAGATGTATCTCACATGCGCCCTAGAGGAGTTTGCAAATAAGCAAGGTTCGATCTTGTCGTGTCCTAAGCCAGGCCCGGATATCCTTCTCGAAAATGACGGCAAGCGCGTTTGGGTTGAAGCCGTGGTGGCAACCAATGGCATTCCTGGTCGCCCAGACTCAGTTGCGGAACCGAACCCGGACGGTTCTGGCAAAATCCCCGATGAGAAGATTGTGCTCCGTTACGCCAACGCGATATCGGAGAAGTATCGGAAATACCAACGATATTTGAAGGGCGGCATCATTCATAAGGACGATGCATTCGTAATCGCAATCAATGGTGCGGCATTGTCGTACAAGTGGACGCAAGCGGAGAACGATGTGCCTCGTTTTCTGAAAGCCGTTTATCCTCTCGGGGTTTACCAATTGCTTTTGGATAGACGAACCAGAAAAATTATCGGACGACAAAACGAGCCCAGATTCAACATTGTGAAGGCGAGCAAGGCGAATGTCGCAACAACGTCCTTTTTGGAAAGGCGTTCGCGAGGAATCTCTGCAATTCTCGGATCATCCACCGATATTATGTCTTACCGCCAAGTTCTCGGCTATGACTTCGAGTTGGCGCACAATCCTAAGAGCCGGTCTCCTATCACCGATTCCGTGATCCCCGCAAACAAGGCTTGGCGAACTGTTTTGAACGAGACTGGCGGAGATCTGACTAGCCATATTCTGGCCTAAGATGCTGAAGGCGGGCCTTGACGATTTTTGCCCCAAAAACGTAATTGTGGAAGGACGGGGCAAGACAGTTCGACGAGGAGGGCGGAAGGCGTGAAAAGATCAAGTGCGGCGGCAGATGAGCCAGGATGAACGTCAATGCCCCACAGAGTTTCCATCGACGGTGATCCGCATGGATTGGCACTTACTCCTTTTGCGCTAGAGGACTGCAGGATGCGAAATGGGTTTACGAGAAGGCCGCAAGCAGAGGAACCGGCGAAGCACGGCAAAAACTACATCACTCCCAGGGGGCTTGAGCGCCTCAAAGATGAGCGCCGGTTTTTGCTCACCAAGGATCGCCCGGCCGTGGTGGAGGTTGTAGCATGGGCTGCCGGCAATGGCGACCGCAGTGAAAATGCCGACTATCAGTATGGCAAGCGACGACTGCGGCAGATCGATGGGCGGATTCGTTTCCTTACGAAGCGAATCGAGGCCGCGGAAGTGGTAGATCCGGAAGCTCCGAGAACGGGGCTGCGGGTGACAAAGGCATTCTTTGGCGCGACCGTGCGCTATGCCAATGCCGCGGGGGCAGAGCGAGTGGTGAGCATCGTCGGCACCGACGAAGTCGATCTCGACCGCAACCATATCAGTTGGGTCTCGCCTCTCGGGCGCGCATTAATGAAAGCTGCAGCGGGTGACGAAATTGTTCTCCATGCGCCGCGCGGCACTGAATACCTGACAGTGCTGGAAGTGCGGTACGAGCGCATTTCCGTGGAACCGTTCCGCGAACCATCTGGGTCCGAAGTCTCGACCAAGGGACTACCATCGCTGAAACTCAATTGGCGAAAGCACGGGAGTACGGCTCGGGTGGCGAAGGAGCAACAACCGTAATCGAGAGCTATCGGATTGGCAGGAGATAAATTGAGTCCTGATAAACGCCGATTGCGATTGGATCCATCAGTCGGCCCGTGGACCCAATATCCCAGTCGCTATGGCGACTTATCGGGACAAATCCAGGGACAATCGGACACTTCAGGGCTCCTTGTTTACTCCGGCCGCCCACATTCGCAGGATGGATTTCCGGAATTTGT
>Ga0302140_10004726_pt1 | contig 17315 bp, 12 predicted proteins | sample I_Bog_E1_1_FD_202095 | JGI IMG/M metagenome (GOLD analysis project Ga0302140, IMG submission 202095) | Peat permafrost microbial communities from Stordalen Mire near Abisko, Sweden - I_Bog_E1_1 | ecosystem: Environmental > Terrestrial > Soil > Wetlands > Peat | place: Sweden: Abisko, Stordalen... | reverse complement strand
GGCTCGCCCGTAATCTCCAGACTGGCGATACGGTCCTCAAACCCCTCTTTGGTGGCTTTTACGGTCCACGTGCCGCAGGGCACTTCTCTGAAATCCGTGACGCCGGAAGCCTGCGTCGATTGCGTCGCAACTTCGCTGGTATCGGTCCCGACCCTGACCTTCGCCGCGTAAACCGGCGCTTCCTGCGAATCTTTAATCAGCACCCGAACGTCGGCCGGCTGGCAGGTCTGTGCCTCCGCCGCCGCGCAGGCGCAGAGCGCCAGCAGACCCGCAAAACCGAGGCTCACGCTTCGCTGCATTCCTGTATTATCATCCGCCGCATTCCTGTATTATCAACCGAGGGACTCGCCCCGTCCGTGTATACTTTTTTTTGACGACGACTAACATGTCAGCGAAGGGTTCAACTATGCGAAGATTCTTGACTGCGGTCTTACTTGCGGCATCCGCGCTCTATGCCCAGGCCCCGGCGACCGCTCCTGCGGCGACCGTCTACACAATGGGTCCCGATTCACAGCCTCATCCCGACACGCCCAAAGGCGTCACCACAAAGTACGTGCTGCCCCAGGGTAAGTTTTATCCGGGAACGCCGCACAACTACCAGGTCTATGTCCCCGCCCAGTACGACGCCCAAAAACCGACGCCCTTCATGATCTTTCTCGATGGCGGCGGCTCGGTCAATGGCGGCACGCACGTTCCCGTGGTCTTCGACAACCTGATTGCGAAAAAAGAAATTCCGCCCATGATCGGGATCTTCATCGATCCCGGCGTGCTGCCCGCGCTCAGCCCCGAAGCCCAAAGCCGTTACGAGCGAATCTTCGAATACGATACGATCAACGGCCGCTTCGGCCAGTTCCTGATCGACGAACTCATTCCCGAAGTGGCGAAGAAATACAATCTTTCGAAAGATCCCAACGACCGCGGCATTCAGGGCGCAAGCACCGGCGCTGTAGGCGCTTTCATGGCGGCCTGGGAACATCCCGATCAGTTCCGGCGCGTGATGAGTTTCATCGGCACGTTTGTCGCGATGAAGGGCGCCGATACCATGCTCGCCATCGTTCGCAAGTCCGAGCCCAGGCCGATCCGCATCATCATGCAGGATGGCAGAATCGATCACCTGGTTCCGGGGCAGCCGTTCGGCACGTTCTTCGCGGGAAGCTGGCCCATCAACAACCAGGTGCTTTACGAAGACCTGCAATTCGCCGGCTACGACGTGAAATTCGAGCTGGGCGAAAGCGGCCACGATGGCAGACAGACCTCTGTCATCTTTCCCGACATGATGCGCTGGCTGTGGCGCGATTATCCGAAGCCGATCGCCGCGCAACCGCCGGGCGGCTTCGGCAAGCCCGGCTGGGATCCTCGCGCCCAGGTCTTCTCCGTCGTCTCGCTCGACAAGCCGTGGGAACAGGTGGGCGCCAGCTACAAGTCGGCAGCCAGCCCCGCGCCGGATAAGGATGGCAACGTCTACTTTGCCGATCCCGTTGCCAGCGTGATCTATAAATCCGACCCCGATGGAAAAGTAACCGCGTTCAAAAGCAACACCGGCGGCGCGAAGGCTCTGCGCATCGGAGGCGATGGACGTCTCTACGCCTCCGAGCCTCAACAAAAGCGCATCGTTTCCTTCGGGCCCTCGGGCGATGAGAAGATCGTCGCGCAGAACGTAGTGGCCGACGATCTGGCAGTAACCGCGAAAGGCGGCGTTTACTTCGTCGATGGTGCGCATAAGACGGTGGGACTGGCCGAAGGCGGAAAAACACGCGTCGTTTTCGACGGCAAGGAGATGTTGTTGCCCGCCGCGCTGACTCTCTCGCCCGATCAGGCCATGCTGGTGGTGGCCGATGCGCAGAATAAATTCAGCTGGTCCATGCAAATCGCCGCCGATGGCTCGCTCGTCAATGGCGAACCGTTTTATCGGGTCGATATGCCGGATATTTCACCCTACAGCGGCGTTTCCGGCGTGACCATGGATGCCGAGGGTGAGGTTTTCTTCTCTACCGCGCTGGGTATACAGCTGTGCGAAGCCAACGGTCGCGCCGCCGCGATCCTGAGCAAGCCGGAGCCCGGCACCGTCGCCGGAATCGCGTTCGGCGGCAAAGATCTCAACTGGATATACGCAGCCGAGGACGGCAAGTTGTTCCGCCGCCCGTCGCTGAAGAAGGGCATCGCCGCGTGGGCTATCGTGAAACCGCCCAAGCCGCCGCTGTAGCCTTAGAACGTGATGGTCATCCTAAATCAGATGGGCGAAGTCTTGTTCCGTATCCCCGATGGATGGGATCCGATATTCGAGGATCGCGACTTGCTGGCCGGTGCACAGCTTCAGGGAGCGCAGCTCAGGGTCGCGGATTTAGGTAACGCCAATCTTGCGAATTCGTGTCTGGCCGGCGCGGATCTTTACCATGCATTCCTCAACGCAGCCAGTTTGAATGGCGCAGATCTTCAGAGCGCCTGTTTGAGAGGTGCGGACCTTGAGGACACAGATCTCCGTTTCGCCAACCTGTCAAACGCCGACCTCGGATTCAGCGACATCGGCCAGGGCACGCGATTAGGCGGAGCGAATCTGAGCGGTGCGAACATAGACGGAGCGCAATTCGCAGGCGCTATCTATGATCAGACGACCATTTTCCCTGATGGATTCCGCCCTTGTGACCACGGAATGCGATTCTTCTGAAGGTTTAACCTTAACGGCGGTTTTAGAGAAGCTTTACGCGCTTGCCGCCCCTCCCAGCAAGCGCTTTACGCGGTGAGTACGCCACGGTTTTCTGTTCAGGCCGGCTATCCCTTCGCCCGCGCCGGATAGTGTCTCCGCACAATCGCCAGCCCCACGAACGCAAAGATCATGGAAACCGCCAGAACCGCCAGATACGCGCCGCTTCCGGCATGGATGACCGCCGCGCCACCGAGCGAGCCCAGCATCCCCCCGGCGCGGCCCACGCCCGCGGCGCACGCGATACCCGTGGCGCGAATCCGCGTCGGATAAACGTACGCAGCCAGCGCGAAAAGCGTAGTCTGGAGCGCATGGGCGAAGAACCCCTCCACTCCGAATCCGCCAATCAGCATCGTGTGTCCGCCCCTCGGCGCAATGTGCATCAACTCCAGCGCAACAGCGGCAGCGGTTCCGCCGGCCGCGACCCATAGCAAAGGCCGCCGTGAGCCGAGCACCGTGACTCCCGCCGTGCAAATCAGAATCCCGAAAATACCGCCGAAGTTATACGCCGATAGACCTGAAGTGGCCGTAATAATATCCAGCCCCTTCGACGTCAGCATGGAAGGCAGCCAGCTGAACACCAGATAAACCCCGACCAGATTGGCAAAAAAAGCCAGCCACAGCCCCAGCGTGTCGCGAAGAAACTCCGGCGCGAACAACGCCCGGATATGGCCGCTCTCCGTCTTCGTCTCTGACTCGCTGTCAAATACGGTGTGCGCGCTGACGGCATGCCCCATCCGCACCAGAAGCCGTATTAGTTCGTCGCGCCTCTCCGGAAAACGCGCCAGATAACGGGGCGATTCCGGCAGTGCCACCAGCAACAGCAGCGCGATCAGCAGCGGAGCCGCTCCCCCCACCACGTAAAGCGCGCGCCATCCCATGGAGGGCAATATGTAAGCCGCAACCAGGCCTGCAATCATGCCGCCGATCGGCACGCACAGCAGCGTCAGCATCACCGCCATCGCACGTCTGCGCATCGGCGCGAATTCCGCCGTCAGCGCACTGGCGTTTGGCAGAGCGCCGCCAACGCCCAGACCCGCAAGCGTGCGCAGCGCGCCCAGCTCTGTCAGCGTATGGCAAAAAGCCGTCGCGATCGTCGCCGCGCCAAACACCATCACGCACGCGATCACCGTGAGACGTCTGCCCAGCCGATCGCCGCAATAACCCGCAAACGGACTCCCCAAACCCATGCCGACCAGCCCGAGCGCCGCTATAGGAGCGAAGGCCGCTCGCGCCAGATGCCACTCGCGCATAATCGAGGGCATCGCAAAGCCCAGGATCTGCAGGTCGAAGCCATCGAAAATAATGGCCAGCGCCGCCAGCAGCGTGAGCAATTTCTGATATGGACCCCACGCCCCGGTATCGAGAAACGAACTGACGTTGATAACCGGCGCATCGCGGCTGATCGGCACGCCGGTTAGTCCAGTTTCTTCAGCCAGATATTGCGGACGGAAACCTTCGTCGTCGCTTCAATCTCAATACCGAATATCCCAGGCTGATTGTTCGATGAATCCGGATCGTCATCCACCATCACCGCCATCAACTGCCCGTTCAGAACATGAATAAAGGTGCCGCCCCGCGCGATCACCGTGTACTCGTTCCAGTCGTTCATTTTTACCAGCTTGCCAAGTTCGGCGCGGTCGCCTATCGCGCCCATGATTCGCCTGCCGCCCACGCCCGCGCCTTCCACCACCTCGCCCCGCCACGCCTCAATCCGCATGGGAGTATTCTCCGAATAGAACTGTCCGGAGTAAACCTGGCTCGGCCAGAAATCCGCCTGTGGACCCGTCATCATCCACGCCAGATTCACCGGACCGACGTTCGCGGTAACAGCCGGCGAAATCCCGGTGAGCCACGGGATACCAGTCTTGCTGCGATACTGCAAACCGCTGCCTCCATTGCCTTCCACTTTGATCTCGAATTTGAGCGTGAAGTCCTTCGCCACCACATCGCGATACGCTATATAGGTGTTGCCGCTGGGATTCGCCGCCGTGGATTCACCCACAATCGCTCCACCCTCCGCGCGCCAGAACTTCGGATTGCCATCCCAGCCCTTCAGACTGACCCCGTCGAAAAGCGATACGTAGCCGCGATGATCGTTGAAATCGTACGGCTCGGCCTCCAGTCCGTTCGCTTGCGGATAATCGCCGCCCCAGACCACCAGCGAAGCCAGTTGCTCGTCATCCAGCTTATTCGCGCTCGCCTGAACTTTCGCGAACGCATCGGCGCGCGCGTTCGCCAGAGCAAGTTCCGCCGCCGCCACAACGTCCGCTTTCGCCTGGATCGCTGCATCGTTGCGTGGTTGCGCATAGGCTGCCGTCGTGAGAGCGGTGCGGGCCGCTGTAAGCGCCTGCGCCATCGGCGTCAGGTTCGCCGTCATCGCCATCAGCACATTGGCCTGGGCCGGCGTGGCATGCGGAAACGTAGTGCTGCGCGCACCACCGCGCCCCGCCGCGCCACCTCCTGCACCACGACCGCCGCCGCGTCCACCGCCGCCTGTCGAAGCAAACACGGTCACCTGCTCGGCGCTCAGCTTATTCGACGATGCCTGCAGCTTCTGGAACCCGTCGGCACGCGCCTTAGCCAGCGCCAGTTCGGCGGCCTTTACGGCATCTACCTTCGCCTGTATGGCGGCCTTTCCCGCCAGAGAAGCCTGAATCACCGCCGCCCGCGCATCCGTCAGCGCCTGATTCGCCGACGCCAGATCCGCATTCATCTGCGCGATCGCCGCCGTTTGTTCGGGCGTAACGTTCGGTATGCCGCCGCGGCCACCAGGCGCCTGCCCCCAGGCGAGAAAGCTACAAGCGAGAAAAGAAACGATCAAACTGGAATATTTCGGCATATATAGAGCGCTTTCGATGCTTTAGAAGTATATCGAAAACCCCGCCGAGTTGCCCCAAAAAAGCGAAAGGCGATACAACTTGCGCTGTATCGCCTGACACCGTCTTCCGAAACTGAATGAAAGCGTTAGTAAGTGAAGCGAAGCGTCAACTGCACTCGTCTGGTTCCGGTAACGCCGCCGGCGCCAAGTCCCTGCCCCACGCTCACCACATTCCTCGATTCCCCAAAGAACGGTGAATTCAGAACGCCATCCGGATTAGCCAGATTGACATGGTTGAAAATGTCGGTGACGGCAACCGTCAGGCCGACGTTGTAGCGGTGACTGTTGCCACCGCCGACCGCGCCCAAGCCGCCGCCACGTCCGCCACCACCGCCAAAGCCACCACCACCACCTCCGCCGCCGCGTCCACCGCCGCCACCACCACCACCGGGAGCACCGCCACCGCCACGTCCGCCGCCACCGCCGGGTGCGCCACCACCACCGCCACCGGTAGCGGCCGCGACATTACGCTTTTCACCCCAGCCCCAGGTACGCGAGAAACGAACATCCGCATCCCATCGGCTGGGTCCGTTGGCGTAGTTAATCGGTATCGGCGTTGCACCCAGGGCCGGCTGGAGATTGAAATTCCCAAACGGTGTGCACTGGATATGCGGCGCCGGCGCAGCGCAGTTCGCGCCGAGCGCAAGCGACGGCCGGTCGTTAGTGACGCCGTCGTTGTTATTGTCCACGCCGGTCGTAATATTGAACGGTGTCGAGGAATTTGCCATAAACGTGGGAGAAGCCGTCCACCCATAAGGCAACCCCACCGTACCGATCAGGTTGAAGCGGTTGCTGGGAATCGCGGCCCGGCCCCAGTCCTGATAGATATTGAATTCGTTGCTCGGCAGACCGTTAACGTTGGTGTGGTAATCGGTCCACGCCCAGTAGCCGTTCAGTGACACATGGGTATTCACCCGCGTATTCACGCTGGTAATCACCTGCAGTTCTTTGTACAGGCCCGAGTCCGAGTAGAGGAAGATATTGCCCTGTCCCGGATACGGAAGCACTCCGTACAACGGATTGATGGCATTGATCTGCTCTTCGCGCATATCGTGAACGCCTCGCGAATCGGTCAGATTGAGTGTCAGCGTGGTTCGCCCCGGCAATGCGCGCTCAATCGAGCCCGCTGCCTGATACATGGCGGAAGCCTTCAAATTAGAGGCGACTTCGTAAAGCGCCTGCGGACTCGCCGTCAGTACCGCGGTCGACGGAATCGCCGCACCGCTGTTGCCAAAGTTGGAGAGCACCGGATACGAAATCGCTGTCGGTGTCGACAGGTTGATCGAGTAGTTCTGCTGTCCGAACCCGTCATATCGCAACGCATTCAGCGTGTCGGCGATCGGGAAACGATTGTAGAAGATCCCATAGCCGCCGCGCAGCACCGTCTTGCTGGTCTTGCCGGGCTTCCCGCCAGGCGCCCAGGAAACTGCCAGACGCGGCGCGAGATCGGCTTTATCGGAGATATTGGTCTGCATCTCGTAGCGGAACCCGGCGCTGATAGTGATATTCGGACGGAAGCGCCAGTCATCCTGCCCGAAGATACCGGCATCGAACTGATTCACCTTGAACTCCGGAATACCGGCGTTCAGCGAATAAGACGTCGGTCCGCAGCCATCGTTCAGAATGTTCTGCATCGAAACGCCCTGATTCAGCAGAATCTCCGTGTATTGATAATCCTGAATCGAAGTTGGATCTGTCAGCGCCGGAAGAGATGGATTATTCAGGCTTCCGTTGAAGCACGATGCCCCGGCGGGGTTATTGGGTGTCGTGAATGAATAGGTGCCGTTGAAATTATTGGTAGACTGCGCGTCGGTCTGGCTCTCACGAACGCGGGCTCCGAACTTCAGGGTGTGCTTGCCCTGCGTAATCGTGTTCATTTCCTGCAGTTCGTAAAGCCGGTTGCGCGTGAAGTTCGCCTCCGTGTTGCCGCCCGAGGTAAAGGCACTGGCCACATTGATCGTCGGGCCCGGGCTGAAATCCGCGTTCTGGTTCGATCTCTGATCGTTAAACTGGAACAGAATCTCGTTGACCGACTTCGTTCCGATCACCATCGTCTCCGTAGCCTGAACCGTGTTGTTCCGGTTGTTGCCAAGAACTTCCTGCGTCGGCAGCGCAATACCGCCCACGCCGCTTTCGCTGTGACCCGTGCTGCGCTGATAGCGCAATACCAGGGTGTTGTTCGAATTAATCGCGTAATCGATGCGCGGATTCAGCATCCAGTTCTGCGAAGGCGTCGCAAAAGTGGCAATGTAGGCTGTCGGCGCGAACGGAAACGACGGGGCCAGTGTTTCCCCATTGATCAGCTGCGCCGTGTTGAAGTTGCGATCCGTGATCGTCAGAAACCACGACAGCTTCTTGCCCAGCGGTCCGCTGAGAGCCGCTTCATACTGCTTGTTGTTGTATTGCGGATACGGCCCCACCACAAAAGGGTCGCGCGTATCCAGATCGTGATCGCCAAAAATAAAGAAGCCGCTGGCGTGATACGCGTCCGTGCCCGGCTTGGTGAAAATCTGAATGCGTCCGAAGCCCGGGCTATCGAATTCCGATGCGAACGGATTTGAATTGATACGAATTTCGCGAATCGAGCTCTTTGGGGGCATCTGGCCGCCACTGAAGCCATCGATAAAAATCTGCGGACCGTTCGGACCCGCCGCCGGACCGGCCATCGCCGTCAACTGCGCTTCCAGATCGTCCGGATCGTCCGGCAGTGCGTCCAGATCGGCCTCGGAAAGAACGATCGCGCCCGCATTCTGCGAAGGATCCACGCTCACCGTGCCCACCGTGCCCGCCGTCACATCCACCTGCGCCGCCTGCGAAACAATATCCAGCGCAATATCGAGCGGACTCGCCTGACCCGACGTCACCGTCACGTTCTGCGTCGCATCCACAAACCCCGGCGCCGTAATTCGCACCGTATACGTTCCTGCCGGCAGGCTCAGCGTGTCCTGCCCCTGGCCGTCCGTCTTATCGTCCCGTGTCTGCCCTGATCCGGTCACGTGAACCGCGGCGCCCGGCACAATCGAAGCCGATGGATCTTTCACCGTCACCTTGATCGTGCCCACTCCCTGCGCATACAACCCCTGTGCGGAAACCACAAGGAAGGCCGCAAAAACGACCGACGAACCTGCTTTTTTTATAAGTGTAGTAGCCATCAGCTTGTACTTGTCCCTCACAACTGTCCCTGAAAAGACGCCAAAGCACTGTGTTGGTTACCCCAGAGGCGCCGGAGGAGAAGATCTTTACATACATATAAGAATCTCCTCGGACCGCAGAGCAGCGGAACCGGTTCCGCAAACCCGTAATCAGCTGATTCCAGACAGCTTGTGCCATCCAGGTCACGTTTAGCTCCGCAAACGTCCCGTCTTCTCCACCCAGTACCGCATCATCGCCGCGCAATCCCGCGATTCCTTCACCGACGCCAGTTCGGCAATCGTCCATCGCATCTTGCGCCCCCAGTTCGGATACTCCGCCGTCGTTCCCGGCAGATTCTGCTGGTGCAGTTCCTTGGTCAGATCTTCCTGATTGATCAGCCACATCGTACACCGCGTCGACGCCAGAAATCCCGATATCGCAAAGTGCAGTTCCCCGGTCAGATCCGGAATCTTCGACGCGTCGCGCCCATAATTCGCCGGCATCAGCCCCGCCGCAAACAGCGCGTCCAGCAAATGCTGCTTATCCTGCGTCCTGTCCCTGTGCTGCGCCAACCGCAGATCGTTATCGATGGTTCGCGCCCGAAAACGCGCCTCGATATCCTCGCCAACCCAGTACCCCGCCATCGTCGCCAGGTCGTGCGTCGAGGTCGAAGTCAGCGCCTGAACCGGATACTCCGCCGGTGCGCGAAACTCCAGCGCATTGCGCTCAAACGCCCGCTCAAAATAAAGCAGCTTATAACTCAGAATCCCGAAACGCGCCAGCGTCTCGCGCACCTCGTCCTCCACCGTCCCCAGATCTTCGCCCACAATGACGCACTGATTGCGCACGCTCTCCAGCGCCAGCACCCGCACCAGATCCTGCGCCCGGTCCCGCACATAGGCCCCGTCTTTCGCGCTGTGCCCTTCCGGAATCCAGTACAGCCGGAACAACCTCATCACGTGATCGATGCGCAGCGCCCCGCCATGCCGCATCGACTTGCGAATCGATTCCGCAAACAGCCGGTAACCCTCCGCCCGATGCCGCACCGTATTCGGCGGCGGGAACGACCAGTCCTGGCCATTCGGCGAAAAACCGTCCGGCGGCGACCCCACCCGGCATCCCGTAATAAAAAACGGCCGCCACGCCCACAAATCCGAGCCGCACCGGTCCGTCGCCAGCGCCAGATCGTGGTAAAGCCCGATGCTCATCCCCGCTTCGATCGCGTGTTTCTGCACCGCCGCAATCTGCCCGTCCACCAGCCACTGCAGCCAGCCGTGAAACAGGATCGCGCGCGCGTTCCCGCGGGCAAACTCGGCAATTGCCGGATTCGCCGGATCGCGATACTGTTCAGGCCAGTCGGGCCAGATCCAAAGGTCCGGATTCTTCGCGTGCAGGTATTCGTCGAGCGCGCAGTAAGTGGCATAAAGCCGCAGCAATTCGCCCTCGCGCGCAATCCACGCCAAACACTCCGGCCCCGGCGGATTCGTCTCGAAAATCCGATCCAGCGCCTTCCGCTTCACCGCCGCGACTTGCTCATACTCAACAGTCGGAGCCTCGCGCAAACGCTTCAGTTCCGCCGGATCTTCCGCCGCCCGGTAACCTTCCACGCCCTCCACATCCAGATACAGAAAATTGCGGTAGAAAATGCTGTTCGGCAGATAAGGACTCGTATTATACGGTCGCCGGTTATGAATCGCATGCAGCGGATTCAGCGCGATAAAATCCACGCCCAGCGCCGCCACGGACCAGTCGACCAGGTCCCGCAAATCCCGGAAATCGCCGCAACCCCAGTTCCGGTCCGAACGCAGCCCGTAAAGCGTCACCCCAAACCCCGCATTGCGCCGCGCCGGCTGCCACGCGCGATCCGGAGCCACAATCAGCCGCGTCGTGCGCCTGCCCGATTGCGTTTCGTGATACCCAAGCGGCAATTTCGGAGCCGTCGCGCCCGCCTTCAGCCGTATGCGTTCGCCCGCTTCGGTGACGATCTCAAGGTCCGACGCCGCAATAAACGGATCCGACTGGCTCATCACGACAACGGAAGCCGTTTCAACCGCAACCCCGCCCGTAGCCGCTTCTATCGCCGCAATGATGGCGCGATTCGTCGCTTCGGTGGTGACGTGTGGCGTCCCGAAGTTATCCCAGAATTGTTGCTGAATTCCAAGCCGTTCCGCTGCGTCACGAAGGGCGTCGTCGAATGGCACTGAAATCAGTTTACCGTGGCGGCTTTGTCAGAATTCCAGCTTGTCGATTAAACCGTTTAATTGCGTCTGCAAGTGCGTTTTCTGCTGGTCGAGTTCTTTCTGCCGGTCGCGCGATTTCGCGATGGCAACTTCCTGATCGGCCAGCTTCCGCGCGTAATCCTGCACCATTTGCTGCTGATTGCTCACCTGCGAAAGACTCGCGATATTCTGGCGATTCCGCTGTTCGTCATTCGTGGTCGACTGGATATCGGCATCCACCTGCCGCCGTTCCGCATCTCCGGCCGCGATTTGCGTTTTCAGATCCGAAATCTGCTGCAACTGCCGGCGTGCGGCATCCGAAATTCCCTTGTTCTGGATGTACACGAGCAGCCCATCCGGGTTAAGCGATGAGACCTGCGTGATCTGGTTGTACACATTTTCCTCGGTGACCGGAAACGTGACATCGCCTGAAGCGGGAACTTTGACCTCGAACCGGTACGCATCGCGCGCGACCTCGGCCGGCTTTGCCGTATCAATGAGGTTATAGCCCGGGCGTACCGGATATTCGACGATCAAGGTCTTGGTTCGTGGGTCAACATTGTGCACCACGTAGGTTTTCTTCGCCACGATGGCGTTCGTGGTCGTCAACGCTCCGTTGTGCGCCTTCAGCGACCGAACATAGTCGGTATGCGAATCCTGATTTGTGGATATCCGCGTACCCAGATCCACGCCGTAACTGATGAACCGCTTGTCTTTGGCCTTAATCGTTTCCACCAGCGCCTCACCCGCATAAGCGCCCGCATCGAAAACCGTGACCGGACCGCCATCGAGCGTCAAGCCAGTGTCATTGGTCAGTTCAGCCGCGTTCAGCGGGTTCGCACGACTCGAATCCGAATAAATAATCAGCTTGCGAACCGCGATTTTCTGCTGCAGAAAAGGCAGCATAGCCGACTCATTCTTCTTCACCGTGACAGGGTTGCGAATCGAGTACCGGAAGAGGTCAGCAAGCTCACCCGCAGGCCCCAGATCCGCAAGAGTGCTAGGAACGGCTCGTGACATCATCGGTAGCGTCTCTGTCTGCACCTGGGCCGCCTGAGCAGTAACAGAAATCGAATCGGCCACACCCGGACCGCCCATGCCTCCAACCGCGAACTGCTTGGCCGGCGGCGGCGGAGGCACAGCCTTCGCCAACCCCGCCACCGCCCCCGAATAAACCGTAGGCGCCACCGCCTCATCCTCCGCCAGTTCCGCCCCCTTCCGCTGAATATACTTCGGCGCATACAACTGACTAATAAACGAAATCGGCTTCCCCGAAACCAGAGAAATCTTCACATTCGTCCAGTCCTCGCCAGTCGTGTTATCCACAATCGCCCAACCCTCCAGCGTCGGCTGCGTCCCCGTATCGTCCAGCATCAGCCGATAGCTCGATTTCCACGCCGGCATCGGCATAATGTACGACGCCGTCACATCGTGCGACTTCGCATCCGTCGAATCGATATAAACGCTCCGCTTATCCTTCGACCGCGAACTCGTCAGCGCCGCCAGATAATCCTTAAACTGCATCTGCAGCTGCACATCCGTGAAATGAATCGAATTCGCAGCCGCCAGATCCACGTTGCGCAAATCGCCCGAATCCATCAGCAAAGTCAGCTGTTCGCGCTCCGCATGGTCTTTATCGCCCGCAATTAACCGCGCCGAAACAATCGCGCCCGCCACTTTCTGCGGACCAAAATCCATCTCCACCCGCGCGCCCTTCAGCTGATCGATCACCGCCGCCAGCGGCTGACCGTTCCCTATCCGAAACGGAAACTCATTCAGCTTCCGGTCCAGCGGAACGTCGGAGTCGTACCGCAACCCGTTCACCTTGCCGCCCTGATCGTTGATCGTGAGCGATTTCAGCACGTCGTTCATCGCCTCCGCATCGAAATCGAGCCGCGCCGATTCGCCCGGCCCCAGCGCCCCGGACCTCTCGAAATACCCCACGCCGTGCTTATAAAGCACAACCGTGCGGACAGGCAATTCAGCCGCCGGCGCGATCGCCGCGCACAACATCACAGCAACGAAGCTTCGATATTCCATACGCATGGTAGACGCTCTTTTCCGGATTTAGTTCCACTACTCGCCCATAACTTTAATGATGACGCGTTTCGACCGCTGCCCGTCGAACTCAGCGTAATAAATCTGCTGCCACGGCCCGAAATCCAGCTTCCCCGCCGTCACCGGCACAATCACCTCGTGATGGATAATGAGGCTCTTCAAGTGCGAATCGCCATTGGTTTCACCCGTACGGTGATGCCGATAATCGTCGCGATAAGGCGCCAGCTTTTCGAGCCACGCATCGATGTCCTGGATCAGCCCATCCTCGGCATCGTTGACGTAAACCCCAGCCGTGATGTGCATAGCGGAAACCAGAATCATCCCCTCGCGAATCCCGCTCTTGCGCAGCGCCGCCTCCGTTTGCGGAGTGATATTGATATATTCCCGGTGCTTCGCCGTCTTGAAAGTAAGATACTCAGTGTGGAACTTCATACCGCGATCTTACTGCGAACGGGCCCATTCGTTCCGACGCTTAGCCGGCGGATTCCGGACTTAGCAGCAATTTGATTCGATCCCGAGCCGCGCCCACCACATCAGGTGGAACGTGGATAAGAAGCAAGCCACCGAACGCTTGTTCCCAATTGCCGCCAACGCTCATCACCCATTCCAGCACTGATTCAAACGCAGCGGATTCGATAAGAGCTTTAGACAATAACCACTCTTGGGTATGAAGCCCGGACGGAACCGCCAGTCCCCCAAACTCCAACGAGCCGTCGGCCTTTGGCGATGCTCGAATAACGTCATGGTAACAAGCCTCCCCGAGAAGAGAACTCTCCTCAAGCCGAAAAAGGCCCAGCCCGATAGAGGTAAGGAGTAGCGACTCGCTGTTGCCATTCGCATAGAGAATTCTATTCCTCGGCTCCCCGCCGGCGGGTTCGATGTGAACCGTGGGGCTGTCAGTCACCTGTCCATGCGTCCGCGCAACCATTGTCGCGCAACCGCAGCGCACGCGACTGCTTTGGCGGAAGCTACCCTCTCATCCAAAAACCAGATCGTCATCCCGAAGGAAGCCCGCGAAGCTCTCAAAGTGAAGCCTGGCGACAAACTCATCGTGACCGTCCTCGAAAATAAGATAATCGTCATGGAAAAGCCCAAGTCCTGGAGTAAGGCAATCCGTAATCTTCCACGTACCAATTACCCGCCCGACTATCTCGAAAAAGAACGGGCTGACTGGGATTGAGTCCCCTCCGCGCATTCCTGCGCCGTCACCGCAGAATCGCGCTCGACACCAGCATATTCATCTGCGAGCTGGAACGAAATATCAGGTACCAGCCCTTCACCAACGGGATTTTTGCATGGCTCGGCTTGCCGGATTCCGAAGCAATCCTCTCCACGGTTACCATGACGGAATTGCTGGTTCAGCCCCTTCGCGAAGGCAACGAATCTGTCGCTAACCAATACGACTCCGTGCTAACCAGGCACCCCAACCTGAATTGGAGCGTGCCGGACCTTCCTGTTGCCACGCTTGCCGCCCAATTTCGCGCGAACTACCGCCTGAAAACGATACACGCCCTCATCGCCGCAACCGCCATACACGCTTCCGCCACCGGCCTCATCACCAACGACTCGGCCTTAACCCGCGTCAAGGGCCTTGACGTTCTCGTCCTCGAAACCCTCCTGTAGCTTCAGCTTCATCCGTATCCCGCCCTTCGGCCGCAGCGTAATCAAAGGCTTAAACTTCATCGCCCGCCGCGAAACCAGCTCCATCGAAAACCGCTTCGCCAGCGTATCCAAAATAATCTGCCCTTCCGTCAGCGCGAAATGATTCCCAATGCACACCCGCCGCCCACCGCTAAACGGAAAATAAGCGTACTTCGGAATCAGCGCTTCACGCTCCGGCAAAAACCGATCCGGATCGAAGCGCAGCGGATCTTTGAAATAACGCGGATCCCTGTGCAGCAGCCACTGCGCCATAAACACAAGCTCGCCTTCTTTGATCGGAAATCCGCCAATCGCCGTATCCCGCACCGCCGACCGCGCCAGCCCATACGCCGGTGGATACAGCCGCATCGATTCCTTCAGCACCTGCAGCGCAAACGGCAACCCCTCCGCCCGCAGCCGCGCAAAGTACTGCGGATGCTGCGCCAGCAGATACCAGGAGAACCCGGTCGCCAGCGCCGTCGTCTCATGCCCCGCCAAAAACAGCGTCATTGCTTCGTCGCGCACCGCTTTATCGTCCAGCTGCAGCCCCGTCTCTTCGTCGCGGGCCAGCAGCAGCATCGAAAGCAGATCGCCCCTGTCCGCGCCGCTCCCACGCCGTTCGCGGATAATGCCGTAAATCCTCTCGTCGAGACGCGCCAGCGCCGCGCGCGCCTTGCCCTGCGGCAGCGGAAACGGCACGCGGATCTGCCGCATCGCGTAAGTCTGCGCGGTCAGAATATCGTGCCCGATGGCCTCAGCCTGTCCCGGCACCTCCACGTCAAACAGCGTGCGGCAGACAATCCCGAGCGTGAGCCGCATCATCTCTTCCACAACATCCACGGTCTGGCCGTCGCGCCATGTTTCACCGAGCGCCAGCGTGTGGCTCTTCATCACGTCGGCGTAATGCGCCATCCGCTGATGCGCCAGCGCGGGCGCCACCAGCCTGCGACGCTGCCGATGCAGTTCGCCTTCACTCGTCAGCAACCCGTCGCCAAAAACGGGACGCGCCACCACCCGCAGCACCGGCCCCTTAATGAAGTCGTCGGCCTTCTCGATCAGAACTTCCGGTATGAGTTCAGGTGCATTGACCAGCACAACGCTCACGCGCCCGAAATCGGCCCGCCCGATGCGCGGGACCTCCCTGCCCAGACTTTCGAGCACGCTCAGCCGATTCGAGAACAGGACCCGCAGGACGCGAAGAATATCCACTCATCCAGAGTAGCCGCGCTCAGTTCCCGGTCGGCCGCTGCAGGCGATCGATCACCGTCACGTCCATCGGACCCCTGGTCGATACCAGCCTCAACCCGTACTGCTCCTGAATAGCGGTAAAGATGGATGGCCCCGTCAAATCCGTCGCTTGTGTCGGCGTCCACGTCAGTTTGAAATCGAAGTTACCCTGGATTTCGGTGTTGTCCACTACGATTCTGTCCAGTTGCACCGCCAGTAAACCGGCAAGCTCCGTCAGAGTAACGTCAGTCGCATTGATATGGTCCTTGCCCCAATCGGTCGAGTGCCCCGGTGTGCCCGAATTTGGACGAAGTTTCGCACCATTCCTGGCGGCAACCAGCGAATAAACCGGGGCTTCCCTTGTCTCATGGTGCAAAGCCAGGCCGAAGCGCGATTCCAGAAGAGCCCGCATCATCGGCCTGAGTTCTTCCGGTGTAATCTCTCCGTTCATGTCGGCCTTCGCGGTAATGTCGTATCTCTCCCCGTCCACCCATTTCGGCGCGCCCTCCAGTTGAAAATCCCTGATCCCCAGCGACTCAAGAAGAAGCGTCCGAACCGTGATGTTCCTCGCGGTAAACCTTCCGCCGGGCGGCGTTCGGATGCTCCAGGCTTCGCCGCCATCCGTATTGAGCTTGATCGCCGCCACGTCGAACTCTTTCGGGGTCTGCGCGGTCGCCAGGATTGCCATCGCAGCCACCATCGCGCCAATTAAGCATAAAATCCGTTTCGTCATAATAACTTCTAATCCCCGCTCCGCCCGGTCGGCTGGCCTCAAAATTGCGTTCCTTACACCGGTTACTAACTGCACAGAGGTGAATTGGTTACAATCCTGGAAAAACAGGCCGTAATCGCACCCGGTCGGTACGTCGGTGCTTGACATGTGGTGGTCGCGAACGTCAGACTTCTATATAGTGATGCGTGTAACCGGCTTTACGACCTTTTGGCTTTGCATGTGGGTGGCAATGACGCCCCTGCAGTCCTCCGCCCAGCAGCAGCCGGCACCCGCGGTCCAGGGGACTGGCGACGATCAGCCGCAGCAACCGGCCGCCACACCAAATCCCGCGCCTGCCAGCGTGAATCCCGCCGTGAACCCAAAAACCGGCCTGCCCTTCACGCCCGATGAAATGCGCGAGAAGGAAATCGACAAGTACGATCCCCTCAAACCCGATCCCACAGCGCCAACCGACGCAACCGGGACCGCAACTCCCCTGACCGATCGCAAACAACCGAACGCCGTCGCCGATCCGTCCGGCAAGCCGGCCCCTATTCCCGGCTCGGTCGCAGCGTCCGATCGCGCGGCTTCCGCCTCCGGTGCGAAAACAGGGCAGAACTCAACCCAGGCCTCCACGCAGGATTCCGATACTTCCGAAGGCGGCGATTCCGCCGGATATGCCGGACCTGCCGTGCTGACGCGCAGTTACACCCTGGCGCGGCCTCTGGACTCGACGCCGGTCAA
>Ga0302140_10004725_pt1 | contig 17319 bp, 19 predicted proteins | sample I_Bog_E1_1_FD_202095 | JGI IMG/M metagenome (GOLD analysis project Ga0302140, IMG submission 202095) | Peat permafrost microbial communities from Stordalen Mire near Abisko, Sweden - I_Bog_E1_1 | ecosystem: Environmental > Terrestrial > Soil > Wetlands > Peat | place: Sweden: Abisko, Stordalen... | reverse complement strand
TCTTTCATGTAGCATGATTCCATAGGGAAAGGAAGCGTCGCGGCATATTTTAATGGCACTTTAGTCCGCCGGAGGCTATTTATTCGCTCAGAAACGCGAAGGTAGGGCCTAGGCTAGGCTAGGCGACCCGTCCGTGCTCAGGCGCGCTGCGAGAGCCTTGAAGAGTGGATCGAGCGGGGAGCATTGCCTGCCTGAGTTAGAGGTTTCAGGACTTAAGTCCACGCAGTTCGACCGAGGAACTAGCCAGAGATTCGGCCACAACTCCTGCCCCGAGGCCACACAGAGAGCCGAGGACGGACACTCCGACGTGCCAGACAAGGATGTGGGAGAGGTCCAGGTTCGGGCAGTGAATCTCAAGCACGCTTGTTCCCGCCAGTCCGGCCAACAACCCAGCGGCGGCCCCGGCAGCCCGCGGCGAAAGGATTGCCCCCCGGCGTAAGACCACCCAGAACGGTCCAGCCGCAAGCAATGCAAACGGAAAGCCCATCCTGAGACATCCCCAGCCCCGCACCCAGAACCTCGTCGCATCTCCGAATTGGAATAAGGCACCAGCTACAACCGAAAGCGTCACGACGACAGTCGCGGGCAAATACTCCGGCCGGAATCGGTGAAGGCTGCCGGGGGCCATCTGCGCCACAAGCGACGACGCCAGCAAAAACGCACAGGCGCCCAACGCGCCCAGGATCGACAGGATCTGAAGAAGACTCATCGCCGAAAGAGCGCGAGTGCCCTCACGAAAGACACCGAAAGACACGATCGATGCGAATATCCCCAGGAACGCCGTCAGATAAAAGCCCGCGGGCGCCATTGGCCGCGTGGGCGAGATGTCTGCGGCCAGTCCGCTCGCAAGCCGAGTCAGTGCCGGCGACATCCCGGTCTCCTCACCAGAAGGCATACGGAGCGCTCCCACAATTTCTTTGCAGCGGAGACAAGTCAGCAGGTGCTCTTCGGCTTCCGGCGGGAAGACCGAAGTTGCACCCATATCCCCCTCGATCATGATCCGCTCCAGGTCACGACAGTTCACAGTTCGCCTCCCGCGGCATCTTTCGCACGGCACTCCAATATCGTCCGGAGTTTCTCGTAAGCGCGGTGCGCTTTCTGCTTTACGGCGCCCACGGTGGAGGAAGTCGCACGGGCGGCCTCTTCCAAGGTTAGCCCTCCCACTTTTAACATTACTATAACTTCTCGTTGCGCTTCGGGCAGAGCCGCGATGAGCGTTTCAAAATCGAACGGCGAGCTTCTGCGCTCGACGATCTGGGGGGCCTCCGGCAGTACCTCCATTGCGGTTTCATGCGCTGTCACCCGGCGGGTTTTCCGATAGCCGTCTACCCGCACACGTCGGGCGATAGCATATACCCAGGGAAGAACCGGCTCACCTGGCCGGTAGGTATGCCTCACTCGATGAATGCGCATCCACGTTTCCTGCAGCAAGTCGTCGGCTTGCTCCCGACTACCGGACTGACTCCGGAAGAAGCGCAGGAGAGCCGGGCTGAGCGCGTTGATCAACGCACCGGGGGCTTCCGGATCGGCTTGCTGATAGCGCACCATCCAGTAATCCTGGTCGTTCATCGACCGGGCGGGGGCACTCCTCTCCAGAACGGCTGACTCCATCTGTTGATTCTTCGCGACCGTCACGGAGGAAGTTACGCAGCCAGGCAATATTTTCTCTCTGATCGTGTAAGACGTTCCCAGCACTGGTTATTCCCGGCGGTTCTATCCCGCGATACTTGCCCGGATTGCAGCCAGCGGCGCCCGGTTGTCGAAGGCGACTGTGTTCCCGCTGCGATGCACGCCGAGTTGCTTCCAGAGATCCGACAGATCCACCATGACCGGCTTCATCGCCATCTGCTGATAGAGGTCGCTCAGCGCTGCCCCGCCCGTGGCCTTATCGCCGATCTCGATCACCCGTTCCAACGGCCAATCCACTTCGATCGTTCCACCTGCCCGATTCACTGCCTGGAGGGCGTGCTGGAGGCCTCTGCGATTGCCCGTCCGCTTGCGAATCTCGACGTCCGCCAACAAACAGAAGAGCGCCCCACCCCAGTAAGTCCGGCCCCATGTGTGCGTCAGGTTAAGACCTCGGTCGCCGGCGAGCGGCAGGCCCTGCGGCATATCGCGAACCATGTCGCCCCATACCTTTTCGGCGGTCAATTCCCCGATCATGGCCCGGGCAAGCGGCTCGATATATGTGGCACTTCCTTCCTCGATCCACCGATGCCGATCCTCGACAGACGGGAGACCGAAATGAACCATTTCATGGGTGAGTTTCCAGTCGCTACTAAGGTCGTCTTCCGTAACCTGCTTTCCGACCACGATGCGGCAATGCGCTCCGCCGTCACCGAAGCTTGACGCCCCTGCGATGCTCCCGTGTGGCGAAAGCACGATGCGGACCCGCGCGTGCGCTACTGGGAACCTGCCAAAGTAAGCGCTGACGGCCCGTGCGCAAGTCTTCACCCAATCCAGCAAAGCGGCCTGTCCAACGTCAAACGGACCGGACTCCATGAGCACATCAACAATGGAGCCGCCCACTTCGAGATGCTCCGCAGCGTCTTCTGCCTGGCTAATTCCACGCTGGGCCGGTGCGGCCAGCAGCCACCCCAGTGCCAATCGCCGGTTCATACAGGCGATCAGTGCTGGGTAACGATCCGCGCCGAGCTCTGCATTGCCCGCCGCATCAGCCCGCCGCCCCTGAGCGCCGACAAAATGGCGTCCACCGAAAATCTGCCGGGGCCAAAGATAAGCACCAACAGGGAAGCGATCAGAAAGGTGTAAGGCGCCGCAGCGGTGAACTTGTCAGGACTTGACACGAACGAAAACAGAGCCTCCCTGTCCGCGGTCATATATGCCACAAGCATGTCGATGACAAGCGGCACGGCAATAAGCCGCGAGCCGAGGCCCAATATGAGAAGCAGACCGCCTGCAAACTCCAGACCGGAGACAAACAGCGCGTTGAGGGCGGGCGCCGGTATTCCCAGCTGCGTAAAAAAGCGGGTTACTTTCTCGAGATCCCCGAGCTTAGCCCAGCCGGCTTGCGCGAACTGCCAGCCCCAATAAAGGCGGACGGCAAGCAGAAACGGAGATTGAAGGTGCGTACCCGCGCCAATCAAGAATCCGTAATATTTTTCGATGATCTGTTTCATTTCACTTTCTCTTTCTTAATTCGTGACGGCGCGCAGAGCCAGCCCAGCTCAGCCCAGGCGGCAAACCACGCTCCTGCCATTGCTGGCCGGTCGTCAGGTGGCACACAACTTTGGCTGAATCCCTCTTCGATCGCCCTGCCGAGCCTTTGGCCGGACCGCATGGCGTTCAGGACGAGATATTCTTCAGGGGCCAGTCTCCGGTAGTAGACCATGTCGTTCAACCGGTGCACGGCGATAAAAATGCGCAAGGGAAGCGCCCGCCGGAAACCAGGCGGCCGCACGCGATGCACGGGAACTCCGTCATCATGGGGCGCGCGGTTTACCTGAATTCGCATTTCATCGACCGGATAATCGACATCCAATAACCTGACGTACGGCTGTAGCCGGGCACGAAAGCCCGAATTCAGACACGCCAGATCTTCCGGTCCGAGAGCTCTTTCGGCGGCTCCGTCAAACGCCTCAATGTGAGCCCACTCCAGCCTTGCCATATCGAGAGCCAGACCTGGCGAGTGTCTGGCGTAGCTCTGTTTTGTTCGCAGCCACTCTTCGAGACGCGAACCGAGATTGCGCAGTGTGAACGAACGTGACGGGCAATCGCTAAGATACGCTCGCGACAGCCGGTTAAATGCGAGTTGTCCAAGTATGGCGCGCAGTCCTGGAAAGTCGTCGGCGAGCGAGTCCAGCACGCGGAACCAGTAGCTGCGGCTATAGATCTCAAGGCGCTCAAGCGAGGTGAGGCGGGCGTTTGGCTTGATGAATTCGGCGACTTCTTTTCGTAAGACCATCCCATCGGGCGTGGTCCGCGCCATGCGACTGCCGGTTGTGAGCGGCTGCATCACGGCCGCCGCCATGCGACGCTGCAGCAGAGCCAGGGCCGTCACGCGGCCTCCAGGGCGATGTCGAGATATCGTTCCGCTTTGAGCGCCTCCGCATGTACTTCGTTAAACGAAGGAATGCGGTCGTCCCACTCGAGCAGTGTGGCTGTGGGGCCGGAACGGCGCACCGCGCGCTCGTATAACCTCCAGACCGGATCGATAACCGGATGGTCGTGAGTGTCCAGAATATACTTCTCGAACTTCGAATGACCCGCGATATGAATCTGGGCCACACGCTCTGCCGGAACGGCGTCGATGTACGTGAATGGATTGAAACCGTGATTCCTGGAGGACACGTAGATGTTATTTACGTCCAGGAGAATCCCGCAGTCGGCCCGTTCGACGACTTCATTCAAAAACTCCCACTCGGTCATTTCGGACTCGTGGAACTCGGCGTAGCTGCTCACGTTCTCGACCGCGATGGGAACTTCGAGGTAGTCGCGGGCTTCGCGGACCTTCCGGGCTGTTACCCGGGCAGCCTCAAAGGTATAGGGCATCGGAAGAAGATCGTGGCTGTAGGCGCCGTTGACACTCCCCCAGCACAGGTGGTCGGTGATCCAGGGCGTCCCTGTGCGTTTGACGAGCGCTTTCAACCGCCGCAGATGTTCGCGGTTCAACCGCTCCGCGGAGCCAAAGTACATCGAAACGCCGTGCTGCACCACTCGATAGCGCTCGAGTATCCGGTCCAGCACCGCCAGAGGACGGCCGCCGTCGACCATGTAATTCTCCGAGATGATCTCGAACCAGTCGACCACGGGCTTCTTCTCGAAAATGTGAGCGTAGTGGGGGATACGGAGACCTATGCCGATTCCGTAATCCGTATATGCATTAAATCGGTTGGCAGGCATTGTGGTGTGAACACGGGGCCGATCACCGCTGACGGCCCCCGTCAGAAACACACGTCTCTTACTTCTTGGAACCGTCGGTGGCGCAGGCGCCCTGACCCTTGCAGGAGTTCTTTCCGTACTCCTTCTTCGAGCCGCCGCCGTTGCCTTTGCAGGAATTGAGTCCCTTGCAGGCGTGCTTTTCGATATCCTTCTTTTTGCCGTCCGCCTGCTGACCGGCTTGTACCTGTGAATCCGATTCAGCCGGGGTGGCCTGTGCCGCGCGGGCCAGTGTTCCACCAACCAGTCCGGCAAAAGCTGCAGTCAGCAGCAGAGAGTTCTTGCGAAGTGTCATATAGAGTCTCCTTAGTTTCGATTTTTGTTCTTGAGTTTCTGAAGTGATTGACGATTGCGTCGCGCGATTTCAGGCCGCGTTGCGCCGGACGTCCACTCAGACCGTCACCTGGTATTTCGCAATGCAGACCGCAGAGTTACGGTGCGAACGTCGATTTCTGCTGAAGCGCGCAACATAAGAGTCTTTTGGCAATTGAGGCCGACGATTGATGACGAGGCAATGCGCATCATCACGCCGCTTCCGGGAACCAGTTGTCCCCAATCTGCAGCACTCCGGCCTCGTCGGCCTTCTGGCAATCGATACAGAGTGGCGTCCATGGGACTGCATCGAGACGACGTCGGCTAATGTCGCCGCCGCAATTCGTGCACACCCCGAACGTCCCCTGCTCAATTCGCCGCAGTCCTATTGCAACCTCGCGTACGATGCTGGACTCGTGATTCAGACTTACAATCGCGAGGTCCCGGTCCAATTTGTATTGAGCCTCCTCAAGGCCGTCAGCGCATCTTACAACGGTGATGTCTTCCAGTCCTTGGCGGGGACTTCTTAACTCCCTGAGTTTTGTGTGAAGAAGATCCCGATATGCTGATAAAACTGGTTCCGTCATAAGGCTTGCTCATCTCCCACCAGGTGGTTCGCACGGGACGAGAGAAAGTTACGGCACTCGACCCGAGCAGGAACAGGATCGAGGTGTCGGAGATCCCTTACGCCCGCTGCCATCCTCGCGGCCATCCCGTGGCAGCGCTCCGGCCTAAACCTGCCGACTGCTTTCCCGATCAGGCTCTAACCAAATGGTTCGATAGTCAGCGGCAGTTCGAACGAGATCGTTTCGGGCGCCTCGCAGACCGCGTCGGTGCATCGTTGAAAACGGAGTTGGCCCGGAAAAACTGTCATGCCCGCCGGAAAGGGATATTTGAGTAACAAAGAACCCAACGCCTGGAACGAATCGCAGTAGACAGGCAGCGATTCGTTGAGAGCCTGGATCTTCATAATCCGCGCCTGGGGAAGCTCGAAGGTCTGGCTCACGATTCCGGCATCGTCGAATGCGATGGTGATCGCTGTATACGCGGCTGGCAGAGGGGCACCATAAACGTGCCATCCGCGGTCGAGCCTGAACTTCGCAAAGAAGCCGATTTCCAGGCCCGCAAACGCCTTTGCAGCGGAAAATCCAATTTCGGCAGTGAGCGCGCCGCTCCGCAAAATTAATGCCGCAGTACCCTCGCTGACCGCTCCAAATTCCCTCAGAGCGACGACGGACGCGGTTCACGGTGCTGGTAATTGGGCACGAAATACTTGCTGATCAACATGCCGTCGGCCGCAACCAGGTAGTTCACCGGATGCGGCACGCCATGAGTTTGCAGCCCGGGAGCAATGTTGCTGTTGAAGATACCAAAGCGGCGGATCACGTCGCTATCGCGGTCTGAGAGCAGCGGAAATTCGATGCCTTGTTCTTTCGCAAAGGCCTGAAGAATCTCCTGCGAGTCATAACTGACGGCTGCTATCCACAGGCCATTGCGCTCCAGGGTTACACGGGATTGTTCCAACTCGACCAGTTGGGAGCGGCAGTACAGTCACCAGTCCGCGCTGCGATAAAACACGAGGAGCAAGCCGTTGGGTCCGCTGAGATTCGAGCGCGACCTCAAATCACCGTGCTGATCAGGAAGGGTGAAATCAGGGATGTATTGGCCGGGATCTGGCCCTGTTGCGTAGTGATCGTTGGTTGCGCTCACAAGCGCCGCGTACAACTGATCCGAGACCGGTTCGCCGACGTCCAGCCGCCGTACATACTCCCGCATGAGCGCGGCCTTTTTCGCCAGATCATCCGGTATCTCGAAGGTCATCAATCCTCCCTTTGTCTATTGTCGGAAACCGCAGTTGCTTATCGACTCTGTGTGCCACTCCTCATGACACTGCCCAGTTCCAACGCCCCGCATTCGCATCATGGCAGTACAATCAGAATCGCATTACCCGACCCACCATGCCCCGTCTTCGACTGCTCGCAATTCTTCAGACCGATTGCCCGACCTGCCGCCTGATCACGCCCTATCTGAACGCACTGGTGGATAGTCCGGCGCGGGTGGAAGCGATCTCGCAGGATGATGAGGAGGCCACGCGCAATTTTGTCCGTCAGATGGATGTGCGGTTTCCTGTTGAGCGCGATCCTGGCTTCCATTTGTCCAAGAGCCTGGGAGTCGTCATCGTCCCGACGCTGTATGTGCTGGACGGAGAGAATCGAGTGATTCGTGAGGAGCCCGGTTTCGATAAAGGCGCACTTAATGAGATTGCGGTGCTGCTCGGCCATTTTCCCGTTGCGACACCGTACGACGGTGCGCCGGCCAGCAAGCCCGGGTGCACCTCGCGGCACCTCGAACCGGAAACAGAAGGAACGTCACCGGCCCTCAACCTGCATGCCCCGCGCGGCGCCAAAGCGTCGATTATCGAATTGACGGAGGCTGTTGATCCCTACGAGTACTGCTTCCGGCAGTTTCAGGACGCGCTGCCCGTGATTCCGCCGACCGCAGAGCGCGTCGCGAAGATGCTCCAAGCGGCGGGGCGCTCGGCACAAGACGTGATCGCGCGGATTCCGCCCTGTTACGGAGAGGCGACTGTGGAGAAGATCGCGGCGAATGCCGTGATGGCGGGATGTGTGCCCGAGATGATGCGGGTTTTGATTCCCCTGGTGCGCGCGGTGTCCGACGAGCGCTTCAATGCGCACGGCGTGGAGGCTACCACGCATTTCGCGACGCCGATGATCGTGGTCAACGGCCCGGTGCGGAAGGAACTGAACTTTCATAGCCGCCAAAACGTGTTCAGCAACGTTGCCCGCTCGAACAGTACCCTTGGACGCGCACTCCAGCTGATCCTGCTAAACCTCGGCGGGGCGCGGCCGGATGGCATCGATATGTCGGCTCTGGGAAATCCCGGCAAGTTTTCTTACTGCATTGCCGAAAATGAAGAGGAGAATCCCTGGGAGCCACTACACGCCGAAATGGGTCTGCTCCGCGAGCAGAGCGCAGTCTCAATTTTTGCAGCCGAGGCTCCGCACGGAGTCAGTGAGCACAGTGCCTGCACCGCTCGCGGCGTATTGAAAGCGATCAGTTACGCTCTCGCCAGCGTCTGGAGCTATCGCGCCTGCCTGGCTTACGAGGCGTTGGTCGTACTGGGGCCGGAACACGTGCATACGATTCATCGTGACGGCTTCAGTAAGAAGAATGTTCGCGATTTTCTCTTCGAAAACACAGGTATACCGCTTCGATGTTACAACGGTGAGCCGGGCGATGGCGTTGCGCAGCGCGGGCTTTACAAAGAAATCGAGGTCGATGGCGAGCCCTGTTACCAGAAATTCCGCGTACCCGAATCGATTAAGATCGTAGTCTCGGGCGGCACAGCCGGGAAATTTTCCGCCGTGCTGGGAAGCTGGTCCGCTGGCCCACGGGGCAGCCAGATGGTCACCTATCCGATTTGAGGACACACCTATGTCGATCGCATTAGTAAATCCGATGAACGAGACCGCGCCCGAATCCGCAACGGCCGAACCGCGCCGAAACGCGCTGCAGGGGCGAAAGATCGCGCTGCTGGACATCAGCAAGCCGGGTGGCAATATCTTTCTCGATCACCTGGAGCGTCTGCTCAGGGACCGATATGGAGTGGCGAGCGTAATTCGGCAGATGAAGCCAACCTTCGCGAAGCCTGCGCTGCCGGACGTGCTTGAAAAGGTCGGGCACGCGGACGCTGTGATCGAGGCCCTGGCCGATTGAGGGTCCTGCACAACGTGCAGTTTGCACGATACGATCCGATTGGAGAGTTTGGGAGTGCCATCCGTTCCGGTGCCTACGCACGAATTCATGACAGCTGCCCGCGCTCAGGCCGCCGCACTTGGGCGTCCGGACTTTGATGCGGTTTACGTGCCACATCCGATTCAGGACCAGACTAGAGCGGAGGTCGAGGCCAAAGCCGAGGCCGTCCTAAAGGAGGTGATCGCCCGACTGACCGGATGAGCGCAGTGCCGCTTGTCTTAAACGATCGTGCGGTTGATCCGGTTGTCGATGTACGCGAAAAGACCGCACAACCCGGCCCCACTCAGTGAGCTGGCCACGACAACCCCGCCATGCCAGACCAGGATGTGATTCAAATTCAAGTCTGAGCAGTTTATCTCAAGGATGCTCAGGCCAACAAGTCCGGCGAACCCGCCCACAACCGCTCCTGTCAACCATGGGCGTAGCATGGCCCCGCGACGCAGCGGTATCCAGAGAGCCAGCGCCGCCAGGATCGAATACGACAGGCCTGCCCTCAAGCACATCGCACCATTCGCAACGAATTCAGATTCATTTCGCGGCCGGAACATCAGAGTGATCACGAGCGCCAGGGCCGCTGGAATCCCGGCAAGCAGAGCGGCGGCAGGTATCGGATCTTTGCTTCCCGGCGCCATCTGGCGGACGAGAGAGATAGTCAGCAGACCACCGCAGCCCGCCAGGACCGAGAACACAAAGACCCTCTGACCCATAGTGAGTGCGTTCCATCCGCTTGCGCTTCCCGGTGTCGTCAAAGCCGCCGCTAACACGGCAACGAAGATCATCGCGAACGTCAGCACGTAGACAACCGGTCGAGCGAGAGGCCGAACGGGTTTCAAATCTCGCAGAATTGCCGTCTGGATTCGCTCCCACCGACCGGGCTCTGGCGGACCGGTATCCGGCCCGCTTTCGACTGTCCATAGCAGATGAAAACATCGTTCGCACGCGGCGATGTGCGCAAGGGCCTCGCGCTTCAGCGCTGCGTTTCGGGGTCCCAAGCTGATCGTCGAAGCTGTCTCATCGCAGGTCACGTAAATAGTCCTTTCGCAAGATCGAATCAGTACGTCTGATGTTTTATTCGCAGCGGTCGTTCAAAATGTAACGCGGCCGTAGCACGTTGCCTGATGGGAACCGCATTCCATTTGGCGCTTCAGTCAGATCTCTGTATATTTGGCGCGGCCAACTATTTTTCGAAAGACCGTAACTTTTCCTGCGCCCCCCTGCGAATGTCAGGACACAGATCATTCCGGGCGGATTTCAAAGTCGGGTTGCTTGTGACTACAGGCTCGTCGCGTGATACGGGCAGTCTGAAGTTCTCGAACACCCTGACAAGCGATCTCTTCGGAAAGACCGCTGACGATTATGATCGGCGGAGAAAAAAGCTTCACGTTATGACCCGCCTTGGCGCGGGTAACAGGGGTGTCTATGAATAGATTAGTCCCAGGGCTCCGGATTGCCCTCGTCGCTCTCATTTGTGCGTCCGCATCGTTTGCGCAACGCGATCTTTCAACTCTTGCCGGCACCGTAACAGACTCTTCGGGCGGTGTTATTGCCAACGCCACCGTAACCGTAACCGAAACCGGAACCGGTCAGGTATATCAACTGACCACCAACAGGCAGGGCGAATTTGTCCGCCCGGCCCTGAAGCCATCCACCTACGTGATCACAATAAGCGCTCCCGGTTTCAACAAGGCCGAGCAATAGGGCGTGATTCTGACGGCCGGTGAACGGACCGGCATTAACATAGCGCTGACGGTTGGTAACGTCGACCAGACAGTCGAAGTGAGTGAGACCGGGGCCCTGCTCCAAACCGAGAGTACCCAGGTCGGCGCGGCTCTGAACACAAAGCTTGTCAACGACGTTCCGCTTGGCGGGCAACGTAATATCACTTACCTGGCGCGGCTCTCGCCTGGCGTTGTGCCGGCGGAACAAGGTGCTCGCGATGGCGCTAACGGCGGCTTCTCGGCCAACGGCGTTCGCTCTAACGGTCAGAATAACTTCCTGCTGAACGGAGTCGATAACAACGTCAATACTATCGACTTTCTCAATCAAACCGCTTATGCGATCGGGCCGTCGCCGGATGCCGTCAGCGAGATCAGCATTCAGACGAACGGCTACAACGCGGAATACGGCCGCGCGGCGGGCGGCGTCGTCAATGTGAACCTGAAGTCCGGCTCCAACGTCCTGCACGGGAGTCTGTTCGAATACCTGCAGAACAAGGATCTGGATTCCAACACATGGACGAACAATCGCGCCGGAACGCCACGCGGTCCTTTTGTGCAGAATCAGTTCGGTGCAACTGCCGGCGGACCCATCAGGAAGAACAAGCTCTTCATTTTCGGCGACTACCAGGGTACCCGAATCGCCGATTCCGGGGGACCTGTTGCGAACCTCGGGTACTCGGGCTACACCACAGTACCTACAGCCGCGTTCAAGACAGGCAACTTCTCCAGCCTTCTGGGCCCGACCTATACGGGGACCGACGTAAACGGTAATGCCGTCGTGATTCAGAAAGGTGCGATCTACGACCCCAACTCGACTACCTATCAGGCCAACGCGTCGGGGTTTCAGATCCCCGTGTCCCGCACCCAGTTCCCCGGCAATATCATTCCTGTCAGCCGGTACGATAAATCGTTCGCTCAAATCCTGCAGCTTTATCCGAACGCGAACCAGTCGGTGATCACCGGTAACGCGCCGACCAACGATTATTACTACAACACCGCCGGCGGCCAGAACACCGATCAGGGCGACAGCCGCGTCGATTATCGTTTGAGCGACAAAGACAACCTATTCGGCTCGCTGAGCTGGTCGAACACCTCGAAGCACGACGGCGCGCCGCTGCCGGGAGTCCTCGATGACACCGGTTTCAATGGTGCCGCTGAAATCGACCTGAGCCGAAACGCGCAAATCAGCTACAGCCACGTCTGGAGCCCGTCTCTGGTAACTGAGAGCCGCATCGGTTTCACTCGTCTGGTGACCTCGCGCTTTACCGCGAATCCCACTACTGACGCCTTCACGCAGTTTGGAATCGGGGGCTACGACCCCACCGGCTCCACCCTCAACAACGGCGGCCTGCCGACGATATCCTTCTCGAACGGATATTCGACCGTGGGCTCAGCCGACTATATTCCTACCAAGGAATTCAATAATGTCTGGGACTTCGTCCAGAATGTCGCGTTCAGCAAGGGAACCCATGCATTCAAGTTCGGCGGCGAATTTCGTTCGGTTCAGTTTCCTTTCTTCCAGGTTCCCGATCCGCATGGCAACATCGGCTTCAGCAATAACGAAACCGCGTTCCCTTCGGGCAATAACGCCTCGAACGGCTCAAGTATCAGCAGTCTGACCGGCGACGGCATAGCTTCGGCATTCTTGGGCCAGGTGGACAGCGGCGCGATTTCGACTACGAACCTGATCTCTTCGCGGAAGGTTGCTTATGCCGGATACGCACAGGACGACTGGAAGGTGAGCTCAAAGCTGACTGTCAACCTCGGTGTGCGCTATGAGTTGTGGTCGCCTATAGGCGAACAATTCGGGCGGCAGGCCAGTTACGATCTTCAAAACAACACCCTGTCGATCCCGGTTGGCAACAATTCAAACGCCGCTTTACCGCCGAACTTTGCAGCCATTTTCCCGACCGTGAACGTTACCCGCGGACAGGTATCCAACTACCTGATTCCCTGGGACAAAACGGATTTCGGCCCACGCATAGGCATTGCGTATCAGGTTATGCCGAAGACCGTGATTCGTGTTGGCTTCGGAATCTTCTATGGCGGTGAAGAGAACCAGGGTGGCAGTCCCAACCGCGGTGAAGGCGTGCCCTTTAACGAAACGGTCAACCTCACGCGTTACCAGGGCAACAGCACCTATGTCGGCGTAGGCCAGTCGCAGTGCACGAATTGCGATTTTTTCCCGTCCGGGTTCACCGGAGGCTATCCGCTGAGCCCCTTTGCATTGAATGCGGGCGTCTCCCTGCGCGGCGTGCAGAGCGATTTCAGAAATCCGCTGGTACAGAAGTGGAACGCGATCGTTCAGCGCGAATTGCCGGGTCAGATATCGCTCGAACTGGGCTATGAAGGAAATCACCAGGCGCATCAGCTGATTCTCTGGAATTCGGACACGAACCCCAACCTGGGCACCTTCAACACCGCGATTACTTCGGCCAGCCTGCAGGAAATCCAACCCGCATGCTCCACCTGCCAATCGGTGGGCAACGGTCTTTCCACTACTTCGACCTTCGGCTTCGGCAACTACGCCGCAGGCTCGGTGAAACTGGAGAAGCGCTTCTCTCACGGACTTCAGTTCCTTACCTCTTACGTATGGAGTCATGCTCTGGCCGACAGCGGCACGCCGCTGAGTGGTTCGAGCAATCTTTCGCCGATTACGAACACCAACTACGGAACCGCCTACTCGAGCGCTGCGTGGGATATCCGGCACAGCCTGACCACCAGCTTTAACTACGAGTTACCGTTCGGGAAGGGTAAACAGTTCGGCGGCGGCATGAATCGCGCACTGGATATGGTGGTCGGCGGGTGGCAGGCAAACGGGATCCTGACGCTGCGCACGGGCCAACCGCTCACTCTGGCGGGCACGACTTGTCATGGCGTCTGGAACCGTTGCCTGCCCGATTACGCTGCCGGCTACAACGGTAACGGCAACTCGGCGCCCGCGGGCGGACGCACTCCCGCCGAATGGTTCAATACCAGTGACTATACAATCGCTTATTCGAACCAGGCGGCCGGCATTGCCACTGGCCGTAATGTCGGGCTGCAATCAATTACCGGCCCTCCCACAAAGACCCTGGATTTCTCGCTCTTCAAGAATTTCAGGCTTACGGAGCGGTTTGCGGTCCAGTTCCGCGGAGAGGCCTTCAACCTGGGCAACTTCACGGTGCTGAGCGCGCCCGATCTTAGTTTGGGCGATTCCAAAACCTACGGGGGAAATGGAAACTTCGGACAGATCCTCAGCAGCGTCGCCGGTACGGAACGCCATCTGCAGTTCTCGCTCAAGCTCTCATTCTGAGGGCGAAACGCGATCGGACGGAACAGCGGCCCGCTCCTCTCACGGGAGAAGCGGGCCGCTTCTTTTTGCAGCGAGCTGTCTGGTGGGCAGACACGAATTTTCAAAATAAACACCAGGTGGCTTAAGGCCGGAGTAACTCTTCCGGCAACTCAGGCGAATGTTCAAGTAAGTACGCGCCTCTGTGCTTATCACTTCCGAGGTTGCGGCCGAACCACTCAAATAGAGGAGAAACCAAATTGAATTTCAACGTTTTTAACGCTCGCGTAATCTCACGCGTCGTCATCGCTTCCGCCATCGCCGTCACGCTGGGTGTGACCGCCCCGGCACAGACTACGCCCGGGCTCCGCACGCCCCGCAGGCTGTCTAACAGAAAGATCGACATCCGCAACGCCAACATTTTCCCGGCGGCTGCCACAAACAGCCCGAACACCGCGCAGGGGCCCGGAGGCGCAGCGCGGGGTGGTGGGCCGGGGTGTGACGTCTTCCCGGCTTCGGCCAATGTTGGCACGACGGTGGATCTGTCGTACTTCGGGCCGCCCCCATCGACGGTCAATCAAAGCCTGGTCGGCCCGGTCCAGTTGCTGAACACTGGCCAGGTCGATTCGATCCATGGCACCATCACGATTCCGCTGTATCTGGGACACATGCTGGATGGGAAGAACGTCTGGTACATCCTGTCAGATGTCTCTGACCCTGGCGTCGCGGCCGAACTCGGGCTGAATTTCTCCGCAAAGATGACATTTGCGGCGAATGCGGCGCGTACCGCGAACTTCGATGACAACAACGACCTTGTGTTCAATAAGGGGACTGTCGATTTTTCTCCCGTCAGGAGCATAACCGCGGGGCCAGCCGGTAACGAATTTCCTCCCACGGCCTATCAGCCGGGATCGGTGGGTGACAGCAACTATAGCCCCTTAGTTCAGGTTGTGAATGCGGCTGGCGTAATATACAATGCGCCCATCGTGGCATTCAACGTTAATGCCGGACAGATCGATTTCCCGGCTGGCAACGTAGACTATTCGCTGGTTCACGATCAGGTGATTGCCATCGATCCGATCAATATGACGGTGACGTTGAATCTGATCAACGGGTTCAGTTTTGGCAGACCGGTGTGGTACATGTCGATGGACACCAGCATACCGTTGGGCGCCGCGATCGAGCACAATACCTTTGCGCCCCTGATGGCGAATCTTCCGCTGGGGAGGGATGACAGCTTCTCCAGCCCGATCGAACGGATCTTCATCGCCACCAACGGTCCGGAAGGGTGCGCAAATCCGGAGCGGCAGGGGTTGTCAGCGGACCTGGCGGATGGTTTTCGGCCTAACAACACTCTGGGCGGAATACCGACCCTGGCACTGGATTACTCTCCTACGTGGGACGCTAATTTGTACACGTGGACCCAGGATGCGATTAACAACGGATACCGAGGCCAGCTGCGTGAGGAGTTCCAGATTCTGACTTACGTTCAGAACGGCTTCCTTAAGGGGATGAACGCGACGACGCCGTTTGGGAGCGCCGGCTTCTCCATCAATTGTTCGATCGTTCAACGGCTGAATTAAGCCTTTGTCCGTACCCGCTGCCGGCTCTTAGTCGAGCAGCGGGCACGTCTTGTGTCTCTCGCTATCCCTCTCCAGGACTCTGGCCCGGTCCGCAACTCCCTCCCCAGGGAGAAAACCCGTCCGCACCGTATCCTGTTTCCCCTTTGTAACGAAGAGTTATCAAGGGTTCGTTTTCGCATCTACAGACAACTACCGGTGCGCGGGCGGGCGCGCCTTTCGACAAACATCCGTCACTAAAGGGGCATAATCTTGAGACGACTATTCACGGCCGCAGCCGCGGCCTTCTTTCTTTCCGCGCACCTGATCGCGCAAACTCAAACGGCGCGCCTGGTCGGCACGGTTCACGACGCATCCGGCGCAACGATTCCGAACGCTATGGTTACAGCGACGCAGGATCAAACAAGGCAGACAGCCGAAACCGCCACGAACACAAGCGGCGAATACGTGTTTCCGTCACTACAGCCGGGCGTATACACGCTGACCGTGGGGGCCCCGGGATTTCGCAAGGCCCAGGTCAATGCACTTCAGCTCGATGCGGCGGCGAATCTAAGTCAGGCAGTTACGCTTGAAGTCGGTCAGGTCTCGGAAACCCTGGAGGTTCGAGCCGACGCGGTTTCCGTTCAGGCCACGGACGCCCAGCTCAACCAGTCGGTAACTTTGTCCGACATTGCGACGCTGCCGCAGCTGGGACGCACTCCGATTACGCTGGCGGTTTTCCAGCCGGGAGTCCAGATCAATCCGCAGGCCAACGGTTCGAGTGCGGGAGCCGACTATAGCTTTGCGCATGTCAACAGCCTGCGTCAGGGCAGCAACAACAACACGCACGATGGAATCGACGTCAACGACTCCGTGGCGCCGCGCATCGGCCTGTCGCTCACGGCCAATAACACCGATTCGGTGGAAGAGGCGCGCATCGTCACCGCCAGCGGCAAGGCGGAATACGGGCGCAGCGCCGGCGCGCAGGTTCAGCTGGTAACCAGATCGGGGACCAATGAGTTCCACGGCAATGCTTTCGACTATCTGCGTAACCGCGATTTCAATGCCAACGACTACTTCGACAACGCCGCGGGTGTCCCCATTCCGGTGCTGATCCAGAATAACTTCGGCGGATCGTTCGGCGGCCCGATTAAGCACAACAAGCTCTTCATCTTCGGCAATTATCAGGGAATCCGCACTCACGCACAGGCCGTGCAGAATACGACAGTGCCCACCGCGTCCGCTAAACAGGGTATCTTCGAATGGCTTTCGCCGAGCGGGGGGCTGCAGCAATACAATATCGTGTCCAACGACCCGCTGCATGCAGGGATCGATCCCACTTCAGCCGCGCTGCTCAAACTCTTCCCCGCACCCAATAACAACAACGTGGGAGATGGCCTGAACTCGGCAGGCTACCAGTTCAACTACGGAAACAACAGTCTGTCCGACCAGTTCACTATTAAGACGGATTACAATCTCTCGGACAGAATTCATCTCTTCGAGCGAACCAGCTGGCAGCGGAACAGCGCGATCGATTCGCTCAACGGCGCGCAGAACGTGGTGCCCGGTGAGGCGCCTGGCACGCAGGGGGGTACCCGCTGGGGCGTCGCGGCCGGCGCCGACTGGACGATCTCGTCATCGGTTGTCAACGGGTTTCGTTTCGGACATCAGAGCGCCTCTGTCAACTTCAACCGTCCGGAGCGCGAAGACGGCCCGCAGCTCAGCTTCAACACCTTCACCACGCCCATCCTGACCGCGTTCGGGCAAGGCCGAAATTCTCCCA
>Ga0302140_10004721_pt1 | contig 17327 bp, 10 predicted proteins | sample I_Bog_E1_1_FD_202095 | JGI IMG/M metagenome (GOLD analysis project Ga0302140, IMG submission 202095) | Peat permafrost microbial communities from Stordalen Mire near Abisko, Sweden - I_Bog_E1_1 | ecosystem: Environmental > Terrestrial > Soil > Wetlands > Peat | place: Sweden: Abisko, Stordalen... | reverse complement strand
CTTTCACTTCACCGGCGACGACTGCGTCCGTTGCATTGTGAAGCTCTGCATATACGGTCAGGTTTGCCTCGGCCAACGAATTATCTGAGAAATGAGTAGTCACTTCCGGCGACTGCAAGGTAACAGGGCCAGTCCTGATCAGGTTCACTTCACCGATCAGGCCCATGTCCTTATCCGGCGCGCCAGGATTCCAGTCAACCCAATTAATGCCCAGATCTTTTTCAGTTGGAGCAAACGTCTCGACAGCCAGCACATTCTCACGCCCCTTGAGGACGCTCGCAGTTACATCCAAATCGTAGGTACGGTATGCTCCCGCAATTGCAGTTGAATCCGCGATTCGCTTACCGTTGAGCCAGATGTCTGCGCGATAGTTTATGCCTCCAAAATGGAGTGAATAGTGCCCTGTCTGCGATTCCGCGACATTGAAGGTCTTGCGGTACCACCAGCCACAACGGTAAGGACTGCCGGCAGGCATCGGCTGATTGGCACTATCGGAACCAATCGGATACGCCCCTCCTGGGATGTCGTGAAGGTGCGTGCCAACGAATACGTCGGGGACAACTCCCGCTGCCGACTGCGCGGCCAATACGGTCGCCGGGACGCTTGCCTTCATCCATCCTTCAGCAGAAAATCCGGGGACAGAAATGGCTGGGCCATCTGCCTGCAGGTCGCAACCCGACTTAATCCGCCAATCCTCATGCAAGGGCACCGTGACGGACGCAAGAAGCAGCGGGGAAGCAAGGAAAAGCAACGCCAAAAACAAAACAGCCCGAGACTCTATAAGACGATTGCGCATTTTGATCACCGTTTCCGTCACTTGCATTTGAATTGAGGCCTGAAAACTTAAGTGCGACCGGCCATGAGTTGGCAGCCTCATCTCTGAACAGTCTCATTCGGGTTCGAGTAACGTTCCCAACTATTCTCACGCCGAATGATCCTTTTTTTGACAGTTTGGTCAGATAGAGCCGTTCTGATCGCGAACTTGACTATTGAAACGATTGAATATCACGTTTGGACTCATTCAAGTCAAGATGTTTTTCCAGTTGAAAGACTTCTGGACGCTTTTGATGAACGGCCGAGCAGCCGGAGATTCCCAAAATTGCGCTAGGGTTAGCAACTGTCATCGATTGTGCTACTTAGTGAGAGCCTCAGCGTCAGCAGGAAAATCAATCAAATTGTCCGTTTTGCGCAACCTCAAAACTAGAAAGTGAAGAGTTCTGGATAAAGTGATCAATTTTATGGAAACTTTGTTCATTTTGATCTAGTGTTAATGCACGTGGACGCATTCGAACGTTCAAGAGCTTGCGTATCCGAAGTTCTTCACAAATTGCTTCAAAGACTCAACCCTCACCAAAGGAAGGCCTTTCCAATGTGTCGATCCATTTTTAGACATCTCTCGTGGCTTGCATTAGTCCTCTTCGTCTCAGCGACGATTGCTAATGCACAGACGGTCACAGGTTCAATTGCCGGTGAAATCACCGATCCCAGCGGAGCAGTCGTTCCCGGCGCCCATATCGTAGCCCACAATCTGGACACCGGCGTCGATACCCCGACAACCACCAATTCAACCGGGTTTTACCGCATCCAGTTTCTGCCTATCGGCCGCTATCAGGTCGTTGTCGATGCCAAGGGCTTCAACACAGAGACTCTCCCGGCGTTTCAATTGGAAGTTTTGCAGACCCCTACATTCAATATCAAGTTGACCCTCGGTTCCTCTGCCACCACGGTGGATGTATCCGCCGCGGCGCCAATTCTCAACACTAACGACGACACGCTCAGCGGAACCTTCACGGCGAACACCATTTCTAACTTCCCGCTCAACGGCCTCGACTTCTCGGCCATCACCCTGTATGTCCCTGGCGCTGTGAGCACAGCCGGCACCGGCGGTACTACCAGCATCGAACGTAGTACTTACTACACAGATTCCATCAATCTGAACGGAAATCGTGCGCAGTCGAACAACTACACCCTCGACGGCATCGACATGAACGAAACCTTCAACAACCTGATCTCCTATAGCCCTGCTCCCGAGGCGCTCGAGGAAATCAAGGTCATCACGGCCGATTCACCAGCGGACTACGGCAATGTGAACGGCGCAGGTGTTGTCAGCGTGCTGAAGAGCGGAACCAACAGCTTCCATGGCGGAGCCTATGGTTACGTTCAAGACTATCGTTTGAACGCAAATTCCTGGAGTAACAACAACCAGGACATCAAAATCAATCCATTCTCACAGGATCAGTTCGGCGGCAGGTTGGGCGGACCGATTAAGCGCGACAAGTTGTTTTTCTTCGTCGACTACCTGGGTTCGCGTTATCACAAGGGTGGAACTGGCTCAGCCAGCGTCTTTACTCAGGCCATGCGTGACGGCGATTTTTCCGTTTTGCTCAGCGCCGCTAAACCGATCCAGCTTTATGACGCTTTGAATGGCTTCGCACCATACGCCAATAATCAGGGTGTCCGAATCATCAATCCAGTCGCCAAATTCCTTTTTGCTAACCCGACGCTCTATCCCCTCCCGAACTCGACGCCCACCGACGGTATCGTAAACGGAAACTACCAGGCACCAACGCGCAGCTTTAAGGCCAATAATCAGGGTGACATCAAGATCGAGTTTGATCCACGCGTCAAGGACAAGATCACAGGCTTCTATTCCATGTCCACGGCGTATGATGGCACGACTCCCGTACTCGCCATCAGCTTCCCTGGCGTCAATCTCTATCCTACGAAGCTCTTTGGCACGAACTGGGTCCACACGTTCTCTCCTTCCTTGATCAACTCAGCGCGCATTGGATTTACCCGCACCGTTTGGTCGCAGAATTTCCCGCTTGATCCAACCGGCCAATTCGGAATCACCGGCAATGCTAAGGTAGGAATCACCTTCCCCAACCAGCAATTTAAGGGTTTCTCATACCAGAGTGTTGGCGGCGGAATCTTCGCTGGCGGTAACCCGGTATATGGCGGCGGACTGATCGACAATACATTCAGCTACATCGATAACCTCACATGGCAACGTGGCCGTCACCTCCTCAGCATCGGTGGTCAAGCCCTCCGGTACCAGAACAACTACCCGACCGCAAACAACGATGGATACTTGGGATCTTTGACCTATAGCGGCAACTACACGAAGAACCCAGCCAATGCGAACTCCGGTTACGGCGGCGCGGACTTCCTGTTGGATCGCGTCAGTTCTGTCGGTGCAACCCTCGCCAGCGTCAACGTTGGACAGCGTCAGTGGCGTGCTGCTGGCTTCATCAATGATGACTACAAACTCTTCCCCAACCTCACGTTGAACTTTGGCATCCGCTATGAGTTTGACCAGCCCTGGGTCGAGTCCAACAACAAGACCGGAAACATCGACGTAACGACAGGCCAGGTTCAGTATGCCCATAGCGTCCCTGCGGGCGCCCCTGCCGGATCGGGCGTATGCAGCAACCGCGCCTGCTATGACAACAACTATCGCCAGATCATGCCGCGTGTCGGTTTTGCGTATCAGGCGAGCGACCGGTTCGTGGTTCGTGGTGGATACGGCGCAACCAGCTTCTTCGAAGGCAACTCTTCAAACCAGCGCCTGACTTCCATCACTCCATTCATCCAGGCGATTCAGGTAAACCTCACGCAGCCTACTGCCACCGATATTCCAACACCCCTGACTGCGGAGACTGCCTTTGAGTCCCCCAGCAGCAACGGCGGTACGTTCAATGTCTACCCCAAAAACATCCAGCCTGCCTATGTTCAGGAATGGAACCTCACCACGGAGTACGCGCTGAGCCGCACACTTTCACTGCAGGTCGGCTATCTCGGCGAGCAGGGTCAGCACATTGAAGACTACGGAAACCTCAACCAGTATCTCGTCAACGGCGACCCAACCTCAGCACCGTACTACAACAACCAGTACATCGGCGTGAACTCGGCACTCGGCATCGGCTCCAATGCCCTGCTGGTAACCGAATCACGCGCCATGATGAACTTCAACGCTCTGGAAGCAGTCTTGCGCCAGCGCCTCAGCCACGGTCTCGAATACACACTGAACTACACTTACGGCAAATCCATGACGAACAGTCTGGGCAATTATGGCCTGAACGTGAACGGTTACAGTGGTGCCTTCCAGAACTACTACGACAGCGCTGCAGACTACGGTCCAGCAGGATATGACGTCACGCACAACGTATCCGGCAATGCCGTCTACGCTCTCCCGTTAGGTCACGGTCAAGAGTATCTCCACGGCGTCAATCGCTTCGTAGATGAGGCGATCGGTGGCTGGAAGATTGCTGCAGCGGGCGTAGCATATTCCGGCTTCCCTGAGACCATGACCACAGGAGTCAGCAGCAACTCAAACAGCTACGGCACAGAGCGCGCCAACCAGTATCGCAAGATGAAGATCGTGCATCGCTCGATCGACAACTGGTTTGGAACTGACCCGTCGGCACAGCCTTGCACCACTCCAGGAGTCGATAACGGAGTTTGTGCATTCGGCGCGCCTGCGACAAACAGCTTCGGTACATCGCGCAACGGTGCGGTACGCGGTCCTGGCTACCTGAATGTGGACATGTCCGCATTCAAGGACTTCCATACCTTCCACGAACAGACCATTGGTTTCCGATTTGATGCCTTCAATGCCTTCAATATCGTCAGCTATGGCAACCCTGATACTGGCATCAACGATTCTACTTTCGGTGAAATCGGTCAGCAGAATTCAATCCGCTCAACCGAGCGGCATCTGCAATTCTCTGCCCATTACAACTTCTAGTACGCTGATTGCCGCAACTCATCGCGGCAGTCGTCTATGCTGGATTTCTTGAACAGAACCGGATGTCTCGCCAAACGCACTTTGATTTCGCGAGGCATCCGTCCTTTTTAACGGCGATAGGAATTAGTACAGATGGAACTTGAAATTTGTGTCGACTCTCTTGAATCAGCAATAACCGCTGAAAGAGGAGGAGCAGACCGCGTAGAACTATGCAGCGATCTGCTGGAAGGCGGCATCACTCCAAGCAGCGGGATGATTCAGGCTGTTCGATCGAAAATTGATATTGGGCTCTTTGTAATGATCCGTCCACGTGGCGGAGACTTGTTCTACTCTGACTCTGAAGTTGAAGTCATGTCTCGCGACATTCTCGAAGCAAAGCGTCTTGGCGCTGACGGAGTCGTGCTTGGATTACTAACCATCGATGGACGGGTAGACGTGCTTCGGACCGAAACCTTGGTCAGGCTCGCAGCCCCGATGCAGGTAACCTTTCACCGCGCCATTGATATGGCTGTCGATATTGATCAGGCATGTGAAGACATCATCACTACCGGAGCGCACCGTATTCTTACCTCTGGTGGCAAGCAAACTGCACCGGCAGGTGCGGAACAAATTGCTCGATTGGTAGAGGCTTCCAAAGGCAGAATCGGCATCATGGTGGGAAGCGGGATTCGCGTCCACAACATTGTCGAGGTCGCCCAGGCAACGGGAGCCAGAGAGTTCCACGCTTCCCTTCGAAAACGTGTAGCCAGTCCGGTGATATATCGCAATCACGTTCTGGATATGGGCGGTCGCCAGGGTGAAGAATTCATTCGTTACACCGTTCTGGAAGACGACGTCCGGTCGCTACGGCAAACCCTGGATTCAACCGTGCAGGGTAGAAGTCAGAAGCACTCTGTAAAGTAATTACGACCTGAATCAAAGCTGGCAATATATACTTGGCCCAGTTTTCAGCGGTAGGATATGTCATCCAAAACAGACGAACGTGCAAATAAGATTCTGCGGCTTCTACTCAACAACGGCAAGACCTCGGTAGAGGATCTAACAGAAGTTTTCGGGACCTCTCCAGCAAGTGTGCGACGCGACCTGGTACGCCTCGAAGAACGCGGCCTCGTACATCGCACACACGGGGGAGCAATGCTGGCAGAACCGGCTATGTATGAGCCTTTCCGCTTCGACGCCTCTTTCCGCGTCCGCGAAGACCGGTTCGCGCCAGAGAAGCAGCGCATTGCCCAGGCTGCCGCGCAACTGGTTCGAGACAATGAAACTGTCGGGTTTACCGCCGGAACAACAACTACCCAGGTGGCGAGAAGTCTGCGCAATCGGAGCAACCTGCACATAATCACCAACGCCGTGAATATCGGCATGGAACTCAGCAGCAGCACGGGCCTGGATACCACTCTCACCGGCGGCTGCATGAGGTGGGCAGACGCATTCTCGCTCATCGGTCCCACGGCTATTGAAAGTTTGAACGTCGTGGTGATGGACCGCGTATTCATCGGCGTCTGCGGCATTGATTGCGAGCGAGGCGCTACGACCATCGAGGCCGATGAGGCCGCTGTCTTTCGCGCAATGACACGTCAGGCAAAACAGGTTATCGTAGTCGCCGACTCAAGCAAGGTAGGCATGGTCAGCCCAGCCGTGATTTGCAGCGTCCCCGATATCGACCTCTTGATTACAGACGACGGCATCTCTGAGGAGGCCCTCGACGCCTTCCTCAGGAACGGCGTAGAAGTGATGCGAGTCTGAGTCGCATCACTTCTTCGCGCTATCGCCTGTGAGATACAGTTGAAACTCCCGAATCTGCGCTTCAGAAGTGCTGGATAAAATGTTTAGCCTTACTCGGCTAGCCGTCACAGGCTCAAAGCTGTCGATCTTCTTATGACCGATCGCCTGCGCTTCGGCGACTCGCTTCCACTTCCCTTCGGACCAAACTTCAATCGCATACTTCTGTACCTTCTGGCCATCATTCAGCCACTCCATCGTAAGCGCATGGTCAAAAGTTACAGGCTTGGCGAAGTTGACCTCAAGCGTTGAGTGATGAGAACCCGCTGGCGCGGACCAGAACGTTTCAGGGTCATTGTCGAGCGCTGCAACCACATCAGCGGCCGCAGGAGCGTGTCCAAGAGCCAGATTGTTTCCGTAGCGGCGATGAATCGCCTCACCAAACTCCTTCAGGCGAGCAGCATCCGAGTCCGGAAGTAATCCGCGGTTATCAGGTGCAACGCCCAACATAAGCTGCGCCCCACGACCCACCGTCTGTTCGTAAGTCGTTATCAATTCATCTACGCTCTTCAACGACTTCTCATCGTTTGGATGCCAGAACCAATGCTGATCCCTAAGTGGCGTGTCTGCTTCAACTGGACGCCAACGCAAGTACCCGTGTCGATCGATCACATTCCAATTTTCGTATCCAACCCGGCCGGATTCAGTCCCAACCCAACGAGCGTCTCCATATTCGAACAATGCTGTATCTGCAAAAACAACAGTATTCGGTTGGTAGGTGCGCAGCGTCTCCATGATCTTGGGAAAGTTATATACATGCCCGGCACTCCCCGCTCCATCCAGCCAGAACTCAACCAGATCACCGTAGTTTTGGACCAGCTCTTCCAATTCAGCCAGATAGTATTTGTCGTACTCTGCTGAGTCTTTATACTTCGGCTCGTGGCGATCCCACGGAGAGAGATAGACTCCGAACTTCAAGCCATATTTACGTGCAGAGCGGGCCACATCGCCGACTACATCGCCCTTGCCACCCTCCCACGGACTGTTCTTTACGCTGTACTCCGTTTGTCCCGTTGGCCAAAGACAGAAGCCATCATGATGCTTGGCAACCAGAACGACATACTTCGCTCCAGAATCACGAATGGCCTTCATCCACTGGTCGGGATTGAACTGGGTTGGATTGAAGACCTTCGGGTCCGCCGTACCGTTTCCCCACTCCTGGTTCAGGAAGGTGTTGGTAGAGAAATGAAGAATAACTCCAAACTCGAGGTCCTGCCACGCCGTCTGTTGCGCAGTCGGCTTGATGTCCGGAAAACTCTGCGCCCTTGCAATCCCTGTGGGTGTGTTCAAGCACACGCTAGATAACACCAGTCCAGCACAAGCCTTCAAAGCGAAACGCGACATAAAACCTCTTCTCAAAATTAAAACTTCTGTTGTGCTGCTGGCTTAGTCAATATACAGACGCAAAGACTACTGCCGGTCTGGGAGGTACTTCCAGATTTCCGGATCTTCCGCGCCTAATACCCACGAACAAAACCCTTCGAGCCCGCTCTTCTCAGTGAGTTCGTACCTGTCCTTGAACGTATGCAGATCGGTGAAGTAAACCCACTCCCGCATCTGCTCGCGATAGAAATAGAAGTAGGCGCTGTGATCGGCAGCATCCCACTCGATCTTTCCATTGTTATAAGCATCCGCCAGTTGAATGGCGTCGAGAGCGTTAATGTAATCCGCAGACTGATTCGGCTTCTCTTCACCGGTAGCCTTATCTACATTCGGAGCGCCCGTGTACCAGTGGTATCCATATAGGGGAATCCCAAGCGACAGCTTTTCCCTGGGAACAACCTTGAGCGCATACTCGAGATTCTCTACCGTCCATCCCCAACCTGCCACAGGCCCAGGCATCGTCCAGCGCGTCTGCTGATCGTAGGTCATCAGGCAAACAAGATCGACATACTTTCCGATCTCTGCGATATCGTAGGCCCCACGCCAATCTGTAAATATCCATTTGCCAAACCCGCCTTTGCCCTCGGGGTACCCAGGTGCATTGGGTACCGTTGCAATGGTCAGTTGCAGACCGCTCTTATGCAAGGCTTCAGCAGAGCGCTTAACCAGGGCGGTCAGCCCATCCTTGTCCGTCCACGAAACATTCTCAAAGTCAAACTGAAACCCGCTGTATCCGTGCAATTTGCACTCTCGGACCAACGCCTCGTTCATCAGGTCCTGCGCGCGCACGTCCCCGGCTAACTGATGGAAGTTCTTCTTATTGAAAAGGGCAATCAACGGCATGACCGGAAGTTTCTCGTCATGAGCCTTCTTTAGCACCATCGGATTGGGGCCGCCGCTCACGAGGCCATCCTCGTTCACCTCGTACCAAGTCGGCACTAGCAGACCGATCTTCGCTGAATGCGCCAGGAAGGACCGGATAGAGTCTGGATTATCGCCCAAATAGAACAACGCAACCGGCTTCGTAGCTGCGTTCGCATTAGCCCCGATCAATGCCATCACACAGAACAACACCACTGAAGCTAATCTCTTCATATTATTCTCCCCGCACAGAACCAGACCGCTACCTCTGTTGCCGTGAAGCCCAGAGAATTGATCGTTTAATGGCAATATAATCGCTCAGACCCAACTTTTACCCATAAAACTTCAGTCACACTGGTAAAAATCACTTATTCCGCTTTACCAGCGATCAGAAATGTCCTGACTCTGCGCGAGACTTCAGCCGCGTCACAACTCATTATCAGGTGAGCACAAGCGCCTTGCGAAACATACGTAGGAGCGCCCAAAGCCCTTGCCCAGGCAAGCGCCGGTTGAGGATTTACAAGATGGTCCTGGCCGCTCACAATGACGAGAAAGTGAGCGTGTGAAGACCTGGCTACATCCTCCAACTTTCGGCTGCCGATCACATCCTGCTGCATGATCGCCTTAAGTTGCCATACACGATCATTGGCGTCGATAGGCTGTTGAGCCTCCGCCTGGGCAATGAACGCAGATAACCTGTCTCGCGGCGTCGACTCGTTGCGAAACTCTGGCGTTGTCACAACCAGCGCCCCGAATAGATTCGCCAGCTTCAGCTGAGGTTCAACCTTATAGTTACCTTTCTCATAGGCTGGATCACTCTCAATCGACTCCACCATGATCTGCTTGACGTGTAAATCGTAGCTGGTCATTCGCGGAGTGCCGAGAATCGGCACGGCGAGATCAAAATAAGCGGGATACATCACAGACCAGACAAAAGTCTGCTCTCCTCCCATGGATAATCCAATCACCGCATGCAAATGCTTCAAATGAAGCACCTCTGTCATTACGCGGTATTCAGCATTCACGCTGTCCCGCAGCGTATAGGTGGGAAAGGCCGTCCCATGCTGCGAAGAGTTGTCCGAAGGTGAAGATGAGATTCCATTTCCCAGCGCGTCAATTGCTATTCCAAAGAACCTGCCCGTATCTACCAGTTGCTGCGCGGAACTACCGTCACCGAACAGCGAAATCAGATCTTCGCTTTTGCCATAGAGCCAGGTTGGCATGAGGACGGCATTGTCCTGCGCCGAGTCCAGGACTCCAAACGTCCGGTAGCCAATACGGCACTGTTCGATTATCTGGCCATTCTCGAGCTTGCACTGCCCGAGTTCCGCAATCTTTTGCTGCCCATCCTGCGCCAAGGCAAATGATCCCACAATTGGCAGTGTCCCAAATAGAAGATAGATCTTGCACCAAAAAGCAAAAAACCGCCAAGAAGATGAACAATCAGACAGCACGGATGTACCTCTTCCACGTTTTATACACGGCGGAAGGTAAGAATCGAGCGTGAATATGCACCAGCACAGCCTCAAATATCCGAATACACTCTCAAATGAGCACTTCCCAACTGAAATACTTTCTCAAGCTCTGTCGAAGAGAAGATTAGAAAGATGCGTATTGACTGAGCTGAAATCATTGATATGATCACTTCTAGCCGATATGATCACGATCCCGATGAATCACCAATTTGCACATCGTTGTTATTCCGATATGCGATAGTTCTCAGATCGATCCTTTTGAAATCATTTCCAAACAGGCATTCTCGAGTTTTTGCTCCATTAAAATTCCTTCGACATCATCTTGTTCAGAAAGTCCGCTAGGCACGAATCCCGAATGAAGAAAAGTATTCTCTTTGAGTTATGCGCCGAGAGCCTTCAATCAGCCATCACAGCGGAGGCTGGGGGCGCCAACAGGCTGGAACTTTGCGGTCAGCTTTCGATCAGCGGTATCACCCCCGACGTCGCTTTGATGGCCGATACCATTCGCGCCGTGTCGATTCCAGTGCATGTCCTCATCCGTCCACGTGGCGGGGATTTCGTTTATACCGACGAAGAATTCGCGGTCATTCAGCAGCAGACGCTGCAGGCAAAAGCCGCGGGGGCTGCGGGAGTCGCCATCGGTCTTCTGCTCAGCAATGGCCGCATTGATGTAAAACGAACCCGCGAGATAGCGGAATTGGCCTCACCGCTGAATGTGACTTTCCACCGGGCGTTTGATGAAACCACATTGCAAAGCAGCGCTCTTGAGGACGTAATCCAAACTGGCGCCAATTGCCTTCTGACTTCAGGGGGCCAGCCTAATGTGCTCCAAGGAGCAGATCAGATAGCCTCGCTCCATCGTCAAGCCGACGGTCGAATTACCGTCATGGCCGGTGGCGGCCTATCGCTGGTCAATATGCTCGAAGTCGCCCGCAGAACTGGCGTCTCGTACCTCCACGGCTCTCTCATCCGAAAACGCTCCAGCTCATCTCCCTCATCCTTTCCCGTGGATCACGTTGCAGCAGATTTTAGCCCGTTCGGAGAGGTTCTCCTGGAAGACGTTAAAGAAGCTATCCGGCTGCTCAATGATGGTTCCCCGAAGAAGCATCTAAAACCTCAATTCGCTCATTGAACCCCAGCTTGAGAAATCTTGTGAAAGTCTCTCGATTTTGATGAGCGATGATATTCAGAGGGATCCCTTTCGGTGTCCCGGTGTATCGATCATTCGATTGGATATTTGGAGGAGTTAGATGTCCGCATTCCTGCAGAGCAGGCGCAATTTCGTTCTGGGCAGTGCCGCCCTCACTCTCGCACCTCACGGACTGACAGCAATGGCAACTGATCTGGTTGCCTCTCCTGACATGGTTGTCCCTCCTCCGACTCTTCCACACGGTCGCCCCGCCCTCGCAGATCGCCGCTTTCAGAGCCCTGCCGTCGAAGCTCTCATCCAGCGCCTCAAACCGAGAATCGCAGACCCCGCCCTGGCAGTGATCTTTGAAAACTGCTTTCCGAATACTCTTGATACAACAGTCAAGACTGGGACGTATGAGGGGAAGCCTGACACCTATGTAGTCACCGGCGATATCGACGCAATGTGGCTCCGGGACTCATCCGCACAGGTAGTTCCCTACCTATCACTGGTCAATGAAGATCCAGCGCTGAACACCCTCGTAGATGGCTTGATTCGTCGTCAGGCACGCATGATCCTGCTCGACCCCTATGCGAATGCTTTCCTGCACAGTCCGTCCGATCCGCCGCTCAGTTGGGCCGTAAAGGACATCACAACACACATCCCCGGAGTAGGAGAGCGTAAGTGGGAGATCGATTCACTCTGCTATCCGATCCGCCTCGCATACGGCTATTGGCGTGCCTCAAAGTCGCAGGCAAGCAACCCCTTCGACAAGCAATGGCAGGCGTCCGCATGGAAAATCGTTCAGACATTCCGTGAACAGCAGCGCAAGCACGGGCCCGGCCCATATTCGTTCCAGCGTGAGGCAGCCGCGCCTACGGACACACTTCCCCTCGGCGGCTTCGGCAATCCAGCGCGGCCACTGGGAATGATCTTTTCTGGCTTTAGACCCTCTGACGATGCCTGCATCTACCCCTTGTTCGTTCCCGCGAACCTGTTCGCAGTGACCAGCCTCCGGCAGCTTGCCGAGCTTGCAACGCACACCGTTCAGGATCAGAAACTCGCGGCGGAATGCGAGTCTCTCGCCTCGGAGGTTGAGGCAGCTCTACGGCAGCACGGCATTGTCAACAATCCCCAACACGGCCAGATCTGGGCCTACGAAATTGATGGGTACGGCAACTCGCTCATGATGGATGACGCCAATGCTCCCGGTCTCCTGAGCCTTGCTTACCTGGGCTGTTGCAAAATCGATGATCCGCTATACCAGCGCACCCGCAACTTTGCATGGAGTACGGCCAACCCATACTTCTTTAAGGGAACAGCAGGCGAAGGCATCGGTGGTCCGCACGAGGGGTTGAACAGCATCTGGCCAATGTCCATAATGATGCGCGCCTTCACTTCCACAAGCGACGCTGAAATTCGCCAATGCCTGCGCTCCCTCCGGGATACGACTGCTGGCACCGGCTTCATGCATGAAACATTCCGTTCGGACGACGCTACAAAGTTCACCCGCCCCTGGTTCGCATGGGCAAACACGCTCTTCGGCGAACTGATCGTAAAGCTGGCCAACGAAAAGCCGCACTTACTGAGCGAGAAACTATAAGAATGAAGTCAACTGTCTTACTCCTTTCCCTGGGCCTTGCGCTTACTACAATCACCGCAGGCGCCCAGCAGGAGTGCGCCGGAACCCTCACCCCGGAACAGTTAAATCTCAAGATTGAACGCCTCATTGACCAAATGACTCCGGCCGAGCGCGTTGCTCAGCTCCAGGATCGCGCACCGGCAATTCCCCATCTGAAGATCCCCGCATATAACTGGTGGAACGAAGGGTTGCACGGCATCGCCCGCAATGGCTACGCAACTGTCTTTCCGCAGGCCATCGGTCTTGCAGCCACGTTTGATCCAGAGTTGCTTGAGCAGGTCGGCAGCGTAGTCTCCACCGAAGCACGCGCAAAATTCAACCCGCATAACAATTCAGATTCACCGCGCTACGCGGGACTGACTATCTGGTCGCCAAATATCAACATCTTCCGTGACCCACGCTGGGGCCGTGGACAGGAAACCTACGGCGAAGATCCATATCTCACCGGAGAACTGGGTAGTCATTTCGTCCGCGGCATCCAGGGAACAGAAAGCTTCTACCGCAAAGCTGACGCAACTCCAAAGCATTTCGCCGTCCATAGCGGTCCCGAGTCGATTCGCGACGGATTCAATTCGATCGTAAGCCAGCATGACCTTGCGGACACATATCTACCCGCCTTCCGGCAGCTCACTTCGAACGCAGACGCAGACGCAATGATGTGCTCGTATAACGCAATCAATGGCGTGCCGTCATGCGCCAATCCATCTCTCCTCACGGACCGCGTACGGGATACCTGGAAATTCAAAGGCTATGTCGTCTCGGATTGTGACGCAGTGGATGAAGTCACGGATTACCTGCACTACACTCCTGATCACGCGCACGGGGCGGCGTTATCTCTTAAAGCAGGCACAGATCTAGACTGCGGAAATACGTACGACCATCTCAACGAATCACTAAACCATCACCTCATCACAATCTCGGATGTTGACCGGGCGCTCCATCGATTGCTTCTCGCCCGTATGAAACTAGGTATGTTGCAGCCGAAAGAATGCTCTCCATATTCAGGTATCACCTCTGCACAGGTTGATACCGAAGCTCATCGCGCAATTGCTTTACGTGCAGCTGAAGAGTCGATCGTTCTTCTGCGCAACGATTCCCCGGCAACTGGCAAACCTCTGCTTCCAATTGACCTTCACGGCAAACGCATCGCCGTAATTGGACCCACAGCGGACCTGCTCTCTGCGGTCGAAGCTAACTATCACGGCACCACCAGAAATCCGCGAACCCTCATCGAGGGCCTAAAGGAATGGCTGCCCAAAGATACACAGATCACATACGCACAGGGCAGCACTCTGGCACAGGAAGTCAGCGTACCCATCCCTCCCACTGCCTTCGTCGAACACGGACTCAAAGCTGAATACTTCTCGAATGAAAATCTAGCGGGACAACCTGCCATTACGCATCTCGATCCACGAATTGATTTTGATTTCGACCACGTTTCACCTGCATCAGATTCGCTCGACGCCGAGCCAGGTACGCCTTATTCCGTGCGCTGGACTGGGTCCATCGTTCCGCCGGCAGCGGGTGCCTACAAGTTTCATGTTGCAGTCGACCGCTGCTTCGACTGCAAAGGTCACGACGCCTACCGCCTGTGGATCGATAACAAGATGATCTTGTCAGACGACGGAACAAAGGACCATAGCCCAGAGTCCATAACTCTCGACTGGAAACATGAACCCCACGCAATTCGTCTGGAACTCCTGCACACGGGAGAAGATCAGGGCATTCACCTCGAATGGCAAGCGCCCGCCGCTGCGCAACTTGCTGAGAGCGTCGCGACCGCTAAGGATGCAGATGTCGTCTTGGCCATCGTTGGGCTATCACCGGAACTTGAAGGTGAAGCGCTGCAGATCAAGTCGCCAGGCTTTGACGGTGGAGATAGAACTGATCTACGACTACCAGAAGCTCAACGTACTCTACTGGCGGCATTGGCGAAGCTCCACAAACCAATAATCCTGGCAGTCACATCTGGTAGTCCTGTAGCCACAACATCGGTCACCGCAGAGATGGCCGCTCCTGTCGCGCTCCTCCAGCTTTGGTATCCCGGTGAGGAAGGTGGACACGCGCTGGCAAGAATACTTACTGGCGAAGCCTCACCATCCGGACGACTGCCCGTCACGGTTTATCGTTCGATCGACGATTTGCCTGCATTTACCGACTACTCGATGGCCCACAGAACCTATCGGTATTTTTCCAAACCAGCAGAGTATCCATTTGGATTTGGCCTGAGCTACACATCATTCCGATACTCCGCACCTCAGCTATCGACGTTGACACTGACAGCCGGAGAGTCCCTCACCATCCACACCACGATTACCAATTCGGGCAGCCGCGCAAGCGATGAAGCAGCCGAAGTCTACTTGATTCCGCCTCAGCAGCCGGGCTTCCCAAAGCTCACTCTTCAAGGTATAAAACGCATCCATCTCAACGCGGGTGAGTCGCGTCCGGTAGAGTTCTCACTGACCCCGCGTCAGCTCAGCCTGGTTGATGAAAATGGCACACGAGCAGTCCGGCCAGGTACGTATCGCGTCTTCGTTGGAGGAGCGCAACCTCAAGACACATCGAACGCGGGATCAAGCTTTGAAATATCCGGCGAAAGCCGCCTCGACCCGTAAGGACAAGTAAGACAAAACGTCCTCAGACTCGAAGCACCTGGACACCCCTGCTAGTGAACGATGCAACCACCTCGTCAGTCGCCCCGGTGTCCGTCACCAGCAGGTGCACGTCGGCCACGGGACAGATGAATGCAGGACTCACTGCTCCCAGCTTGCTTGAATCGGCGACAACAATTACCTGCTTCGATTGTTTAAGCATCTTCCGAAACACAAGCGCCTCATCGGCTTCGAGCGTTGTAGCGCCGCGCTCCACATCAAAACCAATCACGCTCAGGAAAACCTTGTCCATATAAACATCATTCAAGAAGCTTAGGGCAGAGTTCCCTGTCAGCGAGAAAGACCATGCCCAGGAGACAGCGCCGCCTGTAATGTAAGTTCGGATTCCGGGCTGATTGCAAAGCTCCATGCCAATATTGATTGCGTTGGTGACTACCTGCAGATGGTGCCGATGGCGCAAACTTCTACCCACAAGCGTGGCCGTTGTTCCTGCCGTAAGACCAATCGTTTCGTGTTCCTGAATCAGTTCCGCCGCAGCTAATCCAATGCGCCTCTTCTCCTCCGCGAATCGCTGCTCACGCGCTTGAAAAGAACGGTCATAGCGAAATGGCTCATAAAGGAGTGGCTCAACCAGCGTCGCGCCGCCATGCGTCCGGCGGATTAGGCCACGGTTTTCAAGAAAAACCAGGTCGCGACGAATGCTGGGGGCGGACGATCCCACTTCCGTCAGAATCTCTTCAATGGATGCCGTTCCTTTTCGTAGTAGGAACTTCATGATCTTTTCAGCGCGATCGTTCAGTTGTGTGGGCATACGCAAGGATTCTACCTTCGTGATAACGCTTACCACTACGCAATTTCGCAGGAATATAGCCTGGCAAGCCCCGAAATAGAATCAACATCGTGATTGTTTTGGCTTATTATGATCAATAGCTGATCCAATCTTCGCCAGAGCGAAGCAGCCGGAGGGTCGAACCGGAATGCGTGAATTTCCCCATGCCATGTTGCGTGAAATCTATGAGCAGCCGGAGGCTATTCGCCGCACGCTGGCCTTGTACGTCGATGGCTCCAGCCTCAAGTCAGAAGCCTGGTCTGCTCTCCAAGCCTGGTCCAGCCCCGCTGGTGAAGTACTGATTGCAGCCAGCGGCTCCAGCCGCCATTCCGGCCTGTCGGCTGAAGTGATGCTCGAAGACCTCTGTGGACTGGCTGTCGACGTGGAATACGCGAGTGAATACAGCTGTCGTGGCAGTGAAGAAACCAGGCACCCGTCAGTGATCGTCATCTCCCAATCAGGCGAAACCTCGGATACTCTTGCTGCCCTGCGCGAAGCCCAAAGCCGCGGACAGAAAACACTGGCGATCACCAACGTACCGACCTCGTCCATGGCCCGCGAAGCCACCGTTTCCCTGCCGCTCGGCGCAGGAAAGGAATTCGCGATTCCTGCTACAAAAAGCTTCACATGCCAACTCACCGTCCTCTATTTGCTAGCTCTTTACGAGGGGTCTCAACGCGGCAGCCTGAGTGAATCCGCGATCGCCGCCCGATTGGCTGAGTTGCAAAGTTTGCCAGACCATATCGAAGCTCAACTCGAGCACTGGGAAACCAGTATTGCTGCGCTGGCGCACAAGCATCGCAACGCATCCACGTTCCTCTACCTCGGACGCGGAGTACATTACCCGATCGCTCGCGAAGGGGCGCT
>Ga0302140_10004716_pt1 | contig 17341 bp, 18 predicted proteins | sample I_Bog_E1_1_FD_202095 | JGI IMG/M metagenome (GOLD analysis project Ga0302140, IMG submission 202095) | Peat permafrost microbial communities from Stordalen Mire near Abisko, Sweden - I_Bog_E1_1 | ecosystem: Environmental > Terrestrial > Soil > Wetlands > Peat | place: Sweden: Abisko, Stordalen... | reverse complement strand
AGGTGCGGTTGACGATTACGCAGCCGGACGGGGCGGCGGCTGTTCTGATCTGCGCGACTTCGCCGTGCGCCGTGACCGTAGATGCGCGGGCCGGTTCGGTGCTGATGAAAATGGACTACCTGAATTCATCCGGCGGGGTGGTGGCACCGGGCGATAGCATCAACCTGTACGTGCCCGAATGAGAAGATCTGGCGGGGAGTGAAGATTTAAACGGCGGTGGTCGGGGGAGCAAGCGCGCGCGCTCTTAAGGGGTAAACTTGAGATCGGCGCGTGCTTCCGCGGGAAAATGGATCGGCTCGTTACCTATAAGATAGGGTTTGAAGACTTTTCTGAAGAAATTTCTCCATGCCATATTTCTCGCCCTCGCCTTTCCTCTCGCCCTTTCGTCAGGCTTCGGGCGCTTCGCACCGGCCTACAGGTTCTGGGCGCAGAGTTGCGCTTTCGCGCCCGGCTTGCCGGGAGATTATCTGAGGACCGCCTATTACCGGCTGACCCTTGACGAATGCTCTGTCGAGAGCCGCATCCAGTTTGGATCTTTCTTTGCGCACCCGCAGGCAAGGGTTGAGCGCGGGGTCTGCATTGGCTCCTACTGTGTCCTCGGGAGGGCGTTGATCGGCGAGAGAACTCAGATCGGGTCGGGAGTGCAGGTCCTCAGCGGAAAGCACCAGCATCCGCGGGATGCTGAAGGCCGGATCATGGGATCCGAGCACGGCATATTCGTGACGGTTGGTATTGGTGCGGATTGCTGGATCGGGTCCGGCGCGATCCTGCTGGCTGCGGTGGGCGCCGGCAGCACAATCGGCGCAGGCTCAGTGGTTGTCCATCCCGTGCCGGCGGGTTCGATTGCCGTGGGCAACCCCGCGCGGGTAGTGGGAAAGACTAACGAGAAGCCGACATAGAGATATGTTCAGTCTCGGCATTCACAAACAAGAGCAGTATATGCGGATGGGCAGGGAACGCCGTTTCGCCGGGCCGCGGGTTGCTTACAACCTTTTGCGGATCGGCGACAATCCGAGCGAAGATCAGATCAGGCTTTTCGAAGACATCAGCTTCACGCTCCGAACATCGAACGGGACGTTCCGGACCACGTTCCGTAACCGTTTCGAGGATGTCGACGCTGCTTCTATCGGTCTGCTGAAACGGCTCTTCCCAACGGAAGCCGCGATTCGCGTGGAGGACCGCGCGGTGTCTCATGGACTGACATCCTGCGAATGGGCTAAACGGCTATTGCCGGTTTTTCCCGCGGCTGAAATCGAGGCTTCCGACTTGCTGCTGCAATTACTCGAGGTGTCGGTCGATGGTGGGGAGACGTTCATCACGGAATCGGACGGCACTCCTTTGCAATACATCAGAGCACCCTTCGTGGTATCTCTGCACCATCCCGAATCGTGGCGCAATCCGCTGCGCCGCTGGGTTGCCGCGCGTGCCCGGAAGCGTTTCGACGCCCTGGAGTTGCCGGCCGCCTGGGTCGAACAGTCACAGGGAGCCGGTTACCGGATCCGCCCCATCTCATATATACATCCCGAAGCGGCGGCACTGGCACGATCGGATCCGCGCTTCCAGTTCCGTTGCCGATCGGTTTTTGAGCGGACTCCCGCACCGGGTCATGTACTGCGCACGATGAATATATTCAACCGGGCATATTTCTCCACGGAACGCCTGGAAGAGGGGTATCGCGCGATTTTCGACAGCCTTCAGCCTGGCGGTATCTGGGTTGTGGGTAGGACCCTCGAGGAAGATCTGACCAATCGCGCTACGTTTTTCCGGAGAAGCGAAGCCGGCTGGGAAGTTCTGGATCGCATCGGTGGCGGCTGGGAAATGGAAGAAATGGCATTGGGTCTCACTCGATGAACGGTCCCGCTGCGCGGAAGCCGGTCCGCGTTTTATTGATTTGCGATTCCTACCCGCCTGTGATGGGCGGGTCGGAGATCGAAGCCCAGCGCGTCAGCGCGGCCATGATCCGCCGCGGACACCAGGTCCATGTCCTCTGCGCCGGAGGACCGCCGATGCCGTCCCTCAGGGACTGGGTCGATCCGGCAGGCGTGCCGGTTAGTATTCTGACTCGTCGGTCGCGCGGCCTTTGGAAAGATTGCATTTTTGCCTGTGAGGTCTCCTGCGCTATCTGGAGCCGCCGGCGGAGCTACGATGTGGTCTATTTCCTGATGCAGGGTTTGCATCTGGCTGCGGGTCTTCCGGTGGCGCATTTCCTGAAAAAGCCAGTCGTCGTGAAAATTGCCGGCAGCAATGTGGTTCCAGCGATGCGAAGATCCCGCGCGGGCCGCCAGGAGTTGGATTGGATGCAGCGATGGCGTGTGCCATTGATGGTCCTGAACGATGGCATGGTGGAGGAAGCTCTCGCCGACGGGTTTGCGCGCGATCGGCTGGTGTGGATGCCGAACCCGGTCGATCCGGACGAGTTCCGTCCAGCCCAACCGGGAGAATCCGAGACCTGGCGTGAAAACCACGGTATCCCTCCTAACGCGCAAGTTGTGATCTATACGGGACGTTTATCGCATGAAAAAGGACTGCGATCGCTGGTTGGCGGTTTCGCCTGCGCCGCCAGGCAAGTTCCGGAAGCGCTGCTGGTGCTGGTGGGCGATGGTGCATCACGGCCTGAGCTCGAGACGCTCGCGCGCGGCCTGGGTATGAACTGCGGGGAGATCCGGTTTGTCGGGCGGGTCCCCGCCGCGGAGATACCATTCTGGTTGCGGGCAGGCGACATTTTCTCACTGACATCGCCGAGCGAAGGATTCCCCTGCGCACTTCTGGAAGCGATGGCGGCTGGACTCCCATCGGTGGTGAGCGCGATTCCCGCAAATCTACAATTGATCGATGAAGACGTCCACGGGCTGACAGTCCCGTTCGATGACGAAGAAGCGATCGGAAAAGCCTTTCTGAAACTGTTCAGCGATGCCGGGATGCGGCGGTCGATGGGGAACGCGGCCCGGCAGCGAGTGGTGGACAACTATTCAACCGATAAAGTTATCGACCGCTACGAGGCGCTTTTCAATGGCCTGACCGGTTGAATTCCACTTTTTGAGCGGCCCTTGTTATTCTGGCGACGTGAAGACGGTTTCCCGCGCGCCATTGCTATTTGGTTTTGCCAACCGGCTGGTAAGAGCAAACATTCGCGGAAGTTCTCGTCTGATGAACGATGAAAGACGGCGTCCTGTTCGACTGCGGCGCCGATATCGGTATTGTTTCGTCGGCGATCCGCGCCCGCTCCGAGGCGATTTCCAGCGTCATCGCCTTTGAGCCCAACAGAGAAGCCTTCCGGTATCTCAAAAAAAATATGGCAGCGCTTCCTCTCCCCGCTCAGGCGGTTGAGTGCGCGGTAGCAAACTTCGTGGGAAGGGGAAAGCTAATCTCCCGGTATGATCGGGGCTACACGGCTCGTTTTTTGGTGCCGGGAGACGGCCCTGTCAGCGTCACTACCATTGATGCTTTCAGGAATTTCGGGCGGAACGTCGCGATCAAGATCGACGTGGAGGGTGGGGAAAATTGAGGTTCTCCGCGGCGCCTGCCAAACTATCCGGTCCGCCGCCGCGTGTGTCGTCGCTATTGAAGCTCATCCCCAGGTGGCAAGCCGGAGGGGCCGCGATCCTCTTGAATGCCTCCTGTTCCTCGAGCCGATCCGCCCGTTTTCAATTCAGCGTGGCTGAAACCGGAGAGAATCTCTCCTCGGATCGGCCCTTTCTGAAACCCGGCCAGACGGAAGTGCATAACATCGTGTGTGTAGCGGTATAAGGTGAGGGACGGCCCTGACGGGAGCATGTTAAGGATTTCCCGATTCTGAGCTTATCCATCAACCGGCATGCACATCCGCCGCGAGGGAAGCGGGGGCTTGCATATATTCGGGTATGGGAACGGAAAAATTGCTCAACAATGTCGGCGCGATGTCCAGCGTGGAAATCTGCGTGAAGTCGGCCTTTTCGCTGCGATCCAGTGGATCGTAGATGAGCAGGGTGCCATTCGGGATATGATACGCCGAGGAATGGGTCTTATCCTCTATTTGAACCGCCTTCAGGCCGAGCTGAGAGGGCGGTACGGTTTTACCGTTCAACTGGACGAAATCGTTGCGATCCTGCAGATCTTCCTGACCGAAATCCATACTGAAAAAGCCGCTCTCCGGCTCGCGGAAATACGTGGGCTTTCCATCGATGAGAAGCCCTCTCAGCGCCTCACGGAATTCGGTTGCTTTGGTTTCGGCGACCACAACATTGCACTGCGGCAGCATCGCCGGACGCGAAGTCCATTCATCGGGCTGCACGCCCAGAGCGGCCATGAAGGTTTTCGGGTCGACGCAGTACAACTGTGATTCGCACGGTCGGCCGCGCGTGGCGGCCTGTCCCATGCTGGTGGCGACCCAGATCTGGTATTCGGGGTTTTCATCCGCAAAATTCACCAGGCGGGCGAAGAACCGATCGAACTTGCCCATAGTGAAGTTGATTTCGTCCTGATAGGTGTTCACCCAACCATCGGTAAATTCGAATTGCGCGTAATCGCTCGGAAACAGCGCCGCCCAGTAGCGGTGCATGGACGATGCCACATGGTTGGAGAAAAAACTCGCCATGTCCGGCCGCGTCCGGTCCAGGTAGTTCATAAAAATATCGAATGCCAGTACAGACTGATACGTTCGGCGGCGGACTCTCTGCCATGGATGAACGCGCTCCGCGGCCAGCTGGCGTCCCAGATCGGCGGCCGTCGAGAGCTTAAAGCCTAATTCAGGGGTCTTGGCCAGCAATGCGAGCGCCGATTTCCACGGAATGCGCTTCGATACGTTGCGCGCCGATTCACGGGCCATCGTGAGATTGAATTCCTGAAAGAGCGTAACGTCCTGAGGGAAGCATTCGGCCCCGGCTGCGAACGTGTCCGGTATGAAGAACGTGTAATTGCTCAGATCTTCAGGCATCGGATAGGTATGGAGACTGCCACATACGCCGGTTTTGATGCCCCGGCCCGCCAGGATCTTCCACAGCGGGGGGAAGGCCCGGTCGATTTCATGCAGCGGTTGTCCGAAATCGGTTATCCCGTGACGCTCGTTGGTTACGCCCCGATGAAGAGTTGGCCATGTGATCCAGGGCTCCAGCCAACCCGTATCCTCTGTCCACGTCTCGTAGCGGGTGAGTTCCTTCCAGTGGCGCCCCAACGCTGAACCTGGGTTAAGCCGGCAAAAATGCTTGAAGATCCTGACCGGAACCTCGTTCAGCTCGAATAAAACGATCTTTCTGTTCATAAATCCCCGAAGCGCCGGCATGCGCTCCGCAGTCCGGAGCGCTACATCAATTCTAATATAGAGTTCGTTTGGCGATTCCGGATTCCGGATGCTTCGGGAACAACCTGGTTATCCTGGAGATTTGATGACTGCCGCACGACCGTTCTGAAACCCGGCCAGACCGAAGTGAAATAATATCGTGTGCTCAGCAGCTTATAGCAGAAGCCTGCGCGGTATCATGAAAAAATGGGTCGACTGCTCAACCCGAATTTGCTTCAGGACCGGGGGAACAGAGCGGCAAAGGTGCAACGCACCCCCTCCGAGGCAGCCGTATTGGCCCGCCCAGGCTGGAGCGCTCCCGCGGCTAAGCAGGTGGCTCGCCCGGTTGACAGCGCAGAGGTGGATCCATTTCGGAAATTTGCCTTCCGTGCTGGGCTTGCCCTGCTTTTCGTACGGGTCGCCGTGCTTCCCGAGCTTCTCCTCTCTTTGTTGCACACTAACACCTATATCCTCTATCTCGTGGGTCCTCCTGCGATGATTGGTGCTGTATTGACCGGGGGTGTGGGCCGCACACTCCGGCATCGCGCTGCCTGGCTGTGGCTTGGTTTTGTCTTTTGCATGATGGTTTCGGTTCCTTTCAGCTCCTGGATGGGCGACTCAGTGGGCAATTTTAAGGGCTATCTCGAGTATTCCTTGCCGCTCCTGTTTACGGTGGGGGGCCTCGCCCTCAATTTTGACGAGGTGCGGTCTACTTTTTACGCCATCGGCGGCGGGGGCCTGATTGTTATCGGTGCAGCGAGGTTGTTTGCAACGGTAGACGACGGACGCGTCGACATGGCATCCGCTACCGGCACGATCGGGAACTCGAATGACCTCGCGAGCCACCTGATTTTCGTGTTGCCCTTTCTTCTGTTCATCGCAATGGACAGGCGGAGGGCTGCCGTGATCCGGTACGGACTGATCGGACCTGCGGCTTATGCGCTGTGGGTCATCTTAGGGACAGCATCGCGTGGAGCCCTTATCGCGCTGGGCGTCTCTTTCCTGTTCGTATTGTTGTGGGCATCTGCACGAGGGAGGCTGGTCGCACTTGTGATTGCTTTAGCGCTAGCGGTCTCGATCCCGCTTTTTCTGGGCGGAAACGCGGCTGATCGCCTTGGGTCGCTGTTCGGGGGTAAACACGAAGAGGCCGAAGAGTCTGAGGACGTGCGCCGTTATGTCTTGAAGGAGAGCCTGATCTACACCTTGCAGCATCCGATGTTTGGAGTGGGCCTGGGGCAATTTTCGAATTTTGAAGGCGCGGAGTCCGTAGCGGCCGGAAAAGTCGGCAGCTGGCATGTGACGCACAACTCGTTCACTCAGGTTTCGAGCGAATGCGGCATGCCTGCACTTATCTTCTTTGTTCTGGCCATTGGCAGCGCCTTGTTCTCCGTAAACCGGGTTTACCGGCAGGCGCGACGAGAGGGTTATAGGGATATTGCCAACGCGAGTTTCTGCTACCTTTTATCGATGGTCGGGTTCCTGGTCACGATCACCTTTCTGGCCAATGCATACCGATTCTATTTCCCTGCCATGATCGGCCTGGCAATCGCTCTCTGCGTCTCCGCGGAACGGGAGATGTCGATGAAGCGTGTGCAGGAACCTGTAAAAATCCCCACGGGGTTTGGCCCGGTTCCAGGTCGGGCGCGTTTGGTACAGCCCTAGGCTGGGGCCTGGCGCGCCGCGGCAAAATGCGCATCCTCTATGTCCATACCACCCTCCTGCCGCCCCCAACCGATCTGCGGATGGACCGGTTCTACCTTCTTTCGAGCCTGCTTGAAGGGGATATCATTCAACCCATCTGGTTTCAGACTCCGGAGGAGGTCGAGGCTGTATTTGGCCCTGGATCTTACCCGGTACACACCGTAGGGAAGTTCCGTTACCACTGGTTCCTGAGCCCGCTCGCCAGGGGAATAGGGCACCGATTGGCAACGTTCTGGTTCTGTCTTCGCAAGGGCCTCGAGTTGCACCGGGAGCGCCGGTTCGATTGCATCGTTGCCTATTCCCATATGACGAACGCTTTGGTCGCCGGGGTGCTGAAGTGGCTCACCGGCTCGAGGCTCATCGTTGAAATTGCCACGAGCCCCGATCTGGTGTACATCACGGAGCGCGCACACCCGGGCCTGCGCGAGCGGGGCATGAAGCTATACTCCGACATTTGCCTTCATTTATCGATGCTTGTGGCAGACAGGGCCCATCTTCTCTACCCGAAACAGTTGCATTCTTACCCACTTTTGCGAAACTTACCCGGCTCGGTTTTTCACGAGTTTGTCCCGGTATCCCTTATTGACAGAAAAAAAGATTGGGAGGACCAGGAGCGATACATTCTGCTGGTGGGAGCGCCGTGGTATCTGAAGGGTGCGGACGTTCTGGTTGAAGCTTTCCTTGCCCTGGCTACCGAGTTTCCCGATGTGAGGCTGAAGATTCTCGGCTACTATCCCGATCGGGTGGAACTGGACGCGTTAACCGGAGGCTCGCCGCAGATTGAAATACTAAAGGCCCGGCCCAATGTGGAAGCCCTGGAGATTATCAAAAGGGCGACTATTCTGGTGCAGCCAAGCCGGTGCGAAGGGCTCGGACGCACTCTTCTCGAAGCGATGTCGTCTGCCGTCCCGGTAGTCGGTTCCGATGTGGGCGGAATACCTATGCTGGTGCACGACGGCGAAAATGGTTTTCTTTTCCCGGTGGGAGATTCGCGGGCGCTTGAAGTTCGGCTACGGCAATTGCTTGGAGACGGTGAACTGCGGCGGCGGATGGGCGAGTCGGGCTACGCCCGGGCGCACGGAGAACTGAACGAAGATACCTATGTCGCAGAGTTCGCGCGCATGGTTGCTGACGCGGTTGGCAAAAAAGGGGTTGGGCGTATTGGCGGCGTAACAGTTGGCATCACCCGGTGATGCCACAACCGAATGCTCAAAAGAGCCGGGTTCCGAGCAATTCGTGCAGCCTTTTTTCCGTCTCCTGCGCTTTGGTTTCCTGGCCCATAGCGCGATAAGCTTTCGTCAACTCGGAAAGCACGCCGGGATTTGGCGGATCAGCGGCGGCCTGCAGAATCTTTACTGCCTGCGCGGGAGCGCCTCCAAAGATGAGATTGTCGGCCTGCTGAGCCGCCAGTGTCTGCCGGCGAACCTGGAACATATTGAGCTTGTCTGCAAACAATTCCGCGGGGGTCAGGCGATCCAGCTTGGGAATCAGGTCGAGACGAAACTGTACTGCGAACAAAACCGAGAACACGCAACAGACGGCCGCGACCGTTGCGACAAGGATCCGGACGGGCCGCGCGGATCGGCAAAGCAGGAAGAGCAGCCCCAGCCCGATGACCGCCGAGCTCGATGTCATATACCGGTTCCCAAATCCGGGGCCGCCGTGCCATGTGAGGGGGAGGGACGCGATGAGGCCCACCTCAAGCGCGATTGCCGCAATCCAGGGCGCAAAGACCCGCGGAGCCTGCATCGCTCCCGCGATCAATCCAAGCAAGCCGATCAACGCCAGCGGCGTCCAGATAAACCAGCCATGTTCCGAGGAGAATAAGACATTCGGGATGAAGGGCGGGGGAAAAACAAAAAAGCTGGCTCCCTGAGGTACAGTCAAATACTTGCCGAACATAAATTTCCACTCGAGCATTTGCGGAACCCCGCAGAGAGCGATAACCGCGGCATAAACCACCCTTGACCGGATCCGGAGGGAAATCGCGCTCCAGCCAGCCATCAAGTCGCAAAGCAATGGCGCGCCCACGAAAAAAATATCCTGCCACCTCGCCAGCGAGACCGCCCCGGCAAGCAAACCAAGAATCGCCCAACTCCGCACGTCGGTTTGCTCCCGAACCCTCCACCACCATGCAAGGAAGACGCTCCCCGTCAGAAACGTAGCGGCATGGGACATCTCGGAAAATGCGTAATAGCCGACGCTGGTGCCGAAAAAGACGGCGAATGTTGTGGCTAAGGCGAGGATGTTGGCTCGCGCCGGCGAAACCCCGTCCCACGAACTCGCCGCCTCATAAAGGAAGGTAAAAAGCCCAATGAGTCCCAACCCGGTGAGCACCACGTTGGTCAGGCAGTAAGACAGAACAGCGTAATGAGAAAAGCCATCGGCGGGATTGCCGGCTATTGCGTCCACCACCGTGCCCGCGGCCAAAAACGGGATCGCCAGGATCGAGTAGCCGATCGGAAAAGGCGAGGTCCGGTGTCCGGTAATTGGGGAAATCGGCGTCACCAAATCCGCTGCCGGCCTCACTCTCAGGTATTCGGGCGCGAGGTCGAAACTCCCATGGAAAAGCAGGGCATGGCATACATCGAAGTACATCGGCGGATCGTCGCCGTCTATCTTCGCGAGCCTCCGGCCCGCCGGAGCCATCCAGTCTCCCACCACAAAAACCGCCGCCAGCAACACCATCCAGAAACTCAGAATCGCGTAAGAAGCGCGTGTTTGCGGCGCGGTGACCAAAAATCGCATAACGCTACCCGCGCCCCCACAACTTTACCGTCATCGGAACATAATGGAAAGGGTTTTGCCGTTCCATAAACGCATCGGTCGTCACTCGCCCGCACACTCGGTAAACGAGACTGAATACCGTCCACGAGATTTGTTTGCGACCAACCCCGCATCACGCCATAAGTTCGGGAGTGTCAATTTATGAAATCCTTTTCCGGACGATCGTGGTTTTTTGATAAGCCGGATTCGCCCCTGAAGCTCGATTACGCGGCAGCGGATTTGGCAGCCAGTGCCATTCGAGCGCATAAATATAGTATCCAATGCATTATTCAGGATGCCGATCTGGAATACGATCCGCGCGAATATCCGAAACTTCTCGGGCCACTGCTCAGCGGCGAAGGCGATCTGGTCTGTGGGGCGCGCTTTATGTCGGTGGGGTGAAACACCGGGTGATGAATCTGTTTTTCAGGAATTACCAACGCTCTGATTTCGTATTTTCTGTTTGCTAAAATCGACGCTATGTCTGCCAGTGTACCTATTGTCAAACACTTGCAGGATTGGTGCCGCGAAAGTCTGCGCGATTTGTGGTCCCCGCCCAAAGGGAACATTCCGGCTCTGGATGTCCTGCGGGCGCTGGCGATTATGATGGTCTTCTGTGGCCACTTCGCGGTGGACTTTCAGGCAACCGGCGCCGTTGACCGTTTCCCGCTGTTCTATTGGAGTTGGGCTGGAGTGGACCTTTTTTTCGTGCTGAGCGGTGCCCTCATTGGGGCTCAGCTATGGAAGGAACTTCAAAGGACCGAGAGCCTCAACATTGGTCGGTTTCTGCTGCGCCGTGGTTTGCGTATCTGGCCGCTCTACTTCAGTTTTGTAGCGTTTGGTGCGGCGGAAGTGTGGCTGAACGTGCCCGGACACGGTCGCGTTTGGCCCGATGTCTTTTGCGTATCGAACTACTTCCAGAACAATCAGGTCAGCGGCGGGTGGTCGCTTTCGACCGAAGAGCAGTTTTACATTCTGGCGCCTGTAGCGTTATGGGGGCTGAGCCGGATACTGAAGCTGCGAACGCTCTGGGTTGCGGGTGCCAGCGCTATGCTTGTTTGTATCCTTTCGCGCGCCTTTACGATCTCGCATTCCATCCTTAACGAGCAGGATCTCAGGCAGCAACTCTATTTCCCCATACATACTCACGCGGATGGCCTTGGCATGGGCGTCCTGATCGCATGGTGGTGGGTCTTCCTTCCGCACCGAGTTGCCTGGTTTCGCTGGCGGGGAATTGTGGCGGGATCCATGATCATCGGAGGCGCGCTGTTATATGCGCTCGACCGCCTGCTTTTCAATTACACGTCGCTAGCGTTGATTTTTGGCGCCGTGACTCTGCTGGGAGCCGGTCTTAGACGAACGCCCCAGCTTCTCAGATGGCGTGGATTCTATCCGATCAGCCGGCTTTCTTATGGCATATATCTTAACCACTTTGTTCTACTTAAGTGGCTCGCAAAGCCTCTGCTGCCATGGCGTGTGGCAGGCGGCAACACAGCGTTTTTCCTGTTGCTCATCCCGTCTTTTCTCGTGTGCATGTTATTCGCCACGTTCACTTTTCAGCTGATCGAATGGCCGTTCCTCAGGCTGCGCTCACGATGGCTCAGAACTTCGCGAACGGCTCGCGATAGCGAATCATCGAACGTAGGCGCGGTAGCTTGATGAGTTTCATACGCAAGCAATGCCAGGGAATCGGGATCGAGATGGGCGGTCCGCTCAATAAGGGTAAAGCCGCCAGCCCGCGGCCTTTTCGGCTGGCGTGTTCGCGCGCCGCTCGATGAGTGCCGGATCTGACTGAGAAACCACTTTCCCCTCCGCCGCGAGATACCCGCCTCAATAGCTCTCATCCGTCCCACTATCGGACCTGCCCCAGTTCATGCGCCATCGGGGTTCATGAGGTGCTTACGCCGTTGGATCTACTTAGCAGCGAAAGAGCCAAACAGGGCCGTGAGTAAGGCGCTGTAGCGCTTTCCCCTATGCCAATTCGGCGCCTAACTAACTAACTAAGTGTCCGGCTCGGACTAAACAGTCGTCGCGAGATGTCGACAGCTGTCCGGTAACTACGTCGCCGGCTTGAAATGAGCTTGAGAAGGCTGTTTAGAAACGGGGCTGTTTTGAGGGACCAGTGGCAGATCCGTCAATTCCGCAGAGGCGAGCCATGGCAGGAGCGCCATGATTGAAAATGACGGCATTTCCATCACGAGCCAGCCAATTACAAAGCCCCATTTCGATGCAATCCAATTGGACACCGCAACAGATGTGGAGTCGGAAAATGACATGAAGACAAGCGCTGTCAGCAACGCCGAAACCGCCCATGCCGGACGCCTCAGTCGCCAGTTCCGGATCAATACAGCCAACGGAAGAAGGACAATCGGCAGGTAACGCCCCCACGAGAGTGGAGAAGCCTGGAGCATCGCAACGACGAAGACCGAGTATTCGACATCCAACCGCACCGCCCGCGGGTCGCGGCGGTTCCAGCGCCAGAGAAAGAGCACCAGCGCTCCCGCAACGATCAGGAGCACAGCGGGCGCGATGATGTTTACATGCTCACCCCAGCTCATTCCCCTCGAAAAACTGGTGATCAGCCCCGCCAGCGAAAGATTGCCGGCTTTGGGGACGAAGCGCCGGGAGTTCTCGACCGCGACACTCAACCATTCCCTGAAAGTCTGTCCAACGGTCAGTTCGGCGGCCGCAAGGCTGAGCGCAGCGATCGTGGCAATGGCCGAGACGAACGCCCTCCGGGATCGGAAGGCGAAGTAGAGGACGAGGAGCGCCGGGAACGCATGAAGACACGCGGCCAGCCCAATTGCGCCACCCGCAATCCACGGTTTGTTACGGCGCAGCATCAGCCACCCTGCCGTGATCAAAGCGAACAGAATAATGCTGTCCTGGCCTGAGCGCAAGGTGGCATCTACGGGATACCAGGCAAAGACCAGCCCCAGCAGCACGCACATCTCCACAAAAGGCAGACGCGGGAACAACTCGCGAAGGATTGCCCTTTCCGTCACGTAGAGGAGCACGACGGAGAGGAAAAGAACAAAGAGAAAGCTGCCCCGCAAACCAAGAAAAAATACCGGAGCCGCCAGCGCGATCCCGAGGACTGGCGGGTGCCCCATCCCCGGGATCGGCGGCTCCGTCAACGTGTTCAGGTCACCCCGAACGACAGGTAGTTTCTCAAGAACCGACCGTCCTCTTATAGGCGCCGACAACTCGACGATTCCCATCTGGGGCGCGTCGCCGGGATATAGAGCAGCGTGCTTCAGAAACTGGCGCGCGGCGATGACGTCCTGCACGTAGTCTCTGGGATTGATATAGCCCGCTAACGCCGAAAAGGATACGTTTGCGCCGGCCGTCAAAAAAAGGAAGGCCAGCAAGGCGCGGTTGCCCAGCAATTGCCCGAGAAGTTCCCACGTATCCCGGGCACCCGGCATTCCAAATCGCGCCAACCTGAAAAGAGACCAGAGCAGCAGGATCGCAAAAAGGGCAAGCGTCGGACCGATTGCCAGAACAGCCCGCATTTCCACTCTTCCTACCATAAACCAAGCCCGGTAAAAGAGTAAGTCGACGTGCTCAATTACAATGACAGGGTGCATGAATAGTCCATCCTTGTCGATACTTATACCCCTGTACAATGAAGAAGAGTTCATCGCAGTTCTTCTGGACCGTGTTCTCGCCGCGCCGGTGCCCGATGGGATGGAGCGCGAGCTTATTGTCGTTGACGACGGCTCAAGCGATGGGTCTGCGGAGGCGGTGCAGGCTTTTATGGCGGCGCGGCCGGATGGCGGAATCAGGCTCATCCGCCACGAAAAGAATTGCGGCAAGGGTGCGGCCATCCGGACAGCCATTGCCTCGGCAACAGGGACCTACAGCATTATTCAGGATGCCGATCTTGAATACGACCCGCGCGAATATCCGAAACTTCTCGGACCTCTCCTCAGCGGAGACGCGGACGTGGTCTACGGTTCACGCTTTATGGCGGCGGGTGAAAGGAGGGTGCTGTATTACTGGCACTCGCTGGCGAATCATTTTCTGACTACCCTCTGCAATATTGTCTCGAACCTCAATCTCACGGACATGGAAACATGTTACAAAGCATTCCGCACATCGTTCGTAAAGACGATTCCAATTCAGAGCGATCGTTTCGGGATTGAACCTGAACTGACAGTCAAGTTCTCCCGCCGCAAGGCCCGAATCTATGAAACTTCGATAACCTATCACGGCCGCACATATGAGGAGGGAAAGAAGATCGGCGCGAAAGACGCGCTGGAAGCTCTGTGGGTAATACTGCGGTCCCGATTTACATCAAAAATTCATACTGACACCGGCCATGAGACCCTCGACGCGCTTTCGGTGGCGCCAAAATTCAACCGCTGGATGGCCGACACGATCACGCCATTTGCCGGACGAAGACTGTTGGAGATTGGTTCGGGAATGGGTAATCTCACGCGGCACCTTTGCGCCCGCAAAGACCTGTATCTGGCAACTGATATCAATCCGACGTATCTCGATCATCTGGGGAGGATGTTTCCGCATCGCCCCGCGGTCCACGTCTACAAACTCGACGCGTCGCAGCCGTCCGATTTCGCCGCGCTCAGGCAGAAGGTAGATACGGTTATTTGTCTGAACGTGCTTGAGCACATTGAAGACCACGTCGGTGTGTTGAAGTCCATTCTTACTGTGCTTGAACCTAACGGCCGGCTGATCCTGCTGATACCGAATGACCCCCGTGCGTACGGCACGGTGGATGAAGCATTGGGCCACTTTCGCCGCTATACACCCGAATCCCTCACGGCGGTACTCACGGAATCCGGTTACGTTATTGACGATATGCTCCGTTTCAATCGAATTTCGATGCCGGGATGGCGATTTACCGGTCAGGTAATGAAGTCTACGAGGGTATCGCCAGTGACCCTTCGCATATTCGATAAATTTGTATGGCTTTGGCGGAAAATCGATGCCAGTTTGCCGTGGGAGCCGACATCCATTATCGCGATTGCACGGCGGAGCGCATAACGTTCAGATTCGGAACACCAGGATTTCCATGTCTACGAGATCGCTCAGCGAAACCGGAGTGTCTTCCTGTGTAATCCGATATGCCCGATAACCGAATCCGCTCATGTACCGATCGAAGTCTTCGAGGGTCGCGCCCAGGTTGCGCAGTTCCCATGGCTTGATCTCGCAGATGATCCGCGGTCTTATGGACGTCTCCGAGAAGAGCGCACTGGCTCCCTTGAGAACAGGGTATTCGAAGCCCTCGACGTCGATCTTGATTACCCTGATCTTTTCCGGCGAGGAAACCCTTGCTTTGATGTATTCGTCGAGCCGCAATACCGGAACCTCGCGGGTCTCGGCAAAATGTTTTCCGGGCACCAGAGTCGCGTTTCTTGAATCTCTGTTTGGGTTATAGGCTATCGGAAGAATGCCGTCCGCATCGCCCAGCGCCACATTATTAAAAAATAGTGCAAGCCCTGGATTCAGTTCACGAAGCCTCTCCAGCCGGGCAAAACACTCAGATAGCGGCTCAAAGCCATGCACTTCACCGGAAGCTCCGACGCAGGAAGCCGCTACGGCGGAAATGTAGCCGACGTTGGCCCCCACGTCCAGTACGATATCGCCCGGCTTCAAATATCGTTTCAAGTAATCGCACAGGGTAATATCATATGATTGCGTGAGCATTGCGCGAAAATCGTCTTGATCGAGAAATGGCAAACAGACGTGTTCAAACTGAACGGTTCTGTTGATCGTTCGCACAACCGGGCGATCCGGGATTTTTATGAGGTTTCGATGAAGTTTGCCGGCCGCCCTGGTTGCGGTTAACGCCGCATGACGCCATAAGTTCGAGAGAGTCAATTTATGAAATCCTTTTCCGGACGATAGTACTTTTTTTGATAAGCCGGATTCGCCCCTGAAGCTCGATCACCCGGAAGCGGATTTGCGAGCCAGTGCTATTCCAGCGCATAAATACAGTATCCAATGCTGCGATGGTTAAGGGCACCATCGTTCCTCCCGCACATCTGGCGGGACGCGTGCGTTCGCGCGATGCTGGGATCGCGGCCCGGCTTGTGCGGGTAAGTATCAGCGTAGTGCGGGGCGCCCGATAGATGCTGAAACACCAGGCGGTTTCATGGATTAGTAAAAACCTGTTCGATGGCGTGACCTATAAAGTCCGGAGCGGCCTGAACAAGGGCTTGCGGCGCCGGGGAGAGTTAGGCTGGCTACCCTTCGAGTCAAACGACACACCGGACTGCGTTTGGAAGCAGCTGGATCTGGACGGGAAGGTCGTGTACGACATCGGCGCGTTTCATGGGTTGCTGACCATCTATTTCGCGCGGCGAGCAAAGTCGGTTGTGGCGTGGGATGCTCGAAATACGGGAGAGACAGCCCGCGCTCTTTCTTGAAATGCACGGCGCCGATCCGGAGGACAAGCGGGTGCGCGTGCGTGCCATCGTAGATCGACTATGGTCTCTCGGTAATCGCAGTATTCTTCACGTGGAGAGCGCTACCCGGATCACACTGGAGAATACGGCCGCCGCTGCGCAGGGCCACTTATACGTTCGATCCGATTAACCAGCCGCTGGCGTCGGGGGCTTGCCTACGATTGAGATCGAGCCGGACAGGCCGGAACGGGAGGATCGGCGGTGCCGGACAACGGCTTCCCGGCGGGCGATCCCGGGCGTCGGTCGATGAGTGCCGGATCTGACTGAGACACCAACTTTCCATCCGCCGCGAGATACTGAACGCAATACCAATGGCTTCCCTGGCGATCGTCAACCGTGACCTCGCAGGGTGAAGAGGATCCGCACGAAAAGATATTCACCTTACCCGAAGGTGCTGTGACCGAGATCTGCGTCTTCGCGGCTATGCCCTGTTTCACCTCCAGTGCCACCCTCCGGAATCTGCCCGGCGTGAGCCCGCCTGACCGGACGGCCGGCCATTGATGCGCCATGCCCATGCCGAAAAAGAAGCCGGTCCACTTGTATGCGCCGAGAGAGCCATTGGAGTTCTCACCGACCACGTAATTTGAATCGCTGTAAACGCCGCCTGTCGTATCTACAGGGTTTCCCCAGACCGATCCGTAGGCTCGATCTCCCCACGCTTTGGCCTCCGGCGTAGGGTTGGCTTCATAATAGACGCGCAGCGCCTGTGAGGCCTCCGCGGTGAGTATGCGCGCGGCGCGAATTGAACCCTGGTTCAATCCGCTGTTGCAGCCGGGTGTCCGCGCACTGAAAGTGGACCCCGGAGGAGGAACCGTTCCTGGCTCACAAGCCTGCATGATCCGTCCGTAATACAAACCCTGAGTAACCGGATCGTATCCGATGTCGTGGATCCAGGTCGCGGCCTCTGTGGCAAGCGCCGCATAGCTTGTAGAGATTACCGGATCGGCGATTTGCGAGGCGAACTTCATTGCGGTGATATGGACGCCGAGCATGAAAGGCTGTTGTCCAAAACCAGCCAGAACATAAGAGTAAGGGTGTGCACCCGCTTCCGTCGGACCATCCCAGGGGCGATTCAGCGTAATCTGCGACGGGCTGTTCCAGGTACAGGCCCAGTTTTTTTTCATCTGAGGATCGTCGTTACTGGCTGCGATGGTGGTGAGATAGTCGTTATTCTCGATAACGAAGG
>Ga0302140_10004715_pt1 | contig 17342 bp, 15 predicted proteins | sample I_Bog_E1_1_FD_202095 | JGI IMG/M metagenome (GOLD analysis project Ga0302140, IMG submission 202095) | Peat permafrost microbial communities from Stordalen Mire near Abisko, Sweden - I_Bog_E1_1 | ecosystem: Environmental > Terrestrial > Soil > Wetlands > Peat | place: Sweden: Abisko, Stordalen... | reverse complement strand
ATGTACGACTCACGACGACACGTGCTCGAGATCTGCTTGAACAGTTGCTCGTACTGATTCCAGTCTTAGACGACACCAAGCACTACTGGGTCGGTCCCGACGAGATCGACCGACTGTTGCGTCGCGGCGGCGAATGGTTGGCAGGTCATCCAGAACGGGAGTTGATTGCAACTCGCTACCTCCGCCACGACCGCGCGCTGACTAACCAAGCGCTCGAACGCCTCCTCGACGTCGACGACATCGAGGACATCGAGGGTGCCAACGACAATGCCGAAGAGGCCGTTGAGCGAACCATCTCGTTACACGACCAGCGAATTGACGCTGTCGTTGCGGCGATCAAGAATTCGGGAGCGAGGAGCGTGCTCGACCTTGGATGCGGTTCGGCGAAACTCATGCAAGCGATCCTCGCCAACACGAGCGTCGAGAAGGTAGTGGGCATCGATGTCTCGTATCGCTCCCTCGAAGCGGGCGCAAGGCGACTCCACCTCGACACGATGACACCGCGCCAGCGCGACCGAGTCGAACTGTTGCACGGTTCACTCACCTACCGCGACCGTCGACTGGAAGGTTTCGACGCCGCAGCCCTCGTAGAAGTCATCGAACACCTCGACCCTTCGCGCTTGGAGAGTTTTGAGCGCGTGGTCTTTGAGCACGCCTCACCGCGTGCAGTGGTCGTGACGACGCCCAACGTCGAGTACAACGTCCTTTTTGAAGGACTGACGCCGGGCACAATGCGACACGCAGACCACCGATTCGAGTGGACCCGGGCTGAATTTCAACAGTGGGCAAACGCCGTTGCCGGGCGACGTGGTTACGCGGTGGTCGTCTCGGGCATCGGACCCGACGACGCCGACGTCGGCTCACCAACGCAGATGGCGGTGTTCACGAAGTGAACATCAAGGTGCCCGAACTCTCACTCGTCCTGCTCGTTGGTGTGAGCGGCTCTGGAAAGTCGTCCTTCGCGGCCAATCACTTCTTGCCCACCGAAGTCTTGTCGTCAGACTTCTTTCGCGGCCTCGTAAGCGACGACCAAACCAACCAGGCGGCGACCCAGGACGCATTCGACGTGCTCGGTTACGTCGCGGGCAAACGACTCGCGACAGGACGTCTGACCGTGGTCGACGCCACGAACGTGCAACCCGAATCTCGACGCGTCCTTGTCGACCTGGCGAAGCAACACCACGTACTTTGCGTCGCAATCGTCCTCAATGTCTCGCCGGAGATCTGTCTCGCGCGCAACGAGTCTCGTCCCGACCGAGACTTCGGGCCGCAGGTAGTCCGACGCCAACTTGACCAATTGCGCCGATCGATGAAGGGGCTGCGGCGCGAGGGTTTCCACCGCGTCGTCACGTTGGACGGCGTTGAGGAAATTGAAGCAGCGACGATTGTTCGCGAGCGGGTTTGGAATGATCGGCGCGATAACCACGGTCCCTTTGACATCATCGGTGACGTACACGGTTGCTTCGACGAGTTGACGACGTTGTTGGGCGAGCTCGGCTACGTCGTCGATGAGAACAACTGCACCGCGTCACACCCCAAAGGACGTCAAGCACTGTTCCTCGGTGACCTCGTCGACCGAGGTCCAAAGACGCCGGCGGTACTGCGTCTCGTGATGGGTATGGTTCGCGACGGCACAGCGCTTTGCATCCCTGGCAACCACGAGGTGAAATTGCTACGGGCCCTTCAGGGTCGCCAGGTCACGACGAGTCACGGCCTCGCCGAAAGTCTCAGTCAGCTCAAGACAGAACCTGAAAGTTTCAACAAGGAGCTCGTCGATTTCCTCGACGGACTCATCGGTCACTACGTGCTCGACGACGGTCAGTTGGTTGTGGCGCACGCCGGACTCCCCGCCGCAATGCAGGGCCGCCAATCGGGTGCCGTGCGCGCATTCGCCCTCTACGGCGACACGTCAGGCGAAACGGATGAGTTTGGATTGCCAGTGCGTTACCCGTGGGCCGATGAGTACCGCGGTGACGCCACAGTCGTCTACGGCCACACCCCGGTCCCCGAGGCCGTCTGGATCAACAAGACGATCTGTATCGACACCGGTTGCGTGTTCGGTGGCAGTCTCACTGCGCTGCGCTACCCCGAACGCGAGCTCGTCTCGGTTCCGGCGCGTGAGATGTACTACGAACCCGTGCGACCACTCAGTCCGGTGAGTTCGAGCGTCGAGTCGTTGCGCGAACCCGGTGAACTCGATCTGAGCGACGTCGTGGGCAAGCGCATCATCGCCACGACGCTTACCCATAGCGTGACGATTCGAGAAGAGAATGCCATCGCCGCACTCGAGGTAATGAGCCGATGGGCCATCGACCCTCGCTGGCTCATCTATCTCCCCCCAACCATGGCGCCCACCGCGACGACCAGGGCCGAGGGTCTACTCGAGCACCCCAATGAAGCGTTCGACGCCTACCGTTCGGTTGACGTCAGCACTGTGATCTGCGAAGAGAAACACATGGGGTCGCGCGCGATAGTGGTGGTCTGTCGCAATCAAGCTGCAGCGGCACGTCGCTTCACTGACGATAGGCCAGCCCACGGCGTCATTCACACCCGGACTGGACGCCCATTCTTCGCGGACCGTGCTGACGAGACATCCATCCTCGAACGCGTTCGCACTGCCGTCACTGCAGCCGGATTGTGGGACGAGCTCGAGACCGACTGGCTCGCGCTCGACTGCGAACTCCTGCCGTGGTCGGCCAAAGCGGAGGACCTCCTTCGCGGCCAGTACGCCGCGGTCGGAGCGGCAGCGACCACGACATTGGCCGCCGAACGGTCCGTCCTCGTTGCCACTGCCGCTCGGGGCGTCGACGTAACGGAGTTGCTCTCGGCGAATGAAGATCGAATTACGATGGTCGACGGTTTCGTCGATGCCTATCGACGCTATTGCTGGTCAGTCGCGACCTTGGATGACCTGAAGCTCGCCCCGTTTCAGATCCTCGCCGGCGAAGGCGAGACGTACGCCCTTCGCGGCCACCTGTGGCATCTCGAACTATTGAGTCGCCTGGTCGCAGCCGATGAGGCGACCTTCCGCTTGACCCGCCACATCGTCGTCGACCTGACCGACCAGGCATCGGTTGATCGCGGTATCGGGTGGTGGAAGGAGCTCACCGACGCCGGTGGTGAGGGGATGGTCGTCAAGCCGGTCGATGTTGTTGTCCATGGTCCCAAGGGTCTCGTCCAACCGGGCATCAAGTGCCGAAGTCGCGAGTACCTGCGGATCATCTACGGACCCGAGTACACGGCGCCGCACAACCTCGAACGACTCCGCAAAAGGGGTCTCGGTCTGAAGCGGTCGCTTGCCATTCGCGAATTCTCGTTGGGGATGGAGGCGCTTCAGCGCTTCGTCGCCAAGGAACCGCTCTACAGGGTCCACGAATGCGTGTTCGGCGTGCTTGCCCTTGAGAGCGAACCCGTGGATCCCCGTCTTTAGGGGGACTTTGCCCCATGACCAATGATGCGCTCGTACTCCTCGCGAGCGTCGTCGTCTATCTCCACTGTTCCCCTCCCGCCCCAGTGTCGATCCTCGCCATTCCTCTTTACGCCCGAGATCCAGTACTCCTCGCCGGTCTCGACGTCATAGTGGTTGGAGTTGACGCCGCCGCGAATTATCCGCTGGAGAGATCGGCCTCGGTAGTAGACAGTCCTTCCGGTCTTAGAGAATGTAACCCAACTGAATGACGCAGGACCGTCGTCGTTGAAGCCGGATTTCAGCTCGACATACTTGATTTCTCGTCGCACGAGTTCATCTTCGCAGAGCGTTGGAACTCGGACCGTCGCAAGAAGGCAAGTAGCATCGCCACCATGACCAACCACACCCCTAATCGGGTGCGTGTTGTTCGAGATGTGGTCGAAGGGTCCGAAAGGACCTCAGAGGGATGTCAAGTCCCCCATCGCCCACCATTGTAAGACTGATGATTTTCGGAGGCACCTGGCCGTCGCCCTACTTTCCAGGTTGGGTGGGGATTGTCAACGGGTTGGTACCCCCGGTGTTGATGCCAATCGTTGGTATGTCCGACGTCGTCACGGTGTTGCCGTCATTGGTGCCGGTCTGGATGACCGTGCTGGTGGGTGTGGTGGTGGGTGTGGTGGTGGGTGTGGTGGTGGGTGTGGCCACGATCGGACGGATGTTCGGACAGACCTTGCTCTGGGTCTGGTGGAGCGCCACCAGGAGACTGAGGTACTGAACGGCGTAGGCCACGGAGTACTCGGACTCGTTCTTCAAGAATCGAATGTCGGTAGTCGACGACGGGTCGGCGGCGATCGCTATGGCATACCGCTCGGCCCATGCAGCATGCAGTGCGCCGGCTTCGGTGTAGTACTGAATGTTCTTCGCCTTTGATAGGGCGCCGTCACCTGAGGCGTCGTTGGCGAGGAGTCGCAGGGCCGTGGCGTTGATGCGACCATCGGTCTTGGCAACGGCTTTGAGTGTGGCCACTGATGCCGTGGGACCGAAGGACGCCAGGTTGATCGGCAACTGGCCGAGGGCCTTGCAAAATGGGCTGGTCGCGCTGAGCGCTGAGGCGGGGCTGACGGCGGTTGCGCCAGTCAGGGACAGGGTTGTTCCTACCAGTGCGAGCGCGGCGAACATGCGACGGGTATTCATGGTCCCTCCTTATTGGCTTCTTGTGGGGTTCATCGTGCCGATGAGACTGCACGGTGCACACGTCGGTAAATTCGCGGAAGGCGGTCTGCCCACAAGGCCGACCGTAGGTGGTTCAGGTCAAAATCCGTCCTTTGCTATCGCAACTTCACGCGATCGGTGGCGGCAGATCAGCCGGCGCTAACGGTCGCGAGATTGAAACGTCGATCTCGGCAAAGTCCGTTCCACGTATGGGTTTTGGCACACGTAACCAGATCAAAGTAGGGAGGCCCAACAAAAGCCGTATGTGCAGCGATTCGGCACCAAGACCTTGTCAACCAGAACCGTACGTCAGTAGGCGCTAACGGTCGCGAGATTGAAACGTCGATCTCGGCAAAGTCCGTTCCACGTATGGGTTTTGGCGGACGCTCAGGCTTCAGAGTGGGTATCGCGGGTGTAGGCCGAACAAAGGGGCTAAAGAGGAGCAAGCGGAGATACATGTTCGTTATTGCAGGTAACGAGCAACGAGAAGTTCGAGCAGAAGTATTCGAGAAGTTCGAACAGACGCCAATGCCACCAAATCAATGAGTGCGTATCGCACCACCAATAGCCGCCGTCGGGTTCGCACCACAGCCAAACGTCGAGCGTCTCGGCATCGAAGTGTGAGTTGTCCACGGCGTTCACCGCGTCGGCGCTGAAGGTTTGTGGTGGGAACCATCCCAACAGCAAACATCTTGGGTTCACCCCTGCGAGTCCGCTGACAGGTGGTCGAACGAAAGCCTGGGCTCAGACCACATTCTCTGCATCGGGTACTCAGTAGTGCTGACGGCCTGACCGCCGATGATGCGGACTGTCCCGGTCTGGTCGCCAAGGTTCGCCCATCCTTGTGCCAGCATCTGCCAAAGATGATTCCGTTCGTCCGGATCCTCGGTCACCGTAAGGCGTTTTACAATTTGTTGGATCTCGGGCGAAGTGTCAGTCCACGTGCGAAGTGCCTCGCTAATAATTGGTTCGCTGGCGCATGGGTCGAGGCTGGGAAGCGAGGACGGCACGACGACGAAGACCAGCTCGACCTCGACGACATCGTTCTCCCATTCGGTTAGGGGCTTGACACGAACTTCTCTTACCATTCTGATGAGAGCGGATTCATCACCTTCGCCATCGTGCTTGCTCTCGAGGCGCTTGCGAAGCTTCTTTGTTGCCTTTTCCGTACCGTCGGGAAATGCGAAGCGGCTCCGCTGCTCGGCAAGCGCTGTCGCGAACCTCGCTCTCGTCTCGTCATCTGAGCAGCCGTCGAGCGGCGTACCCATTTTCGCCAGCACAGTCTTTTCAACGGTCGTACACCGGCTGAGATCGGCGAAACAGTTTGCACCCAACCCAGGAAGATAGGCGTACCTCGGCATGCGCCCGTTCGAAGCGTTGACCAGCGATACTCCTTCGAGAGTGACTACAGGACTCACTTGAACGAACGGATGGCCACCGCCTTCTGGTGCCCAACAAGTCTTGACAATGTCGCAGGTCTGAGAGACCACGACCAGGTAGTCATCGCTGACGATCGTGACTCCCTGGCCCGTTCCTCCGATTTCGGCTGTCTCGCCGGTGAGGGGCTCATCCCGTAGTGAGACCCACGCGGTGTGCCCCTCCGCGAACACGTGACCCTGTCGCCACTTCCGCATGGCCGTGTCAGTCCGCTCGATGACATCGTCATCGGGCTTCCAGTCTTCAGCCACTCCGACCTCACTCTCGATCGGGTCGAGGCCCCGGGATGTCGACGGTACCCACGGGAATAGTCGGAGCGATGGACAAGGGCGGTCGCACGGCCGAAACCGGCGGTCCGGTCAGCAACCTTGGTCCCGATGGGTTGACCTCGTCTATCAACCTCGCATACGGGGTCGAACGACCGTCGTCCAGGGTGAAAAGGCCCTTTCTCACATCAGCTGGCGTTGCCCCGACAAGGTACGCAAGCTCCATCTGAAGATGCTGAAGTCGTGCCACGTTATAGGCGGCCATGTTGCCACCTTCAACCCAGAAATGGACCGCGCGGCGACTGACGCCGAAAAGGTCAGCGACCTGTCCCCACGTGAGACCGCTTTGCTCCTTCAGCGCGCTGACTTGCTCGCCTGTAGTCAGCCGTTCGTCCGGCAGGTGGGACACGTTCTGCTGCGTTTGGACAAACGTGCTAGCTCCAGCGTCCTCCAAGGCGACAGCGGACCCGAAGGTGAAACTGGCGAAGCAGAGACCGGCAATGGCGACCCGCGGAAGGGTTCCAGTTCTTGGTCCTGCGCTTCCCGACATCGTCGTCCCAGTCGAAGTGACGAATGGAGGTGGCAGGATCTCAGTGGTCATACGTCACCTCCAAATCTCCGAAGGAACTCATCGAGAACGGCCCAGCGGAAGAACGCGTACGCGTGCTCGGCGCCACGCCGGGTCTCTTCAATTACTCGATCCGTTGAGAAGGGCTGTCCCGGCTGTTCGGAGAAAACGTCGACGTCCAGCATCCAACTTCGTTCGGACACTGCATCAATGCCGGGAACAATGACGGTGTTGCCGGGTACCATTCCCCAGCCCGCCTTGACCTGCATCGAGTTCAATCGGAAGATCGACTGCGAGACACTCGCCACAAGCTCTGCGTCCGAGCGGTCGATGTTCGTCGGGCCCAAAATCTCAGTTCGGACCAGCGATGGCAGGTCGTCGATTAGGTTGTCTCCCACCAATCGATTGACGTACCGCACCCCAAGTCGGTCATAGACGGCTGGCGCAGGATCCAAGGTCTCAAGCGCATCGAGCACGACACGCCATTTCTCCAGGAACTCATCCCGTGACGAATACACCGAGGTCTCAACAGCCACGAAGTCTCGAGCAAGGACGACCGTCCACGGTCCCTCGACTTCCGACATACGCCAGACGATTCCCTGCGTTGCGCTCGGGACGGGTCCGTTGGGACCAAAGACCATCGTCAGATGGGGCTCCTGTCTTGTCACCGGATACTGCGCTCGCAGACGCTCTTGGAAGCCTTGAATACCTTCCGGCGTGTCCAACTTGAGAATTACTGGAAACCGAACCTGAGCCAATGCTTTTACGAGCGGGGCGTTCTTCAGGTGCACTTCTTCGAGTTGCTGGTTAGTGAAAATGCCGGGCATCGTTGCCTCCTGTCCACTTCACACTTTACTACACACTCGATTATCTCACGCGTTCGGTGGTTAGGAAGTGGTTTTGGCTCTAGGACTGCTGCCAAGGTCCCCGCCCCGCTAGGGAATGCACCAGATCGTAGGATGACATCGATTGGCAGCCAGTAAGACCTGAAGATGCCGTGGCTCTCCAGATGGAGAGACACCTCGATCGAGTCATGACCGGGCGCCTCCTTGTGGATTGAGGGGAGATAAACCGGCGGGTTCGTAAGAAGTTTCGCTCTTAGTCACCGCAGTGAATCGGCATCAACGCGGCACGAGCCTCATAGCGATGAACCCTGGTTTAGACAAGAGGGTCTCGTAGGTCTCGGTATCTATTGTCGCCACCTCTTCAGTTGGAAGCGGCTCGACTATCCGCTCTATCAAGAACCCTGCGTCGCAAATCTCTTCGGATGTCTGCTCGAGAGAAGTCCTCCAGTACTGGACGTCCCAACCAAGACTCCATTTGTCTTCGATGAGTGTTGTGTCGAAATAACTCCCACCGTGGGAAAGCCACGTTGCGGTGGGGTGTTGGAATGAGACAACCAACGCGCCGGTCTCTTTCAGTACACGACGCAGCTCAGCGAGAGTCGCCCTTCGATCGTCTACGTGTTCGAGAACGAGAGCCAGCAGGACCAAGTCAAACTGCTTGTCGTCTAGCCAGTCCAGAGGATCGGCGAGGTCGTGAACTCGAAAATCACCTTGCGGTGCAAGCTGCCTCGACAACTCGACCATTCTCTCGCTTTGGTCAAAACCGACAACTCGAGCACCACGTCGTACTAACTCCTCTGAGTAAAGTCCAGGACCACACCCAGCATCGAGAACTGTTTTATTGGCCACGTCGCCGAGCAACCTCAGACACGCCGGTCGGTCGTAGTGGGCGTTGTAGACGCTGTTGGTCGCGTGCTCCAGGTAGCCATCTGCGAAAACGTCGTATTGCGGATGTCGTCCGACGGTGCCATCGGTGGTTGATGTCGCGTTTCCGTGCTTGCTCATAGTACGAGTATTGTCTCGGAGCTACACATCAGAAGCACTTCCACAACGGTTTCGCCCAATTGGCGATTCCTCGCCGTTGGGCCGCAGTCGGGCGGCGCCATGTGGCTCAGTATGCAAAGTTGCCTCAACATTCCTCTTGGCAGTATCGATGGCTTGCGCCTGGGTCGGCAGATCTTGTCACACTTGAAAGCGTCGGATTACAAGGCAGCGGACCAACGGTGTCGAAGAGGTGACCTGGAAATAGAACACAGCCTCTAAGACGAGCAAATCCCCCACCAGCGTGAGCCGGTGGGGGATTTGTCTATGTGGGATTTCGCGCGTCGTACGCGGACTTCAGTTCCATCGTCAGGTCCATGACCTCGACGTACCCTGCACCATCTCCGTAGAGCGCGTGCAGGCGATCGGTGACTTCCGGTATGACTTTGCTCCCACCGGCGTTGATCTGTGCCAACGCCTCGCTCGCCACAGCCACGAGCTTGTCTTCCTTCTCGAGTGACGGCCCAATGTCTTCGTACAGAATGCCTAGGCGGTCTTTGCCCGAGTCAGTCACGTACTCCATTTGCACGGGCCCGTCCTTGGTCCAGAGCTTGAAAATCTCCGTTCGTATTTCATCTTCTGACATGCGATTCCTTTCGTGGGTAGTTCCCACAGCTCACCCTTGACGCTTGTGGGCAGCGCACAAGCGTCTTCGCAGAGATGCGATTCACCGCCTGGATACGTGCTGAACGAGTAATCCAACTCCTAACAGCGAACCAGCGCCCGCAACGCCGCCACGTCAACAAGAGTGGCGGCATTGCAGTGTCACTGCTCGAACGCGGCGCTCATCATTGCCAGACTGCGTGCCTCGCCACCGCGGACTGCGTGAGCGTAGGTCGCGTGCAGCACGGACACACTGTTGCCGAGCCAACTCGCTACCCGCGGTGGCTCAATGCCCGAAGCGAGCCAGTGCGACGCGGCGAAGTGACGCAGTCCGTACGGATAGAACGCCGCTGACACGCTCGCTTTCGTTGACGAGGAGTTCAATGCACGCCACCAGTTCGCCGCTGACGGCCGCTTCCCGCTGCGTGTCAGGAACATCTTGCCCTCAGTGAGACCGGTGAATTCGAGGTACTCGCGCACGCAGCACACAACGTACGGCGTGAGCGGCACTGTGCGATGTCGCGTCGTCTTCGTTGGTCCGATGTCCTCTTCGGGTGTGCCCCATTCTCCGCCGGCTCCATTCCAGGCGGTCGTGAAGTGCACCGAGCCGTAGCCCTCGTCAGGCAGCGTGAAGTCTCCGACCTCGAGCGTGATGGTTTCTTGCGGCCGCAGTCCGGCGTACAGGCCCAAGATTGTCATCAGCCACCAGGTCCAACTTCGTGGCTGGTGGTTGCGTAGGTTGGCCACGACTGCCTGTGCCTCTTCGAGCGAGGCAACGACTATCTCGGGCTTGGGTTGCTTGTTCACTTTGCGGTCGCTCTCGCCGTCTTCGGTGGCCGGCCACTGGTTCGACGTCAGCAGTCCGGCGCGCACGGCGTGGTCTAACGCACGCTTGGCGAGCTTCACATTCCGCCCCGCGGTTAGTGCGCCGAGCCGGCCACCTTCGATTCGCGTTCGCAGGCGTGCGTCGATGAGCTTGAGCATCTCCTCGTCGAGCTCTGAGAGCAGGAGTGAGTGGTGTTTGACCCACAATACGAGTTGTGGGGGAAGTACCACACCCGGCGTGGTTATCCAGCGGCGCATCGCCGAACGCTCAGGAGTCGTCCAGGTGACGTCACTCTCAGTTGCGACTTCGACGAACCGCGTCAGCGTGACGCCCGACGTACGGCGCGAGTTCGGTGCGCTCGTCACGGCATCGGCGCGGTAGAACTCCTGGCACCATTCGGCCACCCGCAATTTTCGTGCATCAACCTTGGTGGCTGGTAACAGCGTTCGCGCGTTCCAGCGCACACCGTCGGCCACCGCCTTCTCGAGGGTCTTGCGAAACGCGTCTGCGTCCTCCTCGAGCGGAAAGTTGCGCTCGGTCGCCACACCATCGACTGACCAGCGCACGCGGAACGGCGAGGCCCGGTCATAACGGGGCTTCTCGCGCTCCTTCGGCTGAACCTTGACGGACTGGCGGCTCACGAGAGCACCAGCTGGTCGAACCAGCTATCCAAGTCCGTCTCGGCGCAGCGCCACTCCTGGTTGGGTAACTGGCGCATCCTCGGTCCCTTGCCATCCTTCATCCAGAGGTCGAGGGTTGAGCGGGCGCACCCGATGCGCACCATCACCTCGGCCTTCGTCAGCCAGACTTTCGATTCGCGTGCCATTTCAGTACCAACTTTCTGACGACCTGTGTGATCGACAGATGAGACGGTGCCGATTACTCGTAGCGCGGCAGTCGCCGTCAGTTGGGAGCGGCTGGGTATGGCTGGTCTTGGGAGGACCAAAATGGGCAATTCTGGGCGGATTCTGGGGCAAAAAGTGCAGCAGGTTGCTGCCTAATTGCGTTGCCCCTGGTCAGGATGGCGGCAGAATGGGAAAGAGTGTCGGCCTTCGGAACCGAGTGTCGGGGGTTCAAATCCCTCCAGCCGCACCACATGAACGACGGCCAATGGAAGGCCCTCTGAACCTCCTGACGTGGACTTCAACTTCACTTGATGTCACTGCCCCCTTCGAATGAGAGTGGGGAACCGGCGTAATCGAAGGGGTCTGGCCCATTGTTCGGGTGCAGAGCGAATTGATACGTGTCCTTCGATGCTGCGTATCGCGTTTCTCACGAACGGCGGTACTCTCTCATTTAGATCAAAAGAAGAGAGTTGGCCGTGGCCGACGAATCGATTCAGCCGAATGATGAGCTGGGAGCCGAAGTCGTGTCGGGCGCCGAAACCGCCGGCCCGTCGATGAAGGTCGCGATCATTGGAATCTCTCTGGTCGTCATGGTCGTGGCGATCGCCGTCGGATTTCGGCTTTCTGGATCTTCGTCAGCCGGCGCCGATACCGCCATTCGCGGGGCACTTGTTTCAACGTTCGCCAAGAACACCGCCGACCTCACGATCTCAGAGTCGATCGACGTAGAAGGTCAAATCGGCACGGCTCAGGGAATCGGCAAATGTGATCTCCGGTCCGACGCCTGTACTGCCACGCTCGAGTATCGAGGCGCGTTAGCTCAATTGGGTACCGAATCCATGGTGTATTCGAATCGAATCATGTATCTCAAGTTGGCGGGAACTGTGGGCGCGAGCTTTCCGACGCCGTGGATCTCGTTGCCCTTTAAAGCCTCCAATCGACCGTCGGCGTTGGGATCGACCGGGAGCCCACTCGCGGGATTGGCGTTGTTGACTCGTAACGGCGCCGTCTTGAAAGACGAAGGGATGGTCGAGGTCGATGGTGTCTCGATGCACCAATACGGCGTGACAATCGGCAAGTCGGGCGGCCAGAGCGTCGTCAGCCGCACGGCGTCAGGTCTTCCAACGTGGTTGATAAATCCCACGACCGAGGGTCCACTGGGTGCGCATTCGGTGACGTTCGATGTCAACGCCGCCGGGAAGATTGGCCGGATCATGTTCACGACGTCGGCCATTCAAGACCGCACGTTCGCCATCGTGCACGCGACCGAGACGGTAACGGGCTACGGCGCCCCCGTCACGATTGTCGTTCCGTCGAACAAACAGTTGACGTTCGTCAACGCGTTGGCGGGAACGTTGACGAGGTACTGCGCTCCACCGCCGGGGATGCGCCTCGGTCCATCATCCAAGCCGATCGTCACTCGTCACTAATCACGTGAAGTTCTCTGTCGCGGCCGACACGAGTCAACGGCGTCAGAAATCTTTGTCTATGGTTCTTTCTATTCGAAGGGTCACGATTGACGTGACGACTTGAGAGGAGGCACCATGTCCGACGTGGTGAGAGCAGCGCTGGTGCAAACGGCGTGGACCGGCGACAAGGCTTCGATGATCGATCTCCACGAGCATCACGCTCGGGCGGCCGCCTCACAAGGCGCCCAAGTGATCTGCTTCCAAGAGCTCTTCTACGGTCCGTACTTCTGTCAGGTCCAAGACGCGACCTTCTACGACTACGCCGAATTCGTGCCGGAAGGTCCGACGACGCAGCGCTTCATGGCCCTCGCGGCTGAGTTGAACATGGTCATGATCTTGCCCGTCTACGAGATGGAACAAGAGGGCGTCCTCTACAACACCGCCGCGGTCATCGACGCCGACGGAACGTACCTCGGCAAATACCGCAAGACGCACATCCCCCAGGTGAGCGGTTTCTGGGAGAAGTTCTACTTTCGTCCGGGCAACCTCGGCTTTCCGATCTTCGATACGGCCGTGGGACGGATTGGCGTCTACATCTGTTACGACCGACACTTTCCCGAAGGGTGGCGCGCCCTGGGCCTCGCCGGCGCCAAGATCGTCTTCAATCCTTCGGCGACCAGTCGCGGCCTGTCGGCCTACCTCTGGCAACTGGAGCAGCCCGCCTCAGCCGTCGCGAACGAGTACTTCGTCGGTGCCATCAACCGCGTCGGCGTGGAAGAACTCGGCACGAACGACTTCTACGGCCAGAGCTACTTCGTGAATCCGCGCGGACAGTTCGTGGGAGACGTGGCGAGCACGTCCGATGAGGAATTGATCGTGCGCGACCTCGACATGGACCTCTTGAAAGAGGTCCGCGAGCAGTGGGCCTTCTACCGCGATCGCCGTCCCGACATGTACGAACCACTGACGGACTGGTAAGTGTTGGCGCGCGTACTTATCTGCGGCGGTCTCGTGCTCTCGGCCACGGGAGCCCAGAACTACGACGTCTTGATTGACGGCGACGAGATCGCGGCGCTCGGCACGCCCGGCTACTTCGAAAGCGTGAAACCAACCTGCGACCGGGTGCTCGACGCGTCGGGCAAATACGTCATCCCCGGTGGCGTCGACGTCCACACCCACATGGAGCTGCCCTTTGGCGGCACGAACGCTTCGGACACGTTCGAGACGGGCACGATCGCCGCGGCCTTCGGCGGCACGACGTCGATCGTGGACTTCGCGGTACAACGCACTGGCGAGGACGTGCACGACGGGTTGGCCGCGTGGCACGAGAATGCCGACGGGAACTGCGCGATCGACTACGGCTTCCACCAAATCATCGGCGGCGTCGACGACGCGGCGCTGAAGGCGATGGCGGACCTCACGAACAGCGAAGGCGTCACGAGCTTCAAACTGTTCATGGCCTACCCCGGTGTCTTCTACTCCGACGACGGTCAAATCCTTCGCGCGATGCAAACCGCCGCGGACCTGGGTGCCACGATCATGATGCACGCCGAGAACGGCCCCGCCATCGACGTCCTCGTCGCCCAAGCGCTCGAGCGTGGGGAGACCGATCCTCGCTATCACTCGCTGACGAGGCCGGTTGAGTTGGAAGAAGAGGCGACGCATCGAGCGATCATGCTGGCGAAGGTCACCAAGGCGCCGCTCTATATCGTCCATGTGAGCTCATCTGATGCCGTCGAAACGATCGCTCGGGCGCGCGGTCTCGGCGCCAACGTCTTCGCCGAGACCTGTCCCCAGTACCTCTACTTGAGTCTCGAGGAGCATCTTTCCAAGCCCGGTTTCGAAGGAGCGGCCTACGTCTGTTCGACGCCGCTTCGTTCGCGCGCCGAAGGACACCAGGAATCACTGTGGCGAGCACTTCGCACGAACGACGTGTCGGTCGTCAGCACCGACCACTGTCCGTTCTGTATGAAAGACCAGAAGGAGTTAGGACTGGGCAACTTCTCCAAGATCCCCAACGGCATCGGCTCGGTCGAGCACCGGATGGACCTGCTGTACCAGGGCGTCGTCACCGGCGAGATAACCCTGTCGCGCTGGGTGGAGCTGGCCTCGACGACGCCCGCGCGGATGTTCGGGCTGTACCCGCGAAAGGGAGTGATCGCACCGGGGTCCGACGCCGACATCGTCATCTACGACCCGAAGGGCACGACCGATATCAGCGTGAAGACGCACCACATGAACATGGACCACTCGGCCTTCGAGGGCACGCATATCGACGGCCGGGTCGTGACCGTGCTCTCGCGCGGTCGGATCGTCGTCGAGAACAACACGTTCACCGGTGCGGTCGGACACGGGAAGTTCTTGCGTCGGGGCCTCAGTCAGTACCTGGTGTAGGACGTCGCCGAGGCGTTCGACGTGACCATCAAGTGAAGGGAGTGACCATGGAGTTCGGTGTTGTCCTGCAGACGAATCCTCCGGCCTCTCGCGTCGTTGAAGTGGCCACGCGCGCCGAACAACTCGGATTCCACTACGCGTGGACCTTTGACTCGCACATCTTGTGGGAAGAACCCTTCGTGATCTACAGCCAGATACTGGCCTCGACGCGCACGATCAAAGTCGGTCCGATGGTCACCAACCCGGCCACGCGCGACTGGACGGTGACCGCGAGCCTCTTTGCGACATTGAACGAGATGTACGGCAACCGCACGGTCTGTGGTATCGGTCGCGGCGACTCGGCCGTTCGCGTGACGAATGGCAAGCCCACGACGCTCGCCACACTGCGTGATTCGATCGAAGTGATTCGCGAACTCGCGAATGGCCGTTCGGTCGAGTATCACGGTTCGATATTGCAGTTTCCGTGGGTCGTCGACAGTGAACTGGAGGTCTGGGTCGCGGCCTACGGTCCGAAGGCGCTCACGCTCGCCGGCGAAGTCGGCGACGGCTTCATTTTGCAACTGGCCGATCCCGACATCGCGCGACGGATGATCACCGCGGTCCGTGAGGCGGCTGCGAACGCCGGGCGCGACCCGGCGTCGTTGACGTTCTGTGTCGCGGCGCCAGCCTACGTCGGTGACGACCTCGCGCACCAGCGCGACCAGTGTCGTTGGTTCGGCGGCATGGTTGGAAATCACGTCGCCGACATCGTCGAGCGTTACGGGAGCGATCACGGTTCATCGATCCCGCCAGCGCTGACCGAGTACATCAAGGGACGCGAGGGCTACGACTACGCCGAACACGGGCGCGCTGGAAACACGCACACCGAATTCGTGCCCGATGAAGTCATCGATCGGTTCTGTCTGCTGGGACCGGTGGAGCGCCACCTCGAACGTCTCGAGGAGTTGCGCGCGCTGGGCGTCGACCAGTTCGCGCTCTATCTGCAGCACGACGCCAATTCCGAGACGCTCGAGGCCTACGGCGAAATGATCATTCCGATGATGAACGAATCCTCAACATCGACGTCGTAGTCGACCGTTTCGGTCTCGCGGAACTTCCCCGGTAGGGACCACGGGAACCGGGCGATATTTGAGGCGCTGGTAAGGTCTAAGGGTAAAGATTCCCCTCGAACGGGGCTTCGATACTTGGTTGAAGTCGTCGAATCGGCTTCGAATGAGGAGATTTTATGAAGGTACTCGTACTCGGCGGCGACGGATTCTGTGGCTGGCCCACCTCGCTGCACCTCTCGGACAACGGCTACGACGTCATCGTCGTCGACAACCTCAGTCGTCGCGAGATCGACCTCGAGCTCGAGGTCGAGTCATTGACCCCGATTCGACCGATGGGTGAGCGAATTCGTACGTGGAATGAGTTGACCGGGAAGGACATTGGCTTCGTCAACCTCGACCTCGCCGAAGAGTATGAGCGGTTCCTCGAGCTACTGCGCGACGAGCGTCCCGACGCGATCGTGCATTTCGGTGAGCAGCGCGCGGCGCCGTATTCCATGCGCAACGCCGCGGCCAAGCGTTACACGGTCGACAACAACGTGCGAGGCACCCACAACGTTCTCGTCGCCATCGTGGAGAGCGGTCTCGACATTGCTCTCGTGCACCTCGGCACCATGGGCGTCTACGGCTACGGCTGGTCCGGCTCGGCGCCGATCCCCGAGGGCTACCTCACCGTGAAGGTACCCACTCCCGACGGCGAGATCGAGCGCGAGATCCTGCACCCGGCCAACCCCGGCTCGGTGTATCACATGACCAAGACGCTCGACCAACTGCTCTTCGCCTTCTACGCGAAGAACGACCAACTGCGCATCACCGACCTCCACCAGGGCATCGTGTGGGGAACGCAAACACCACAGACCGTGCTCGACGAACGGCTTATCAACCGCTTCGACTACGACGGTGACTACGGCACGGTGCTGAATCGCTTCTTGATGCAGGCGGCCATCGGTCACCCGTTGACGGTGCACGGCACCGGCGGACAGACGCGCGCCTTTATCCATATCCGCGACACGGTCCGGTGCATCCAAATCGCCTTGGAGAATCCGCCGACGCGCGGAGACCAGGTCAGCGTCTTTAACCAGGTGACCGAGACCTACCGCGTGAGTGAACTCGCCGAACTGATCGCCAAGGAGACCGGCGTGAAGATCGCGCACTTGCCGAACCCCCGCAAGGAGGCCGTGGAGAACGAGCTCAACGTCAGCCGCGACCGCTTCATCGCGCTCGGACTTCACGCCACGACGCTCACCGAGGGCCTGCTCGAGGAGATTCGCGACATCGCCAACAAGTACAGCTACCGCGCCGACACGACGAAGATCATCGCGCGCTCGGTGTGGAATCAAGGTATGGAGACTTCACCGGACTTGGTTGGCTGAGACATCGAGTACCTCCAGGCTCGAAGGGACTAGCCGATGACGACAATCTTCGAAGAGGAGATTCGCTC
>Ga0302140_10004712_pt1 | contig 17350 bp, 11 predicted proteins | sample I_Bog_E1_1_FD_202095 | JGI IMG/M metagenome (GOLD analysis project Ga0302140, IMG submission 202095) | Peat permafrost microbial communities from Stordalen Mire near Abisko, Sweden - I_Bog_E1_1 | ecosystem: Environmental > Terrestrial > Soil > Wetlands > Peat | place: Sweden: Abisko, Stordalen... | reverse complement strand
GTTTACCAGTCTTAGCATCGAGCGCAATGAGACTATCGGCAAATAGGTCGTCACCTATTCGGTCTGCTCCGTAGAAATCGAATACGGGGGAACCCGTCGGAACGTAAACGATACCGCGTTTCTCATCGAGAACCATTCCAGCCCAGTTGTTGGCTGCTCCTGCGGTCTTCCACGCATCCTGCGGCCATGTTTCATAGCCTGCTTCGCCGGGGTGTGGAATCGTATGAAAACTCCAACGAAGCGCGCCTGTGCGCACATCGAAAGCGCGGACATCGCCTGGAGGCGACGGGTAGGTTTCAGGGTTCCTGCCACCTACAATTATTAGGTCCTGATAAACCACGCCGGGACTGGTTAGCGCAATGGATTGAGACTCGTAGTCGCCTCTGAGATTCTTGCGCAGATCTATTCTTCCCTGCTCTCCGAAGGAGAGAATGGGCTTTCCTGTGAGGGCATCCAATGCGTAGAGAAAATTCATGACGCCTGCAAGGATTCGAGGTTGTTTACCATCGGTCCAATAGGCCAACCCGCGAGTCGGCTGGCTGCTGCGAACTCCAGAATCAAATTTCCAGATCAGCTTTCCTGTTGCAGCATCGAGAGCAATTACTTTTTGCGAGGCTGTGTAGGCATATAGGATGTTTCCGACAACTATGGGGCTGGTTTCCAATCCGCCTTCTTCACCTCCGTCGAATGTCCACGCCAACTTGAGTTGTCGAACATTGTCGCGGTTGATCTGAGACAGACTGGAATAGTGATCTCCCTCATATTGACCTCCATAAACGGGCCAATCAGAACTGTGTGTTGGCAGATGAGCATCACAAGCCTGTGCGGACAGATTTGCAGACGCGCAGGATACCAATCCCACCACCAACAAAAAGACGGAGATCGTCAGTTTAGGCATATCAGAATTCGATAGTAACTAATGTTTACGAAGTATGCTACCATTTTTCGTGTCATCGATTAACTGGCTTCCCAGCTCAATCTACCGTGGTCCTACTGGGCTCGATTGTGTGCAATCAGTAGCGCCACATCGAATAGCGGGATGACGAGAATTAGAACGACTTCGCACTCGAGTAGGGGCCTGATTTCTCTGGGACATTTTCATTGGGAGGATATCCACGTTGAAGAAGATCGCTAAGACACTTCTCTATGGGCTGATCGCAGCCTGCACTTGTATGGCTTCATTACACGCACAATCTGGGAGGACGCCGAAACATCCATTGGATGCTCTGACCACTTCGGAGTATTGGACCGTCCATGATGTGTTGGAGCAGAGCGGTCATCTCACGGATAAGACCCTGTTCTCGAGCGTACTTCTTCACGAGCCCAACAAGAATACTGTTCTCTCATGGAAAGACGGAGACTCAATTCCTCGAGAAGCGGACGTAATCCTGGAAGATTCGGGCAGGACAATCGAGGCGCGCGTAGACATTGCGAGTGCCAAGCTCGAATTCTGGAAAGAGGTTAAGGGAGTTCAGGCTCCTATTACGATTTCAGAACTGGACACGATGAGCGATGTCGCCAAGCATGATGCCCGCGTTGTCGCGGCCCTCAAGGAGCACGGAATTACCGACCTCTCGAGCGTACGTTGTGAGCCCATTCCGCTTACGTTCAGGGTGTTCCCAGAACAGGCCAATCATCGGATAGGTTACGGGGATTGCACTGACTCACATAGCGCTTATCATCCATGGGGCCGCGCCGTTGAGGGGCTCTACATCGTCGCTGACCTGACCGCAGAAAAAATCCTCGATGTGATCAACCAACCTGCAGGGCCAATGCCCAAGGGAGATACCGACTACGAGGAAGGAGATGCCACTCCGCGTAATGGAACCAAACCTCTTCTGGTCACGCAGCCAGAGGGGCCTGGGTACAAAATCGATAAGGGGGAGATCATCTGGCAAAATTGGCACTTCCGCTTCCGCCTGGACCCGCGAGTGGGGCCGGTATTGAACCTTGTACATTATCAGGATGGAGATCGTCTTCGCTCCATCCTGTATGAAGGATCGCTCTCCGAAATGTACGTACCTTACATGGATCCTGACGATGGTTGGAATACGCGCGTATTCCTGGACGCGGGCGAGTTTCTGCTTGGAGGATTGATCAAGCCGGTAGGTCCTGACGATTGCCCCGCTCATGCGCAGTACTTCACTGGTATCGTACCTTCGGACAAAGGCGCACCAGTGCTGAAACCGCAGATGGCATGTCTTTTCGAGCATGCTACGGATAGCCCTGCTTGGAGACATTCAGAAGATGGCTTGATCAGTGGGCGACCCAGCCGCGAACTTGTTCTTCGCACATCGGCTGTCGCTGGAAACTACGATTATCTGATGGATTGGATATTCCAACAGGATGGAACTATCCGTGTCGCTGTGGGTGCTACTGGGATAGTCGAGACGAAGGCCGTTAAAGAGACGGTGATCGCTCACCAGATGGGCGACGAACCCTCTAAGTTAGAGAACGGCACTCTTGTTGCTCCGAATCTGCTGGCCGTGAATCACGACCACTATTTCTCGTACCGGCTTGATCTCGATGTTGACGGTCCGAAGAACAGCTTCATGATCGACAGGCTGGTGCCTGAGAAAATATCAGGGAAAGCTCGCAAGGAAATCTGGGCTAGTCAGTCCTCTATGGCACATACAGAGAAGGACGCCATACTGGATGTGGATTTGCGTCATCCGGGAATGTGGCACTTTATCAATCCAAACCAACACGGGACTGTTGGATATTCCACCGGGTACGAGATTATGCCAGGCGCAACTGCAGTTTCCAACGTCAGTTCGGAGGATCCCGCGCAAAAGATGGGTGCATTCTCAGAACACCAGATGTGGGTGACTCCATATCGGCCAGATGAGCTCTATGCCGCTGGGACTTATGTCACAACGAACAACGAACCTGAGGGACTGGCGACATGGACAAAGGCGAATCGATCGATTGAAAACACTGATATCGTAGGATGGTACACCTTGGGATTTCACCACGTAGTACGCCTGGAAGATTGGCCTATCATGCCAACGTTATGGCATGAGTTTCTCATCAGGCCGGCCAATTTCTTCGATCAGAATCCGACACTAACTTTGCCCCATCAACCGTAATTCGCCCATGTACATATTGCCGCAGCACAATGGAAGAAATAAAGCCTCCAGCACTGGGTTTCCCAGCTGGAGGCTGCAACTTTAAGATCATCTCGCGCTAGCCTTACAGGAGGCGATTACCCCGAAATGAAACTTCTTTCGTATGTTGCCATGTTGCTGATTTTTATTGGGACGTCCTCCGCAGAAATGCCGGACTGCTACAAATCCGTCAATCGAGTTACGTGGATCGTGGCGAATGTGGATCATGCGAGAGACGGGTGGATTAGCCTTGGTATGACGGACATCCACGAGTATCCTGAGACACACTACAGGGGACAATACCGCGGTAGTCCGATCACAATCCTCGCGCGGGAGATTACCGGTCATCTTGGTCAGCTGACCGTAGATATGATTCAACCTGGCGCAGGACAGCAGAATGCCTTCACAGATTTTCTTCAGAACCACGGCGACGGTATTTTCTCCATCGTTCACGCAGTTTCGAGCGAAGAAGAAATGGTACGCGAGGTCAAACGCATGGGTCGCCTGGGAGTGAACGTTCTGCAACAGGTCACATTAGAAAAGGAGGGCACCCTGGTTACTCTGACATATTTTGATACAGCACCCGAGGGAAAGCTCACCATTGGATTGATTTATCGGCCAGGAGCTACGCCACAAAGTTCCGCGAAGCAAATGGTCTCGCACCTGGCTCCTGTCATTCACGATTCTGAAAGTGTCTCTATGTATTGGCAGAAACTTGGGTTTCCTGCTCTTAGCATGGAACATGCCACGCCCCGTGAAGACTCTCGGTACCATGGAAAGCCTCTCTGGTTTGCGTTTGAAGTTGGATATCAACATTACACACAGTTCGGCTATGAGTGGATCATTCCTCCGAGCACTCCTCCAAACATCTATGAAGACTTCCTGAAAGAGCACGGAGAAGGAATCCAGCATATCGGTATTCCGGTAGACGACCTGCCGCTGGCTGTTGCGAAGTATGAAAAGCTTGGATATCACACGTTGCAGTCTGGAGCATGGGGAGACGTGGGTAAGAAGGACTCCGGACAATATAGCTACATGGATACGGACTCCATCGGCGGCGTGAGTGTTGAGCTGATCCACGCATATCATTGAGAAAGCGGGAGGAAACTTTCTGACTTCTACTGGCCTTCCTTAAGAAAGCACTATGATTTCGAATGATTGTTTTGTGGGATGTTCCTTCCCAGATATTAGTAATGCAATCTGAAGAACGCAACGTTCGTTGTCTATATCAAGTGTGGTACTAGTGAAAAACGAACAAATCGCCGTAGGTCGCCCGTCGCTTCTTCGCCATACCAATGCGCTTCGGATATTGAAGCTATTAAGAGAGTGCGGTTCATGTTCTAAGGCAGATCTGGTACGTGCATCAGGCCTGAGCGCTCCAACTGTTACGAATGTGGTTGGTGATCTGCTATCCGTCGACTTGATCAAGCCGCTCGGCGAAGGCGAGTCGAAGGGCGGCCGCCCACCGGACATGATTTCCTTCAAAGCAGAGCGCGGTTGTGTTCTCGGAGTACAAATAACTGCGGAAACACTTTCATTTCTGCTAACCGACCTGAATGGAGTTGCTCTCGAAACTGAAGTCGTCCCGCTATTGAATCGAAAGACGACGCCTGAGGCGATCTGCATCTACATCGGCGAGGAAGTGAGACGCCTACTTCGAAAGCACAAGAAGAAGCGAGAGCAATTGCTCGCACTAGCCGTAGGTGTTCCTGCGATCACAAATGTAGATGATGGGATCGTGCTGTCGATCAGCACCCTAGAAAACTGGCGATCAGTTCCGTTGCGAGCCAAACTCCAAAAAGTGGTTGGATGCCTTGTGATCGTTGAAAACGATACAAACCTAGCAGCACTGGGTGAGAGATATTACGGAGCTGCACAAGGAGAGGAATCGTTCATCCTGATTCACATTGGCCCCAATGTAGGCGCCGGAATCGTCCTGGGAGACAAGATCTGTCACGGCTCTCAGTGGTCGGCGGGAGAGATAGGGTATCTACGGCTACCTAACATTTCACGAAGACGGCCCACCGTGCATGAGTTTGGAGAGCTCGAGACAGTATTGACGAGTTCCGGGATTCTCAATAGCTGGTATGAGGCAATTCGGAAGCCTGGTTCAGTCGCGGGAGAAACCGCGGGGGAAATGGATGCCTTAGCCGTTCTCGATCTGGCGCAATCAGGAGATACTTGCGCTGAGCAAATAGTGCAGCATAGAGCGGGGATCATTGCCGACATCCTTGTTAACCTGTCTCTGATTTTGAATCCCGGGCTGATTCTACTGGAAGGTGAAGTTGGTAGTCATCCCGTGGTTCTCAGTTCGGTGCAAAGACAACTTCAGGAATGCGAGTTTGCAGTTACAAAAATTGGAGTGGGACAGCTTGGGAAAACTTCCGTTCTCTGGGGAGGAATCGCAACTGCCCTTCAGGTAATTCCGTCCGTCCTACTTCCTACTCCCCTCACCTAGATACGCACTCGTCGTCCTGACCCGCGATACTGTTTGGCGTGGCATATTGTGATTTGTAGATCTGCTTCTTTACTTACCCGCCAAGGCTAAGAGGTGAATAGAATGAGGATTAGATGAAGAACTATCGCACTCTGAAACACCGCCTGAAAAGAAATTGGAGCTGGCCTCCTCTAGCTTTCGTTATTGCTTTGGGAGCGCTGGCAATCTCAACTACCTGCATAGCTGTGGCTCAGAAAGCGACATCTATTCCTGAAGAGATCGAATGGACATGGGAGGTGCGCCCACCGCACCCTGATGTGAGATTGCCTAATGTCTTACTTCTGGGCGATTCCATCACACGGAATTACTTCCCCCAGGTAACGAAAGATCTGCAAGGAGTCGCGAACGTTTATCTCATGGCCTCCTCAACATCTGTGGGCGATCCCCGTCTGCCTCGTCAGATTTCTGAGTTTACAAAGCTCGAGAATGTCGATTTTCGCGTTGTTCACTTTAACAATGGCATGCATGGATGGGAATACACCGAGCAGCAATACAGGGCATCCTTTCCTGCACTGCTAAAGTCGGTCCGATCTATTGTTAATAAGAATAGTGGTTTGATCTGGACAAACATCACTCCCGTGAAGGTCGATGCAACGACAGGAGCGACGAACCCACGTATAGAGGCCCGAAACAAAATAGCCGCAGACATGATTCGGGGGTCGCAAATAACTCTCGATGACCAGCATTCACTGATGATGAAACATCTCGATCTTTATGAAGACTCGGTTCATTTCAATGCAGCAGGCGCCAATATCATGGGCGACCAAGCTGCTGCCCCTATCCGTAGGGCTCTTTCGCGATAGAGTTGGGCAAACTAAAGCGACGCACAATAGAGCCACGCAAGATTAAACTCGCACGCGATACCAGTTGCACCAAACCTATCGGGCTTGCCTTAGAGCGGATGCGACTCGTCATCGTGGAGTCGCGAGGCAGCGGACCGCCTGCTCACATGGTTTGTAAGGCGATCTGCGATTGCAGCTGGAGATCGAAGCTGGGCGACGGTACTCCAACCATCCGGCTTTTTGCCTGGGGCGGATGACAGAGGTACCCAACGGGGTAGATCCAGGTGGAGATAATCAGCTAAGACCTGTGCATTCGGTTCATACAGTTTCCTGATGGCGGATAATCGCGCACGGGTATCGAGACTGCCACACAAGGAAAATCCGGCGTCTCCGAGCGAATTACAGAGTTCACTGAACTCCTCGTCCTGCAGGCGAGTAGGCAGAATCTCGCGATATCTTCGTTCAGCGGATTCCAGGTGGAAGACGTGGCCGAGATCGACCAGAACGTGGCGGCCGACTGCGAAGGTGAGCTGAGCTTGACGAGTACTTGGGCCCTCAATTGTCGTGATCAGCAATGCACAGGTGTCCAGTACTGCGGTTAGAGCCGAAAGCCAACTTTGGTTGTCATGTTGAGAGCGGTAGTAGCAGAGAATCGGGTATGAGATATGAGTTTCGAGCATACCGGCAGCCCAGCGCTCCCAATCACTCAGAAGAGACGTCAACGCTTCGTGTCCGCCGCTGAAATCATGCCTCATTAATAGCTCACCTGCCGAGGGTGGCGAGCCTGCACGAGCATCAAGCAGAGCAACCGATATCTCTCGATTCGAGAATGCGGTGTACAAAACGGGAACATATCCGATGACTAGAGCGACAAAACCGAGGCCGGTTCCGGCTTCTATCACGACTAGTATTCGGGCGATATGGCTGATAGGCTGCACGTCGCCAAGGCCAAGAGTGAAGATCGTAGTACCGCTTGCATAGAAGCAACTACGCAGGAGTTGCCAAGTCGTAACTGGGTGCATGGGATCCAGAAAGGGCGATTTCAGGCCAAGGAAAATCAGTGCGTAAGCAAGAATCAATAGGATTGCCCAGACAATAAAGAGCATGAGCAACGCCAGCGGCCCGTAGGTACTGTACATTTGTTCCCGACTACGGCGTGTCGGCAGGATGCCTGCAATCATTGTCCACGGGTACCAGGTGGCGAGGAAGAAGAGGCGAGTAATCCTGAAGCGGCCCACCGGACGGCGAGGGAGAATGATAGTCTGGAATGCGTCCAGGAGGACGAATGCTAGAAGGAAGCTACCGACCAGAATCGCTGTCAAGTGCATAAATTCCAATTTATCCTGTCCGGACAGAGTCCTCTACTGAAGGTTCTGACATTATTCACAGTTAAGGTCGATATAGCCTATGCCTCGGCAACGCGCACAGTTCGATGACTAATTGGATTAACCCCTCGCTGGATTCCGGGAGCAAACAATCTCTGAGATTTCACAAACGAATTACGAGCTTCTGCGTCTTTAATAAAAAGGCATTTTCATCTTGAGCTAATAGGCCGAGTTCTTTCCATGTAACTCTTCTGGACTATCTGGGCCAACGTATGTTTGCATGGAAGCGAGCGACACGGGGGATGCTGGGCATGTTGTCAAGTCGTGCCAAAGTAGAAGTAAGACTTGCTCATCAGAGCTGTCTACAACAGACACTCCCCATGCGAAAGGGGCGTACTCGCGACTTTCAAAGGGGACGAGCGCAGTTATACATTTCGAATTGCCGTTTATTAGGACTATATGTACTGGCATCCACATTGGCATTCTTAAATGTGGGCTGTAAGAGCTGGAAATCAGTTGATTCTATTACAAAACATCCATCACCGGTCCAGCCTGCAAGCTATCAATCCCTGCGTCTGAAGGGTAAGACAGAGGCCGTTGAGGCACGATCTATTCAGGCACCTCTTCTAGCCGGCGCCCAGGTTGGGACTCTCACCATTACCAAGCTGACCCATAGCGGAACGCGGGTCAAGCAAGGGGATTTACTAGTGGAGTTTGATAGCCAGGCTCAATTGCGGGATTTTGTAGACAAGCAATCTCAAGCGGCGGATGAGGATGCAAAGGTGGCCGAAGAGCAGGCAAAGGAAGCTGCGGCCAGAGCTAAAGACGAAACTGAAATCAGGGAAGCAGAAAGCAGCCTGCGCAAGGCACAGCTGGAGATGCAGAAAATCGAGCTCCTCTCTCGGATTGATGCCGAAAAAGCTCAGGAGGATCTAGACGAGGCGCAGGCTACGCTGGCCCAGTTGAAGGAGACTTTTGATCTGAAGCGCAAAGCCGCTCAGGCTTCAATTCGAATTCTTGAGATTCAACGGGACCGTACACGCGAAACGATGGTGCATGCGCAAGCGAACGCAGCGTTGATGCAGATCCACTCTCCAATTGACGGCATCGTTGTCTTCAATACCATATGGAAACAGGGAAATATGGGAGTGGTGCAGGAAGGGGATCAGGTACGTCCCGGTGTACCCTTCATGCAAGTGGTTGATCCATCTACGATGGAGGTACAGGTTGCGGTTAATCAGGAAGACCTGCTTGGATTAAGCATTGGACAAAAAGCCCAGGTTCATCTCGATGCTTATCCTGAGCTTGCATTCCAGGGAGAACTTCAGTCAGTCGATCCAATGGGCAAGAATGGCGACTTCTCTTCCAAGTTACGTAACTTCTCTGCGACCTTTTCCATCGAGGGCAATGATCCCAGACTCATGCCTGATCTTTCCGCTGCTGTTGACATCAAGCCGACCGCTAACCCTGCCACATTGGAGCGATCGAAATGATTCTCAAGACCAAGGGTTTCCTGATGAGGCACAAGGTTTCGGCAATTGCAGTCATTGTGGTTGCAGGCAGCGGTACTGTGTTCGGATTTGTTCATTATTCCAAGCATTCAGCTCCGGTCGCTACATATGAAGTAAAGCCCGGAGAGTTTCTCGACGCGATTGAGTTTCGAGGAGAGCTAAAAGCGATGAAGTCTGTAACCATTTCTGCGCCCCCCGATGCTGGCGATCTACAAATACTCAAATTGGCGCCCGATGGAAGTCATCTCAATCAGGGTGACATGATTGTCGAATTTGACCCTTCCAAGACGCAGCAGGAGCTGGCTAAAGACCAATCCGTACTAAAGTCTGCCCAGGCCGAGATTGAGCAGGCTAGGGCTGAAGGACGCCTCAAGGAAGAAGCGGATGCGACAGCTCTAATGAAAGCTAAGTACGAAGTTGAACTTGCGAAGCTCGACGCCAGCAAGAGTGAGATCGTCTCGAAGATTGATGGGGCCGAGGCAGATCTAAAGGTTACCGACGCGGAACAGTCACTCCATGAAGCACAGGTTAACCTCGACTCTGATCGTGCAATGGATGAGGCATCCCTCGCAAGTAAGAAGAGTGCCAGCAGCAAGGCCGCCTACGATGCTCAACGAGCTGAAAAAGCACTTGCGTCCATGACCCTGAAAGTACCATCCAGCGGCACTATCAGCCTCATTCCGATCTGGCACGACGGAGGCGTAACTCCATTCAAAGCCGGGGATCGAGCGTGGTCTGGTGCGCCTATAGCGGAACTTCCTGACGCGACTTCGTTGCGGATTATTGCCCGGGTCGATGAGACTGAACGGGGCCGGCTTGCTGCAATGCAACCGGCAACGCTGCAACTAGATGCAATTTCGGACAGGCAATTCACAGGTAAGCTTGCGAGGATTGGAACAATTGCCACATCTGACTTTTCCGCAGGCTGGCCGATTCCTCGAAACTTTGATCTTGAGATTGCTCTCGATCAGACAGACCCACGCCTAAAACCAGGAATGACTGTGCAAGTAACGGTAATCGTTGATCGAGTTCCCAACGCCATTACTATCCCGGCACAAGCATCTTTTTTGAGGTCAGGACAAACAGTAGCAGAAGTCTGGGATGGATCAAAGTTCCAGGAAAGAGTAATTCAGGTTGAGCGCAGAAGTCGTGACCGCATCCTAGTCGCCAGCGGGCTGCATTCTGGTGATTTGATAGCCCTCAAAGATCCTACGGTGAAGGAGTGAGACGAAATACATGAAACGCTCTCGCATTTTTGCCTGGATTGGATCAGCGATCGTGATTGCGGCGGTCGCAGCTGGCGTAGTTTTTGCCAGCCGCGTTCGTGTCTCTGAGAAGAAAGATCCAGTGCCATTGGCAACTGTAAAGCGAGGCGAAATCGACTTACGCGTTCACTCCGCCGCTGAGCTCAGAGCAAGCCACTCAACGATGCTTGCTGCGCCGGCAGTTGGCGGAGACGCACTGCAAATCATACAACTTGTTCGAACCGGAAAGCTGGTGAAAAAGGGAGATGTAATTGTTGAGTTCGATCCGAGTGAGCAACGTTACAAGCTAGAACAGAACCAATCTGAGATGCTGCAAGCGGAGCAAGAGATTACAAAGGCCAAAGCCGACGCCCTGGTTTTAGCCGCAGAAGATAAGGTCGCATTGCTCAAAGCTCGGTATAACGTTAGCCGAGCAGAGTCCGATGTGAAAAAGAAAGAACTCCTCAGCAAGATCGAGGCACAGAAGAATGACCTTGCGTTAACGCAAACAAAACGTGTTCTAGATCAGCTGGAAAAAGATGTGGAGTCGCACAAGGCATCCGGGCAGGCCTCCATCTTTCTCGCTCAGGAGAAGTCGAACAAGGCCAAACTGGGCATGGAACAGGCGCAGCAGAATCTCGATAAAATGCGGGTTGTAGCGCCCATGGATGGCCTTGTATCCATTCAAAAAAATGTGAATGCATCCGGTGGTTTCTTCTTCACCGGAATGTCTCTTCCCGACTATCATCCGGGCGATCAGGTGCAGCCGGGAAGTGCTATTGCACAGGTCGTCGATCCCCTCGGAATGGATCTGGTCTCGAAGGTTAACGAGCAAGAACATAGCAATATACGGACGGGGCAAACGGTACAGGTAGCATTCGATGCGTTGCCAGGCCGTGTTTATCAGGGAACGGTGAAAAGCGTTGGTGGAATGTCGACACACCAGTTTTTTGAGGCAAGTACAGGCGGAAGCTTTGATGTCTCAATTCAACTGACGAATCCGGACCCACATTTGCGATCAGGATTTACTGCCCAGGTTGTTTTTGTAGGAGACACACAAAAGAACGTTCTCTATATTCCGCGACAAGCTGTCTTCCTGAAAGATGGTAAACCCATGGTTTATAGCAAGAAGGGCGGAGGCTATGAGCAACGCGAAATCAAGATCTTGAGTGAGACAGAAAGTCGTGCATCCATTACCGGCTTGGATGAGGGCACTCAAGTCGCATTGATTGATCCTACAGCTCCGCGAAAAGTTGGCAGTGGAAGCTCCGCATCCGGCGGCACGGAAGGAACGCCCTGATGGTTAAGGCAGAGACGACGCTGTCGGAGCGATTACTTCGCAGATATCAGGATTGGACTCGTGATGCGCATCTAGGCATGCAAAATCTTCTCGTGCACGGCCTTCGATCCTTGCTCACGATGCTGGGCATGATCTTTGGTGTAGCAGCGGTTGTGGCCATGTTGTCTATTGGTGCAGGCGCAAGACAGAAGGTCATGTCCCTCATCGAACAGATGGGAGTTCACAATCTGATCATTGAGGCCAAGGAAACGACCGAATGGCAAGCCCATTCCAAGGTTCGCAAGATATCCCAGGGATTAACGATGGCAGATTACCGTGTGATTCTGGATGATGTCGACGGAGTTGTCGCCTCAACTCCACGAAAGCGCCTCACTCCGTCAAAGATTTTCCCCAAGGCTCAACAGGATATCCCAACGGTATATGGAGTCAATCCCAGTTATCAAACCATAGCGGGACTGCATCTATTGAACGGCCGTTTCTTAGATCAGGGAGATGAATCACAAAGTTCACCTGTATGTGTATTAGGTGCGGCTGCAAAATGGAGCCTGTTTGGTTCTTCTAACCCCATCGGTCAATATGTCAAAGTCAACGAACAATGGTTTCGTGTCGTTGGCATTGTGAGCCCTCAACTCAGCGCACAAACTGAAAAGGCGGGTGCCCCGAGCGTAGATGTAAACAACATCGTCTACGTGCCTCTGAGTTCGGCCATGCTTCGCCTCGAAGACAGCTATAGCGACGTAAGAGATGAGATTGATGGCATATACCTGGACTTGAGTGAAACCACCGATATCTCTGAAGCCGCACAAGTCGTTCGTGCAATTTTAGATTCATCTCATCATGGAGCTGATGACTTCAGCATCGTGGTTCCGGCTGAACTGCTGGCCGAGCAAAAGCGGACGGAGCAACTATTTAATGGAGTCATGGTGGCAATCGCATCCATATCTCTGCTCGTTGGCGGGATCGGGATTATGAATATCATGCTGGCCAGCATTCTTGAAAGAACCCGAGAGATTGGTCTACGGCGCGCAGTGGGTGCCAGACAATCCGATATTATTCGACAATTTGTTGTTGAGGCTACCATGATTTCATTTGCAGGTGGCACGATTGGCGTTGTCTTCGGCTTCTTCATCTCCCGCTTAATCGCATGGCTAGCCGGATGGTCGACAATCGTGACGTTCAGCTCTATTGCATTAGCGTTCCTGGTTTCCCTCTCTGTAGGGCTTGTCTTCGGAATTTATCCCGCGACGAAAGCGGCGCGCCTTGATCCAGTTGAGGCAATTCGATATGAATGACAGCTTTATCTGTCGCTACTGAAAACCACGTGAAGCTCATTATCTGCAACACCATTGTTCTATTTCTGATCGCTCGGAGCCCTGGTATGAAATACGTGAGATTTAAACTGTCTCCTCTTTTCTGGCTGTTTCTTGTTACGTCCACCATGGCTCAAGCACCCGATAGCTATCGGGGGTTTATGACGCCGCAGGTCCGTTCTGGCAAGATGGCGTCTGCCGACCACATCAGAGAATATGTTCAGGACGGCAAGCTAAGTCTGAGTCTTCGTGATGCCATTCTTCTTATGTTGGAAAATAACAGCAATATCCGGATAGACGAGACGCAAGTTGAGACGCAGAAATTTGCACTTCTGGGAGCATTTCAACCATTCGATCCTCTAATCCAAAGCACGCTGAACGTCAATCGATACTCATCGCCGGGGTATAGCCAATTGCAGGGTGTTGGACAGTCCACGAACTCGACACTCAATTCACTCACTCAGGCCGGCCAGATTACCTACACACAGACCTTTATTACGGGCACGAACATCATAGCTGGAATTTCAAGCACCAAGTCATCTACGAACAGCTCTTTCTATTACTTCAATCCATTTTTCAGCTCTGCGCTCAATCTTCAGTTCACACAGCCGCTGCTTCGCAATGCCGGTACGTTTGCTAACAAGGCGCCAATCATCATAGCTCGAAGAGCGCTACAACAATCCCGTTCTGCATTTGAAGTCGAAGTCAACGACGCTATTCTACAGGTGGTCGAGCAATACTGGACCGCTGTACAGGCTCGCGGAACATTGGACGTCAATCAAAAATCCCTTAAGCTCGCTGTGGTCAGTTACGATCGCGACAAGCGCGCGCTGGAACTGGGAGCGTTGCCACCCCTGGATATATATCGCTCACAATCAGAAGTAGCGGCTCGCAAAGTTCAGGTAATTCAAGCCCAGTACGCGCTGACGCAAACAGAAGAGGCATTGAGATATGCGATTGGTGCCGACCAATCTACCGAGTACCACGCTCTAGAGTTAAACCTCACCGATAAACCACGGTCTGAAGTATCCGCAGACAACGTGGACGCGGCGGCGGCGCTTAAGGACGCACTTGATCGACGCGCTGAAGTCTCTATAGCGAAAGATTCGCTATCCATGGACGACACGAGCATCCGTCTCGCGAAGAATCACCTCAAACCAGATTTATCTGTGACTGGCTTTTATCAGAGCAACGGACTTGGTGGTAACCAGTACAACCTCAATACGGGGCAGCTTGTGTTGCCCGGAGGACTGGGCTCTTCTTTCACACAGCTCTTTGGTTTCGGATATCCGGGCTATGGCGGGACGGTGACGCTTAATCTTCCGGTGAAGAATCGTGCAGGGCAAGCAGCACTGGGCACTGCGCTGGTTTCTCGTAGTCACGATTTGTATAGCGGCCGGCAGATACAAGAGCAGATTACACGGGAAGTGAACCTTGCGATTCAACAGCTTGAAGAGGCAAAGCTTGCTTTGACGGCAGGACAAGTATCTTTCGATCTTGCACAGAAATCTCTCGCATCCGATCAGCGAAAATTTGAGCTTGGTGCGGAAACTAACTTCTTCGTTCTCGACTCACAAACTAAGTTGGCACAAGCAGAACTAGTTCTTCTACAGACTCAAGTGAACTATGAAGTGGCCCTCGCAGCATTTGATCACGCAACCGGTAATCTGCTGGACCCCTACCAGGTGAAGATCTCTGAGATATCCAAATAACGTTAAACGGTTGGCAATCTAATTCACTTCTGGAGAGAGGGTACTGCGACCCGCGTTGGTTGAAACTCAATACACTTCTCTGAACGGGAGTTGATGTCTCACTGAACCTGGCCGCCGTTGGTCTTAGCAACCTTCATCGGCTCATGAGCTGGATTCATGGCGTCGTATACACTCGGTATCACTCCCTTACCCTGTTCGACTACAAAGATTCGATCCACGCCTGGCAGACTTACATGGTCGACCTGGCCCCCTGGCCAATGAATCTCTAGATCCTCAATCGTAGTCGCAGAGGCAAGACCAAAGTGTAGACGCTGATCGTTTGATGATTCAAAACTTCCACCACTCATCACGTCCGCTCGCTGACGCATTGATCCCGACGTAATAAATACAGTCGCACCCACGGCATCCTTTGGACCTTTTGGGCCGCCAATTAATTTAATTCCAACCCAGTGGTTTGAGTCTGAATTGACGTTCCGAAGCAAAACCGGAGTGTGGTCAATGCAGTTAATAACTACGTCTATCTTTCCATTGTTGAATAAATCTCCGAAGGCAGCTCCGCGGGCTGGTACTACGTCCGCCAAGCCGGTCCCTTCCACAGCCGGGATGGGATCGAACCGTTTACCATGATTGACGTTGTGAAAGAGCAGAGGCCTCTCAGCCCAGGTCGTGCCCCAATCATGCTGATCGACTGTTGGGTACACATGACCACTTACAGTCATAAGGTCTTTCCACCCGTCATTGTCGTAGTCGATGAACTGCGTTCCCCAACTCAAGAATGGATAGGTCAATTCCGCCATGCCCATTCTCGAAGAAATCTCAGAGAAATTCCCTTCTCCGTCATTTTTAAAGAGCGTGTCGTAGTCGTCCGAAAACGTAGTCGTGAATAGATCCACTGATCCGTTGTTTAGATAATCTCCCACAGCCAGTCCCATAGAAGCGGTCTCGCGGGCACTTTGATTTAGAGCGAAACCTGAATAGAAGCTCGCATCTTCGAAGGTCCCATCGCCGTTATTCAAGTAGAGGTAGTTGGGCGAGGAGTCGTTGGTTACGACAAGATCCACTTTGCCGTCATGGTTAACGTCAACAAACGTTGACGAAAATCCATAGTAGTGATCCTTATCGCTTACGCCAGCCTTATCACTTACATCAGTGAACGTTCCATCTCCGTTGTTGTGAAAAAGGTGATCGGGCTCGCCTCGCAGGCCACGTGGTCCACACATGGTCCTGGCACCGCGAAATTGGCAGAAAGCATAGCCGACAGCCTTTGACCCTGAGACCGGCGGATTCTCCAAATCCCAGTGGATATATCCCGGAACAAACAGATCAAGTAGCCCATCCCCGTCATAGTCTCCAAAGCTGGGTCCTGTTGACCAATTGCCCAGGGTGACGCCTGCTTTCTCTGCTAAATCTGAAAATGTCCCATCGTGATTGTTGTGGTAGAGACGATTCTTGCCAAAATTAGCTACGTACAAGTCAGGCCAACCATCGTTATCGTAGTCTCCAACGGCAACACCGTACCCCCAGCGATCATTGGACACGCCAGCCTTCTCTGTGACATCGGTGAACGTCCCATCATGGTTGTTGTGAAACAGAGCTGCATGAGGAGGGTCGGCCTTGCCTGCCAGTGCCTCGTAGGTAGAACCATTGACGAAATAAATATCGAGCCACCCGTCATTGTCATAGTCAATTAGCGCAACTCCCGAACCAATCGTGTCAAGGATGTAGTCCTTTTGCACATTGCCCATTCGATGATGCCAGCCAGAGATGCCTGAACTTACGGAAATATCCTTAAATACGATTGGACCTTCTTTAGCGAATCCACCTGCTGTAATCGGGCGTTGCTGACTATCCAGAATTGGCGCTCGCGCTGCGCCGGTGGCTGAGCCGATCTGAGGGGCACTCTTTTCTTGCGGCGGAGCATCTGTCTTCACAGTCTGAGCAGATGCAGTAAAGCCACCGCTGATGCAAAGCAGGATTAGAAAAGTAAAGCCTACCCGGAAGCAGATAGGTTTAGAACAGACTCTAAAAAGCATTCAACACCCTTGGGCTGATCGTGACAGCCCCACAAGTATCGTCATGGCGAGCGACCTTGTCGTCAGCAATTTGGACGGGCAGCTTCCCATCCTAACGATGGATGCTGAGTCGTTCGGATTGGATCATCTTCCGGCGTACCCGCGATGCAGATCGGCAGATTCATTTGGATAATCGATACATACAGTACTGGATACCTTTCATCAGATCAGTCCTGGCTTCTGAATCGTGTGAGCAAAACATCCACCTAAAGTTTTACTTTTTGCCCACCCCGAGTGTCGATGACATCTCTCCCATGAATTCTGTAACGTTCACATTGGTTATCCAAGACTTACACTTTTTGCCTCATCAACCTCAGTAAACACGTATGGGCGCATGCAATCAGTGGAGTTGACAGCTAGACAGGACCGCCCTGCAACCGCTCGTACAGGGAGAGACTGGCCAGCCGCGTGGAGTTGAAATCATCATGAACTACAGCACCTTCACGATCAGGACACGACTTACGCCACCTTTACTGCTTTCTAGGTTTAT
>Ga0302140_10004709_pt1 | contig 17354 bp, 18 predicted proteins | sample I_Bog_E1_1_FD_202095 | JGI IMG/M metagenome (GOLD analysis project Ga0302140, IMG submission 202095) | Peat permafrost microbial communities from Stordalen Mire near Abisko, Sweden - I_Bog_E1_1 | ecosystem: Environmental > Terrestrial > Soil > Wetlands > Peat | place: Sweden: Abisko, Stordalen... | reverse complement strand
GTAAATCTTCGTCCAAGTCTGGAAAGGGGCGTATGTCGCAACTAAGAACCCGTACAACTTGCTGTGTTTTATCCGCTAGAAGTTCGTGGACAAAATCGCCAGATTGGTCGGGAACGTCGGCAACAGATTTTACAGTTGCAGGTTGGTTTGCCATGCCGAATAACACGCGACGGCCAACAGAGTAGCGACTAGGAGCTTTGTTCATGGATTGTTTCTCCGCAATAGCCTTTTTCGACAACACCTCATGCTCCCGCACCATGATCTCCAAATCACGCCGGGCACTAGCGGATACCGCGTGCATTCGCATCCCGACCTCCTGTAGCATCGTCGGGACGACCGCACCCCCTTGCTGGGCGAATACCTTTTTCAGATTTGCTTTTTGTGCACCAACAGACTCCTCAACTTTGTTCCCGATGAAAGCGATGTCGCCTCGGGCAATGTGGCCGTTGCGCTTTTTTATTAGATCAACCCATATTTGAAACAAAGTGCGAGCCATCTGTTCGGCTCCGTCGATCCGTAATCGGCACAATAAAGCGTCGTGCTGTCCGCTACGGATACCCGCGCCTGCTGTGGCTGCAAAACGATTTGCTGCGTCTTGTAAGTTCTGGCGCGTCTGCGCCGCGATAGATTCCATCTCTTTGACGAATTTCAATCGAGCGACATCGTTCAAGTCTTCGTACACGATTAGTTTGACGGTTCCTATCGTTTCTTATTTTACGATCAAGCGGACGTAACTCGCTAAGAGAACAGTCGACGATTCTGAACCTCGGCGAGTTCGACAGATCGCGAACATTCCTCGTCATCATTTGCGACGTGGTTGATTCGCATGCTCACTGGGTAGCTCCGCATCAGCCGAGCATCGCAGGGCTTCAGCAGTTCGGAAGCGGCGTTTGCGTTTTTCATGCCCGGATCGAGCCACAGGTCATAGCTATCGGGATCGAGGATGACTGGCATACGGTCATGGACAGAAGAGGTCACGGCATTCGGGGTCGTGGTGAGGATCGAGCAGGTCTTGATCCAGTTGCCACTAGGGTCTTTCCAATGATCCCACAGTCCTGCAAACGCAAACAACTGCCCCTGATTTACCTCAAAGCAAAATGGCTGCTTGGTTTTGCCGTCTCGCTTCCATTCGTAGAACGCGTCTGCTGGGATCATGCACCTGCGATACTTCATCGCTTCACGGAACGCAGGCAAGGTGTGTGCCGTCTCCGACCGTGCATTGATCATTCTCGCCGCGCCGGATGTGTCCTTTGCCCAAGACGGAACCAAACCCCAACGCATAGTCGAAATCTGGCGAACAGGTTCCTTCGGATGCTGGCGGATCACCGGGACTGGCTGAGTCGGCGCGATGTTGTAGCGTGGGTTCCAGTCGTCATCCCAAGGGGCGCTGTCGAAATATTCCTCGACAAGCTGCTTCCGCTTCGACAATCGGTAGCGTCCGCACATGGCAGGAGTCTATGTTAGATGGGTAAACTACGGTCTGTCACTGCCTCGGAGACATCATGGATGAGCCGCTAAAAAAGAGTTTCGTTCAACAAATGCAAGACGCTCTGCAAAAGCAGTTGTCTGAGTTTGAAGCAGCCAAGAAGGAGCAACAGCACGACGCGAAAATTGTGGCGGATGAAGGCGCGAAGATGTGGAACGAACTTAAGGCTTCATTGAAGCGCCACGTCGAGGAAATCAACGAAGAACTTCCTGAAGCGATGTTGTCCTACAGCGAAAATGCTAGTGGCAATGAATTCACGCTCAGACATGAGGTGCATGATCGAACAACGAGGGTCATCTTCGACCCTGCGTCGGCGGTAATCTCTTACGAAGGAAATGGCGGCAGCGGGGCATTTCGTCCTCGCGTCGAGGGAGATGCCTTGGAGTATGGTTGGGAAAATACCATCCCATGCGGTGTTCCTAAACCGAAGAGAGCATTCAGATTTGAGGACGATGAGCCTCCTATGACGTTTTCGATAAAAGAAATGAGCGAGATCATCATTCATTGCATTGTCGTCGAGCCTGTTCCCGAAGACTGAAAAAATGGAACGGGCAGGCGGGACAAACCCATCGGAGATAACTTAAGATGAAGACTCGTTACGACCGAATAACGACGACAATCGAGCGCGAGTGGCTGGCGCAGATTATCGCAGGCACGAAAAAGATTGAATACCGCAAGATCAAACCCTATTGGACGAAGCGATTCGCGAAGGTCTCAGTCCCGTTTGAACTGCGCCTGATCAATGGGATGAATCCGCCAGTCCCCGAAGTCACGGTGCTGATCCATAGGATCACGAAGGATCGCCGCGCCCACGAATACCGACTGCACATAAAGAAGGTTCTGGGATTCAAGAATTGGGACAGGCGGAGGCAGAAGCCGAAACGGTGAATCCTCCATGTACGACCTGATCAATCAGTTCGCCCAGACGGTGGTGGGCACGATTCCGCCCGAACATGTGACGGACTACGAATGGCTGCTCCATAACGTAGGGCAGGCGAGCACGCCCGACTACCAGAGGAGGTATCGCGCTTCTGGGCAATGAACGCTGCCCAATTGAGTCCTGCGTTCTATGTGGCATACTTTGGTGCCCCTGCGCGACACCCTATTTGCCCGACCGGGAAATCGCCGAAAGCCGGATCAAAGAGTGCCGCGCCAGATTGCGTCAGTTAGAGACTGCCCTTAAATCCACGCGCTTAGCGGAATCGGCAGCTTCTTGTTGTTTCTCTTTTCCGCGTTGATCCATGTGCTCATGCAGGGCATCTCTGAATGCCCATAGGTCGGCTTCTCGCTGGGCTGGATCGTGCGCGGCCATAAGCTTTAACCATAGACTGGTAAGCCGCTCTAGGGATGTGGGGAGCATTGGTGTTTATGCTACCAATTCGTATTCAGAACTGACTGTCCAATTTTGACCAAAGCCATTAACGCACTATTAGGACACTACCGACGGCCCGGGGTAGTGGGTTAGTTTCCTTTTCCACAGGCAAAGGCTATGCTAAAGCGGGTGGTAAATGAAACCCCACCCCAAAGCCAAGCGGCTGCCTAAACCTAAACGCATGACTATATGCATCGGCATGACAGCGCGAGACGGAATTGTGATCGCAGCCGACGCACAAGAAACCGACCAGTATTACAAGCGATCTCAACAAAAGATATTAACTTTTGTTGGCGACGTTAGCTCAGGTGAGAATGCCTCTCCCCCGAAAATGGGCTGTGCTTTTACGGGAGCGGGTGAGGCTGGCTATCTGGATGCATTCTTTGCGTATGCGTTAGAGGGGTTGAATACCGATGCGACACAAGCTGATTTCAAAACGTTTCTTGCCAACAAGGTTCATACATTTCACAAAAAGTACCTGTTTCCGCTGTCCGTATCTCCCAGCCCTCCAGAGATAAGCATTCTGGTGGGTGCGTATGTTCAATACCAAACATGCCTTTTCGTTTCTCATGGAGCAACCTTGAGACGCGCAGTCCCTTATGTGGCGGTTGGCGCTGGAGCACATTTCGCGCTGAGTCTCATGGATAATTTAGGTGACATCCACGATTTGCGGCACACGGAACTGTTGGCTGCTTACGTTATCGGCCTCACTAAAGAGAGAATTGAAGGATGTGGAAACTACACGGCAATCGTTTCCCTTCATGGCCCAACCTTCGTCGATTCTCCAGAGGGTTCTCGCTTGGTTCCACCTTCTCGCCCTCTGTCCTTTCTGCCTTATAGAAAAATACAAAAATGGGAAGAGGAGTTTGGCGCTCGCTGGGCCTCTCGCCAAGAAAAACTACTCCAGGAATTGGTTGAAGAGGAATTAGCGGATGATCTGAGATTGGAACACGCTACCGATTTAGCGCCTTCGCCACAAGATCAGACTCAATCATAGAAGCTTTGACGACTGGTTTCGGCAGTAACGCGCACAATTCCTCAAGAGTCCAAATGTGATCGGTCAAACCCGCTTCCATGGCGGGAGTGCAGCGCAACGTCTGATGAACTCGGCAGAAGTTGTAGAACATGTAGTGCAGTGCAACCGAGTGGCGGTGATTGTCTACCTTCTTACTAAAACCGTTCGTCAGTCTGGTAAAGCGGCGCATGTGCATTCTCATAGTGAGGTTTTGGCGCTCTACGTAGCTCGTGCTTACATGCTTGGGGTCAGGATCACCACTCACAACTTTCATGTCACAGCCGATGCACGTCGCCGGAGAATAGCGTGTCTCATTCTCCGATGGAGCGCCGTAAATTTTCTGGAGCATCGCGTAATCAATATCCGCACCGAAGGCATTTTCGACCGCTTCTAAGTAGCCCTTGTGGCCGTCTGTAGTGATCTGCACGCGATTGCTGATACGGCTGGCGCAATCTTCCATGAAGTCCTTCGCCCATCCCGCCCCGCGTCCGCCGACTAGGTAGGAAACTACCAGCTTCGTATCCGCGTCGATTCCGATCCACGTCCAAATATCGCCCCATCCTTCTTGCTTTTCTCCGCGCTAACATTCTTTGCCTTGGCTCCCACGAACGACCAAATCTCATCGCACTGCAAGCGGCGCACCTTGAGATTGCGGACGGCGCGATTGTGATAAGCAGCGCACGCGCAAGCAATCTCCGCGAGTAGCTTGCCGACCGTATTCTTCGCCGCGCCAGTCATGCGAACCGTGGCGCGAATCACCGCAGCCGGGAATTACGCATGTGCTAATGTCCTGCCTCAGCTGGAAATGGAGAAAGCGTTCGTCCGTTAAGATAACGGAGCGAACGTATGAGGAAGGAACGGAAGCATTTCACCCCGGAAGAAAAAGTAGCCATCCTGAGGCGGCCAGCGCTGCAATTTTTGAGCAATTAGAATTTGTTGAATCTCCGCTCGTGCATTCATGATTTGGCTCCTTTTGGAAGTTCCTCGACCAGGTGAGGAACCTTCACTTTTCCCATCGTTGTCGGGATTTGTTGTCGTTCCACCCTCAAACTGGATGCTGGAGAAGTCGTGTACCAGCCTCCTATAAATGGGGACTGAAAGTTCGGGAACTTACGCTCAAGATGTTTTGAAGATTCTTCAAGCGCAGTCCCGAAGCGCTCTTAATTGAATCGTGCGCATCCGGATGAAAGCACCGAGACTCTCGCCTTCGCTACGGAAGTCGGCGATCAGGGAGGGGCACTGAGAACCTCGCGGTACTAGATTGAGCCATGCGGGTGTTCTGTCGCATACAGGAGTGCAATCACTGGATGGCTCCACTGGTTTCCAGGCATTGTAAAGCTCGGACAGGTTGCGCCCCAGTCCACCCTTGTGTTTCGAGCAAGAAACGGCCAAAGTTGGTGCGAGTGATGTAGCGCCAATCGTTGCCGACCAGAAGAGTTACTTGCCCATGCCCGATGCCGATGGATACTTCGTCCGTGAGTTGAAAGTTAATCTGGTCTGGTGTCATAGCTTTTCCCCTATTCGCGAGATGCGTTCTTTTTCGTTCTACCGCTCTCTGTATGAATACTGAGTGGATGGTCTTCTTTATCGCTATCATCCCCAAAGACATCAGCCACCTTCCAGGCCCTATACATCGAAACCATCATTATCCATGGAGACATTGCGGTTCGGTACCCTTGGCGAGGCAGGGTTTAATCTCGCTGAAGGTTCGTAGGCATCGCACAACTCGTCTTCACATGGCGCTGGCCCGCCGCAATATGCACAGGGTGACACAACTAGGATTGGGGGTGGCGCAGAACGGGGGGAGTGTGCAATGGGGGTTGCTGTTGGTGTTGGTTTCGCCTGCATGACCTCAGTCTCATCAGTTTTCTCCCACACCGTCTCCGCCATGCTGCCTTGGTGCCGACCATGAGCCTCTAACCATTGAAGCCTGTTCAAGTTTGACCAATCATCAAATTGTGGTGGATAGGGTGTTCCATCCTGAGCATGCCCCTTGGGCTTAGGCATGGACGGGGCGGGTCTTGGTTTTGGTTCGGGTTCGAGGTTTTCAGGTTTTGACTTGTCTTTTATCTTTTCTTTGGACTTGCGCACGCTCTTGGGACGGGAGCCCTTATTAGAATCGGAAAGCGTGCGCGTAGAAGAGGGAGAGAGAGAGCTAGAACCCGAACCAGAACCAAAACCAGAACAAGAAGAAGAACCTTCTGGGTGGAAATTTTCCACCACGGTGCCGTGGGTGGTTTTTTCCACCACGGTGATGGCGTCGTAGGTCATGCATAAATCTGTGACGACCGTGGCCCAATCTTCTCTCCATGGCAGACTGACTTCCATGACGGGAATCCCAAACTCACCGCCTGCTCGCCGCGGCTGCTTAAAATCTCCGGTGTAGTCCAGCCATCCCTTGAGCCGCAATGAGGCCTTACAGCTTTTCACCGTGTCGTGGCTAACTCCAGTCTCCGCTGCGATAGTTTGGTTGCTCGGATAGGACGTGAGTTCGAAATTCGTGTGCAGATAGTATGCCAACCACACCTTTAACTCATTGCCCGTTAGCTCCGTCAGATGGTTGCGTAAATCAATCGGAAGCGGTCGGATATCACTCATCGCAGCCGCTCTTGTGTATGGCAATCAGCTTTCGCTTCTCAGTCGCATCCAGGTTGCCCCAATCGGGCGGCAACTCCTCGCCATCACTGAAGGTCTGGTTGACGGTTACCTGATTGGCTGCTCGGGCCATGCCATTCATCACCGCCGACGCATAGCGGACTTTGTCATCATGCGTCTTGCCACCTCCCTCCGGCCCCTTCTGACGCAGTTTGCTCAACCAAATGGCGGTCTCAGAAAATGCGTCCGAGACAACTTCAAACTCGTGCTTGTAAAACCACAAGCCGAACTGGCGAGCATCGGGTGCGCATTCACATAGTTCCAGCGAAATCCAGAGTTGTTGGAGCGCGAAGATATGCTCGTTCCCTTCCGCGATGCGCTCTAGCAATGCTTTGGCTTTGGGCGATTGGAATTCAGTCGGAGGTTTGGTAACTTGTGAGGCGGTCGGTATCTGCTGGCTTGCTTTGCCCCCAGCGATGAGGGCGTGCTGGCGTTCGGGCGATAAAGCCCCCCACTCAGCGCTGGACATTGGAATATAGAAAGGTTTTGCTACTGTGGTTCCGCTTGGCATAAATAGACCTCATAAAGGTCATGTGGATAACTTCTATGAAAGATGCTCCAAAGATTGTGTCCATTCTGACCTGTTTCTTTGACCTTGTTCGGTGTTGGAGGCTTTCGGAAGCGGGAGTGGGAAAGGTCAGAAACCCACTCCCCCGAATTTTCAGAGCGCCGCCGCCCTGCACTGCAATAAAAGAATCCTGTAGCGACAAAATTCTCGCGACATTTGCATGCCACTATCCTTAATACTGCGGCCCATCCCAAGAACCGTCTTTCGTCTTCTGCATTCCCTCCGCGACAAGTCCATCCAGTTCTTCCCAGCGCAGTGCTTCGGGGGTTTCCGGAGCCGGGAGGGCGCTGATGATCGGCTGGGGGGTGGACCTCGCAATTCCAAACTGATGTCGGAGCACCATTTCGGAACCTGCCGAAAGGTGATCGGAGACCCGCTAGTAAACTCCAATGGAGCCCATAAGGCGTGTCGCACAACGCGGCATGGACCTTCGAGCCACAGTACGTGCGCGACCATTGCGTGAATTCTTGGTTAATTAAGATTGTTTGCGTCCGCAGTGGCTGTGGCAAACACGGGTCACAGTCCAACATCGGACCGCCGCTCGACTCCTTAGCTTTATTCTCTCGAACAGGAAGCGACTCAAACGGCTCGGGCTGTTGTGACAGACGATTTTGCATCAACTGGCAATATTCCTCGCTGATATCGAGCAGCACGGCATTGCGTCTCAGTTGCCTCGCCACGATTCCCGTCGTGCCACTGCCTGCAAATGGATCAAGTACCACATCCCCTTCCTTGCTGCCGATCCTGATGCAGCGTTCGACCAGTTGTTCTGGAAACATCGCGATGTGCTTTTCCTTGTGGGGCATCGTAGGGATGCTCCAAACGTCGCGCAGGTTACGAGTGGGCTTGAACGGAAACCGATGGCCGACCAGCGTGGGTTTTCCCAATGCCTGATGTTTCGTATTCCCAATCGGAGGCGACAGTTTTGTTCGTTCGCCGTGCGTGCCGTCAGATATAAGAGCATCCCCCTTTGGGCCAACGCCGACTGGATGCCATTTCACGGACCCGTCCTCCATTACCACATCCCCGGTAGATAATCGCTTTTCTGTCTTGCTACTGCCCACTTTATTCGAGTGGCGCATCGTCCATGCCGCCATTTTGCCGACTTTTTGCGATGCTGTTACGCCACCACCCAGTGAGCCTTTCTCCCAACAGACACTCGGCTCCCGCGCTTCCTTCCGATTCCAAAAATATTTCTGCCGCTTGGTCATGATGATGACGTGCTCGTAGCTGCTCGTGCATCTATCTTTGACGCTCTCCGGAACGGCGTTCGGTTTTTCCCAAATGATGTCGTTTCGGATTGTCCACCCATCGTTCTCCAGCGCGATCATTACCCTATGGGGGATCAGACATAGAGACTTTACTTTTCCCTGTCCTCGTAGTGGAGTTCCAGAACATAGGGGATTCATCTTCATATCATTGGTGCCGTTCTTGCCCGCTCCGCGGCCACTCCCGTGATACGTGTCCCCGAGATTAAGGAATACGACTCCATCATTCCTGAGCACCCGCCTTACCTCGCGCATGGCCATTAGCAGATGCTTTACATATAATTCGATGTTCTTTTCCCGCCCGAGGTCATTCTCGGTTCCACCCGCATACTGCCGCAGGCCAAAATAGGATGGCGAAGTTACGACCATCTGCACCGACTCGGCTTTGAGTGGGATTGCGAATGCGCTACCTCGCACAACACGAGGTGGACGAACAACAAGGGCGGCTGATTCCTCTAGGCGATCACCGCTGCCGTAGTCGTCAAAGACCCTCCGGAGTTGTCGGTGATGATGGAAACGCCTCGGGCGCGAGACGACGGGCTACTTCTTCGCTGATGACCCGGTAATCGCCCTCGCGTTGGGGAAAGATCACGTGCTCATTCCCCCACTTGCCCTCGATCCATTCCTTCACTCTCCGGCGCTTCATGAAGTCGGCAATCCCAGTGCACTTGTTGAGCGTCGGCGTTAAGTTCGGTTCTCGCTTCTCCAACCAATCGCCCGGCATGATCCGGTGATCGCGACCAGCGAATTCGACGGTCACCTTCACTTCCTTAATCTGAATCCGGTCGTTGGCGAACTGCTCTTCTGCATAAGCGCGGAGATGCTCCGTCAACATCCTGCTTGCAACATCTCGGTCGGGTTCATTGGATAGAGCTTCGCGGAGTTGGTCGGCAGCCGCGTTCGGCGGCACGGGCCGTACCATATCTGCATGCGTGACGTGTGTCACGCTTACGGGCTCGCTGGGGGCGCTCTGTTCGGTCGCCTCGGTCGCGGGATTGGACGCCGGAGCCACATCCTCCTGTTTAAGGGAATATCTCGAATAATCTTGATCACTTGATTCTTCTGTTTTTTCATTCTGCTTCTCTCGGTCTCCAACTGGATTGGTGCCCGGATGATCCGCATTTGCGCCGCCTACGCGACACGAAAGTGCGGACCTAAACAAAGAGGCGAAATCCTCTCCCTGAGCACCCTTTGTCATCGCTACCGCATCCTTCTTCGCAAATCCCTGTTCTACTACGGCCTGCACCACCTCTTCTTGTAGTTCCGTTAGGCGTTTCCTGCTGAGCTTTGGCGGCTCCGGCCCTGTGGCTGCTAGCAACTGGTTAATGCGACGAACGCCGACGCCGAGTTGCTCGCGGACGACCTCTTCGCGGCTGGCAGGCTCGCCTTTTTTATTGGTGAGCATTTTCTGCTCGCCTTGATGAGCCGTCCGCTCCATGAAGTTCTGCACATAAGGGCGATAGGCCTCGACCAAACGCTTTATGCCTATCAGTGCGGGACGGATAAAATTTGCCAGCGCACTCAGGTCCATCGAGTCGGCGTCAGCGCGCCTTTCGGATTCGGACATTCCTTCGATTTTGCCGAGATCGAACTTCGGGAAATCAGTTTCCTGAGGTCCGGCGCTAACAATCGAGATTGGACGCTTTGGTGTGGCGGATGTACGCACCGGTTCTTCGCTCGCCACGGGCTGGACCTTTGCGCGCTTGCGAATATCAGCCGTGCTAGCAGGCTGCGGCTGGGAAACGTTTTGATTCTTTTCGTGCATCGCTATCTTTCAATCACGCGCTGACCTTCCAGCCATGTTGCTCAACATGGCTGGATTGGGAGCGTTACTTCGACGCCTCTCCGCAATGGCAATATAAAACGGCTTTATCCCGACTGCGTGAGTTACTCTTCGCTATGTGTTACAGGTAAGCTTTTGATAGACAGTGACTTATGGGGAACCTACGACTGTAAGAACAACAAACAAAACGTTACAGTGGAAACGTGAAAGCACAGCAAAACGATCCTCTTCGCAAAGAGGTGCGGCGCGTTCTCAGGACGGTAACGATGCTGGTTTCCAACGGCGAGAACCTACGCCACTTCGAAATGGCAACGATAGAGTTGGGACGCCGCATTGTTGCTTCATTCGAATCACACCCCGAGGGAAAGAATTTCAGAATCGGATGGACGGCGATGGTGTCTTATTTTTCGGCTCTGGGGTACTGGCGTGGATATAAGGACGCGAAGCGGCATTACGCAGTTTTGGATCCTACCGACCGCGACCCAAATGGCCGCGGTAAAGTGCGACGAGCAGTGGTCAAGATGTTCGAAAAAAACTTGACACTTTCCGCTAAGGAAATATGTGAGCGGTTGGACGAGATGGATGGCCAGCATCTTGATGCTCGGCGATTGTCGGCGTCCTTCGACACAAGGATCGACAAGAAACAAAAAACCGTTCACGTTGGGTACGCCCATGGTCGACCGTGGTCGAAAGTGCACCGTGAGCCTTACGTCAAAATGATGATCTCCCGCCTGCGAAGACGCGTTAAAGCCGAGCGTTACGCCAAGGAATGGATGGAAAGGTCGGAAAGGGCGTTCACTGACCAGCACTAAAAAAAGCGACCTGACCGAAGGGCTGCCGATTCGCCTGCGAGCGGACTATTAGCGAAGCCTTGAGAGGAGGATTTAGAAGTACTCCGTTGAATTTCCGCGCCGACGCTACTTCGCTTCGCATCAAACAAATGACCAAACAGATCGTGCAGCCGCTACGAATTCACAGTAGCAACTAATACCCGAGGCAGGCGTTCTCTGACCGGCCTTATCCGTCGGCAAATCGTAAAAGTCTTGGGGGGTGCGTTCTTGGTGATTTCCATTGCCAAGGTGCGCGCTTGTGTCATTAACTCGATTCGATCAGGATTTATTCTCAAGCCGACCGGCCCGGTCCGATTCGGAAAATACCAATGCGGGCTCTCCAGAGTTCGGGAGCGAATCAAGACCTGCCCCCTCTATGCAAGCGGCGCGGGCCGACTCGCCTTCCGATAGTCTCTCGGTGTCAGGCGTGCTCGACGCCATTGTTGAAATTGGTCATCAACGCGGTACATTGTTAGCGCAGATGCGCGCTGCATTGGAATCGGGTCGTGATAAGGACGTACTGGTCCTTGCACGACGCTTGTGCGGACTTAGTTCATGAAGAAAGTGATAGAACTCGTGCGAGTGTCAACTGAAGGGCAAGCAGCCGAGGACCGTGCATCGATTCCAGCACAGAGGGCTACCAACAGGCGGACTGCTGGCCTGCATGAATTGGAAATAGTGCGGACTATTGAGATTTCGGATGTATCGGGCGCGTCGGTATTAAAGGCTCCAGAGATTCAAGAACTCATTGGGCTCATGCACTCGCCTCATATTTGTGGCGTCGTGACCCGTGAATTTTCTCGTTTGATGCGTCCCGAGAATTTCGCTGATTATGCCCTCCTGCAAGTCTTTGTGGATACCGGAACAATCTTGTACTTGCCAGACGGACCTATTGACCTAGCCAGTAAAACAGGTCGGTTATTGGGAACCCTGCGTGCGGCAATGGCTGGGGCTGAAAGAATAGAGATTCTTGAGAGAATCTGGGCGGCAAAAGAGGAAAAACGTCGTCGCGGTGAACTGGCGCAAAGCCGAATCGTCCTCCCGCGCTACGTGGGTTACGAGGTAGGTCGAGGTTTCTTTTATGAGCCTGAGGCGGAACGCGTACGCGACGCTTTTCGCCAGTTCTTGGCAGGTAACCAAAGTTATTCTCAGTTGGCAAAGGGTGTTGGCGTGACGCCTCGGGGCATGCACCTGATTCTTCGAAATCCTATTTGGACTGGGGTGCGAGTCATCGACAAGAAGCGGGACACATCGGCTGCCGGGAGATACTCCGGACTAAAGGGTCGTCAGGCAGACCGACGAAAAATTGCGCGTGCTCCCGATGAAATAATTCGAATACGAGTAATTGATGAACCGCTGGTTCGGGAATGCGATTTTCAAGCCGTCCAGAGGATCATGGATTCCAAACAAAAAAAACATTGGCGAAGCCGAATTGGTTACGAGCATCGTTTCACTTATAACGGTTTCCTAACCTGTTCCCAGTGCGGAGAGATGATCCACACCGCATTGGCCCGACGCGACTACTACGCCTGCAGAGGACGCCGGACGGCGCATACGTGTACTACCAAATACATGGGCCGAGAGAGACTCGAAGCCAGCCTTGACGGCCTATTTTCCGAGCGCCTGATGAGTACTAGCTTTCTAACTCGGTGTATCGGCGAGCTAGTAAGTCGTGCTGGGAGCAAGGACTCGGCGGTCCGAGTACAGCGCCTGACCTCGGGCATAGCAAAATCCCGCCAGAAGCGCGAGCGCATCATCGATAGCTTTCTCGATGGAGTGCTCTCTCGGGAGGCGCGGGACCAACGACTGGCCGTGATCGACCGGGAAATTCAAGTAGCTGAGGAAGTGTTGGCGCGGGAAAAGCCATCGGTCTTGGTAGACCTCGCTCTGCTGACCCAAGCGCTAGGTCCCCTCGCCGAGTGGAAATTTTGGGACAGGGAGCAAAAAAGGAGTCTCTTAGCAGCTTTGGTGCCCGACATAAGGGTTGCGGACTACAGAATAGAATCGTTAGGGCTCGACCCGGGCATTTTCAGCAACGAGGATACCCGTACGGGCATGGATTCATCGCCGCAGCCAGCATGAAGCGCGCGGGAAACATCAGCGACATGGCCGCGCGAGAGATGGTGACCGTGCCATCTTCAAGAGGCTGGCGCAGCACCTCGAGCACATTGCGAGGAAACTCGGGAAGCTCATCAAGAAAAAGTAATCCATTATGTGACAGCGAGACTTCGCCCGGGCGCGGGATCGCTCCGCCGCCAATCAGGCCCGCATCAGAAATCGTGTGATGGGGAGAGCGATACGGCCGCTTGCCCACCAGGCCTGTGCCCGGATCGAGCACTCCGGCCACGCTGTGAATCTTAGTCGTCTCCAGCGCCTCTTCAAAGGTGAGTGGCGGCAGGATCGTGGGCATGCGCTTCGCCAGCATGGTTTTGCCTGATCCCGGCGGACCGATCATGAGTATGTTGTGCCCGCCCGCGCATGAAATCTCGATCGCACGTTTCGCAGTCTGCTGCCCGCGAACGTCTTTGAAGTCGACCAGAAATTCCTGGTTCTCGCGCAGCAGAGCGTCGCCATCGGCTTTCAACGGAGCGATTCCGTTGCCCGAGTTCACGAAGTGAATCACGTCGAGCAGAGAGCGCACCGGGTAAACGTCCACTCCGCCCACCATCGCGGCTTCGCGCGCATTGGCTTCCGGAACCACTAAGCGAGAAATCTTTCGGTTGCGGGCCTCAAGAGCGATCGGCAACGTGCCGCGGATGCCGCGAACGCCCCCGTCCAGCGACAACTCTCCCACGAAAAGACAGTCCGAGATTTCTTTCTTCGTGAGACCACCGTAAGCGCCGACGATTCCCAGCGCCATTGGAAGATCGAAGCCGGAGCCCTCTTTCTTGATATCCGCAGGCGCTAGATTGATCGTGATGTGAGTAGGGGGAATGTCATATCCGCAATTCTTGAGCGCAGCCCGGACACGGTCGCGGCTCTCGCGAACAGCCGCGTCGGGCAAGCCAACCGTATGAAAATGGTCCTGATCCGTTTTTATGCCGGAGCAATCGACTTCCACCTGAATAATATTGGCATCGATGCCATACACTGCGGCGCTGAGAGTTTTATAAAGCATCGGTTCCGTGGGAGTTCTCGTGCCAGGGTCGGCACACGGAGGCCTGATCCGGGAAATATCTACCTTATGCTTTTGGACAGAGGCTTCGCAGTGATCGATGTCACAGCCACTGCCTGTGGAAGAACTCGCGGCTCGTTTCCACTTCGGTTCAATCAGCCTAAATTAATCCATTCTCACCTCTTTATCGCGAAATGCGTTCGAAAACCGACGTACCTACTTCTCCAACAAGATAGGTTGTTGAGTCCCGCCTGGGACGGTACGATGACCTCAGCAGTGAACTGTTTTCCATCCTTGGGAAAACATATTAGGCCCCATGACGCAGTCCTCTTCCGGTACTCCTCGACCCCTTCGCCCTCCGCAAAGCCTGGAGCGCGAAGAGTCTCAGCTTTGGCGATGGATTCTTTGGTTCATGGTTTTGCTGGCTGCCGGCTTTGCCGCGCTGGCCTGGGAAAGGCTGCAGACCCTGCCTTACCACCTCGGCCCCATGGCGGTTGGGATCCTCGCGCTTTCCGTTCTTCTGGCCGTCTATGCCTACGGTCGCCGGCGCGAAGTCGTGGAGCTGAAGCAGTTGCTTCAGGGTCTACAGGAGCATGTAAGTGCGGCTCCTTCCGAAGATCAGCTCGACCAGTTGAACGACATGATCGCGCGCTCTCAGCGCAGCTTCAAAGAGTTGATCGATTCCATCGACGAGGCCGCTTGCGCCGTTTCGCTGGATGGCACTTTGCGCACTGTGAATAAGCAGGTCAGCGAACTGTTACAACTTCCCTATGCCGCGATCGTGGGTCACAAATACTTCGAGTTCATCGACGAACCCAGCCGCTCCAGCCTCGAAGGCGCATTGTCGCGCTTTCTGGAAAAGCGGCATTGGGCCGGCACGGTTCGGGTGCGCATAAAAAGCAACCCCAGGCCTCTTTACTTTGAATGCGTGTTGAATGCCATCATCAAGGGTGACGAAGTGGCGGGAGTCAGCGTACTCGGCCGTGACGTCACCGGGCAGCATGAAAAGGAACTTCGTTTCACCGAACTCTTTGAGACCCTTCAGGAAGGCGCTTATTTCAGCTCGCCGGAGGGCAAACTTCTTGAAGCAAACCCGGCGCTGGTAAGTGTGCTCGGGTATTCGACCAAAGAGGAGTTGCTCGCGCTCGAACCGAGGGAGCTTAACTTCGATCCAGAACAACCACCTGTTCTAGGTCGAGCCATCGACGACCGTGGCGGCGTTCGCGCACGTGAAATAACGTTACGAAAACATGATGGCACGGCCGCGGTGTTTCTCGAATCCTCTCGCGCCGTCTGGGATAATGCGGGCAAACTGATACGTTACCAGGGAACTCTGGTGGACGTTACCGAACGACGAAAGCTTGAGCGCCAACTCCTGCAGCAGGAAGAATTTCGTCGACGGCTCCTGGAAAGCTTTCCTGACCTTATTCTCGTAGTCGATCTGGAGGAGCGTTACACTTTCGTGAGTTCACGCGTGAAAGAGTCGCTAGGATGCCGTTCCGAGGATTTGTTGGGCAAGAAGATGTCCGACGCGCAAGCACCCTCCGCTGATCTGGTCATGCTATATCGGGACGTCATCGCCGGGAAGACTCTGCTAGGCTCGGCAGAGTATGTGGCGCGCCACCTGGACGGAAGCGGCCGCACCATGAGGGCAACCGCCAGCCAGTTCTTCGACGCGGATTCCAAGCCCGCAGGCGTGATTATTTCCGTCCGCGATATCACGACCGAGAAAAAATTTGAGCAGCAAGTGATTCAGAGCGAACGCCTGGCGGCCATGGGCGCGATGATCGGCGGAGTCGCCCACGAACTGAATAATCCTCTCACCAGCATTCTCGGGGTGAGTGAACTGCTACAGGACAGTCAAACCACCGACTCCGCGCGCAAACAGATTGCCATCCTGCAACAACAAGCTCGCCGCGCCGCCGACATCGTGCACAATCTGACGTACTTTGCGACTCCACCGGCTCCGGGAAAAAGCCGCGTCAGTCTGTTGGATGTGGTCGAGCGCACCCTCAACCTGCATGCCTATTCGCTCCGCAAGAACAATATTACGGTCGACTTCATTCGCGAACCGGGATTGCCCTACGTTCAGGCTGACCCGCATCAACTGATGCAGGTTTTCTTGAACCTGATTCTGAACGCGGAGCAAGCCATTCGGGAGACCCGCGACCGCGGATCGTTACGCATTCGCCTGGGAGCATCCGAAGAATTAGTATGGGCCAGCTTCATGGACGATGGCGCCGGGATTTCTCCCGATATTTTGTCCAGCATCTTCGATCCGTTTTACACCACCAAGCGCCCCGGTCGTGGAACCGGGCTTGGCCTTAGCATCTGCAAATCGGTGGTGAAGGAACACAACGGAATCATCGAAGCGGCCAATGCGCCCGGCGGCGGAGCAGTGTTCACGGTATCGTTGCCTCGACCGCCGTCACCGACCACAACTACCTCTCCACCGCCATAGCAACGGCGTTTCCGCCGCCGAGACACAGGGCGGCGATTCCGCGCTTCACATTCCGCCGCGTCATCTCATAAATTAAAGTCACCAGCACCCGCGCTCCGCTGGCTCCAATGGGATGGCCAATCGCGACCGCGCCGCCGTTCACATTCACTTTGTTGGGATCAAGACCAAGCTCGCGCATCACTCCCAGCGCTTGCACCGAAAAAGCTTCATTCAATTCGTAGAGATCGACATCTTCATTTTTCCATCCCGTCTTCTGCCAAATCTTCCGCACCGCATCGACGGGAGCCATCATGACCCATTTGGGTTCTACTCCGCTGGTGGCCTGCGCCACGATTCGGACCATTGCCGGCACGCCCAGCTCTTGCGCACGCTGCGAGCTAGTCACTACTACGGCTGCGGCGCCGTCATTCACTCCTGGAGCATTACCCGCGGTCACGGTTCCGTCTTTCTTAAAAGCAGGCTTCAAGGCGCGGAGTGCTTCTATTGTCGTGTCTTCGCGGGGACTTTCGTCCTTCTCGAAAAGCACCGGTGCTTCGCCTTTTTTCTTCGCCGGCAGTTCCACCGGCACGATCTGCGATTTGAACCGGCACTCTTTCATCGCGGCGACCGCCTTCCGATGCGAGTTCACCGCAAACTCGTCCTGCTCTTCGCGAGTGATGCCATACTTTTCGGCAACGTTCTCCCCGGTGATCCCCATGTGATAGTCGTTGTAAATATCCCAGAGCCCGTCGTGAACCATGGAGTCGATTACCTTGCCGTTTCCCAGCCGGTATCCTTTGCGCGCCTGAGGAAGAAGATAAG